>Ga0075423_10001101_pt1 | contig 23314 bp, 17 predicted proteins | sample SoiMethybrSBSTD2_FD_80114 | JGI IMG/M metagenome (GOLD analysis project Ga0075423, IMG submission 80114) | Bulk soil microbial communities from a Populus tree surrounding site in Tennessee, USA - Soil MetaG P. TD hybrid SBSTD2 | ecosystem: Environmental > Terrestrial > Soil > Tree plantation... | reverse complement strand
TTCAGTGTCCCGCCCGGATTACCCGGGAGCTCCAGGCAGCGATCGAGCGCGTGGTGCTGGACGCTTATCGCGTGCTCGGCTGCCGGGACTGGGCGCGAATCGATGTCAGACTCGACGGCGCTGGGAATCCAAACGTTCTGGAAGTGAATCCGCTGCCGGGAATTCTGCCCGATCCGGCAGACAATTCGTGCTTGCCGAAAGCCGCGCGCGCAGCCGGCATCGGCTACGACGAGCTGCTTCAGAGCTGCCTGAGATTCGCGGCGGCACGACAGGGCGTCGAGCTGGATGAGTCAATCGCTGCACCGACTGTTGCACCGGGCGAGCCGATGCTCGCCGCTGGCTAACAGAGACAAGCGGAGGACGACGCGATGAAAATTGCGCTGCTGTTCGACGGCTTATCCGCGCTCGGCAAGGCCCCCGAGATCCAGCTGCTCGAGGCGATCGAAGCAGTTGAGACGGCGCTCATGGACTGGGCGACCGAGGTCGTTCGTGTTCCAGTGAGCAACGACGGCCGCTGGGTCGAGCGCGTGCGTCGCGGAAAATTCGATCTCGTCTTCAATATCTGCGAAGGCATCGACGGCGAAGCGGTTCACGAGGCCAGGGTAATCTCGGTTTTGGAGCTGCTCGGCGTTCCCTTCACCGGCAGCGGCAGCTGGACGACCGCACTGACGCTGAGAAAAAACGTGGTCAACGGTCTTCTGGATCGTGCGGGTCTTCCTGTCCCGCGCTGGGCACACATCCGTCGCGGCGAGGAAATCACCAGCGTTGGATTCCCCGCGATTTGCAAGCCGGTGGCAGAAGATGCCTCGGTCGGCATCGAGCAGCGTTCGGTGGTGAGAAGCATGCGTGCGCTCACCGCTCGCGTCGAGGCGATGTTCGAGGGCTGGGACGAGGTGCTCGTCCAGCGCTTCATCGATGGCCGCGAGGTGAACGTCGGAATCCTTGGCGACGACCTGCTGCCGATCGCCGAGATCGATTTCGGCGACATGCCGAAGGGCATGTGGCACATCGTTTCCTATCGGTCCAAGTGGGAAACGGGAAGCGACGAGGACCTTGGAGCCAAACCGAATTGCCCCGCAGACCTGCCGGAAGATCTCGCCAACGAGCTGACGCAGATTGCGCGAACCGCGTGGCACGTCGTCGGCGGCGAAGGATATGGACGTTGCGACTTCCGCATCGATCAGTCTGGACGTCCGTGGCTGCTCGAAGTGAATGCGAATCCGGACATCTCGCCCGGCGCTGGTCTGGCGCGCATGGCGGGAGTGGCGACGATTGGCTACTCGCAGCTCATTCGGAAGGTCTGCGAGTGCGCGCTGGGACCTAAGCAGGATGATCACGCAGAGCGTTGGATCAAAACACTTCGGTTGTCAGGACTGGGCTGAGCCCGGTCTGCTGTTGATGGTTCGCGAAGGTTTGCAGGATCCGGTGGCGAGTCGTTCGTTACCGGAGAGTCGCCCGGACCCGAGGAATTTCGGGTCATCTACAACGCCTCTCACGAGGCCGGAGTGGTAAGAGCATGAGCGATTGGCAGCAAATCATCAAGAATCAGAGCATCGCAACTCTGGAAAAGCTCGCCGATAAGTTTGGCCACGACGCGATCGACGTCGAAGCGCTCAAGCCGGCGTTCGACAACTTCCAGATGCGCATCACGCCTGCCGCGCTGGATCAGATCAAGGAAGTCGGCGATCCGATGTGGAATCAGTACATCCCGACCGTCGAAGAGCTCCACGTCGTCGACGGCGTCATCGATTCGCTGGACGAGGATGGCGATTCGCCGGTTCCGAACATTACCCATCGCTATCCGGATCGCGCTCTCTTTCTGGTGAGCCCGGTTTGCGCGACCTATTGCCGTTTCTGCACGCGACGCAGGAAAGTCGGTGACCCGGAGAAGATTCCGCTAAACCAGTACGAATCGGCGTTCCAGTATCTGCGCGAGCACACCGAGATCCGCGACGTCATCATGAGCGGTGGCGATCCGATGATGCTGAGTGATCGTCGACTCGAATATCTGTTCCAGCAGCTGCGCGCCATTCCGCACATCGAGATCATTCGTATCGGAAGTCGCATCACATCTCATCTGCCGGAGCGCATCACGCCCGAGTTCTGCGAGATGGTGCAGAAGTATCACCCGATCTTCATGAACACTCACTTCAATCATCCCAGTGAGCTGACGCCCGCGTCCGTCGCCGCGCTCGATCGGCTTTCAAAGGCCGGCGTGTCGCTCGGTTGTCAGACTGTCCTCCTCAAAGGCGTCAACGACGACCCGAAGGTGATGATGAAGTTGATGCACGAGCTGCTCAAGGCTCGCGTCCGGCCTTACTATATCTTCATGGCCGATCAGGTCGCCGGCGGTGAGCACTTCCGGACGACGGTGCAGAAGGGCCTCGAGATCATCCAGGCCCTGCGCGGCTGGACCTCGGGTCTGGCGGTGCCGCAGTTCGTGATCGATTCCCCCGGTGGCGGCGGCAAAGTCCCGTTGCTACCTGAGTACGTCGAATCGATTACCGACGACGAGGTCATATTCCGCAACTACGAGGGCAAGCGTTACACATACAAACAGCCCAAGCAAGTTCCCGCCACTCCCAACGAAGTGGAGCGCGCCGCGGAGCTCGACGTAGTTCCAATCAGCCGTCGCAAGACCGCCGCTCCTCGGCGGACAAAGCGGCGGAGGGCAGCAGGAGAGTAAAGGATCCTGGCCCACCCGGGGGAAAGGCCGTCACTCTGCGAGATGACGGCCTTTCCTTTTTGAGGACTGCGGGCTGCGAGCCAACTGACCACTCCGAACTGCGAGCTAGCTGCGGGTTGGGGGGGCTAACTGGGGGTTACGAGCTAGCCGCCATTGAAAGGCGGTTCGCAGCAAAGCCCGCAGCGCTCGCATCTCGCAGCAAGCCCGCGTCTCGGACTAGCCAGCAGCTCGCAGTGGTCAGCTGACCCGCAGCACGCAGCTTACGGAAGGAACGACTTCGAACCCAGCGGACTTTCCGCCAGCAGGGCGTCGTTGAGTGCCTCGAGCTCCGCCTGGATCTCGGCGCCTTCTGCGTCGTCTTTGATCTTCGTCAGACTCGGTGAGAAGAGAGCCCGGGCGACGGCGATCGAGTCGTGCGCTCCCGCGACTGCAAGAATGTCGTTGGCGTGAATTATTTCGCGTCCAAGTGGCGTTGGGATCTGCTCGTCGCCTCGCTTGATCGCCAAAACCGTCGCTCCAGTCGCACCGCGAAGATTGAGCTGAGTGAGGCTTCGGCCTACAGCAATGCTCTCCGGCATTACCCGAATTGCCACTGGCTCACCTAAACCGGGCAACACGGCATTTACATCTTCGAGCTGTGTTTCATCCTGCGACGGATCCGTCGATGCCATCTGCTGCGCAAGCGCTGAGGCAATGATCTGAGCGCCGGCGCGTGCGTGTCCCTGCAGGTTGGCCGCATTTCGCCACAGTGCGACCAGCAGTACTACGGTCAGCACCGACAATACAACCGCGCCCTGGTGCGGCGGCAAAAACGGTTGCGTGATTGCGACGACCGGGATGCCGACTGCGATCACTACGGCGATTTGTACAAGGATCACCAGCGCCCGGCGCGGCGCATCGGCAGGATCGACTCTGCCCTTCTGCGCTTCAGCGAACGCGCGTCTCGCCAGATGCAAACCGAGGGATCGCGCGCTGGTGATGATGCCGTAAATCAGAGGGATCGCCATCAGGCCACCGATCAGCACCAGGATGAATCGCACCCGATCGGGCGGAGACATCACCATCCGGCCTACAATCGCGGTGACGCGATCGATCTCCAGATCGACACCAATCACCAACACCGTGAGCAATGCTGCATCGATGAGGATGATGCGGACGATGCGTCTTGTCGCGGACCTCTCCGTCGGAACGCGGGGCGCGCTGCGCACGCGCTCGATCCACGACGCGTAGAGCGCGGCAACGGTTTGAATAGGTTCCGGCAGCCAGTGATCGATTTCGGCGGCGGCTTTGTTCGATAGCCGAATCAAGAGCGGCGTCGTCAACGTCGTTATCGCAGAGACCGCGATCGCCGCCGGATAAATCCACGGCGCGATCACTCCGGCGGCCACGCCGACACTGGCGATGATGAACGAGAACTCGCCGATCTGTGCCAGGCTCATTCCGGCTTTTATCGCGGTGCGTCTGCCGTGGCCGGCGAGGAATGCACCGATTGTCACCGCGAAGACTTTGCCGAAGATCACCGTCAGCGTCAGCGCCAGCACCGCCACCCAGTGAGCCACGAGCGCCGGCGGATCGATGATCATGCCGACGGAGACGAAGAAAATTCCGGCGAACATGTCACGCACCGGCCGCACCAGCGTCTCGATCTCGCGCTCATGACCTGATTCGGCGACCAATGAGCCGGCGATGAAAGCGCCGAGGGCAACCGAATAGCCGAACGACAGCGCCAGCAATGCCGCTCCAAAGCACAGTCCAATGCTGGCAACGAGGGTCGTCTCCGGCGATGCGATCCGCTGCACGTACCGTATCGCACGCGGAACAGTCAGCAGACCGAACCCAATCAGCGGTACTAGGAACATCACCAGTCTGACTGCCGTGATACCCAGATCGCTCGCCGAGAACGTGCCTGACTGAGCGACCGTGGTGAGGATCGTCAGCAGGAAAACGGCGATCAGATCCTCGATGATGAGGATGCCGAAGACCAGCTCCGTCACACGACCTCTGACCTTCTGCTCCTCGAACGCCTTGACGATGATCGTCGTACTGGAGATGCCGACGATTGCTCCAGTGAAAATGCTCTCGATCCGTGAGAGACCGAGCATTTGGCCCACGAAGTAGCCTATGGAGACCATCATGGTCGACTCGAACAGAGCTACCGGTCCCGCCTTCTGGCTTACTGCCGCGAGTTTGCGAATGCTGAACTCGAGCCCGAGGGAGAACATCAGCAGAATCACACCCAGCTCTGACAGGGTGTGGACCGTGTTGATGTCGGCGACAAGCGGCAGCGGGATGTGGGGTCCGACAACCATGCCGGCAAACAGGTAACCGAAAACCACCGGCTGGTGCAGTCGCTGAAACACGACTGTCACCACCGCCGCGACCAGTAGTACAACGGCAAGATTCTGGAGGAAGACGACGGATTCCACTAAACGCAGAATCTAGTCGCCATGGGCTGCGTGGTACGAGCCAACAAATTGGTCCGCGCTACGAAGTAAGTCCGAGATGCGAGCCCACGGCGAGATGCGAGCGCTGCGGGCTTAGGTGCGCAACGATCCATGAAAGCCGCCTAGCCCTTAACTCGCAGTTAGCTCCCCAACCCGCAGCTAGTTCGCAGCCCGAAGTGATCAGTTAGCTCGCAGTCCGCAGCGGTTAAAAAGAAAGGCCACCGATTCCTCGGTGGCCTTTGTCTCTCGACGACGAAGATCAAGCTGCGTCTTCGGTGTCTTCCTCGTCTTCGAAGGTTAGGGCGTCGGCTTCGCGCACCCGATCGAGCATTTGGCTGACGGGGATGCCGATGCCGCGGTCGTTCAGCGCGGATTCACTAGTCGATCCACGCTGGAACCAGCTCCCGATTTCGGGAGTTGCTTCCGTACCACTCGTACCCGCCGTGCCCTCTTCCTCCGGGCCGGTATCCGAACCATACACGTCCATTCAGCCTCCACGGGTTGCAGTGTGATTGCCATACGTACGATACCCTCGAACGTGAGTTTCGAGCCGTCTCGAGAAGGTACAATCGGGAACGAAACCGTCCAATACTTCGACCACGTTCGAGGCCGAAATGGTCACAATCCGTCGCCGGATCGTTACCGTATCGTCGCCGGGTCTATTTCCCTGGTAGCGAAAATCCGGCCAACTGCTTCGCCAATTTTGTTATTGGGAGTGCTGGCGCCCGCAGTAATGCCAATGCGTACGGGACCGGACGCAGGTAACCAGTCGGCAGATTCGATTTCCGCCTTCGCGCCAAGGGGGCGGTGCCGAATCGTGCGCGAACGTGGATCGATGTCATCGGCATCTTCTACGTGATATGTGCGCACCGTTTCGGAGCAGAGTGCGGCCAGAGACATCGTGTTGCTGGAGTTGTAACCGCCGACTACCACCATCACATCGAGGGGTTCGCGCAACAGCTCGACAACCGCGTCTTGTCGTTCCTGAGTTGCGCTGCAGATCGTGTCGAAAGTCCGGAAATTTTCGCGCGCGTAATCGGCGCCCCACGCTCTCGCCATTGATTGACCAATCAACTCACCGACGGCGAGAGATTCACGCGCCAGCATCGTTGTCTGATTGGCGACACCAATCCGCCGAAGATCGCGCGCCGGATCGAAGCTCGGCGAAGCAGCGTGAGCAAAACGGTCCATCAAAGCCTGCGAGCTGAGTCGACCTTCGATGAAATCGCAAACGAGCTGCGCTTCGTCGAGATTGCGCACAATGAAGTACTGGCCGTTTGGATACTTCTCGGCCTGAGACGCAGTCGCACGCGTCTCTTCATGGTAGTACTTGCCGTGAATGAGAGATGTGAAGCCGTCGCGAGCGTAACTCTCAACTCGCTTCCAGACGTTGAGCACCGATCCGCACGTCGTGTCAACCATCACGCACCCGATCTCGCGCAGCGTCTCGAAATCCTTGATCGTGACGCCGAAGGCCGGGAGGATGACGACATCTTCGGGATGGACGCCGGTGAAGTCGAGGTGGGATGGGGGATGGGAGGGGCGGGATGCGGGATGGGGGATGGGGGATGAGGCCTGCGAGATCTGATCGCCTTGGACACCGACTGCATCGCTTTCCGCTTGCCCTTTCCCGCTTGCCCCATCCCTCATCCCCCATCCCGCATCCCCCTTTCCCCCTCCCGGCAACAAGAACTCGATTCCCATCGCCTCCAATTTCGAGTTCACGTGCGGGTTATGGATGATCTCGCCGGCCAGGTAGATGGTACGTTCCGGAAACTTCTTTCGGGCCTGATAGGCGTATTCAACGGCCCTTTCGACCCCATAACAGAAGCCGAACTCCTTGGCCAAACGGACAGTTACTTCCCCTACAGTCAGGGTGTACTCCTGAGCTTTGAGGAGGTCGACCAGGTGCCCGGTATAGTCGGAATCCAGTTCGGACTGAATCTCGGATTTCAACCCGAAACCTTTCCGAAAGTACGTGGCTCCCCCAGTTCCGTTTGGGGTATTGGCCTGCATATTCCGAGTAGTGTCGGCGGCGGTCCCTGATGGACCTGGCGCCTTCACCGACGTATCCGACATACCTTGAATCTAGTAGTGGCCAACCGTTAATGCGCTTCGAGAAACGACGATGACCGACTCACTCGGAGCGTACCCCGCAGAAGCTTCGATCGCGCAAATCGACAGCGCGTCCTCGCTCGCATTCAATCTTGCCGCATCGGTTTCGACACCGCGGCCGACAGGCTTGTCGAGACCAGCACCCCTCTTACAGGGTGATACCATCGGCGTGGTCGCCCCTTCATATGCGCCAACTTCCGATTGGCTGCTCCGAGGCGTCAAAACGATGGAGCAAGCCGGCTTCAAAGTGATCCTGGAAGCCGAGGTCGAGCGCGAACGACGTTTTCATCACCGCGAAGATGAGCAACGCGCGGAAAGCCTGATGAAGATGTGGAGCAATCCCGAGATCAAAGCGGTCATTGCCGCAACTGGCGGCTACGGCGCTGTGAGAGTGATTCCATACCTCGAGGCGGATCTCTTCCGCCGGGATCCCAAAATCTTCGTCGGCTACTCGGACATCACCGCGCTCCATCTTTGGCTGATGCGGTGCGCGCAGCTCAGAGTTTTCCATGGCCCGACGCTGGACGATCTATTCTGGACCGGTGAGCCCACCGTCACGTCTCTTTTGACGGCGCTCACCAACCCGCAGCCGCGTGCCCGAATTGGCGGACCAGGCGTCCGCGCCGTCCGACCTGGTCGTGCAGTCGGGCGACTGACCGGGGGCAACATGTCACTCGTTCAGCAGACCATCGGAACCCCGTACGAGATCGACACCCGCGACTCCATTCTTTTCCTGGAAGAGACACGCGATCCGATGTCCTTCGTGGACGAGCGACTGGTCCATCTCAGATCGGCGGGCCTCCTCCGCGGCGTTCGCGGAATCGTGTTCGGTCACCTCTCGCTCGACCGTTGCGAAGAGGACGAGTTCGAGGATTTCCTGCTCGACCTACTATATGATTTCGACGGTCCAATCCTGATGGACTTCCCGGCTGGCCACGAAGCGCCGAATCTCACGCTGCCGCTGGGAACTGAGATGGAGCTGGTAGCCGACGATTCGACTGGCTCACTTGCTTATCGTGAGGAAGCGCTGGCAGTCGTCGAGGGCAGACCTCACCTCAGTCTGGTCTAGAGCTCGCCTGCTTTGATCGCCTCGTCCACGGCGATGCACCAGACGTGGAGCAGCATCAAGTGGACTTCCTGAATGAACGCTCCGTTGTCGCTCGGCACCGCGACGACGTGATCCGCTGCAAACCCTTGCAGCCCCTTCTTGCCGCACAGGGCGATCGTTACTGCCCTCTTCTTCTTCGCTGCTGCAAACCCACGTAAAACATTTTCTGACTTGCCGCTCGTGGTTATTCCGACGGCGATGTCTCCTTTTGCAGCCAGCGCTTCGATCTGCCGCTCGAACAGCGCAGCGTATCCAAAGTCATTGGCGATGCATGTTATCACGCCCGAGTCTGAGACGAGAGAAACGGCAGGGAGCGGTCGCCGGGTATCCTTGAATCGCCCGATCAGCTCTTCGACGAGGTGGCTCGCCTGCGTTGCGCTGCCACCATTACCAAACGCGAAGACCTTGCCGCCTCGTTTGAGGGACGAAATGATCGCAGTAACCGCGGTGTTGGATGGCTTCTCCAGCGCGGCGCAGGCATCTATGACTTTGGCGTGCTCGCTCAAGTGATTGGCGAAGATTTGACCGGACATGCGCGGATTATAAAGACCCCGTTAGCCGTGCGCTAATGTCCTCGACGACGCCGGCGTCGTGAATTGGAGTGGCCATGATGCCGCGGGCTCTGTCGGCTTCGGCGATGACGTCGAAATTCGGATGCGATTTCGCGAACTTCGCGCTCCGCGCGCGAAATCATCGCCCGATCTTCGGCGCTTTCCTCTACTTCGTCGGGTGACCACGGCTGCGCGAGCTTCTCCTGCAGCTCTGCGAGTGAATCCGCGCGCACCGCTCCACGCTGTCCGCGCAGGACGACGAAGCGTACCGGCCGATCGAGCCGCGGGATTTCCGCGTCAACTAATGTGCGCGCGATTTTTTCCGGCAGCCGCAACCGGGCAACTCCAATTCGCTGCCCGTTCTGCTCATCCACGTCGTAGTCGACATCGATCTCACGATCCCGGATGGTGACCTGGCTTGGAAGCCGATCGAGCTGCTGTCTTATTTCCGGCGAAAGGAACGCTCCTCGGTCGACGAACAGTCGCTTGGCGTGAAAGTCGTCCATAGAGTTCACATCGGCGAGCTGACGCTCGTAGAGGGCAGTGAGCTCAGACAACCCGAGCCGGGGAATTTTGCCACCTGACCGCTTGTACGCCTCACGAATCTCTTCAATCGCGTCGCGGTTTTTCTTCACTGCGTGATGGCGGGCTTCTCCTCGTGCTACAGCCTCCGCCAGCAGGTGTCTCGCAGCACCTGCTTCTGCCGGCGGAAATTCTTCGACCGTTTCCAGCTCGCTCTCCAGCTCGAAACCGAAATAGTCCAGAGTTGTCTTTACCACCAATGGGCCATGCTTACGCCGCGGATCGTAAATGAGTTGCGATTTTCCGCGCGTCGCATAGCGGCGAATCAGCTCCATTGGAACCTGAGTCCCTTCGATTGCCGCGCGCGGAATCCCGGAACGATCGGCGAAGTAGCGCAGGCTGCCCGCAATCGCACCCCAGCTCCCGCACACGCTCGTCTTCGATACTCGGGCTTCGCTGCCGTCCGCTGTCTGCTCGTCGATCACCAGATCGAAGGGCATGTACTGCGCAAGTAGCTCCGTGAATTTCCTGAAGATGTGATCGCGCGCGTAGACCATCTTCGTCGGGAGCTCCATGCCGAGGCTGCGATAAATACTGGCAGCTGCCAGCGCGGCATCCTCGATCGCCTTGACCAATACGCCGCGCTGCTCTGCCCACTTCTCGATGCTCTCATCGAAGAGATGCCGCGGCAGTCCGTACACTTCGCCGATATATCCACAATGTGAGTACGCCTCGGCGTAAAGATTGTACGACGTGAGGTGATCGCTCCCGGGAACGATGAGCCCAGACAGCTCACGATCCTCACGGGTCATGCGATGCAGCGACTCGATCGAGCTCATCACAGCCAGATACGGCACCAGCTCGTCGTCGGCGTTCACCAGCAGCTCCGCCCATGGGCGGTCGACCGGCATCGCCTCGACAGCCTTTCCGTAGCGAGAGAGCCTGCCGTTCTCGATGATCCCGCGCTGTTCGAGCAGCTGTATCGCTTTGCGATAGGCCACACGATCCAGTGGCACCGGCAAGTCCAGTTGATCGGCAGCGACTCCGAGATCAGCACAAGTCATCGCGACGCGCTCAGAATCACCGGCAAGCTGGAATTCCGGCGCGGTCGGTCGCAACGAAGAGAAGTGGATGTCGCGATCGGATAAAATGAAAACGCGGCCGCGCTCAACCCGTCCGTGAACCCGACCCGCCATCTGCAGAATTTCGTTGGCACCAAGGTGCAAACGAGTCAGCACGTTTTTTCCGCGCTCGATGATGTTGCTGAAGCGTGTATCGTCGATGATGACGGTGTCGAGTCCATGGACGTTGAGCGCGCTCTGCCCCGCTGCTGTCATCGCCAGGAAGTACGGCTTCGTCTCGTCGCCCTCGAGAAACGGCCGGATGATTCTGATCGGCTCGCCGCCGTGATAGAATGCGCTGTTGATCCGCGGGAATCTCTCGCGGACAAGCGCCGCTGCGCCTTCGACACCCGCCCGCGTGGGGAGAAACATTCCCACGCCGCGACGCTCCTTGACGACTTGCTGCAGAAACCGATCGTCGAGGAAAGTCAGCGGGTCCTTGCGCACGATCTTCACATCCGCCGCTTTTCTGGGATCGAACGCGGAGCTCTCGAGCACCGCGGCTGCGTTCAGGTACTTCGCATAGAACGTCGGATCTACCGTCGCTGACAACCATATGAAACGGCATCCTACACGCTTGCCTAGCGCCAGGCAGAGCTCGAGCTCGGCGGACGTCTGGTGGATCTCGTCGACCACCAGTGTGTCTGTCGACAGGATATCACCGTCCTGAAACCATCGGCGGGCAATTCCGGTCGTTACGACGATCACGTTCCAGGTTGGCGTCTCGGGTGTCGCTTCGCGCTCGCGATTGACGACGCCGACCCTGAGAGCCGTCGTGCCCAGAATCGTCTCGGCGATCGGCCTGATCGAAAGGGTTTTACCAGTGCCGGTGCCAGCGACGATGCCGAATCCTTTGCCGGCCCCTGCCAACTCACGGATCTCTCTGCCGTGCTGTTTTTCGAGAACCGTGGCGATATGCAGCTCGAGTGCGAGCTCGATCGTTTCGCAGGCAGCGCGTGTGGGAGCGATAACGATCAGTCGCCCAGTCGCAGGCTCGGCAGCGACAAAGGCTTGATGATCCGGCGGAAGGTATCTGTCGGTTACGTTGCGCTGCATTCGCCGGGGAAAGGTGCATACATCGCACCTGATGCGAAACGGCCCCAGGGACTCTCATCCTCTGGGGCCGTCGCTATGACTTCAAGAGACTTCAGTCTCTGCCTTTCTTTCCCTTACCCCGACCGTGTCCGCCACGTTCCGAATTGCCGTGCTCGGAATTACCGACGCTCGAGATACGGTTGTTCGAAGAACCCTGACTGCCGACGTAAATGCGATTGCCGAACTGATCGTAGCGGTAGTTCGCATCGTTGTAGCGACCGTTATCGTCATCGTCATCGCGGTCGCCTCGGTTGTACCTACCGTCTCGGTTGCGCTTCTCAGCTTTCTGCAAGCGCTTCTGCTCCTTCTTCCACTCTTTATCGCTGTTGTTGGCGACGCGGCTGTTCAGAATGGTGAATGAGCCATCCGGGTTCCGACGTGCGCGCTGAATGATCAGGTAACCGTAATTGTCGCGGACGCGGCGCTCGTAAATCTGGCTGCGGCCGTTACCTACCTGATACCACGCGCCATCCTGCCGTGAATAGACGTCGCGGCAGTTGGTGTTCGGGTTCGTGTTGAGGTTGGTGCGACCGAAGATGATGTCGCCAATGGTGTTGGTCGTACGATTGTAACTGCAATCGGTACCACGCGAGCTCGTGCCCGTGATGACGGTGCCTGGACGCGGAACGGATTGAGCGTTCAGCGAGGCAGCGGTCGTGACACCGGCGAGAGCAATACTGAAGGCAAGGACCTTCATCGTGAAATCCTCCTGATTAAATCAACGAGCTCGTCGGGTGTATTCGACTTGCTGTTGTTTGATTTTCCCTTTTTGCCTTTGGGCGGTTCATCGCCAAACAGCACTCTGGCGTTAGCCGGACGGTTTCTGACCGCCGAAGCGCAATCAGTTGGAGCCGGCTGTTGACCCGCCGGAACATCGTTGAGCCAGATCCGACACATACCAGCTGGCGGAAAGAACCCTGGCGGAACGACCTGGTCCCGACGCTGTGTCTGCTGGCTCTGCGGCTTGGCAGGAACGGGACGCTGTGCTTCCGCGGCACCGCCCACGAGAACGAGCGCAGCGAGGCCAGCCAACGTCGAGCGAAGGCAAGATGGGATCGAAGTGGAACGCAAGAACTGCTTCATGGCGCCTGTAGGGTGCAGGGGCGGTGCCAGGTACAACGGGATGAGCTAAGTCGTTGATACGGAAGATGTTATCCCAAGGAGCCAGCAACTACGAAATGTCCAAATGTCCACTCTTGGGGACGAAATATTGATACACCTCGACAGCTCAGCCGTGCCCGCGGGACGGCGCAGCTAGCACCAATCAATCGCCAAAAGATATACCCGTCGCGCGGGCCGTCAGCACCGTGTCGTGATCGATCTCGACTCGTTTGGGTGTCTTTAATATCTGCGCTAGCGGAATAGCAACAATGTGCGGCGACTGGAGCGCGATCATGTGGTCCCACCTCTCCTCCGCGACTGCCCGTACCGCCGCACCTCCAAATCGTACTGCCAACAGCCGGTCATAGCCAGTCGGCTGACCGCCGCGCTGAAGGTGGCCGAGTATCAGCGATCTGGTTTCCTTCTTCGTTTTTTCCTGGATATCCTCGGCGAGCTTCTCCGCCACACCGCCCACCCGCACCGCCTGCCCCGGCATCGATTTGCCACGAACGTGCGTCGATTCACCCTTCGGAAAAGCGCCCTCGGCAATCACAACGATCGAGAAGTGCCTACCGGCGCGACTGCGCGCCATGATCTTCTCGCAGACTCTGTCGATGTCGTAAGGGATCTCGGGAATCAGAATCACGTCCGCGGTACCGGCGAGTCCAGCGTGCAGCGCGATGAACCCGGCGTGCCGACCCATTACTTCGAGCACGATCACCCGATCGTGGCTCTCCGCGGTGGTGTGCAGCTTGTCGATCGCTTCGAGCGCAGTGTTCACCGCCGTGTCGAAGCCGAACGTGGTGATGGTGCCGCTGACATCGTTGTCGATCGTCTTCGGCACGCAAACGATTCTCATTCCCTTTTGACAGAGCTGGTGTGCGATGGTCAGCGAGCCATCGCCGCCGATCGAAATCATCGCATCGATGCCAAGCTTGCGAGCGTTCTCAATCAGCTCGTCCGACCTGTCCTCCTCGACGCAGCTGCCGTCGGGAAGATAGACCGGATAATTGAATGGATTGCCGCGGTTCGTGGTTCGGAGAATGGTGCCGCCGAGGTGCCCGATACCGCGCACCGTTGTCGGTGTCATCGGTATGACTTCTTCCTCGCCGAGCAACCCGGCGTAGCCCTTCTTGATGCCGAGCACTTCCCAACCACGGTGACACGCCGACAGAACTGCGGCACGGATAACGGCATTGAGTCCCGGCGCATCACCACCGCCGGTAGACAACGCGATTCTCATGATTTCACGTTTTCTTTTCTAGCAGGGAGATGATTTCACCGGGTTTGGCATGTCTGCCAAGCTTTGATTTTTCGAAGATGGGTTGCTCGTCCGCTTTCACTTCAAAGCGACCACCTCGCGACGGAATCATCTTCAGTTCCGCCTCCGGAAAACGCTGCCGAATCTCTGCCGCCAAACTGGAGGCACGTGGTTCGTAGTTTCAAACCACGCAGTATTCGATGCTGATCTTCATTGTCGGGGTTTATTGTTGGTCGGTGGTCGTGAACTGTTGCGCGAGTTGTTGTGCTTCCGGTGTTCCGATCGACTTCAGTGCGCTCAGTGCGGGACGGCGTATTACGTCCTGCCACAGATCGAGCGCCATTAGCTGTTTGGCAAGCGGAAGCGCCGCATTTTTCTCGACCATAATATCGCCGGCAAGCGCGTATCCGCGAACGATGTAACTCGGATCGTCGCGAGCGAGCTGACGCAACCGTATCGCCACGTCGCGCGCGGCCACTCCGCTGAGAGCCGCCCTGCCGAGCGCCCTCGCCGATTCCTCGCGCACGCGGGAATCGATGTCACGCGTCGCCACTATCATGGCGTCAGTGACGCTTCGCATTGTCGATGTCGCTGCCCTGCTTGTATCACTGCCCCAGGCGCCAAGGGCGTCGACCGCACGCGCTCTGACAGCCCAGAAGCGGTCGTTGCGGGCTGCTCGACGCAACGCGTCCAACGCGTTGCGATCTGCCGGTCGCTCGGCAAGCAGCTGAACGGCCTCAATGCGCCCGAGCACGTCGCCATCGTTTACCAGTTGATACTGGAGCATCGCTGTCGAGCGCGGAAAATCCGTGAGGTCCAGAATCCAATTGCCTTTGTCCCAGCGGATGTACCGCGGCGGCGCCTTGAGATTGGTGCCGGCCTGTCCGGTCCCGTTGCGCACGGGAACGACAAAACGAACGATTCCGCTATCCGTCCGGACCTCGACATCGACGTCGACATCGAAAAACCCGGTGAGACTATCGCGCGCCTGCACTTCGCGGGCGTCGACCGTCAAACGGCGCGCGGTGCGGTCGTAGTTCGACGAGACCTGAAAAACGGGGAACCCGGCACCGTAAACCCATTGATCGAAGAATGCCTTCAGATCGCGACCGGTCGTTTCCTCGAACGCTTTGCGCAGATCGTCGGTGACGACGTTGTCGTACGCGTGTGAGGTCACGTATCGGTTGATTCCTTTCCAGAACACTGAGTCTCCAAATTGGTGCCGCAGCATTTGCAGCACCGTCGCGCCTTTCTGATAGATGTGGCCGGTGAAGAAGACTTCAATTGGATCATTGGTCCACTTGCCCCAGACAATTGGTCGGCGCGCGCGTCGATCACCCTCGATTGCCTGCTCCTGCGCCAGGAGTCTGTCGTACGCGCCTTCATCGGTCCCGAAATTCTCCTCGTGGAAGATTTCTTCCATGAAGGTGGCAAAGCCTTCGTTGAGCCAGATGTGCGCCCAGCTTTTGGTGGTAAGCAGATCGCCGAACCATTGATGTCCGAGCTCGTGCGACATGAGGTCGATGGTGTTTGCCTGCGGCTCCGCCCACGCCGGGTGCAGAATCTCGGCGTCGTTTTGGGACGTGGCGGTGACGTTCTCCATCCCGCCGTACTGAAATTCCGGAATCACGATCTGATCGTACTTGGCCCACGGATACCCGTACGCGGTTTTGCGCGAGAAAACGTCGACTGCCTGCGGAGTTTTGGCGAAGCCGCGCCAGGCGGCGTCGACCGAGTCGGGATAAGTCCAATAGCCGATTGGTACATTGCGCCACGGTTTGTCCTGCAGCACGACGTATTTCCCGATGACGCACGTCATCAGATACGTCGAGGCCGGCTTGTCTTGCACCCAGTGCCACTCGATGCTGTCGCCGACTGCGCGTGAGCCGGCGAGCCGACCGTTGGACAAGGCACGCTCGTCTTTCGCCGTCCAGATGTAGAACTCCCAGGTCGTTTTGTCGTTCGGGAAGTCGTAAGTCGGAACCCAGTACCTGTTATCTTCGGTCTCGCCCTGGGTCCAGACGATGTGCTTGGCCGGGCGGAAGTACGCGCCTTTGGTCCGGTTCACACCCTCGTAATCGACGGTGAACGAGAATCTCTCCTCGTTCCGAAGCGGTCGCGCGAGGTGAATGGTCAGTTGGTGGCTGTCGTTGTCGAACCGGAGTGGTGAACCGCCCGCGGTGACGCGGCTCACGGCCATATCGCCGGCATCGATCACGACGTCCGAGAGTGCGCGCGCGCCCGGCAAAGCGCCGATTGTGAGCGTCGTCGTTCCAACCACGGCGTGGCGAGTCCAGTCAAAACGTACCGTCGTGCTCTGATGCTGCAAATCGTAGGAGCGAACTCGTTCGGCGTGTTCGACGCCATCTGGTAAAGGGCCCCAGACGATCAGCGGCGACTCTTTGAACGCTGGCACCTTGTCCGGTGTCAGCGTGCTGTCCATGTGGAATGGAGGCGCGGCCGATACCGGCGCCGGCTGCGGAACTCCTGGCGGGGTTGACGCGGGAGCGCACGCGACGGCCAGTGAGCACGCGAGAATTGTCGCGCCGTAGAGAGCTTTCATCCTGCTTTGGAAGGGTTTGGATGCATCCGGATGAATCGGATCAGCGTCGGAGGACGCGCCTACCATATGGTACCCAGGCAGCCATTCATCTGGAAGGAGTTGAAGCATTGCGCAGCGCGTTCACGATCATCGAGCTCACGATTGTCATTTGCGTTCTCGCTGTTCTCTCCGCCATCGCCATGCCAACAGCGACAGGATTGGTCGATCGAATTCGTGTTCGCGCCGCGGTCACCGAGATCGAGTCGCTGTTTGGAGCGGCGAGACATGTCGCAATCGCCCGAGCAACACAGACGACTGTCGAGATTGATACCGCGGCGCGAATGATTTCTGTAACGGTTGCCGGTGACACGCTACGCCGTGGATCGTTAGGTGACGAGCTTGACGTGCAGCTTGCCGCGAATCGGAGCGCGATGTCGTATGCGCCAACGGGGATTGGCTATGGTGCCGCCAATCTCAGCGTCGTCGTGCGGAGGAACTCGGCCGTCGATACGATTTTTGTTTCGCGGCTGGGGCGGGTTCGGCACTAGATGCTTGCGCATCGCTTATATCGGCAAGCGACGATTCGACGCTGACAGGGACCACTGCTTCCGACGTCGTACCGAAATCGAAACCGGGAACCGAGATGCGCGGGATCTGCTGACCGATCGTTCGCTCGATGGCGCGCACCATTGAAATCTCGTCCGGCGACATGAAAGTGAACGCGTCGCCGGTTGCCGCGGCGCGGCCGGTGCGCCCAATTCGGTGCACATAGTCGTCAGGTTGCTGGGGGACATCATAGTTGATGACGTGACTAATGCCAGAGACGTCGAGTCCGCGCTGAGCGATGTCGGTGGCGACCAGTACGCGGATCTTTCCGGATTTGAAGTCTTCGAGGGCGCGGGTCCGCTCGCCTTGTGACTTGTCGGCGTGCATGGCAGTGGCAGTGATATTCTCGTCTTCGAGGTGGCGCACTACGCGATCGGCGCCGTGTTTCGTGCGCGTGAAGATCAGCACTGAATCCATTTCCGGCTTTCTCAGCAGCTGCACGAGCAGCAGACTTTTTCGCTCGCGCGGTACCGGATACACCGCATGCGTAACAGTGCTCGCTGCTTCGCTGCGCCGACCGACTTGTACCACGACCGGCTTGCGGAGGTATTTTCGCGCGAGCGCCTCGACCTCAGGCGGCATCGTCGCGCTGAAGAGAAGCGTCTGCCGGTAGCGCGGAATCTCATCGACGACGCGATTGATCTGCGGCGCAAATCCCATGTCCAGCATGCGATCGGCTTCGTCGAGAACGAGCACCTCGAGAGAGTCGAAGCTGACGTTGCCGCGCTCGATGTGATCGAGAAGGCGGCCTGGCGTCGCGACGATTACATCGACGCCTTTGCGCAGCGCACGCGACTGCGGCTCCAGCCCGACACCGCCGAAAATGGGTACTACGCGCAGATCCGTGTACTTCGCGTATTTGCGAAAACTGGCCTCGACCTGCGCGCTCAACTCCCGCGTTGGCGTCAAAACCAGTACCCGCACACGGTGTGCTGGCTCCTCGCCGTCGGCTGAAAGCGGTGCGGTGAGGAGGTTGTGGACGATTGGAAGCGTGAAACCCGCGGTTTTGCCGGTGCCGGTCTGGGCAAGGCCAATCAGATCGCGCCCGGAAAGGGCGAGCGGAATGGCCTGCTGCTGAATCGGAGTGGGGTGCGTGTAGCCAGCATCACGAACCGCATCGAGTAGTTGGGGAGCCAGTTTCAGATCTGCAAAGGAAACCGAGTCTCCGGGCGTTGCTTCCATCATTGATTCAATATATCGGCCGCGTTGTCATCGCCTTCCCAGTGAGGCTGCGCTAGCCGACGGATTGTCGTGCACACGCTTGAGCAATTCGATCAGACCAACGTTCACTTCGTGCGGCGTCTCTTCCGTTATCACGTGGCCCGCGTCAGGAATGAACGCGAGATCGATTCCAGGAACGAGAGGAACGTAGATCTCCATGCCATTCTTCGGCATCAAGTGATCGAGAGTTCCCCACCTTCCGATCGCTGGAAGATTGACCGCGCTGAGCGGCCTGTTGCGCGCCGCCCACCAATCGTAGCTATGGAGCAGTGCACGTACAGCGCCAGCGTACTCGGGAAACTGTGCCGGCGCGAGATACTCGTCGACATCGCGCCGCGTCGGCCGGCCTCTTTTTCCATAAACGCGACGCAATGCAGTCTCCACGATCAGTGTCGGTTTTACGCGACGCATGATTGGCGTCATGAAAGCCGGCGTCAGCAGATGGTACAAGCGCATCAGCGGGACGCCGGTGAGGCCCACCGGCGACAGCAACGCCAAAGCCCGCACGCGCTCGGCGTGCCGAGACGCGAAGTGGTAGATCAGAGAGCCGCCGAGCGAATGACCGACGAGAACCGGTCGCTGGAGCTTAAGCGCATCGATGACTTCTGCGAGGTGATCGACGAGCGCGTCGATCGTGTACTCACTCGCGTGCTGCGGTTTGTCGGACAAACCGTGCCCTTTCAGGTCCAGCGCGATGGCGCGAAACCCTGCTTCGGCGACGGCCGGCATGTTCTCGCGGAAGACGTAGGCGGAGCATCCCCAGCCGTGAATCATCAGCACTGGTGGCGCGTCCACGTTTCCATTTTCGACGACGCGCACCTTTATTCCGGAGCGTAGACGCGGAAAGCTCACGCGGTACCCAGGATCCCCGGCAGGAAACATCTCGCCGGGACGCAAATAGTCTCGGCGACTATGTCCGGTCATCGGCTTCAGATCAATTCAATTTCTCTGCCGAGCAGCCTGCCGATGAGACCGATGCGGAAGGTGACGTCGGTCCACTTCGATTCCGCACCGGTACCGTCGTCGAGTGGGAATGATGACCACGCCCATGGATTCGACGTCAGTGGACGATCCATTCCCTTGTGCGGATGCCAGATGCCGTTTCGATCCCGATCATCAACGAAGCGCTCGAACAGCTTCATCCAGTTTTCGTTGCGACGCAGGAAATTCAGGCGCGCCATCGTCTCCAGCCAGAACAGCGCAAAGGGGACGTCAGCGTCGACGGCATTCCGATGGGGGAGTACATCGCCCATGATGAGATGCGGCTGTGGGATCATCTTCTTGCCGAACAGCTGCACAATTTCCTGACGCGGCAGCGCCTGCGTGATCGCGTCGTAAATCCGCTCGACTTCGCTGAAGTGCTCGTGTCGGAAGATTGGCATGTGGGCGAGCATGGTCAGCGTGTAGACCGAGACCGGCGCCGCTTCGGGCGCGAGCACGTGGGCATTCGCAACGCGAATCCACGGCTTTTCACCCAATGGCGAGTTCAGAAACGAGATCGTGCGCTCGAGAATCCGGCGCGCGGCTCCGCGGAGTCGGGGATCGTTCTCGTAGCCCATTTGCGCCAGGGTGGCTGCGGCGGCCTCGCGGAAAATCCCACGCGTACGCCGAACGAGATCTTCGTCCTTGACCTTGGTGGCGAGCTCGAAGGTGAACGTCGGATCAGTGTCTTCAGCGAGAAGACGGAAAAGCAACCGCCGAGCGCCGATGAGCGGAGGTGAATCCAGCGCCCAGCCGTATTCGAGCAGCCGTCGAACCGCGGGTATGGTACCGATGTTCGCGAAATCGGACGCGTGCTTACCGGGGAGCGATAGCACCGAGTTGTTCCACATCCCATCGCGCGATTGAGTCACCGCCAGGCGAATCGCCGGTCGGTACGCGTAGGGCAGCGGAGACATTTCCGGCGACGAAGGGCTGGCGGTCTGCGCGACTTCGGTGGCCGCGCGGTATTTGATTGGCTCCGAGGCGTGCTCGTTCAGCCAGCTCAACGGAAAAAAGAGCGGCTCGGCGGGCGGAGGTGTTATCGGTGACGCCAGTTCCGGGGTTGTACTGGGTACAGTCACAGGCGGCGCTCGGAACGAGTTGGAGAAGGCTCGTCGAAACCGGCCGGCGCATGAGCCGGCCGTCAGCGCGGGAAGAATAGCAGGTTTTCACTTAGGCGCTAGTGGCGGCGATGTAAATCCTTATTCTGGAATCACTTAGCTGCCTCGAGATCTCGAAAACCAAAGTCGGCAGTTAGCAGACGGACAGTTTGGAGTTTGCAGTTTTCATATGCGCGTAATGGGTGACATTCGGTCCGGACGCGTGTATAAGAACTGCTAACTGCAGCCGGTTAACTGCTGACTGCCGACTTTGGTTTTCGGGATGTTAGTGTCCAACACGTTCAGGTGAATCCGCGTATAAACTTCGGACGCTGTCCACCCACAAAAATTCAGGAGAGTAGGATGAAGGCAATTCGCATCGCCACGCTGGCTGCTGCCCTTTGCGTTGGCATGACCACGGTCTCTGCTGCTCAGAGCACCGAACCGCAACAGGGGCAGGGTGAAGGACGTCGCGGCGGCCGAATGGGCGAGTGGCTGCTCAAGGACATCACGCTGACGGATGCTCAGAAGGAACAGGTCAAGACGATCCGTGAGAAATATTTGCCACAGCAGGTCGAGCTGCGGAAATCAGTTCAGGCGACTGGTGGCCCGCCGGATGAAGCGACCCGTGCCAAAATGATGGACTTGCAGCAGAAGCAGGCTGACGAGATTCGCGCGATCCTGACCGCGGATCAGCAGGCGGTCTTCGACAAGAACGTCGCCGCGATGAAGGCGCGCATGGCCGAACGTCGCAACGGCAGTAGCTAAGTTTCCGCTATGATTGCGGCTCCAGCGCCGCGATAGTGTAATTGCTCTTCGGGTTCCAGAGTATCCAGCTCTGGAACCCGTTGTCGTATCCAGCCTTTTTCTGCGCGCGAACGTGCTCAGCGTAATAGTGCGGCGGTCCCAGCGTGAAATCCTGGTACCACGGGATGATCTTCGCAGCATTCGCCACTTGTTTCGACCGGTCGATCGCATCCTTTAGCGCATTGTTGATCGTTTCGTAGGGATGCGCGTTTGGATTACGCAGCTTGTAGGTGCCACGCGCAAAATGCGACGGATAAACCATCGGCAGCACGACATCCACCTGATCGACGAACATCTCCCACTTCTGGCCGATGCCCATGTCAGTGGTATCGGTCGCGGTCAGGCCGAAAACGTCAGCGGTCACACGCATCGGCAAAGGCTTGAGCGTGCTGCGCAGGAACCCAAGCTGCTCGCGAATCACTTGCGCACGCACGCGACCGTTCGCGAGCGGATACGTCGCCTCGGTCGCCAATCTCCTGTCGTCTGGAAACCGAACGTAGTCGAACTGCACTTCGCTGAATCCGAGGTGATAGGCTTCGCGCGCGAGATCAGCAGCGTATTGCCATACTTCCCGATGGTGCGGGTCGAGCCACGGATTGCCGTTCTTGTCGAGCCACGGCTCGAGGTCTGATTTGCGCTTGATCGCGAGATCAAGCTTCGCACGCGCGAGTAACGGATCCTTGGCGACCACGATGCGCGCGATCGGATAGATATTGTGAGCCGCCAACGTATCAAGAACAGAGCGGAGCTTGCCGCGAGACATCCAATGCCCGTCCGCGGTATCAGCGCCAATCTCGTGCGCCAGCGGGACGTCGGACGGATAGAGCACAAACCCGCGATCGTCCTTCACGTCTATGACCAACGCGTTGATCTCCGTCTTTTTTGCGACGTCGATCAGGGTTCTCAGCTTGCTGCCGAGCGCGGCCCAGCGGTTGACGTAGAGTCCGCGCAGCGTGTCGGGTGTCGGAACGTGAGCAACGGGCGGCGGCGATCCAGCTTTGGCCCTGACCGGCGCGCTCGCCGTAGAGGGAGCCACTGTTGGTGCGCCCGCGGTGGAATTCTGGTGCTCGCATCCGGCGGTGATAGCGGCCGCAAACGCCAGCACTGTCAGCGCAGTCAAAGGGAATCTCATTTCATGGCGCGACATCTGGTCGCGACGCGAGATGTCGCTCAGAGCGCGTTCAGTTCCGCGTTGGCATCTGAGAGATAACTCATCTCCCTCACCACACTCTGCGCCTGCTGGGTTACCATAGTGAGGCCCGTCGGCGCCGCATTCAGGCCGCCCGTCCGGAAACGAACCAGCTCGAGGCGCATCGACCGCAGCAGCTGACGGCAGTGATCGAGCTTTTCCTGCGCCTCTTTCCTCTTGCGCCCAATGTCGACCAGCGCCCGGCGCTCACGGCGCAACATTGCCAGGCGTCGCACCCGTTCCTCACTCGCACGATAGTCGAGCGGATTCGCCTGGGATTCCAGTGTTGTGATTTCTTTTTCCACCGCTTCGGGATTTTCTCGACTGCTGTTGCGGTCCATGTCCTGGAGTGACAAAGCCAGCTGCTGGACTTTGCGGAACACGGCGTCGGCAGACGTTGCAACTTCCGGAATCTGTTCTCTGTCATCGGGCGGCATGTTGAGCAACAGGCGGTGAATCTCGCGGTGATCGCTCTCCGACTCGCGAATCGCCGAGCCGTAGCGGGAATCCCCGAACGGAGGCGGCGCGCCGGCAGGCACCGGACTCAGACTGGTCGTCGGCCCACCGCTGCGCGGATAAGGCTGAAACGGTTGCGCCGCCGGCAGCGTTGGCAACGGCGGCGACATCGGGGTGAATAGTCCCTGACCGCGTGCCCGCGCCCGTCGACGGACTTCCTCTCTCTTTTTTTCGTCGAACAGCGCGCGCGCATCGTCGATCGTTTCAGCAGCGACGTCGAAGATCAGGCGATCACGCGGTTGACGAAATACATCGCGCCAGTCGTAACCGGCGGCCCACAGTTTCGAGTACCGGAAAGCGAGAAACACCGTCCACATCACGGTGAGCGCGATAAAGTCGTGGTTCGAG
>Ga0075423_10001100_pt1 | contig 23315 bp, 23 predicted proteins | sample SoiMethybrSBSTD2_FD_80114 | JGI IMG/M metagenome (GOLD analysis project Ga0075423, IMG submission 80114) | Bulk soil microbial communities from a Populus tree surrounding site in Tennessee, USA - Soil MetaG P. TD hybrid SBSTD2 | ecosystem: Environmental > Terrestrial > Soil > Tree plantation... | reverse complement strand
TCGGCGGATCCGACTTGGGGCCGGCCATGGCCTACGAGGCGCTGAAAGGATTCAGCGACCGCGGCCTGACCGTCCGTTTCGTCTCCAACGTGGACGGCATCGACATTCACGAGTCGCTCCGAGATCTCGATCCGCACGAGACGCTCTTCGTCGTCTGCTCGAAGACGTTCACGACGCTCGAGACCCTGACGAACGCCCGCACCGCCCGGGCGTGGCTGCTCGCCGCGCTGAAGGACGACGCCGCGATCGCCGAGCACTTCGTCGCGGTGTCGACCAACGCCGAGAAGGTGACCGAGTTCGGGATCGACACCGCGAACATGTTCGAGTTCTGGGACTGGGTCGGTGGTCGGTACTCGTACGACTCGGCCATCGGGCTGTCGCTGATGATCGCGATCGGCGCGGACCAATTTCACGAGATGCTCGTCGGCTTCCATGCCATCGACGAGCACTTCCGTACCGCGCCGTTCGAGCGCAACCTGCCCGTGCTGCTCGGCCTGATCGGCCTCTGGTACAACGACTTCTTCGGCGCCGAGACGCAGGCGATCCTTCCCTACAGCCAGTACCTGTCGCGCTTCCCCGCGTACCTCCAGCAGCTCGACATGGAGAGCAACGGGAAGTCGGTGACCCTCGACGGCGACCCGGTCACCTGCATGACCGGGCCCATCGTGTGGGGCCAGCCCGGCACCAACGGTCAGCACGCGTACTACCAGCTCATCCACCAGGGCACGCGCCTGATCCCGTGCGATTTCATCGGCTTCGTCAACGCCGACACGGAAGTCGACGACCACCAGAACCTGCTGATGGCGAACTTCTTTGCCCAGACCGAGGCGCTGGCGTTCGGCAAGACGCGGGCCGAGGTCGAAGCCGAGGGCGTCCCTGCTTTCCAAGTTCCGCACCGGACGTTCCGGGGCAATCACCCCACGAACACGATCCTGGCGGACAAGCTCACGCCGTACGTGCTCGGTCAACTTGTCGCGATGTACGAGCACAAGGTGTTCACGCAAGGGACGATCTGGCACATCAACTCGTTCGATCAGTGGGGCGTCGAGCTCGGCAAGATCCTGGCGAATCGGATCGTCCCCCAGCTCGAGGGTCCCGAGCCGAACCTCGACCACGACAGCAGCACGAACGCGCTGATCCGCCGCTTCCGCGCGCGCCGCGTCTGACCCGCCCGAACACGTTCGGCGCGTTACGGTTTCGGTCCTATGCGGCGGGTGGCGAGCATGGTGTTGCTCGTGGTGGCAGGAGTCATGCTCCCGGTTGCCGTCATCGCGAACTGGGCCGGTTCCAATCTCTACGACAGCGACTCGTTCAGTGCGCGGGCGGTCGAGCCGCTCAACTCCGAGGCCGTGCGGCGCGAGCTCGCCCACCGGCTCACGGAGCAGCTCGTCCAGGCGGGCAACCAACAGGCGACGAGCTTCCGGCCCGCCTTCGAGCTGGCCCTCGCCGGCGTGATCGACACCGACACGTTCAAGTCGATCTTCCGCAACGCGGTGCGCCAGACGCACAAGGCGATCCTCGAAGGTGAGGGGGGTCGCCGGGGCCTCGACCTCGGTGCCTCGTTCGCCCTCATCACGAGCAGCCTCCAGGCATCCGGCGGCGGGGGTGGGAACCAGCAGGGAGCGAGCGGCCTCGACAACAGCCTGAGCGACGTCACGAGCAAGATCGACGACCTCGGCCTCTGGGACGCCGAGGGGACCATCGGCCAGATCAGCGGCGGAGCGTTCCTCATCGGGCTGGCGGCGGTCGTCGGCAGCATCTTCCTCGCCGAGGATCGCCGGCGCGCCGTCCGTCGCCTCGGCATCGCGGCGGTGATCGGTGGCCTGTTCATCGTGGCGCTGCTGTTCGTCGCGACCTGGTTCGTCGGCCGACAGATCAGTGATCCCCAGTTGTCCGGCGCCATCAAGGGCGCGCTCGGCGAGGTCACGAGCGATCTGCGGCTCATCGGTCTCTGGATCGCGGCTTACGGGCTCGTCGTCGCGGCGGCGGCAACAAGCTCCGAGCGGCGATACACGCCGGTCGAGGTGTGGAACCGGACTCGCGGCTGGGTCGAGCGACGACGCCAGACCACGATGGGCACGATCCTCCTCGGCGTCATCGGCCTGTTCGTCAGCATCGTCTTCATCCAGGACCCACTCGGCAGCTCGGAGTTGGTCATACGAGCGGCCGCGCTGTGGGTGGGCTACCTCGCGGTCACCGAGATCCTCCGCCTCGTCCGCGCGATCACCGCGCAACAAGCGGAGCGCCGCGCCATGTGGCCGCGCGTCGCGACCATCGGCGCCACGGTCGTCGTGATCGCCGGCTTGGTGACGGCCGGATTCGTGCTGACGACGCGGGGAGCGGCGAAGGCGGCCGCGGCGAGCAAGGAGCAGGTCTGCAACAGCAGGAAGTCACTATGTGATCTCAGGCTCGACCAGGTCACCTTCGCGGGTGTGCATCACGCGATGGCGTCCTCGGAATACCCGGGCTGGCTGTTCGCTCAGCAGTTCGGAACCATCACGCAGCAGCTGGACGCCGGGGTACGCGCGCTGAACATCGACACCCACTACGGGGTGCCCTCCACCGCGCGTATCCCCGGACAGAGCACGCCGATCATCCTCACCGACAACGTGGCCACTGTCGCCACGCGGGCCGAGAACGACGAGGACCCGGTGGCGGCGAAACGGGCGGCGCAACTTGCCGCCGGAGCACCGAAGGCGGCCAACGCGCAGCGCGGGATCTACATGTGCCACAGCAACTGCGAGACCGGTGCGGTCGCGTTCGGCAAGGGACTCGGCGAGATCAAGAGATTCCTCACCAGTCACCCCGACGACGTGCTGATGCTCACCATCCATGACTTCACAAGCCCGGCCGACACCGCCGCCGCAATCGAAGCCGCGGGGCTGGGCGACCGGGTGGCCACCCTGCAGCCGGGCCAGCCCCTCCCGACGCTTCGGACGTTGATCGACAGCGGGCGCAACCTGCTCGTGTTCGCCGAACGCGGAGACCCCGGCGGTCCGCCCTGGTACCACAGCATGTACGACTGGTTCCAGGAGACGCAGTTCTCGTTCGCGAACAAGAACCAGTTCAACTGCAAGCCGAACCGGGGAAAGCCCGACGCGCCGCTGTTCCTCATCAACCACTGGCTCACGCTGTCGCCGCCCGATCCGCAGGAGGAGGCGGCGGTGAACTCGCGCGCCGTCCTCGACAAGCGCATCGAGCAATGCCTCAAGGAGCGCGGCCTCGTCCCCAACATCCTCCAGGTCCAGTTCGCCGAACGCGGCGATCTCATCTCCACGGTGCAATCACTCAACGACAACCGGTTGAAGGAAGAGCGCGCCAAGGCCAACGAGGCCCAGATACCCGCCGAGCCCCCGCCCGATGCGACCGCTACGCCCGCGTCGCCCGACACCGGGCCGGTCACGCCGTTGCCTGAGCCCACCGTCATCACGACGTTGACCGGTGGCAACCCCGCCGCGTTCTGCCGGGTGCTGCCGTCCGCGAAGCTGAGCGTCACCGCGTGGGCGGTCGCGGTTCTCCAGGGCCAGCCCACGGACGCCGGCCTCAGTGACCTCGCGTACGCGCCACTGCTTACACAGGACCTCGGCGCGTACATGAAGGTTGCCCCCCAGGAGCTCCAGGCACAGGCCCAGCCGATCCTCGACCGAGAGAATGATGCGGTGGCGAGCCTCCGCGCGCTGGGGCTGAAGGACCGCGACATCAAGAAGCTGGCGAGCTCGGCATCCGACCTCCTCCTCGGCCCCGACAAGCCCGACGGGACGACGGTCCGCGACAAGCTCGTCAAGCAGCTCGAGAAGAAGATCGACGCCCCGCGCCTGGAGCAGGCGGCGACTGACTTCGGCAACGCCCACGGCGACCCCACGGCGATCATGGACTTGGGCTCCGTCTCGAAGGAGGTCGGTGTCGCCGCCGGCTACCCGTGCGCGGCCGAGAAGCAGACGAGCTGATCAGCCGGGCCGAGTGACCCGGGCATGGCCCTTGGAACGAATGATTCCGGGTTCGACACACGTTCGTAGGCTGGTGAGCAGATGAGGGTCGCGATCGCCGCCGATCACGCCGGGCTGCCGTTGCGGCCGACGATCGCCGACGCCGTCCGCGCCGCCGGCCACGAGCCGCAGTTGTACGGGCCGGACGCCGCGCCGCCCGAGGGCATCGACTACCCGCTGGTGGCCAAGGCCGTCGCCGACGCGCTCGACGCGACCGACGCCGAGCGCGGCATTCTCGTCTGCGGCAGCGGCGCCGGCGTCACGATCGCCGCCAACAAGCTGCCCGGTATACGGGCCGCGTATGCCGCCGACCACTACACGGGCCATCAGATGGTCGAGCACGACCACGTGAACGTGCTCACGCTCGGTGCGCGCGTGATGGGCCCCGAGGTGGCTGCCGAGATCGTCGAAGCGTTCGTGAACGCGGTGCCGAGCATCGAGGACCGTCACCTGCGCCGCCTCGGTGAAGTACTCGACTTCGAGCGGGATCGCAGCATGAACGGGGCGACACGGCTCCACGACGCCGGGCAGAGCCTGTGGCTCGACAACATCACACGCGCCCTCCTCACGAGCGGGACGCTGGCGCGGTACATCGCCGACCTCGCCGTCACCGGCCTCACGTCGAACCCGACGATCTTCGACAAGGCGATCACCAGCAGCGCCGACTACGACGAGCAGATCCGATCCCTGCTGGCGGCGGGGACCGCGGGCGAGGACCTGTTCTTCGAGCTCGCGCTGGTCGACCTCACGAAGGCGGCGAGCCTGTTCCGGGCGATCTGGGACGCGACCAGAGGCGTCGACGGCTGGGTGTCACTGGAGGTGTCGCCGAAGCTGGCGCACGACACGAAGAGCACGGTCGACGAGGCCAAGGCGCTCCATGAGAAGGCGGCGACGCCCAACCTGTTCATCAAGGTGCCGGGCACGCCCGAGGGCATCCCCGCGATCGAGGAGCTCATCGCCGCCGGTGTTTCGGTGAACGTGACGCTCCTGTTCTCGCGTGAGCACTACCAGGCCGCCGCCGAGGCGTACCTCCGCGGGCTCGAGTTCCGGAGGGAGAGCGGGCTCGACCTCGACGTGGCGTCAGTGGCGTCGGTGTTCATCTCCCGCTGGGACGCCGCCGTCACCGGCAAGCTGCCCGACGACCTCAGCGGGCAGCTCGGCGTCGCTGTCGCCAAGCGGACGTACAAGGCCTATCGCGACCTGCTCGCCTCGGACCGCTGGCAGAAGCTGGCGGCGGTGGGCGCCAAGCCCCAGCGGCTCCTCTGGGCGAGCACCGGCACCAAGGACCCGAACCTGCCCGACACCTTCTATATCCACGCGCTGGCGTCGGAGCAGACCATCAACACGATGCCGGAGAAGACGCTGCTCGCGTTCGGCGAGCACGGTGCCGTCGGAGACCTGCTGCCCGCCGACGGCGGCGACGCCGAGCACGTGCTCGGCCGCATCGGCTCGGCCGGCGTCGACGTCGACGCGCTGGCGACGACGCTGCAGACCGAGGGCGCGGACGCGTTCGTCAAGTCGTGGGACGACCTGCTCGCCCGCATCGCGTCGAAGTCGGACCAGGTGCGCACGGCGAACTGACGGCAAACCGAGAGATCGAGACAGAGAGAGGGACAGCGATGCAGCTCGGAATGATCGGACTGGGGCGCATGGGGAACGGGCTCGTGCGTCGTCTCATGAAGGACGGCCACGAGTGCGTCGTCTACGACCACAACGAGCCGAAGGTGAAGGACCTCACCGACATCGGCGCGACCGGCTCGTCGTCCCTCGCCGATTTCGCGTCAAAACTCACGAAGCCGCGCGCGGCGTGGGTGATGGTCCCGGCGTCGGTGACCGGACAGAGCGTCATGCAGCTCGCCGACGTGTTCGAGGCCGACGACATCATCATCGACGGCGGCAACTCGTACTACCGCGACGACATAGCCCGGGCTTCGGCGCTGGCTGCGAAGAAGATCCACTACGTGGACGTCGGCACGAGCGGTGGCGTGTTCGGGCTCGAGCGCGGCTTCTGCCTCATGATCGGCGGTGAAGAGAAGGTCGTGCAGCACCTCGACTCGGTCTTCGCCACGATCGCACCCGGCGTCGACGCCGCGCCCCGGACTCCGGGTCGCACCGGTGCTCCGAGCCCGTCTGAGCAGGGCTACCTGCACTGCGGGCCGAACGGCGCCGGCCACTTCGTGAAGATGGTCCACAACGGGATCGAGTACGGGATCATGGCCGCGTACGCCGAGGGTCTCGCCGTGCTCGAGAAGGCCGACATCGGCAAGCAGAAGCAGACTGCCGACGCCGAGACGGCACCGCTCGAGCATCCGGAGTTCTACCAGTACGACCTGAACATCCCCGAGGTGTCAGAGGTGTGGCGGCGGGGAAGCGTGATCGCCTCCTGGCTGCTCGATCTCACGGCGGACGCGCTGCACAAGTCCCCGCAGCTGGCCGAGTTCGCCGGTCGAGTGTCGGACTCCGGTGAGGGGCGGTGGACGGTGATGGCCGCTATCGACGAGAGCGTCCCTGCCCACGTCATCACGACGTCGCTGTACGAGCGCTTCAGCTCCCGCGGCGAGGCCGACTTCGCCGACAAGCTCCTCTCGGCCATGCGCAGCGAGTTCGGCGGGCACGCCGAGAAAGGGCAGTCATGACCACCGCACCGCAGCATTCCGACGCGCTCGTGTTCTTCGGCGCGACGGGAGACCTCGCCTACAAGAAGATCTTCCCGGCGTTGTACGCGATGACGAAGCGAGGCCATCTGGGCATCCCTGTGATCGGCGTGGCGTCGTCGAGCTGGAGCGTCGACGACCTCCGCAAACGTGCCCACGACAGCATCGAGGAGCACGGCGGGGGCATCGACGACAAGGACGCGTTCGAGACGCTCAGCCAGGCGATGAGGTACGTCGACGGGGACTACCGCGACCCGAAGACGTTCAATTCCATCGGCTCCACCCTGAGCGACGTCAAGTCGAAGCGGTCCGCGCACTACCTGGCCATCCCACCCAGTCTGTTCCCGACCGTGGTCGAGGGTCTCGGCAAGTCGGGCTGCGCCAAGAACGCGCGCGTCATCGTCGAGAAGCCGTTCGGGCGCGACCTGGCTTCGGCGCAGGAGCTCAACCGGGTGTTGCACTCGGTGTTCCCGGAGCCCGCGATCTTCCGCATCGACCACTACCTCGGCAAGGAGGCAGTCGAGAACCTGCTGTACTTCCGGTTCGCCAACTCGTTCCTCGAGCCGATCTGGAACCGCAACTACGTCGAGAGCGTCCAGATCACGATGGCCGAGAGCTTCGGCGTCCAGGGCCGCGGCCGCTTCTACGAGGAGGTCGGCGCGCTCCGCGACGTCGTGCAGAACCATCTCCTCCAGACGGCGAGCATCCTGGCGATGGAGCCGCCCGTCGGCGGAGAGGTCGAGTCGCTGCGCAACGAGAAGGAGAAGGTGTTCAGCGCCATGCGCACGCTCAAGCCCCGCGACTTCGTGCGGGGCCAGTTCGACGGCTACCGCGACGAGGACGGCGTCGCGCCCGACTCCGACGTCGAGACGTATGCCGCTGTGCGCGTGTTCGTGGACTCCTGGAGGTGGAACGGCGTGCCGTTCTTCATCAGGGCGGGCAAGAACCTGCCGGTCACCGCGACCGAAGTGATCGCAAAGCTCCACAAGCCGCCCCAGCAGGTGTTCGACGAGGAGGAGATCGACCCCGACGACCAGAACTACCTGCGGTTCCGGCTCGGACCCGACAAGGTGGCGGTCGCACTGGGATGCCGGGCGAAGGTGCCGGGCGAGTCGTTCACCGGCGCGCCGGTCGAGTTGTATGTGTCGAAACAGTCCGCCGACGAGATGTCGGCGTACGAGCGACTCATCGGCGACGCGCTGGCCGGCGAAGCCCTCCTGTTCGCGCGTGAGGACGGTGTCGAAGCCGCGTGGCGGGTCGTCGACCCGGTATTGACCAACCACGGCGTCGCCCACCCGTACGAGCCGAAGACGTGGGGGCCGGCCGAGGCCGACGCGTTGCTCCCGAAGGGCGAGTACTGGCACGACCCGAAACCGTGAGCAACCGGTGAGCGTGGGCGGCGCGCCGGGCGAGCTGTGGCTCGTCCGCCACGGCGAGACGGAGTGGACGGCGACCGGCCAGCACACGAGCCGCACCGACGTGCCGCTGACCGCGACCGGCCGCGAGCAGGCCACCTCGGTCGGCGGCGTCCTCGCCGGCCGCCCGTTCGTGACCGTGCTGTCGTCCCCCCTGTCGCGGTCGGTGGAGACGTGTCGCCTCGCCGGCTACGGCGACCGGGTCGAGACCGACGACGATCTCAAGGAATGGGACTACGGCGAGTACGAAGGGCGCACCACGGCGGAGATCCGCCAGGAGCGCCCCGGATGGACCGTGTGGGCGGGCTCTCCGGGCGGCGAGCCCCTCGACCAGGTCGCGGCGCGCGCCCGGAACGTCATCGACCGGGCGACCGAGGCCGGTGGTGACGCGGCGTTGTTCTCGCACGGTCACTTCCTGCGCATCCTCGGCGCCACGTGGATGGGCTTGCCTCCGGAGGGCGGGCGGATGCTCTCGCTCGGCACCGCGTCGCTCAGCATCCTCGGCTACGAGCGGGAGACCCGGGTGATCCGGCAGTGGAACCGCTCGTGCGAGGTCGGCTAGGCAACGAGGATGCCCGCCGAGCCCGTCGCCACCCCGAACGCGCCGCCCGTCGCCGGTCCTTACTCGCCGGCCGTGCGCGCCGGTGACTGGCTGGTGCTCGCGGGCCAGGTCGGGCTCGATGCCGCTGCCGGTCGCCTCGCCGAAGGCGGCACCGAAGGCGAGGCGCGCCAGGCGCTGGCGAACATCACGACGGTGCTGGCCGACTGCGGCGCGAGCTGGGGCGACGTCGCCAAGGTGACGATCTTCGTCACCGACATCGCGGATTTTCCAGTGGTGAACGAGGCGTACGGTGCTGCGGTGGGCGACCATCGGCCGGCGCGCAGCACCGTGCAAGTCGCCGCCCTCCCCGCCGGGGCGAGGGTCGAGATCGAGGTCTGGGCGTTCCAGCCCGCCTGAGAGAGGGGTCGCAATGGCCGACGACGACGTGCTCGCCAACATTCAGCAGCTCTCCGCCGAGGAGCACGAGCTGTACGAGCGTCATCGCGCCGGCGGGACTCCCCTGACCGAAGACGAGCACCGCCGGATGGAAGAGCTCCAGGTGCGACTCGACCAGTGTTGGGACCTGCTGCGGCAGCGTCGCGCCCGGCGGCAGTACGGCGAGGACCCGTCGGACGCACGGGCTCGCGACGAGTCGACGGTCGAGGGCTACCAGCAGTAGCGCTACGTCGGCTCCGAGGCGTTGCTCGTGAAGCGGGACAGCGTCCGCAGCTTGTTGGTGGCATCGAGGGCGGCGACCTTGTACGCCTCCGTGAGCGTGGGGAAGTTGAACACTGCGTCGACGAGGTAGTCGACGGTCGCCCCCGTCGCCATCAGCGCCTGCCCGAGGTGCACGATCTCGGTTGCGGCCGTGCCGAACACGTGCACCCCGAGGATGCGGCGATCGTCGGGGGCGACGAGCAGCTTGAGGAGCCCATAGGAGTCGCCGACGATTTGGCCGCGGGCGAGCTCGCGGTACCGGGCCAACCCGACCTCGTATGGGGTCTGCTCGTCGGTGAGCTCACGTTCGGTGCGCCCGACGAAGCTGATCTCCGGGATCGTGTAGATGCCGATCGGGTACAGGTCGTCGAGGCGATGGGTGGCCTCGCCGCACGCGATGTACGCAGCCCGGCGCCCCTGCTCCATGGACGTGGCCGCCAGGGCGGGGAAACCGATGACGTCGCCGACGGCGTAGATGTGCTCGACCTCGGTGCGGAACGAGTCGTCGACCTTGATGCGCCCGCGGTCGTCGGCCGACAGGCCCGCGGCCTCGAGATCGAGTCCGTCGGTGGCGCCCTGACGCCCGGCCGAGTACACGACCGTGTCGGCCGCGATCTTCTTGCCGCTCGCGAGCGTCGTGAGCGTGCCGTCGGGGTGCGTGTCGACGGCGGCGACGGTCTCGCCGAAGCGGAACGTGACCGAGAGGTCACGGAGGTGGTAGCGCAACGCCTCGACGACCTGCTCGTCGCAGAAGTCGAGCATGTTGGCTCGGCTCTCGACCACGGTGACCTTGGTGCCGAGCGCGGCGAAGACCGACGCGTACTCGACGCCGACCACCCCCGCTCCCACCACGACGAGCGAAGCGGGGATGCGCTCCAGCGCGAGCACGCCGTCGGAGTCGACGACCGTGCGCCCGTCGAAGTTCACGCTCGGCGGCCGAGCCGGGCGCGTACCCACAGCGACGATGGCGTTGTCGAAGCGCACCTGCAACTCGCGGTTCTTCGCATCAGTCACCGCCACGGCGTGCGGGTCCGTGAACCGCGCCGTCCCGGTGAGGAGAGCGACGTGGTTGCGCGCCAGCTGGTCGCGGACGACGTCCATCTCCTTCGCCACGACCTGGCGCGTCTCGGAGCCGAGGTCCTGGACGGTGATGTCCTCCTTGACGCGGTAGCTGGTCCCGTAGTGCTCGCGATGCCGCAGACCTGTGAGGTGCAACACGGATTCGCGCATCGTCTTGGAGGGAATCGTGCCGGTGTTGACGCACACACCGCCCAGCATGTCGGCGCGCTCGATGATGGCGGCACGACGCCCGAGCTTCGACGCCGCAATCGCCGCTTTCTGGCCCGCCGGTCCTGATCCGATGACCAGGACCTCGTATTCGTCCACCGGCCCTCCTGCGGCGCCGCATCGTACGAGGCGCCCTTGACGCACAGGTTGACAGGACCTGAACAGCGCATGCAGGTGGCCTCACTCCCCGACCACCCGGGTTCCTCGGGCGCAGCCCGTGTGCAAACCTTCGCGGCAGGCGTGAGGCGCAGGCGCCACGAGCCGGGGGAACAGGCCCGGACCGGCCCGGTGTTGGCGGGTGAGCATGGATTCCCGGGAAGGAGCGGCGATGAGCCCCGAAGTGACCAAAACGGACGACGAGTGGCAGAAGGAGCTGACCCCGGCCCAGTACCAGGTGCTCCGGCATGCCGGCACCGAGCCCGCGTTCACCGGTGAGTACTGGGACTGTCACGACGACGGCGTGTACCGCTGCGCGGCATGCGGCGCCGAGCTGTTCACCTCTGACACCAAGTTCGAGTCGGGCACGGGCTGGCCGAGCTTCACGGAGCCTGCGGTCGCGGACGCGGTCGAGCTGCGGCGAGACAGCAGCCACGGGATGGTGCGCACCGAGGTCGTGTGCCGGCGGTGCGGCGGCCACCTCGGCCACGTGTTCGACGACGGGCCCGGGCCGACCGGCCAGCGCTACTGCATCAACTCACTGTCGCTCGACCTCGATCGAGGCGCCGCTTCGTGACGCAGGCGGCCGGCACGCCCGCTGCGCCCCAGCTCGTCGCGTTCGGGACGGCGCGCGGGCGGTGGGTGATCCTCGCGGCCGTCCTCGGCTCGGGCATCGCGTTCCTCGACTCGACGGTCGTGAACGTGGCGCTGCCCCACATCGGCGCCGATCTGGGCGGCGGGCTGTCGGGGCTGCAGTGGACGTTGGACGGCTACTTGCTGACGCTGAGCGCGCTGCTCCTGTTGGGCGGCGCGCTCGGTGACGAGTACGGCCGCAGGCGGTTGTTCGTGTTCGGGCTGATCTGGTTCACCACCGCCTCCGTCCTGTGTGGCCTCGCGCCGAGCATCGGCGCGCTGATCGCGGCGCGAGCCCTCCAAGGCGTGGGCGGGGCGATGCTCGTTCCGGGCAGCCTCTCGCTCATCACCGCCAGCTTCCGCTCGGAAGATCACGGTGCCGCCATCGGTGCGTGGTCCGGCTTGACCGGCGCGGCCACCGCGATCGGCCCGTTCCTCGGCGGCTGGCTCGTCGACGCCGTGTCATGGCGGCTCGTATTCCTCATCAATGTCCCCCTCGCCGCGGTAGCGCTGATCGTGACGCTCCGTCACGTGCCCGAGAGCCGCGACCCGCACGCGGGCAAGCGCCCCGACTTCGCCGGCGCTGCCACCGCGACCGTCGGTCTCGGCGGCCTCGTGTACGCGCTGATCCAGGGGCCTGCGCACGGCTGGTCCCCCTTCGTGGTGGCTGTGGGCGTGATCGGCGCGGCGGCGCTGGTCGCGTTCCCGTTCGTCGAGATGCGCGTACGCTCTCCCCTCGTCCCGCTCGAGATCTTCAAGTCGCGGCAGTTCAGCGGGGCCAACGGCACGACCTTCGTCGTGTACGCCGCGCTGGGCGTGGCGCTCTTCCTCGTCGTCGTCGAGCTGCAGACTGTGCTCGGCTATTCGGCCCTGGAAGCGGGCACCGCGACGCTGCCGATCACGGTGCTCATGCTGTTTCTCTCGCCCCGCGCCGGACGGTTGTCGCAGCGCATAGGCCCGCGCATCCCGATGACGGTCGGGCCGCTTATCGTCGCGGTGGGGTTGGTCCTGCTCGCCGGCATCGGGCCGGGCACGAACTACTTCACCGGCATCCTGCCCGGGCTCGTGGTGTTCGGGCTGGGGCTGTCGCTCACTGTCGCGCCGCTCACGGCGGCGGTCATGGGCTCGGTCGAGGAGGACCACGTCGGCGTGGGCTCGGGGGTGAACAACGCGGTCGCCCGCGTCGCCGGCTTGCTGGCCGTGGCGGTGTTGCCCGCGCTCGCGGGGCTCGAGACCGCATCGGCCGGGGTTCAGTTCAGCGATGGCGTCGCGCGCGCCCTCTACATCTCCGCCGCCCTCGCGGTGGTGGGCGCGATCAACTCCTGGATCACGATCAGGTCCGCAGCGCCGGTCGAGACGCCCGCGCAGCCGCTGTCGGTCTCGTGCCAGGACCCCTGCCTGCGCGAGCGACAGGGGGAGGTGGACGAGGCCGCCTGACCGGCGCATGCTGACGGAAGGATGATCTTCCGTCAGCTCGGTGCTGTCGGCGTGGTGCTGGTGATGGCGCTCGCCGCCCCCGGGGCTGCCGCCACCGGGACCGGTCCCGCACCGCGGCCGGAGGCGTATCGGGACCAGCCCCCGCTCGCCTACGTGTCGGACGGCAGGGTGCTCGTGCTCGAGGGCGAGGGCAGAGCGCCCATTCGGGTACCGGGCGTCGCCGACGCCTGTTGTGTCGCCTTCTCGCCCGACAGCAACTACCTCGCCTTCGAGCGGCGGGGCGACCTCTGGGTCGCCGAACACGACGGCGCCGAGCTCCACCGCGTCGCGCGGTCGGTCGCCCGCTGGTCGTGGGCTCCGGACGGGCAGGCGCTGGCGGTCGTCCGCAGGGCATCTCCGGACGGAACCGCCGGGACCGGCATCGAGTTCGTCGGCGCCGAGGACTCGAGCATCCGAACGACCCTGCTGGCCGGGCAGCGTGTCCTCGACATGTCGTGGGCCGGGCTCGGCCGCCGCATCGCCGTCTCGGCGGTCCCGCCCGGCGCGAGCAGCACGGCGGGCACGCAGGCTCAGCTGTTCATGCTCGAGGTGCCCGGCCCGTACGGCGAGGACTGCCCCGCGCTCTGCCCCGAGACACCGCTTTCCATCCCGGTGGAGCATCCGGTGGCCGAGTCGGGACCACTGCTGGCGGGCTGGTCGCCGAACGTCGAGAGCATCGCGCTCTGGACCGCCCCGACGAACGGCGCCACCCTCGGCGTCGTGTCACCGCGGGGCGGCGCCATCACGCCGATCGCGGGCACGCTGGTCCGGCGGTCGTGGGTGCAGTGGTCGGGGAACGGCGACCGTCTGCTCGTGGTCCAAGGGACGGGGCGGCAGATCGGCGCGCCACGAGCCCTGCTGCTCTGCACGGACACGACGGCGTGCCGGCCCATCGCCGGCGGTGACGAGGCGGTTGCCGACCCGGCGTGGTCGCGCTCGGGGACGATGGCCTACGTGCGCACCGACCGCCGCGAGCTGTGGATCGCGAACCGGGACGGCGCCGACGCCCGCCGTGTCGAAGCCGCTGGTGAGGGCGTCGCCGCCCCACGCTGGCTCCCCGACGCTCACCACCTCGTCTTCGTGCGCGAGGGACGGGTCTGGCTGGTCGACACCACCGGCTCGGGGGAGGCCGTCCCGGTCGCCGGCCCGCTGGGTCGCCGAGGCGGGGCACCGACGGTCTCGACCCGCGAGCCTGCCGACCTCTCGCCCGACCTCGCCGAGCAGATGTATTCGGTCGCCCCGTAAAGGCGGCGCGGGCGGCGATCGATAAACGATTGGCGGAACACGCGAGAACCCGAGATGGTTGTACGTGGGCTTCGAGGCGTATCCCGGCGAGCCGCCCGGAGACCTTCGCAGAATCGCCGCACCAGAACGAATGAAGGACGGTACGTGACCCAGGTCACACAGCGCACCGAGCGCCACGACGAGGACCTCGTCCGGGTCTATCTCGACGAGATCGGCCGACACGAGCTCCTCACCAAGGACGACGAGGCCCGCCTCGCCCAGGACATCGACGCGGGCCGAGCCGCGCGCGCCACGCTCGAGGAGCCCGGCCGCATCAAGCGGAGCGAGCGCCGCAAGCTCGAGGAGACCGCCCAGCGGGGTGAGGACGCCCGGCGGGAGTTCATCCAGTCCAACCTGCGACTCGTGGTCTCGATCGCCAAGAAGTACCAGGCGTCGGGGCTTCCCCTCCTCGACCTCGTACAGGAGGGCAACCTCGGCCTGATGCACGCGGTCGAGAAGTTCGACTGGCGCAAGGGCTTCAAGTTCTCGACCTACGCGACGTGGTGGATCCGCCAGGCGATCCAGCGCGGCATCGCCAACACTGGTCGCACGATCCGGCTCCCCGCCCACGCCGGCGACAACCTGCTGCGCCTGCACCGGGTGCGTGCCCAGCTCGAGGCGGAGCTGGAGCGCGAGCCGACCGTCGCCGAGCTCGCCCGCGAGCTCGACGTCGCCGAGGAGAAGGTGACCGAGCTGCTGCTCGTCGCCCCCGACCCGGTGTCGCTGGCGGAGCCCGTCAGCGAGGACGGCGAGACGGAGCTCGGCGATCTCGTCGAGGATCGCAGCGCCGAGTCGCCGTTCGACGCCGCCGCCCGGGCCCTGCTCCCGGCCGAGGTCGAGAAGCTCCTCTCGGTCCTCGACGAGCGGGAGCGGCGGATCCTGAGCCTGCGCTTCGGTCTCGACCGGGGCGAGCCCCGCACGCCCGACGAGGTGGGCGAGCTCGTGCACCTCAGCCGTGAGCGGGTCCGCCAGATCGAGGCCCGGGCGCTGTCGCGGCTCCGTCACCCGTCGGCCGACACCGGCATCCGCTGGCTCCTGGCCAGCTGACGCTCAGTCGCGCCGACCGGCGCTCACGAGCCACACCGGGCCGGCGTCGTCCGTCCCGAAGTCGGCCCGCGACACATCGGCGAACCCGACCCGCGCCAGCACCGCGGGCACGGCGTCGGGCTCGTCGCGGCTGACGACGGCGAGCCGACCGCCCGACCGAAGCGCGCGCAACAGGTTCGCGAACCCCGCGTCAGGGTCGGCGAAGACGTGATGCGCACGCCGGCTCACGATGGCGTCGAACCGGAGCGGAGCGAACCGCTGCGTCTGCGCGTCCGCGTGGACGAAGCCGACGTGAGCGAGGCCGGCCTGGGCGGCGCGTCGCCGCGCGTGCTCCAGCACGTCCAGCGATGCATCGACCCCGAGCGCGAGGCCTGATGGCCCGATCCGTCGCGCCGCGTCGAGCGTCGTGTCGCCCCGACCACAGCCGACGTCGAGCAGGCGCGCGCCCGGCCCGAGGCCGACGGCGTCGAGCAGCGCGACGTCGAGCGGCGGCGTCCTGGTGATGCTCACCGTCGAGGTCATTCGTCCGTCCCCGGTGTGGAGTGTCGTTCACACTGTGTATTTGACATTGGTGCGTTTGTCAAGTAAACACACGGCATGGGTCGAGGACGTCGATTCGGAGCGCACCACCACGCCGGGCGAGGCGCTCGGTGCCGCTGGCTCACGGCGCCGGGGACCTGGGAGGTCCACGCCCGGGTCGAGCGTTTCGTCGAGCCGGCGCTCCTGCTGGTCCTGCGGGACGGCGAGACCCACGGCTACGACCTCGCCGACTCGCTCGCCGAGCTCGCGCCCGACGACCCCGTCGATCTGGGCAACCTCTACCGGCTGCTGCGATCCCTCGAGGCCGAGGGCGTGGTGACGTCGCGCTGGCGTGACGACCTCCCCGGCCGCGTCAAGCGGACCTACGGGCTGACCGACGAAGGCCGGCGACTGCTCGACACCTGGGCCGAATCCCTGCGCAAGACGGACGAGACCATCGCCGTGTTCCTGCGGCGTTACGAAGAAGGAGCTGCCAAGTGAGAGCAGAGCACCGCGCGATGCGCGAAGAGTTCCGGCGTGTGCGCCGCGTGCACCGGGCCCGGCGCAAGTACGACGACTACCGCTGGTGGCGAGGCGAAGACGACGTCACCGCGCTCGAAGAGCTCCAGCGCGACCTCGAGGAGGCGGCGGCAGACGTCGCCGAGCGGATCAAGCGGCTGAAGACGAAGCAGGAGCTGTAACCCCGGCGCCGTCGGCGCCCCGTGGCGCGAGGATGCCGTTGCGCCGCATCGACCGGTGGAACCAGATCGTCGAGACGGCGATCGCCGTCCCCGTGAGGCCCCACGAGACCAGCGTCTTCGCCACGAGGAACGTCGCCAGCGACTGGCTGAACAGGAGCCACAACGTCACCGCGGCGTTCGCGAGCTGCGTGAACGCCCACAGCAACGTGATCTGCAGGAAGAACCGGCGCACGGGCGCTTGCGCGAGCACGCCGCTCGGGATCGGGCAGAAATCGCGCGCCAGGCGCTCCGCCAGCGGTCGACCCAATGGCACGGACAGCAAGAACGCGGCGGCGACGAGGGCGGTGCCGAGCGTCGGCTGGAGGAAGTAGACGACGACGCTGCCCGACGCGATCGCGACCGCGGTCCGTGCCGTGATCGTGACGGAGGCGAGGAGAAGGATCCCCGGGACGCGCTGTCCCGTCACCAACCGGCGACCCACCGCGACGTACGTCCAGCCCATGCCGATGAGCACCGCGCCCCAGACGCCGACGAAGTGCAGCGTGAGCAGGAAGAGCACGAGGGGCACGACCGTGCCCTCGATCACGTGGGGAACCGCGTGTCGGGCAAGGGTCCGCAGGCGCGGAATCTCGAAATGCGGGATCGCGGGGAGGGTCGTCATGGAGCGAAGCGCGCACTCTAGATGCCGAACCTGTGAACGCGAGGTCAGGGCCTCCGGCCCTCCTCGTACACTCCGCCGAATGCGCTGGATCGTGCACGGCGAGCGCACCCTGTACTCGAGCCCCTGGGTCGGCTTACGTCTCGCCGACGTCGAGATCCCGGGCGGCGAGCGGTTCGACCACCACGTCGTGCGGGTGCCCCGGGAGGCGGCCGGCTGCGTCGTCCACGACACCGACCGGGGCGTGCTCCTGCTCTGGCGGCACCGGTTCATCACCGACACCTGGGGCTGGGAGATCCCGGCAGGAGCCACCGACGACGGCGAGAGCCCGGCCGAAGCCGCCGCCCGAGAGGTGCGCGAGGAGACGGGCTGGCGGCCGGGACCAGTCGAGCACCTCGTCACCTATCAGCCGTCGAACGGCCTCTCCGACCAGCGCTTCCACGTGTACCTGGCGCGGGGCGCCGAGCACGAGGGCGATCCCGTGGACTTCGGCGAGGCGGAGCGGATCGCGTGGCGATCCCCGGCCGAGGTGCGCGACGACATCGCCGGCAACCAGGTCGCGGACGGTCTGTCGCTCACGGCGTTGCTGTTCGCGCTGACGTTCGAACGGCTCGGGTCGTCCGGCTAGATCGACTCGAGGTCGGCCTGGCTGTACACGCGGAACGCGATCAACGTACGCGTGCGCAGCACGCCCGGCTGCGCCGCGATGTTGCCGGTGACGAGGTCGGCGAGCGACTCGTGGTCCGAGACGCGGATGACGACGACGATGTCCTCGTCGCCGGCGACCGAGTACGCCGCGCTCACGCCCTCCAGGTCGGCGATGTCGCTCGCCAACGCCGCGATCCGCGCCGGCTCGGCCGTGATGAGGACGATCGCGTGGACCACGGCCCGAGACTCTACGACGCTGCTGGCGTGGCAGTAGCCTCGCCGGCCATGGGTGGCGCTGCGCACAGAACCAGCTGGTGGATCGCGGGACTTGCGCTCGTCACCGCCGCGTGTCTGACCGCAACCGCGGCGACTGCATCCGCGACCGCGCCCGAGAAGCCATCTCCTCGGATCGGCCACATCTTCGTGATCAACCTCGAGAACAAGGGCTACGACGAGACGTTCGGCTCGTCGGCGGCGCCCTACCTGAGCAAGGCGTTGACCTCGAAGGGGCAGCTCCTCACCCAGTACTTCGCCATCGGCCACGCGAGCCTCGACAACTACATCGCCCAGATCAGCGGGCAGGGTCCGAACCCCGCGACGCAGGGCGACTGCACGACATTCAGCGAGTTCGCGAGCACCGGCGTCGGCGAGCTCGGCCAGGTGCTCGGAGAGGGCTGCGTGTACCCGGCGACGGTGAAGACGCTCGCCGACCAGCTCGACGCCGCCCACCGCACCTGGAGGACCTACCAGGAGGACATGGGCAACTCGCCCACCGAGCCGAAGACCTGCCGCCACCCGGACGTCGGCAGCACCGACCCGACGGAGTCGGCGCGACCCGGCGATCAGTACGCGACGAAGCACAACCCGTTCGTGTACTTCCACTCGATCATCGATTCGCCCGAGTGCGACCAGAACGTGGTGCCGCTGGATGGCCTCGGCGCGGACCTCGCATCGACGAAGAAGACGCCGAACCTCGTCTACATCACGCCGAACCTCTGCAACGACGGGCACGACAAACCGTGCGTCGACGGCCAGCCCGGCGGCCTCGTATCGGCGGACCGGTGGCTCCGCGAGTGGACGCCGAAGATCCTCGGGTCGCGCGCCTTCAAGCGTGACGGCGTGCTGATCGTGACCTTCGACGAGGCCGAGGTCGGCGGGACGAACGGCGACTCGTCGGCGTGCTGCGGCGTGCAGTCGACGCCGAACGCGGCGCAGCCGGGACTGAACGGGCCCGGCGGCGGCCGGACGGGCGCGGTGGTGATCTCGCCGTTCACGAAGCCGGGTACCAAAAATGCCAAGCCGTACAACCACTACGCGCTGCTGTGCAGCATCGAGAACGCGTTCGGTCTCGACCATCTGGGCCTCGCCGGCCAGCCCGGCCTCGAGTGCTTCGGCAAGGACGTCTACAACCGCTGAAGGAGCTGTCCGACCGCGCCATAGCACGCGCACCGAACGCCACGACATGAGCGCAGTCGCGACGATCTGAGTGAGCCGGTTGCATCAAGCCCGAATGGCCACCCTCTTCGTGCGCCGTCTCGCCGCGACCTCGGTCGCCACCCTCCTCTTCCTGCGCCGTCTCGCCGCGACCTCGGTCGCCACCCTTCTCCTGCGCCTTCGCACCGCGATCTGAGTGGCCGCCCGCGGCGAGCGACCCGCAGCGTTACACGCTCCCGGCGGGTTCGTCTTCGCGCCCGCGAACGAGGTGTCTCCGACCAGCGCGACAACCGACCGAAAAGATCGTCACGACCGCCGCAACGAACACCTTTCGCATGTGAGCCCCCTGTCCATGTACTCACAGCGGGGTAAGCACCCGCTGACGGATGAGCGCCACCCCAGAGCCGCACGCCGCAGTGACCGTCCTCTCTGTCGAGTCCTGCCCATCCACAACCTCGCACTTCGTGGTCGACTGCGCGCTCTCCGTCAGCCTAAAGAGACCCGCGCATCGCGCCTAGGCGCGCGTTCCGGCTTTGTGTCGGCATTTGTCATGGAGGTCCCAAAACCGACAAAGCCGGGACTTATCGACGGTCGGCTGACGCGTCGTTCTGTGCGGCACCGGGCACGCTGCCAGCTCCGAGCGGCCAGTCCGTCGTTCGCATCAGTGGGCGCCGACGTAACTGCGCTACGACCGTAACGTTGACTTCGTTACCAGAATTGTCGTATCGTCGTTATCATGAGCTCGAGAGCACGGATACTGCGGGCGGCGGCCGAACTGATTGCCCAATCGTCGGAGGCAGACCTCTCGACGCGTGCCGTGTGCGAAGCGGCCGGCGTCGCCGCTCCCGCTCTCTATCGCCAGTTCGGCGACAAGGAAGGGCTCCTCTCGGCGGTCGTCGACTTTGGCTTCGAGCAGTTCTTGGCGAGCAAGCGGGCCGTGCCGGTCTCGGATGATCCGGCCGAGCAGATACGGGCCGGCTGGAACAGCCACATCCAGTTCGCGGTCGAGAACCCGAATATCTACCGACTGATGTGGTCCCCCGGGTTGGGGAGCCCGCCAGCTGCCGCAGGCGAAGCACATCAGATCCTGTTCGAGGCAATGGAGCGCGCCGCCGCCGCGGGGTGCTTGCGGATGTCAGCCGAGAGCGCCGCGCAGGTCGTGATGGCGGCCTGCTCCGGCTCGGCTCTGTCGATCATCTCGCGGCCCGAACAGTTTGACGAGGGGTTCGCCGCGCACCTGCGTGAGGCGGTCATCGCTGCAGTCGTCGCCCCCGCCGAAGCCGCATCGCGCACGCAGCGCTCACGGGAACCTGCCGGGACGTCAGAACTCGCGACGGCCGCGGCGACACTGCTGGGCCGGCTCGCGACCGAGCCGGTTGACACCTTGACGGAAGCGGAGCAAGCGGTGCTTGCGCAGTGGCTCAAAAACCTGGCTGACACGCTCCGGGACGAGCCGCACCCGGGACGAGCGAATGCCACAGCCCGACGTGCAAGGGCCCGAAAGGAGTCGCCGTGATTGTGATCACCGCTCCCACCGGTCAGATCGGCCACCAGGTCTCGGCCAATCTCGTTGCTAGCGGCGAGTCGATTCGGGTGATCACACGCGATCCGTCTCGCCTGCCTCGGGAGACCCGCGACCGTGTCGAGGTCATCCAGGGCTCCCACGGCGATCGCGATGTCGTTGATGAGGCCTTTGCTGGCTCCGACGCCGTCTTCTGGCTCCTTCCCCCCGACCCCCGCGCCGGCAGCGTGGAGGCCGCCTATGTGGACTTCACGCGACCCGCCGCCGAGGCGTTCAAGCGCTACGGCGTCAAGCGCGTTGTCGGTATCTCGTCGCTTGGCCGAGGCACGGAATTGGCCGCCAATGCAGGGTTTGTGACCGCATCACTGGCAATGGACGACCTGATCGCCAGTAGCGATGTCAGCTACCGGGCGGTGACGAATCCGTCATTCATGGACAACATCCTCCGCCAGGTCGAGCTGATCAAGAGCAAGGGAATCTTCACCTCGGTCATCGCCGGTGACCACAAGATGCCAAGCTGCGCCACCCGCGACACCGCCGCCGTCGCGGCCAGGCTGCTCGTCGACCATTCATGGAGCGGTCGAGCCGACATCCCCGTACTCGGCCCCGAGGACATCTCCTTCAACGACATGGCACAGATCATGTCCGACGTACTCGACACGCCGGTCCTCTTCCAACAGATCCCCGCAGAGGTGTTCAAGACACGGATGATGGAGCGCGGCATGTCCGAGGCAATGGCGCAGGGCCAGCTCGACATGGCACTCGCCAAAGATGCCGGCCTCGACAACGCCGAACCGCGCACCCCTGAGGCGACGACGCCAACGAGCTTTCGCAAGTGGTGCGAAGACGTGCTCAAGCCGGCCGTCCTGGGTGAGGACCTTCGCCGTGGATGACCGAGCCGACGAGATCCCGCATTCCCCTTCAGAGGAGGGTCTCTACTCCCCCCGGTCGTCTGCGACCGGCACATCTGCACCCAGGTCTACGTAGGCGTGACGACGCTCCGTTGGAGAACGCCTCACGTGCGCTCCGAACGACGAAGAATTCGCGCAAAGGGCACCCGGTCGGGTTTCACCGGGAGTGAGTGGACAGCCATCCGTGGAAGCTCCTCAGAGCCGGATCAGGTCGACGCCGGCGAGCGGGTGGTGGATCTGTTGCATCGCACCCCCTGTCGCCAATTCGCCGAGATCGATCGGGGCGAACCCGGCGTCCTCGAACAGCGCGACGACGTCGGCTTTCGCGTCGGCGTCGTCCCCGGATATGAAGAGCACGCGCCGGCCGCCGGCCTCCTGCGGGTCCGACGCGAGCACTTCGGCGGCGAGCGTGTTGGCGGCCTTTACGACGCGCGCGCCGACGACGAGGTCGGCGACGAGCTCGCTCGACGTTCTCCCGTTCAGGTCGTCGGCGCCCCAGTCGTTGGTCGCGTCGATGACCGCCTGCCCGTCCCAGTCGATGTCGTGAACGGCTTCCGGCACACGATCCCACGGTACGGCGATGACGACGATGCCAACCGCCGATGCCTGCTCCACCGTTCCCGCCGAAGCGCCGTCGCCGAGCTCTGAGACCACCGACGCGAGCGATTCCGGGCCGCGGCTGTTGGCGATCACGACTCGGCGGCCGGCGCGTAGCGCGGTCCGCGCCATCGCCTGCCCGAGCCGCCCCGCGCCGATGATTCCCACTGAGTCGGTCACGGTTGCCCCTCGTACTCGGACGCGAACAGATAGCTCACTGCAAGACTCCGATACGGCCGCCAGCGATCCGACACCTGAGCCACCTCGTCTTCGGCCGGAAGGTGATCGAAGCCGTACGCCCGTTGTATCGCGCGCCGCAGCGCGAGGTCGCCCGAAAGAAAGACGTCTGGCCGATCGAGAGCCACGAGCAGGAAGCCACGCGCGGTCCACAGCCCGATTCCGGGGACTTCGGTCAGGGTTGCCTCGACCTCGTCATCGGTCATGCGCGAGAGCGCCTCGTCGCTGAGGCGTCCATCGACGAACCTCTCCGCGAGCGCGCGCAAGGTCTGGCCCTTTCGAGCCGAGAAGCCGCTATCGCGGAGCACCTGCGGATCAGCTGCGAGCAGCTCGGCCGGCGACGGAAGATGCCCACCGAACCGCTCCTGTAGATGCGAGATGATCGCCCGGGTCGAGCTGACCGAGAGCTGTTGGCCCGCGACTTGGAAGACGAGCGTCCCGAAGGCATCGAGCGGAGGAAGCTCGTCCATCCAGGCCCGCGGCCGGAAGTCCGGCCGCGCGTCGATCAGCTGCGCGAGCACCGGGTCCGCCCTTCGAAGGAACTCGCGCGCCTCAGGATCGGCGATCGCGGCTCGCTTTCGAGATGGAGCGTCCATGCTCACGCTCTTACCAGCCGGTCGGTGAGCACGCTGCGTGTATGGATGAAGGCGATCAGGCCGGGTCGTCGCCGATACCTGGCAAAACGTGCGAGGTCGTCCCCAACTCGCACTTCGAAACGCGAACGCTCGCGGACATCCTCGACGCGCACGTCCATATCGGTTGAAACCGTCATCGGGAAACCAGCCTTCCTGGCGTTCTCCGCAGACTCAATCACGTACTCGAGAGGTCACGAACCGCCTCTCCCTCGACGTCCGAGCACGCCTCGGCCAAGTTCTCACGCACATGGTGCACC
>Ga0075423_10001098_pt1 | contig 23321 bp, 20 predicted proteins | sample SoiMethybrSBSTD2_FD_80114 | JGI IMG/M metagenome (GOLD analysis project Ga0075423, IMG submission 80114) | Bulk soil microbial communities from a Populus tree surrounding site in Tennessee, USA - Soil MetaG P. TD hybrid SBSTD2 | ecosystem: Environmental > Terrestrial > Soil > Tree plantation... | reverse complement strand
TACGGCTGGTCCGGGACGTACCCCATGAGGCGCTTCGCCGCGATGTACTCCTTCTGCACGTCGAGTCCGCAGACCGAGATCTCGCCGCGCGTCGGCCGGAGGAGTCCGGCGATCATCTTGATCGTCGTGGTCTTGCCCGCCCCGTTCGGGCCGAGGAAGGCGAAGAGCTCTCCTTCCGGGACCTCGAGGGTCAGGTCGCGCACGGCGACCTTGCGGCCGTAGTCCTTGGTGACGTTGGTGATGCGGATCATGGATGGCGATCGAACACGCTGTTCCACTGGTTGCGCTCCAGCGGCGTCACCGTGCGACGGGACCGCAGGACGATCTCGTAGAGGAGATTCTCATAGGTGAACTGCTGGGAAATCGCGACGCCGTCCTCGCGGCAGAGGACGACGTACTTCGGCCGCTTCTCCTCGGTCGGCTCCGTCCGGATTTCGACCCGCAGGGCATCGATCATCTGGCCTTCCCATTCGACGCGTTGATGCTCCGTGACCGCCGCGTAGAGCGCGCTGGCCCGAAAGCCGGTCAAGTCGGCCGAAAAGATCGGGATTCTCCACTTCTTCCCCACCTGGAGCGGCCCCCCGCCGGGGAAGGGCTGGAAGAGGTCGCCGATCATGCCGTCCGGGGGGAATTCGATGTTCTGGGTGCCGCCGCCCATGCGCTGGCCGCCCACGAGGAACTCGAAGTTGGTCACCAGCACATCCTTCTCGCGTCGCGCCCTCAACAGGATCTGCGCGAAACTCAGGCGCATGTCGCACGAGGTGCGGGAGAGACGGCAGAATGCGTCGACGTTGGTTTCGCTCTTGATCCCGACCGTGATCTCGTTCCCCTGCTTCTTGTCGCTCCCCGGCAGGCGGACCTTCATGTCGAACCGGGTTCGGAGCGTCCAGGGCCCGTCGCCGTAGATGAGCGTATCGACCGTGCCGACTTTCGTGCCGGCCGCGAGGATGTCCGCGGAAGTGAGGAGCGGCGTCTCGACGCCCCGGAGGTACGACCGGTAGGTGGGCGGCGCCTGGTATTCGAAGTACGGCAGGACTTCCCGCCGGACGAGGGTGACCATCATGGCCGCCCACACCACGCCGGAGGCGCCGAAAACGAGCCAGCGAGTCATGGAGCGAGGTTTTCGTGAGTTCGTGCCGGACTTTGGACTTCCGCGCGCCGCGCTTCAGGACTTACAGTATAACACCTCAATGACCACCCTCCTCGAGACCGCCCGGATGGTCGTCCGAAAGCTCCGGGCGGCCGGCCACGAAACCTACTTCGCGGGGGGCTTCGTCCGGGACCGGCTCCTCGGCCGCCCCATCCACGAGATCGACATCGCCACCGCCGCGCCGCCCGACCGGGTCGAGGCGCTCTTCCCCAAGACCGTGCCGGTGGGCAAAGCCTTCGGCGTCATTCTCGTACTCGAAGGGGATCACCGCTTCGAGGTCGCCACGTTCCGGTCCGACGGACGCTATTTGGACGGCCGCCGACCCGAATCCGTTGCCTATTCCGGCCCGGAAGAGGACGCACGCCGCCGCGATTTCACGATCAACGGCATGTTCTTCGACCCCGAGACGGACCGCGTCCTGGACTTTGTCGAGGGCAAGGCCGATCTCGACCGGCGCCTCGTCCGCGCGATCGGCGATCCGAAGGCGCGCTTCTCGGAGGACCGCCTCCGCCTGCTCCGCGCCGTGCGGTTCGCGGGCCGGTTCGGGTTCGCCCTCGATCCGGCGACCGAGGCGGCCATCCGCGAGATGGCCCCGGGCATCGCTCAGGTGAGCGGGGAGCGCGTCCGGGACGAGCTGTCGAAGATCCTGACCGACGCCTCGCGGTCGAAGACGCTGGAGCTCCTCCGCGCCACGGGACTCCTGCCGCTCATCCTGCCCGAGGTGTCGGCGATGGAGGGGGTCCCCCAGCCGCCGGAGTACCATCCCGAGGGGGACGTCTGGACCCACACGAAGCTCGCGCTCGACACGCTCAAGGAGCCGACGTTCGAGCTCGCCCTCGCGGTCCTGCTCCACGACATCGGGAAGCCACGCACGCTCGTCAAGGCCGACCGCATCCGGTTCAACAACCACGACAAGGTCGGCGCCGACATGGCGTCGGGGATCGCCGACCGGCTCAAGCTCTCCAACGACCAGAAGGACCGGATCGTCTGGCTGGTCCACAAGCACCTGGCCTTCCTCCAGTGGGAGCTGATGCGCGAGAGCACGCTGAAGCGGCTGCTCGCCCACGAGCACATCGTTGATTTGCTGAAGCTCGTGCGGGCCGACACGCTGGGGTCGATGGCCGACGACGCCTACGTCAACCGGCTCGAAGAGATCAAGTCCACCATGAAGGCCGAGGAGCTCAAGCCCCCGCCCCTCGTGACCGGCAAGGACCTGATCGAGATGGGGTACGCGCCCGGGCCGGCGTTCAAGAAGGCGCTGACGGAGATCATGGACGCCCAGCTCGAGGGGGCGGTGAAGGATCCCGGGGCGGCCCGGGAACTCGCACGGAAAATACTGGGCCCCCCTTCCTCCGGATCTCGTTGAGATTTCATAACTTACAGGGTACAATCAACCGTTGGAGAGTCCGCCGTTCGAGAGAGAGGGGTGCATGCGTAGAATCGCCCTGGTCAACCAGAAGGGCGGGGTCGGAAAGACCACCACCGCCGTCAACCTCGCCGCGGGGCTCGCGACGCTCGGCAAGCGCGTCCTGCTCATCGACCTCGACCCGCAGTCCAACACCACGATCAACTTCGGGCTCCGGCCGCACGAGCTGAAGCTGACCACGTACTCGATCCTCGTGGGCGGGTCGCCGCCGGCGGACGTCATCCGCCAGGTCTCGCCCAATCTCTTCCTGATTCCCGCGAGCATCGACCTCGCGGGGGCGGAGATGGAGCTCTCGACCCAGTTCGGGCGCGAGCAGATCCTGCGCGACGCCCTCGCCGGCGTCACCGATTTCGATTTCTGCCTCGTGGATTGCCCCCCCTCGCTCGGCATCCTGAACGTGAACGGGCTGGTCTTCGTCAACGAGGTCTTCATCCCGATGCAGTGCGAGTTCTTCGCGATGCACGGCCTTTCGCTCCTCGTGAGGACGATCGAGGTCGTGAAAAAGCGGCTCAACCCCGGACTCGCCGTGACCGGCGTCATCGCCTGCATGTACGATGTCCGCAAGGGGCTCGCCCGCGAGACGGTCCGCGAAATCGAGCGCCATTTCGGGCCGCGCGTCTTCCGGACCAAGATCCGCACGAACGTCCGCCTCGCGGAGGCGCCGAGCCACGGGAAGACAATATTCGACTACGCCCCGGAGTCGTACGGCACGGAAGACTATCGAATGCTGGCGCGCGAGGTGGCGGGCCTCCCGCTCGATCCCATCCCGCTGATCGCCCCGGGCGACGTGCCGGCGCTCGCGGAGCCCCTGGCGGCCGTCTTCAAGGAAATCGACCCGCTCCCCTCGGCGCCCGATCCGGCGGCCCCCGGGGCCTAAAGCTCCATGGTCTGGGTCCTCGGGGCCGTGGTCCTGGCGCTCGTCGTCGTGTTCGCCGAGCGGATGTTCCTGGCCCCCGAAGACCAGCTCACCCCCGAAGACCTGCTCGCCCTTCCCCACCGCAAGGTCCGCCTGACCGCCCGGCTCGAGCGCTACCTTCTCCGGTTCGTCGACCCGCCCCTCCGCGGGGTCACGCTCGATTTTTTCGACGGCGAACAGAAACTCGGATCGGCGGTGACCGATTCCACGGGTTCGGCCTCCATCGAGATCGATTCCGGTCCGGTCGGCGTCCGCCGCCTCCGGGTGGTCAGCCCCCGGGCGGACGAGGCGCTCGTGATACGAGTGCTCCCCGGAGACGCCCCGGTGCTGGTGGTCGACCTCGATCACACGATCGCGGACGTCTCGCCCTTCCGGTTCGCGTTCCTCGACAATCGTCAGGTCAAACCGCTTCCCGGGGCCGTGGAAGCGCTGCGGTGGCTCGAAAATCGATTCGCGGTCATCTATCTCACCGCTCGCGACCATTCGTTCCTGCGGAAAACCCGGGAATGGCTGCGCCTCCAGGGAATGGCCGATGGCCCGCTCTTCATCAGGCGTCGCCGGTTCTGGTCTCAGCGTCCCTTTGACCACAAGGTCGAACGGCTCGGCGAGCTGGCGCGCGATCACCGGCTGGTGGCGGGGATTGGCGATCTGCCCGCCGACGCGAAGGCCTACCTCGCCAAGGGCCTGAAGGCTTTCCTGCTCGATCCGAAGGGGATCCATCCCTCGTCCGAAGGGGTGGTGCGCGTCCGAGGCTGGAAAGATCTCGAGGCCCAGCTCGGACCTACGTTTGTGCCGCCAGCCAGGTGAGGTCGATCGGGCCGGAATAGAAGCGCTTGGGGTTGGCGAGAGCGAGTCGCTGGACCCGCAGCAAGGCGTTGCCCGGATCGATCGCTTCCGCCTGGCGGAGGCATCCCACCGCCTCGTCGACCCGAGTCCGGCTGAGGAACGTTCCGGCCGTCTGCATGAGCAATTCCACGCGCTCCAGGGTCCGGTCCCGGCGCCGCGGGCTCCCTTTCGCGTGCTTGCCCTTCTTTCGAAGCGCCGCCTCTGCCGCCTTGATGGAGAAAGCCTCCCCCCGCGCCTGGATGCATCCGTCGGCATCGGTCAGGAACCAGAAGGGAAGCGACTTGATCTCCCACAGGCGTGAGAGTCCGAACGTGGCGTCGATCAGCGGCGTGTGCGTGCACCCGGCGGCCGAGTAGTAGCGCATCGGCCGGCCCGGTCCCTCCGTGTCGAAAGCGATGCTCGCGACTTCCAGCCGGCCGGAATGCTTGCGATGAAAGGACTCGAGGTCGCCGAGCGCCTCCCGCGAGGAATGCCAGCTCGCCCACCCGTACAGGAGCGCCGGCCGGCCGAGAAGGTCGCCGTGGCCGACGGAGCGGCCTCCCGTCGTCGCGACACGGAACCGGCCGAGGTTCGTGGGAGTCATCGAGCCGCCAAGTATAGGGCGGGCTTGTACTCCCGTCAAAACCCTACCAGTCGAGTTCGTCCGCCTCCCCGCTCAGCTGCCTGATGCGCTTCTCGATGATCTGGTCGCGGCCCGCCTTGCGCTTGTCGAGCATCTTGGTCAGCTCCGCGAGGCGGCGTTGGATCATTTCGACTTCGCGCGCCCGCATCTGCTCGCGCAGGTCGAAGAGCTTGCTGACGGCCTCCTTCAGTTTTCCGAGGATCTCGGCGCGGTCTTCCTTGCTCTCGGGAGGCAACTTGCGCAGCTTGCCGCCCAGTTCCTGCGAATCCCGGTCCAGCCGGGCCATTTCCTCCATGCGCTTGGCCATCTCCGGGTCCATGGGAGGCCCCCCGGGGGGACCGCCGCCGAACCGGTCCTGGAAATCGCCGCGCTTGAGCTCGTCGCGAATCTTGTTCGCTTCCGCCTGGAGCTCCTTCCGATCCTCGGGCCCGACCTTATCCATCCTGGCCTCGAGGTCGGCGAGACGCTTCTGCAAGCGCTCGCGATGTTCCTGATTGGCCGGACCGGGATCCTGGGGTTTCATCGCCGCATGGAGCTCGCGCATCTCGGCGCGCGCCCGGTCAAGCCGGGCCATCATCTTCTCCCGCCGTTCCGGCGGGGCGTCCTTGTTCTCGAGCGCCATCTCCAGGTCGTGGATTTCCGCCTCGAGGCGCCGGGCCTTTTCCTTGATGTCCCGGCGGCGGTCCTCTCCCGGGGGCGGCTCCCGGCGCTCCGGATCCTGTCCGAAGGGGGCCACTCTCTGGGGCGGCGGCGTCGCCGGCGGCGGATTTTCGCCGAAAGCCGGAGGAGGCGTCGGAGGGTCCTGCCGCTGGGCCTGCGCGTTGCAGGCCATCGCCGCCAAGAGGACTAAGGACCAGGCCATTTTTCTCACGGGCATCTCCCTACATGTTTTCGTCGTCGGTTTCCCAGGCGAGGAGGCGGATCTGTCGCGAAAGGTCTTCGAGCGCCGAATCCAGGCAAGGCTTCGGCGATTCCAAGTCCTTTTCGAGGTTTCCAATCCGCTCCCGGACATCGACTACGCTTTTGTCGATCGCCGTCGCGGAGGGAATCGCGGCCAGGGGAGCGGGCTGTGATCGCGTTCCGGGCATCGCCAGCGTCGCGCCCAGGAGGAATATCGCCGCCACCGCCGCCCCGCGAAGCCGGCGGCTCCTCGCATCGCGCTTCAGCGCGGCCACGATCCTGGATTTCGATCGCCGGTTCAGCGTACGCCGGGGCGCCGCTTCATAAAGGCGCCGCAGATCATCCATGTCGCCGATTTCCGAGGCGCAGTGATAGCAGTCGGGACTGTGCTCCGCCCACGAAGGGTCGTCCGGCGTTTCGCCGAACGCGGTCTGGACGCGGGCCGCCGAGAATCGCTCGCACCCCATGGTCATTTCTCCAAGTGCGCCTTGAGCGCCTTCCTCAGGCGCGTCATGGCGGCATGCATCCTCCAGAGCGCCGTGCCGGGCGGGCACCGCAGGACCTGCGCGATTTCCCGGAACGACAGGCCGGCCTCCTCCCGCAGGTGGAAGACGCGGCGCTGATCCTCCGGAAGCCGCGCGATGGCCTCGAAGAGCGTCTCGCGCAACTCGCGTGCTTCGATCGGATCGCCCGAGTGATTCGGCCGAATCGGCCCCTCTGGAACGGCCTTCCGCTTTCGAAGCTGGTCGACGCTCAGGTGGGTCGCGATGGTGAAGATCCACGGCGCCAGGCCGCCTGAAGGCTCGAAGGATCCGATCGATCTGTATACCCGGAGGAAGACCTCCTGGGTGAGATCCTCGGCGCCCTCAACCCCGGCGAGCCGGGCGACGTACCTGTGGACGCGGTCGCCGAATTCCTGGACGAGCTGTTCGAAAGCGCGGCCGTCCCCCGCCTTGAGGCCCTGGATGAGATCGTTCATGATTCCCTGCTGTTAACGAACCGCGGCCGCGCTTATTTGTCAGAATAGCATGCGGGCCGTCGAGGAACTTCGGCGGCGCCCGTTCCTCATCGTGGCTGCCCCTGCCGCGGCCGGGATCGTGGCCGCGGACGCCCTGCCCCATCCGGCAACGTCCTGCCTCGTCGCGGCGGGATGCGTTGTCCTGGCCTGCCTCCTCTTCCGATCACCCTCGGCCCCCAGGCTCGTCTTGGGCTGGACCCTGATCGGGCTGGCCGCGGGTCTCGCCCGCGGCGAATGGAGCGAGTACCGGCCCCGGAACGACATCGTCCATCTCGACCAAGAAGCGGAAGCCCGGATTGTCGGCGAGGTCGTCGAGGCGCCGGTCGCGGGGTCCTTTCCGCTCGAGATTGAGACAATCGAGATCGATGAAAAGTCCGCTCCATGGACGGGGCGGATTCGCGTTCGTCTCTATCGCCAGGAGGTCGTCCTCACCGGAGGGGAGCGCATCGCGATCACGGGGCGACTCCGACCCCTGCGGCCGCCCACGAATCCGGGCGTCTACGATTGGGCCGCGGCCTCGCGCCGTCGAGGGCTGGGCGCGACGTTCGCGGCCTCGGAGCCTGTCGTCGTGCTGACCCCGCCTTCTCCCTTCCGACTCCGAACGATGATCGATCGCGCCCGGGCGTGGCTTCGAGGACTCCTCGCGCGTCACGCGCCGCCCGAGGTCGCGGCGCTCCAGTCCGCGCTGCTTTTCGGATCGCGCGAGGATCTCCCCGAGGACCTGACGCTCGCGCTGCAGCGATCGGGCACGGCCCACTTTCTCGCCGTCTCGGGTTTCAACCTCGTCCTCGTGCTGACCGTCTTCTGGTTCCTCCTTCTGGGACTGGGTGTACGCGGCGCCTCGATGCCGGTGGCGCTCCTGGTCCTGCTCTTCTTCTACACCGCGCTCACGGGGTGGCAGGTTTCCGTGGTCCGGGCCTTCCTCATGTCGGCGACGATCCTGGCCGCGAAGCTCGTCTGGCGGCGGGCCGACGTCATCAATTCGCTCTCGATCGCGGCGCTGGCGATTCTGATGTGGGACCCCGGCCAGATCTTCGACACGGGATTCCAGCTCTCTTTCGTGGCCGTGCTCGGCATCGTCGGGGTCGGCCCGATCTACCACGAGTTTCTCGCCGCCCCTCCCGTGCCGCCGCGCCATCCGGTGCCCGCGTGGCTCGGCCGGCAGGCGAGGGCCGCGCTGGCCGTCTCGATCGGGGCGTGGCTCACGACGGCCCCGATCGTGCTGGCGACATTCAACCTCGCCACGCCGGTCATCCTGATCGCGAACCTCGCCCTCTGCCCCCTGGTCACGTTGCAGGCGATCCTCGCGCTCGCGGCCATCCCCCTGGCGCTCCTCTTTCCCACCGGCGCGTCGGCGGTCGGGTGGGTTGCGACGGGCGTCTTCCAGGCCACGTCGTGGACCGCGACATTTCTCACCGGACTGCCGTTCGCCTACCTCTTCCTTCCCGCGATGCCCGCGTGGATGGCCGCCGCGTACTACGTCGGCCTCGGCTTCTGGACCTGGCGCGCGCGCGCCGCTCCGACCCGCGGCAAACCCTGGCTGTGCGCCGCCTTCGCGGGTTCGCTGGCGATCCCCGCGCTGGTCGCTCCCGGCCCCGCCTGCGACAGCTTCGGATGCATCGATGTCGGTCGGGGCTCGTGCGCGTACCTGCGGTCGCCGGACACCGGTACGGTGGTCTTCGACTGCGGGAGTCTTTCCTACCGGGATGTCGGTGCGGCCGTCGCGGCGCCCGTGCTGTGGTCGCGCGGCGTGACGCGCGTCCACACCCTGGTCATCTCGCACTCCGACGCCGACCACGTGAATGGCGCCCGCAGCCTTATCGAACGGATGCGCGTCGCCCGGCTCGTCGTGCCGCCGGGTTTCAACCATCCGATTCTCGATTTCGCGCGACTCCGGGGCGTCGAGGTGATCTTCGCGAGTCGAGGGAGGAGCATTCCCGGGCTCGAAATCCTCGGGCCCCCACCCGAGGCCGATGGGAATTGGCCCGTCAACGACCGATCGCTCGTCGTTCGCGTATCTACTCTCGGGGGAACCCTCTTGATTCCCGGCGACATCGAGGAACTGGGCAGCCGCGCGCTCCTGGATTCCGAAATCAATCTGGCCGCCGACGTTTTCGTCCTCCCCCACCATGGCAAGCGGCAGGACTTCCATCGCGAGCTGATTGAGGCGGTCTCCCCCCGGATCGCGGTCGCGAGCGCTCCCGAAGGGTACGCCTCGCGAGAAGTCCTTGACCGGGCGCGCCGAAGAGCGGACGTATATCAGACGGGGATCACCGGCTGGCTCGAGATCGAGCTGGATCCCAAGCGCCCGCCCGTGGTCCGAGGTCGGGGGAAGTGATGGAGGAATCCGATCCCCTCTGGAAGCGCATCTTCCTCAACGAGCTGGTGCTCGCCGCGGTCGCCGCGGTGATCATCCTCTACATCGCCTTTCACTTCGCGACCGGCCGCAATTCCGCCGAGGACGCCGGAAAGCCCGTCCGAATCTCCCGGCCTTGACGCCCCCGCCCGCCCGCCCCACAATCCACGCCCGATGAAGCCGCCCGTTCTCCTGACGAAGGCCGAGCGCACGCAGGCTCGCGAAACTTCGACCCACGCCGAGGTGCTCGAGTTCCTCCGGACGCTCGTCTCGAAATCCGACCGGGTCCGCCTCGAGTCGATCGGGTTGAGTGCCGAGGGACGCGACATCGCGTGCGCCATCGTCTCGCCGACGAAAGCCTTCACCCCCGCGGCGGCCGACCGGCAGGGACTTCTCAAGATCCTGGTCATCGCCAACATCCACGCGGGGGAAGTCGAGGGCAAGGAAGCCTGCCAGATGCTCGCCCGCGACTTGACGTCGGGAGCCTCGCCCGCCTGGCTCCGCAGGTGCGTCCTCGTGATCATTCCCGACTACAACCCGGACGGTAACGACCGCATCGATCCCAAGAATCGGGTCCTCGACCTCGAGAAGCTCGACGGGCAAGTGGGTCCCGAGGGGGGCGTCGGCACGCGGTACACCGGGGCGGGCATCAACCTGAACCGCGATTACACCAAGCAGGAGGCGATCGAGTCGGTTCACCTCTCGCGCGCCTTCGGACGCTGGTGGCCCCACCTCGTGATCGACTGCCACACCACGGATGGCTCGATCCATGGATATCAGCTGACCTGGGACACCTCCCACACGCTGGAAAGCGGGCCGCGAGGACCGATCTCCTACGCGCACGACACCTTTCTTCCGGACATCGGCCGCCGCCTGCTGCGGGGAAAGAAGTTCCGCACGTTCTTCTACGGGAACTACCGGAACCAGGATGATCCCGCGCAGGGATGGGAGACCTATTCCCCCCTACCGCGCTACGGAAGCCACTACCGCGGCTTGACGGGCCGGATGGACATCCTCCTCGAGGCCTATTCGTACATCCCGTTCCAGCAGCGGATCGACGTGATGTACGCCACGCTCCTCGAGATCTTCCAATCCGCCTCGCGAAACGCGGCCAAGATCAAGGCGATCGTCGAGCGCGCGGAACGCGAGACCATCGAGAAGGGCCGCCATCCGTCGCCCTTCGATCTCGTCGGCATCAACTACGGCGTGGCCCACCCGGGCCCGGACGACCACGTCTCCATGACTTATCCCGCCCATCCCTTTCCCGATGCCGTGGCGATCGAGGGATGGGACAAGGCGACGTTGAAGAGCCGGAAGATCGAGGGGGGCCGGCGGAAGACCTACCGGGCCCCCTTCTACGGAAGCTTCGCCCCGACGCGCCACGTCCGCCGCCCCTTCGCGTACGCCGTTCCCGACGCGCTCATCCCGCGCCTCCTCAACCACAACATTCGCGTCGAGCGGCTCTCCCGGCCCGTCGAAGTTCCGGTCGAGAGATATGTCATTATCGACATGAAGAAGACCCAGAGCCCGGACGTCGGCACCCACAAGCTCGTGGAAACCGTCCTCGCGACGCGCAGCGAACTCTCCCCCCGGACGCTTCCCGCGGGAACGGCGATCGTCCCGATGGCCCAGCCGCTCGCCCACGTCGCGATGTACCTCCTCGAGCCCGAGAGCGACGACGGCTTCGCGCGCTGGGGCCTCCTCGGCGATCTCCGCCCGGCGAGCGAATTTCCCGTCGTGCGGATCAACGCCCCCGCCGAATTCTCCAGCCAACGCGTCGTCGGGCCGGATCGTAGTTAGAATAGGCTGTCGGGCCCGTTCCGGAGGTTTCCATGCGCCATCTGCTCCTCGCCCTCCCGCTCCTCTTGGGTCTATGCCAGGATGAAGCCCGGATCGACGATCTCGTCCGGAAACTCGACGACGCCGATCTCGAGGTGCGGGAGAGCGCCGTTCGCGACCTGATCAAGATCGGAGCGAAGGCCGTGGAGCCGCTCCGGAAAGCGGTGAATTCGGAGAACGCCGAGGTGCGCCTGCGGGCGACCCAGGCCCTCCGCACCATCGAGAACGATCTCAAGGCGCGGCAGGTCTGCCCCGAGCACAAACCCCTGTCGCTGAAGCGGTCGGGCACCGTCGGAGAGATCCTCGACGAGCTGGCCCTGCAATCCGGCGTGAAAATCGAAGCAACCCCCGCCCTGCGCGAAGGGAAGGCGAGCGTGGACGCCGTCACCCTGCTCCAGGCCCTGGACCAGGTCTGCGTGTCGCAGGAGAAGCTGACCTTTTCGACGGGCGACGACGGCTCGATCCGCTTCGCCGCCGACCGTCACCCGAGGTCGCCGGCGGCGTACTTCGAGGGCTTCAAGGTCTTCCTGACCGAGGTCCGCGCCGAGCGCAAGACCGACTTCAAGGAGGCCTCCGTCATCGCGCAGTTCTCGATTCACTCGGCGTGGGATCCCCGGCTCAAGCCCATCCGGTTCGTCCGCTACGAGGCCCTGGAGGCCGTAGACGACACCGGAAAGACTGTCGAAGTTGGAGCCGCCGCGGGCAATCCGCTCGTCTTCGGGGGCGGGATCGTGATGGTCGCCGGCATGGGCGGAGATACCGATGTTTCGGGGCCCCAATCCTTCGGACTCAAGAGTCTCGCCCCGGAGGCGAAATCGCTCGCCGTCCTGAAGGGCAAGGCCGTCTTCTCCTTCCCCCTCGTGGCGGTGCCGGTCGAATTCGAGAATCCGGTCAAAGGCCTGAGCCAGACCCTCGGCGACATCGTGGTGCGGCTCGGGTCGATCCCCGCGCAGAAAAACCGCGTGACGATCAATTTCACCAAGTCCCAGGGCGATCCGACGGGCCTGAAGGAGGAAGTGATCGCGCGGATGGCGCCGTCGAGCGTGATCGCCGTGGACGAGGATGGCAAGGAGCACACCGCGGAATTCGGGCCCGCGCCAACCGACAACGGGTCCGGCTTCAACATCTCCCCGCCCGGCGATTCCCCGAAGTCGCTCCGTTTCCAGGCGAACTTCCCGACGCTCGGCGGCAAGGAGATCAAGCGCCTCAAGATGAAGTTCTCCGACGCGATCTTCGAGAAGACCATCCCGTTCGAGATCAAGGACGTGAAACTCCCCTGATCTGGCGGGTCTGGCCGCCATGAAGCTCCCACGCTCCGGAGCTCTCCCCCGGTAGACGGTTGGTATCCGCTTCAGTACAATCAACCTGCTTTGAAACGAATCGCCGTACTTGGCTCTACGGGCTCCATCGGCCTCAGCACGCTCGACGTCGCCCGGAGGCTCCGCGATCGGTGTCGGGTCGTCGGACTCGCCGCCCGGTCGCAGTGGGAAGTCCTTCGCGACCAGGTCTCCGAGTTCAAGCCCACCCGCGTCGCGCTCTCGGATGCGAGCGCGGTCGAACGGCTCCGGAAAGCGGTCGACGGCGCCGGGGTCCGACTCCTAGGCGGGCCGGAGGGTGTCGTCGGCGTCGCCACGGCCGATGACGCGGACGTCGTTCTCTCGGCGATCACGGGCTACGCGGGTTTGGAACCCGGCTTGGCGGCGCTCCGGGCGGGGAAAACGCTCGCGCTCGCCAACAAGGAATCGCTCGTCACGGCGGGCCCGCTGATGCTCGAGGCGGCGCGCGCCGGAAACGCGGCGATTCTCCCCGTCGACAGCGAGCACAGCGCCATCTTCCAGGCGCTCGCTTCGGGCAAGCGCGAGGAAGTCCGCAAAGTTGTCATTACGGCCTCAGGCGGCCCATTCCGGAAATCCACGCTCAAGGAAATGGAAGAGGCCGGCCCCGACCAGGCGCTGCGCCACCCCACCTGGAACATGGGCCCCAAGATCACGATCGACTCCGCCACGATGATGAACAAGGCCCTCGAGATCATCGAGGCGCGGTGGCTCTTCGGACTCGAGCCGGACCAGATCGAGGTCCTGGTCCACCCGCAGTCGATCGTCCATTCGCTCGTGGAATTCCGCGACGGCTCGGTGATCGCCCAGCTCGGTGTTCCCGACATGCGCGTGCCGATCCAGTACGCCCTGACATGGCCGGAGCGGGCGGAAGCAGACGGACGGCGGCTCGACCTGGCCAAGGTCGGAAGTCTCACGTTCGAGGCCCCTGACCTCGAGCGATTCCCGGCCATCGCGCTCGGATTCCGCGTCGTGCGCGAGGGCGGCACGGCGGGAGCGGTCTTGAACGCGGCCAACGAAGTGGCGGTCGAGGCGTTCCTCGCCCGGAAGCTCAAGTTCACGCGGATCGCCGCGGTCGTCGGCGAGGTCCTGGACGCGCGTCCCCCGATTCCGGCGCCCACGCTGGACGATATCCGCGCGGCCGACGCCTGGGCGCGCGCGGAGGCGCTCCGGCGGATTTCCCACCCCCAAGGAAGCCCCATTCATGCCTGAACAGCTGCAGGACCTCCTGACGAACGGCCTCGCCATCCTCCAGATCGTGGTCGGACTGAGTTTCCTCATCTTCATCCACGAGGCGGGCCACTTCCTGATGGCCAAGCGCAACGGGGTGCGGGTCGAGGCCTTCTCGCTCGGGATGGGCCCCGTCTTCTGGCGCCGGACCTGGGGCGACACGGAGTACCGCCTCTCCGCGATTCCCATCGGCGGCTACGTGAAGATGGCGGGCGAGAACATCGGCGATCCGAAGACGGGCGCCCCCTACGAGCTCTCGAGCAAGTCGACGTGGTCGCGATTGCAGATCTTCGCGGCGGGCGCGCTGATGAATCTCTTCATCGCCTTTCCCATCGCCATCCTCGCCTTCCTCGCCGGCAAGGTTGAAGGCAGCCCGGTCGTCGGCCAGCCCGCGATTCCCGACCTGGTCGCGGGCATCCGCGCCGGCGATCGGATCGCCAGGGTGAACGGCCACCCCGTGGCGAGCATGGACGACTACCGCAAGCAGCTCGTCCGCCAGCGCACCGGCACCAAGGTTCCCGTGGTTGTCCTCCGCGGCGAGGAGGAACTCACGGTGACCGTCACCGTGGGCCCCTCGGCCTCCCACGGCACGAGGCCCCCCGCGACCATCCTGGGAAAAATCCGATCTGGCAGCCCGGCGGACAAGGCGGAACTGAAGAGCTACGACCGGATCATCAAGATCAACGGCGAGCCCCCGCCCTTCAATCCCAGCCTCATGCTCGACCGCCTCACCGTGCTGGAACCGGGACAGGCGCTCGAACTCACGGTCCAGAATTCGCGAGGCGATCCTCCCGACGAGCGAACCCGGACCCTTCGGGACCTTCCACTCAAGAGCGAGGAATGGATCGCTCCGGATCCCCACCTGGTCGAGCCGGTGATCACGGAGCCGCCCAAGGATTCGCTGGCGGCGCAGGCGGGGTTCCGGGCCGGGGACCGCATCCGGAGGGTCGGGGAGACCGAGGTGAAGTCGTTCCATGACCTCCGGGAGGCGCTCACCCCGCACATCGGGAAAAAGGTCCCGATCCAGGTGGAGCGGCCGGGCGAGTCTCAGCCCGTGACCCTCCAGGCGACGGTCATCGAGGGCGACAATGGAAAAGGCCTGCTGGGAGTGGGCCTGGCGCGATCCTCGAAAGTCGCCGACGTCGCGGAAGACTCCCCCTTCTTCCAGGCGGGACTCCGGCCGGGCGACGAGATCCTCACGCTCAACACCCTGAAGAACGTGGCGGTCCGCGATTTCGCCGACGGCCGCCCGGGGCCCGTGGAGCTCCAGGTCAAGCGCGGGGAGCAGACGATCTCCATCACGGTGAATGGGAAGAAGCGCCACATCGTGAACCTGGAGGAGGCCGGATTCCAGACGGTCAAGGAGCAGCTGGTCCTGGGGTACGACCAGGTCGAGCGCCACTGGTCGTTCGGCGAGGCGGTGACCGGGGGGCTCTGGGAGCCGGTCGACATGACCGGCATGACCTTCCAGGTCCTGGGCAAGCTCTTCGTCCGAGAGGAGAGCGCCGAGGGCCTCGCGGGGCCCGTCGGCATCTTCAAGGCGTCGTTCATCCACGCCAAGATGAGCGTGGGCAATCTCCTGTGGCTTCTGGTCCTGATCACGGTCAACCTCGGCGTCTTCAACCTGCTGCCGATCCCCGTCCTCGACGGCGGCCACATCCTGCTCCTCGCCATCGAGAAAGTCCGCGGAACGCCGCCGAGCCTCCGTTTCGTGGAGCGGTTCCAGCTCGTCGGGATCCTGCTGCTCCTCAGCCTCCTGATCTTCGTGACCGTGAACGACGTCAGGAACTACCTCTGATGTCCGCGACCGGGGACAACAGTTCCTGGGCCCAGTGGGTCGGCCAGATCGTCGTGGTCGACACGGACTCGCACTACGTCTACATCGGGACGCTCGTTTCGGTGCTCGACAACTTCCTCGAGCTGAAGGACGCCGACGTCCACGACCGGGGCGAGGGGCTCTCGACGAAGGAGAAGTACGTCATGGAGGTCCGCCGGTTCGGCGTGAAGCCGAACCGGAGGGAAGTCTCGATACGGAAGACCACCATCGTCAGCGTATCCCGGCTGGACGACATCCTGTTGTATTGATGAGCGTTCGGCCGACAGCGGGCAACCGACAGCCCAAGAAGCACCCAGGGGGAAGCAATCGGGACGCTCGTGGAAGTGAGTTCGCTGATCGCTTCCATCTGACGGCTTCTGAGGCTGTGTGCTGAAAGCAGCCGGCTGAGGGCTGGACTCCATGTCTGTCGGCGGGTTATTCAAGCTGACACGATTCCCGCTCGTCTTTACGGCCGCGGCCGACAGCGCGGTCGGGGCGGCGCTCGCGGGGGCTCCCCTGCTTCATTCCACGACCTGGATTCCCGCGGTCGTCGCCTCCTCGCTCCTGTACGCCGGCGGGATGGCCCTGAACGACGTCGCGGATCTCGATCGGGACCGCCGCATCCACCCGGAACGCCCGCTCCCGTCCGGGCGCGTCGATCCCGGGACCGCCGGGCTCTTCGTCACGGCGCTGCTGTTCCTCGCCGTCGGGGCGGCCGCCTTCGGCGGCGGCACCGCGCTCGTCTGGACGGCGGGAATGGCGGCCCTGATCGCGGGGTACGATTGCGTGTTCAAACACATTTCCTGGGCGGGAGCCGCCGGGATGGCCGCGATCCGGGGCGCGAATCTCGGGCTCGGTGCCGTCGTCGCGGGCGTCGATCCCCGGTCGCCGGCCTTCCCTTGGGGACCCGTGGGGATACTGGCGGCCTTCGTTTTCTTCCTGACGTTCTGGTCGACCCGGGAGGAGCGTCCGCACGAAGGCCGGGGCCTGCTCGCCCTCCTGGGCCTCGGAATGGCGGCGATGCCGCTCTGCGGGGTCCTCCTGTCCCGGCCCAACCCCTGGGCGTTCGGCGCGGCTTCGATTTGGGTGGTTCCCTGGGTGATTGGCGCGGTGATCCGGCCGGACCGGAGCCGCATCATGCAGGCCGTGCGCTGGGGGGTGCTCGGGATCATCCCGCTCGACGCGTCGTTCCTGGCGGCGGGCGGACGGTGGAGCGAAGCGGCGGCGGTGGCGGGATTGTTGATTCCGGCGCTGGCGCTGCTGCCGGTCTTCAGGAAACTTTGACCGGCTGGGTGATCACCTCGTAGACGCGCATCGCCTTCTCGCGCCCCTTCAAGGCGGTGTCCCCCTGGTCTCGGAACTCGAAGTGGTTCTTCACCTTCGCCCACGTCGCCTCGCCGATGAAGATCCGGTGCGGCTCGGGCTTGTACTTGGTGAGTCGGGCGGCGACGTTCACGGCGTCGCCGAGCACGGTGTACTCCATGCGGGTCGGCGTCCCCACGTTGCCCGCGACGGCCTGGCCGGTGTTGATCCCGATGCGGACGTCGAACGCGCGCTCCGGATGCTCGCGGTTGTGGCGCTCGACCTCCTGGATCATCTTGACCGCCGTGCGGACGGCGTTGAGCGCGTGGTCGGGCTGGAGCAGGGGCGCGTTGTAGATCGCCATCACCTCGTCGCCGATGAACTTGTTCACGCTCCCCTTGTGGTCGAAGATCGCCTTCGTGGACATCTCGAAGAACTCGTTCAGGCGCGCGGCCGTGTCCTGCGGCCCGATCGCCTCGGCGAGCTTGGTCGAGCCGACGACGTCGATGAACATCGACGTCACCTCGCGCTCCTGGACCTCGAGGCCGACGTCCTCCCCGCGCGTCAGGAGCATCTCGACGACGTCCGCCGAGTGGTACTTGGAGAGGTTGGCGCGGAGCATCTCCTCCTTGCGGAGCTTCTCGTGCAGGTCCTCCTGCTTGATGCGGATCGCGATCAGGTTCGCGATGGCGGTCAGGAGATCGAGATCGTCGCGCGTGAAGGCGTAGCTCTTGGCCACGTTGTCGAGGTAGATGGCGCCGTAGACCTTGGACTCCTCCCAGAGAGGCACGCAAAGCGCGGACCGGATGTTGTGCGCGATGATCGACTGACCCGCCATGAGGCGCGAGTCCTGCATGGCGTCGGGCGTGATGACGGAGACCTTCTCCGAGACGACCTGGCCGAGGATCGTGCTCGAGATGGGGAGCTCCTCGCCGGGGACGAACCCGCGCTGGCGCTGGTAGGCGATGCGCGGGATCAGCGCCTTGTGCTCGTCGAAGACGACCATGACGCCGCGGTCGGCGTTGATGATCTCGAAGATGAGCTGCATGGAGCGCTGGAGCATCTTGTCCAGGGTGGCGGCGGAGGTGAGCTCGCGGCCGACCTGGAACAGGATGAAGAACATCTTGCTCTCTTTGGCGGCGCGCTCCCCCTGCGGCTCCTTGCGGGCGTCCTTCAGCGACAGGCCGGCGCCGATCTTGGAGCCGACGTTGATCGAGTAGCTCTCGGCGATGTCGTCGACGTGCTGGACGATGTAGCGGCTCCCGGGGGGCCCCCCGGGGACGGCCGGGGCGTCGCGCTTGGCCGTGGGGCCCGCGGGCACGATGGGCTTCGTCGGGCGGGCGGGCTCCTTGGTCTTCTCGTCGGCATAGGTGATTTCCGTGTCGCCGATCCGGATGACGTCCCCCGGGTCGAGGAGCTTCATCTCGATCTTCTGCCGGTTGACGAACGTCCCGTTGGAGGAGCCGAGGTCGTAGATGACGAACCGGTCCCCCTTGCGGACGATGGAGCTGTGCTTGCGGGAGATGAGCGTGTCCTTCACCTCGAGATCGTTCTCCGGAGTGCGCCCGATGGAGAAATTCTCCTTGGTGAGCTGGATTTCGCGCGTGGAGCCGCCGGATTTGACGATTAGCTTGGACACGGGACGTCCTGGAAATAAGGCCGCGAGGATGATACCCGTCGCGCTCCGGGAGCGTCAAGCGAACCCCCGACGGGCGCCGGGGGAGCTTCCCGTGTCGAGCTCCCCGATCCCCGCTCCCGAAGCTCCGGGCTCCCCGCCGGAGAGGAGGCGGAGTCGATTTGAACGCGCCTAAACTCCGGTGGCGAAACACTTTGACTTGACCGACGGGCGCCGCTATAAAAACCCCGGTTCCCCATTTCCGGAGGTTCCATGATTCGCCCCGCGACGCTCCAACGTTCGGTGATCGCCCTGGCGGCCGCGACCCTCGCGCTCGGCCTCGGCTGCGGCAAGCAGGAGCCCTCCGCGGGCGCGCCGACCGCCTCCGCCGGCGGCACCGACGACAGCCAGATCACGTACGACAAGCTCGGCCGAGCGCCGGACACGTACGTCCGGTACTTCCCCGCCAATCCCGACAACCTCAACCCGATCATCCAGCGAGACGTCTATTCCGATTACCTCCTCTCCTACATCTTCGACCCCCTCTACGATTACGACACCCAGAACAACTTCGTCCTGAAGCCCCTGCTAGCCTCGGCCCTGCCCACGATTTCCGAGGACAAGAAGACGTTCACGATCCCGATGCGCAAGGACGCCAAGTGGCACGACGGACATCCCGTCACGGCCCACGACGTGGTCTTCGGCTACCAGATGGTGGTCAATCCCGAGGTCGACTCGGCCCAGAAAAAGAGCTACTACGCGGACGTCGAGTATTTCAAGGCGATCGACGACTACACGCTCGAGATCCGCATGAAAAAGGCGTACGCGTTCTACGCCAACCTCCTGAACATGAAGTCGATCGTCCCGAAGCACCTCTTCGAGGGCGTGACGCCCGCGCAATTCAACAATTTCAAGTATCCGGCGGGCCACAAGCTGGCGGGGACGGCCTACTCCATCAATCCGCTCGGGTACGGCGCGTACATGGTGGAGCGCTTCGAACCCCAGAAGGAGATCATCCTCGTCCGCAACGACGACTACTGGGGCCCGAAGCCCGAGGTGAAGAGGATCCACGTACTCATTCTCACGGATACGCTCGCCTCCCGGCAGTTCCTGAAGCGCGGCGACCTGGACGCGTTCAATTACAACGTCACGCGCCAGTGGAAGATGGAGGACCAGAACGACGCCTACATCAAGCGGAACTTCAACCTCACGCTCTATTACCGCGCGGTCTATTACTACATCGGCTGGAACCTGCAGAAGGAGATGTTCAAGGACAAGCGGGTCCGCGTCGCCCTGGCGAAGCTGTGCGACATCGACGCCTTCATCAACCAGGTCGAGCTGGGATATGCGACCCGCTGCATCGGTCCCTACTCCAAGGAATTCGCCCAGGCCGATCCGGGGATCAAGCCCATCGCGTTCGATCCGAAGGGGGCCTCCTCCCTCCTGGACGAGGCGGGATGGAAGGACACCGACGGGGACGGGATCCGCGACAAGGGCGGACAGAAGTTCGAATTCCAGTTCCTGATGCCTTCCAAGAATCCCCGGGGAGAGTCGCTCTCGACGCTCCTCCAGGAGGAGCTGAAGAAGGCCGGAATCCGGATGACGATCCGCGCCCTCGAATGGAACGCCTTCTCCGAGGAGATCCACAACCAGAAATTCGACGCGCTCTTCAGCGGCTGGGCTTCCTCCGATCCCGAGGACGACTCCTTCCAGATCTTCCACTCGAGCCAGTCGAAGGAGCGGGGATCGAACTACGTGACGTACGCGAATCCGAAGGTGGACGAACTCATCGAGAAGGCGCGCGTCGAATTCGACCAGGCGAAGCGGAACGAGCTCTGCCACGAGATCAACCGGCTGATCTACGACGATCAACCGTACTGCTTCCTCTTCCATCCCCAGCTCATCAGCGTCATCCACAAGCGGTTCAAGACGGGGAAGCCCTCCCCGCTCATGGGGTACGATCCCCGGGCGGGCTATGACTTCAAGATCGTGGGCCGCGAACGCTAGCGGAAGGCCGCATTGCGCACCTACCTCCTGAAGCGGCTCCTGCTCATGATCCCGACCCTTTTCGGGATCACGCTGATCACCTTCATCCTCATCTATCTGGCCCCCGGCGATCCGACCGCGCCGAAGGTCGGGGACCCGGGCGGGGGCCTCAATCGCGCGGAATTCGCCCGCGAAGTCCAGGAGGCCCGCAGGAAGCTCCTCGGCCTCGACAAGCCCATCCCCATCCAGTACTTGAACTGGTGCGGCCGCCTGGCGACGCTCAACCTCGGGGAGTCCTACTCCAAGAAACGCCCGGTGGGAGAGCTCATCGTCGAAGCCCTCGCCAACACGCTCCGGCTCGACATCTTCGCCATCGCCCTCGCGTACCTCATCGCGGTGCCCCTCGGCATCTACTCCGCCACGCACCGGTTTTCCGTGTGGGATCGGATTTCGACCGTGGTCCTCTTCATCCTCTATTCGCTCCCGACGTTCTGGATCGCGAGCCTGGCGATCATCTTCCTCGGGGGCGGCGGCGGCTTCCTGGACATTTTCCCCATCGCCTGGCTCGGCTGTACCACGCCGGACCGGCACCCGTTCGGTGGAGCCTCCCTGGACTGGGCGTGGCACGCCTTCCTGCCCATCGCCTGCCTCACCTACCCGGTCCTGGCCTCGCTTTCCCGGTACTCCCGGGCCGGCATGATGGACGTGGTGCGGCAGGACTTCATCCGCACCGCCCGGGCGAAGGGCCTGAGCGAGAACGTGGTGATCTTCAAGCACGCGGCGCGGAACGGGATGATCCCCATCCTGACGCTGCTCGCGACGATGCTTCCGCTGATGGTGAGCGGCTCCGTCATCATCGAGTACATCTTCTCCATCAACGGCATGGGGAAGCTGATGTTCGACGCGGTTTTCGAGCGCGACTACCCCATCGTCATGGCCGTCAGTTCGCTCGCCGCCATCATGACCCTCCTGGGCGTCCTCGCCTCCGACTTCCTGTACGTCCTGGTCGATCCGCGAATCTCCTTCGAGAAGCTCCAGGCATGAGCGCGACGGCCACGGCGGAAGCAGCGGCGGTCGCGGCCGACCTGGAGCGGCGGAACGACTACTGGTCCATCGTTCTCCGCGAATTCCACAAGAACAAGCTCGGCTACGTCGGCCTGGCCGTCATCTCGATCCTGACCCTGGTGGCCGTTTTCGCGCCCTTCCTGGCGGACAACCGGCCGTTCCTCCTCCGGAAGGAGGGCGCCCTGTCGTCCCCGCTCCTCTCGGGATTCACGTCGACGGACTGGTTCCTCTTCCTCGGGTTCTTCATCGTCGCGGGCAGCTTCCTCGCGTTCCGGATCCTCCGCCGCCGGGGGTGGGACCGGCCCAAGGTTTCCCGGCGCATCCTCCTCGTGACCGGCCCCCTCTGGCTCGTCCTGGCGATCTTCAGCGCGACGAGGAAGGATTTCATCGACACGCGCGATTACTGGAGGGAGAAGCAGGAATTCCGGGCGGGCGAGTGGGCCCTCTTCCCCCTTATCCCCTACTCGTACGACCAGCAGAACATCATGGCGATCTTCGTCAAGCCGGGGGAGACGGATGACCGGGGAACCCATTGGCTGGGGACGGATGCGACCGGGCGCGACATCATGGCCCGGCTCATCCACGGGTCCCGAATCTCGCTCTCGGTCGGATTCGTCGCGGTCGGGATCTACATCTTCATCGGGACCTTCGTCGGGGCGCTGGCGGGGTACTATGGAGGCTGGGTCGACGCGGTCCTCTCGCGGGTGATCGAGATCATCATCTGCTTCCCGACGCTCTTCCTCATTCTCACCGTGCTGGCGGTCCTACCCCAGAGCATCTTCACCATCATGGCGGTGATCGGCGTCACCAACTGGCCCAACGTGGCCCGGCTCGTCCGGGCGGAATTCCTGAAGCAGAAGTCGCTGGACTACGTGAGCGCGGCGCGGGCTCTCGGCGCCGCTCCCCGGCGCGTCATCTTTCGCCACATCCTGCCCAACGCGACCTCCCCGGTGTTCGTGAGCGCCACGTTCGGCATCGCGGGCGCCATCCTGATCGAGTCGGCGCTCTCGTTCCTGGGCCTCGGCGTGCCGCCCCCCGCACCGTCGTGGGGACAGACCCTGTCCGCGGGGCGAGATTCCCCGGCGTACTGGTGGCTCGCGGTTTTCCCGGGCGCCGCGATTTTCATCACGATGACTTCGTTCAACCTTCTCGGCGAGGCCCTGAGGGACGCCCTCGATCCTCGCCTGAAAACCTGAGCCATGCTAGAGTACCGCACCCATGGGCGCTGAGACGGCCGGCGAGCCCCTCCTGCAGGTGAGGGACCTGCGCACCCATTTCTTCACGGACGACGGCGTCGTCAAGGCCGTCGACGGGGTTTCCTTCACGCTCGGGAAGGGCAAGGTCCTCGGCGTCGTCGGCGAGAGCGGGTGCGGCAAGTCCGTCACCGCCCTCTCCATCCTGCGCCTCATCTCCCCCCCGGGCCGCGTCGTCTCCGGCGAGATCCTCTTCGAAGGCCGGAATCTCGTTACCCTGCCCGAGCCCGAGATGCGCTCCATCCGCGGCAACAACATCTCCATGATCTTCCAGGAGCCGATGACGTCGCTGAACCCCGTCTTCACCGTGGGGAACCAGATCGGCGAGGCGATCATGCTCCACCAGAAGAAGTCGAAGCGCGAGGCCCGGGACCGCTCCATCGAACTGCTCCAGCGCGTCAAGGTCCCCGCCGCCGAACAGCGCGTCGACGAGTACCCCCACCAGCTCTCGGGCGGCATGCGCCAGCGCGTCATGATCGCCATGGCCCTCGCCTGCCACCCCAAGCTCCTCATCGCGGACGAGCCCACGACCGCCCTCGACGTCACGATCCAGGCCCAGATCCTCGACCTCCTGCGCGAGCTCCAGCAGGAGTTCAACATGTCCGTCATGATCATCACGCACGACCTCGGCGTCGTCGCCGAATTCT
>Ga0075423_10001096_pt1 | contig 23352 bp, 8 predicted proteins | sample SoiMethybrSBSTD2_FD_80114 | JGI IMG/M metagenome (GOLD analysis project Ga0075423, IMG submission 80114) | Bulk soil microbial communities from a Populus tree surrounding site in Tennessee, USA - Soil MetaG P. TD hybrid SBSTD2 | ecosystem: Environmental > Terrestrial > Soil > Tree plantation... | reverse complement strand
TGCTCAGTTGGTCCACCATGGTGTTGATGGTGTTTTTGAGTTCCAGAATTTCCCCGCGCACGTCAACTGTAATCTTCTTTGACAAGTCGCCTTTCGCTACCGCTGTGGTAACGTCAGCGATGTTGCGCACCTGCGACGTCAAATTGCTGGCCATGAAATTCACATTGTCAGTGAGATCCTTCCAAGTTCCAGCGACTCCCTTGACCTGCGCCTGGACTCCCAGCTTACCTTCTGTTCCTACCTCGCGGGCCACTCGGGTCACTTCCGAAGCAAACGAGTTCAGCTGATCCACCATGGTATTGATCGTGTTTTTGAGTTCCAGGATTTCGCCACGCACGTCGACCGTAATCTTTTTGGACAGATCTCCACTCGCAATGGCTGTGGCCACTTCGGCAATATTACGGACCTGAGCAGTAAGGTTGCCCGCCATAAAGTTCGCATTGTCCGTGAGGTCCTTCCAGGTTCCAGCCACACCTTTGACCTGGGCCTGTCCTCCCAACTTTCCCTCGGTCCCCACCTCGCGGGCCACGCGAGTCACTTCGGAAGCAAACGAGTTGAGCTGGTCGACCATCGTGTTGATGGTGTTCTTAAGCTCTAGAATCTCACCTTTCACATCGACCGTGATTTTCTTGGAAAGATCGCCGGTAGCCACAGCCGTGGTCACTGCAGCGATGTTTCGGACCTGGCTCGTTAAGTTGTTGGCCATGAAGTTCACGTTATCCGTCAAATCCTTCCAGGTGCCGGCAATTCCCTTCACTTGTGCTTGGCCTCCAAGTTTCCCTTCCGTACCGACTTCACGGGAAACGCGTGTTACTTCCGAGGCGAAAGAACTGAGCTGATCGACCATGGTGTTGATCGTATCTTTCAGTTCCAAGATCTCGCCGCGAACATCGACTGTAATCTTCTTGGACAGGTCACCTCTCGCGACGGCTGTGGTCACGTCGGCAATGTTCCGCACTTGAGCCGTGAGATTACCCGCCATGAAATTCACATTGTCCGTCAGATCCTTCCACGTGCCGGCAACGCCTTTGACATGTGCTTGGCCACCCAGCTTGCCTTCTGTACCGACTTCGCGGGCAACCCGAGTGACCTCAGAGGCAAAGGAGTTCAGCTGATCCACCATGGTATTGATGGTGTTTTTCAGCTCCAACACTTCACCTTTGGCATCCACGGCAATCTTCCTCGAGAGGTCGCCATTCGCAATCGCCGTCGCCACTTCTGCGATGTTGCGCACTTGAGTGGTAAGATTGCCTGCCATAAAGTTGACGTTGTCCGTCAGATCCTTCCATGTTCCTGCGACTCCCTTGACTTGCGCCTGTCCACCCAGCTTGCCTTCTGTACCGACCTCGCGGGCCACACGAGTGACTTCCGAAGCGAAAGAACTTAACTGATCCACCATCGTGTTGATCGTGTTCTTCAACTCCAGGATTTCGCCGCGAACATCCACGGTGATCTTTTTGGACAGATCACCGCTCGCCACAGCCGTGGTCACCTCAGCAATGTTTCGCACCTGGGCAGTAAGATTGCCCGCCATGAAATTCACATTATCCGTCAAATCCTTCCAGGTTCCGGCGACCCCCTTGACCTGGGCCTGACCTCCAAGCTTGCCTTCAGTTCCTACTTCGCGAGCAACCCGAGTCACCTCGTCCGCGAAGGAGCCCAGCTGGTCTACCATGATGTTGATCGTATTCTTCAGCTTCAGAATCTCGCCTTTCACGTCAACGGTAATCTTCTTGGAAAGGTCGCCATTGGCCACCGCTGTGGTCACCTCGGCAATGTTACGGACCTGAGTGGTCAAGTTGTTGGCCATGAAGTTCACATTGTCGGTTAAGTCTTTCCAGGTCCCCGCAACTCCTTTGACTTCTGCTTGCCCTCCCAATTTCCCTTCTGTGCCCACTTCGCGAGCAACTCGAGTGACTTCAGAAGCGAAGGTGCTCAACTGGTCCACCATGGTGTTGATCGTATTCTTCAACTCGAGGATCTCGCCCTTGACATCGACAGTAATCTTCTTCGAGAGGTCTCCCTTGGCAACAGCCGTAGTCACCTCGGCAATATTGCGGACTTGAGCGGTCAAGTTGCCGGCCATGAAGTTAACGTTGTCCGTAAGGTCCTTCCACGTGCCCGCCACTCCCTTGACTTGCGCCTGCCCCCCTAACTTCCCCTCCGTTCCGACTTCGCGAGCAACTCGAGTCACTTCAGAAGCAAAGGTGCTTAGCTGATCGACCATTGTGTTGACCACTTTGGCCGTGCGAAGAAACTCTCCAGTGAGAGGGCGCCCTTCGATCTCGAGCCCCATGCTTTGTGAAAGATCCCCTTTTGCAACGGCGCCGATGACACGAGCCACTTCTGTAGTGGGCTGCACCAGATCGACGACCAGGGTATTGACCGACTCGATACAGGCGCTCCACCCGCCGGTCGCAGCGGGCAAGGAGGCACGTTGTTTTGTTCTCCCTTCCTTGCCTACAACAGTGCTGATGCGCTCGAACTCAAGCGTCATTCTTTGATTTTGTTCAATGATATCATTGAGAGTATCGCAGATCTTCCCTGTAATCCCATCCTGCTCGTACGGCAAGCGAACGGAGAAATCGCCCTTTTTGAAATCGGTGAGGAATCTCAGTAATTGCCTGGTATCAAGGTTTTCTGTCATCTGTTGAGCAGCGGCTTTCATTTTTCTTCTCCTTGAAGCAGAAAGGGGGAGGGATCGATACACGAGAACGCAACCTTCCGATTCGGAGCGCGGAAGGCGGTTCCTCGACACCACGAGTGTCTCAGTGATCTGTTAGGTGTTAACGAAGTGAGAGGCAAAGATTTCTCATCAGCCCTTTAAGCCGCTGTCTGGTTCAGCAATTCCCTTGCCAGCGCCGAGAGGCTCGAATTTGCGAATCTGTAACCACGGCAGGTACTTAGGTCTCAATTTGGATTATGTATTCTTTACCAATGCAGGGAAATATTCCCTGCCAGAAGATACTCTCCAGAGAGCCTGGCTGCAACTATCTTCGAAGATGAACCTTGCTCAATCAATGAGCCGTTTTGAACAGTTTTGACCACCAGCTGCTCGCAAAATGGCTACTGATTTTGGGCAGAAACTCAGAGAACAGGAGAAATCGTATGAACAAATCTAGAATCTATTTTCTGGCGTTCACCTTGATGTTAGGGGGGGTGTACTACTCGCCAATGGTGCTAGGCGAGGATCGGGTTGCAGTTTCACACGAAAGTGTCAAGAAGGTTCAAAAGGACCTTAAGGAGAAAGGGTATTACCACGGAAATATCGACGGCATACTTGGTCCAAACACACGCGAGGCCTTGAGACGTTATCAAAAGAAGGAAAACCTCCAGGGCGATGGACAGCTCACTCGCGAGACTTGGGAGCACCTAGGTGAGGGAAACGCGTCGGTGGACGACCACTTCGAAGAGGCGGGGCAAGCTGTTGAGGAGCACTACGGGAAGGCTGGCAAATCAATTGGACGAGGAAGCAAAGAGATGGGCAAGGAAGTTGAGAAAGGTGAAGTGACCGAGGGTGCCAAGGATTTTGGTAAAGGTGTGGGCGGTTTCGGAAAGGAAGTCGCCAAAGGGACTGCTACAGGCGCCAAAAAAGCCGCCGAAGGGGTGAAGGATGTTTTCGATGGAGACCAAGCCAAATCCAAGGCTACCGGCAAGGATCATTCCGTCAAGAAGGCTCAACAAGCCCTGAAAGACAAAGGCTACTATGAGTCTGAAGTAGATGGAGTAATGGGCCCAGGGACTCAGTCGGCCCTGAAGCGTTTCCAGGAGAAAGAGGGCTTGCCTGCGACTGGTCAACTGAACGAAGAAACCAAGAAAAAACTGGGAATCGATTAATTTGAGAAGAGGCTGGGGTGAGTGTTTTCGTCCTCCCTTGATCAAATTCTCACATGAAATTCGCAGCCGGCATTCTGATCGGTCTCGCAGTGGGTCTTCTCTTAGTTGCATCATTTTTCACAGAATTAGAGAAGGATGGAACCGCTGAAAATCTCAATTTTTTGCCTTCAGGAATGATGGGGAATGGCGAGGCACTTCGTGCTTGTCGATCCCCATCATTCTATTTTTGGTCTATGAGTGATTCGGAGCGCGAAAACTCGTCTGTGTCTGTACGTGGCAGTCTGGTACTACCGCCCAAACGAACCCGCACCGTATGCATTCCCTTATCGTCCTGCACGTCGAAGTAAGGCGTACTGTGCCTCATTCCATCAATTTCGATCCAGCTTACCCCCTGACCCGCTCCGTCGGGATTCTCCACGGTCATCGTGTACAAGGTACCGCCGCGGCGATAGGTGATCGAAAACTCTTTCCATTCGGGAGGGATCACAGGATCGAGCATAAGCCGCCCACCTCGGAGCCTGAATCCAAGGACTTCCTCCAACCAAACGCGATACATCCACCCGCTTGACCCGGTATACCAGGTCCAGCCGCAACGGCCTTCCTGACTTGGCAGAGCGTAAACGTCGGCCGCGACTGCGTAAGGCTCGCCCTTATATCGGGCCACCTCATCGGGAGTCCGTGCATGCTCGACAGGGTTGAGCCGCCGTAGGACTTCCACTGCGCCTCCTCCATCGCCCACGCGGGCGGAGGCCATGGCAACCCAGATGGCAGCATGCGTGTACTGACCGCCATTTTCACGAACTCCTGGGGGATACCCCATAATGTAACCAGGATGTGGCTTTGAGGAGTCGAAGGGAGGAGTAAAGAGAAGCACCAACTTATCTTTCTCACGCATCAGATGGCGCCGTACGGAGAGAAGGCCTTGCCTACCGCGCTCGGGATTGGCCTCACCTGAAATGATGGCCCACGACTGTGGCAGCGAATCGATGACCGCTTCCTGGCTCCCAGCTGAGCCTAACGGCGTTCCATCGTCGAAATAACCGCGGCGGTACCATTCCCCATCCCAGCCGTGGGACTCCGCCGCTTCCTTGAGAACCTGGACGTGGCTTCGACAAAAATCTGCCGCTCTGGTTTCATTCCGAAGTTCGCAAAGAGGGAGAAATTGCTTTAGCAGATCGATTAGGAACCATGCTAGCCAGACGCTCTCTCCACGACCTTGAGGTCCGACGCGGTTCAGTCCGTCGTTCCAATCACCGGAGCCAATCAGCGGCAGACCGTGAGGCCCGGAAGTTACCCCCTTCTGAATGGCTCTCCAGCAATGCTCAAACAGCGAGTCATCCTGCATTGAAAGAGTCGGGATTAGATACGCCTCACTTTCGTTCGGCTGGAGTGCCCGGCCTTCCAGAAACGGAACCCTTTCAGAAAGGATGGCGCTATCTCCGGTGATTTGACAGTAATGAGCTACTGCGTGCGGCAGCCACAGCAGATCGTCTGAACAGCGAGTCCGAATTCCGGCTCCAGACTGAGGGTGCCACCAATGTTGCACGTCTCCTTCAAGGAATTGTCGGCTCGCGGCGCGCAATATGTGCTCGCGCGCCAGAGCTGGGGCAGCATAGACCAGAGCCATTGCGTCTTGAAGTTGATCGCGAAACCCAAAGGCACCGCCAGATTGATAAAATGCCGATCGCGCCCAGAAGCGGCAACTCAAAGTTTGATAAAGAAGCCACCGGTTGAGCAGGAAATTGATCGAGAGATCGGGAGTCGCAACCTGGATCACGCCCAGTAACTGATCCCACCAGTTCTTTGTCGCGGCGAGGCAGGCCTCCACAGCTCGAGAATCCTTAAACCGCTCCACGATGGACCGAACCTGCTCCAGGTCATTAGCCTGACCGAGGAGATAGGAGACTTCCTCAGTTGCTCCCGGCCTCAATTCGAGTACAACCTGAAGAGCCCCACACGGATCCAGTCCTGCCCCAGTGGAACCGCTAAGACCTTGACGTCGAAGCGCCGAGGGAGACTCCGAAGAACCGTTTCGACCCAGGAACTCTGTCCGATCAGCCGTAAAGCTCTGCGCCTTTGGTGCCAGACCAGCAAAAGCAACCTTTGTGTTGAACTCAGGATGGTAGAGATTACGCGCCAAGAGTGTCGCGCTCGCTGGATCCCAACTGGTGACAATATGCTGTTGAGTCTCTTCGCGGTCAACGCCCAACGTCCATTCGGCATAGCTTGTGACAGACAAGCGCCGAACGCGTCGCGAGGTATTTCTCATACGCAGTCGCTGTATCCGAAGAGGTTCCCCGCCCTGCTGGTTTAGAGGAACGAAGGTTGTCAGCTCATGCTGAATACCATGACTGTTGTGCTCGAAAACGGAATATCCCTGGCCGTGACGCGCACGATATGCGTTTTCACGATCGGGAGAAGGCAACGGTGTGGGCGACCAGAACAAGCCGCTTTCCTCGTCACGGACGTATAAACCCTCAGAAGTGGCCGCTGCCAGAACATCATTCACCCAGGGTGTTTGACGGTTGGTCTGACTATTCCCGTACCAGGCAAACCCTTCTCCTGCTTCCGTAACAAGGGAACCAAACTCCGGATTGGCCATGATATTCACCCAAGGAAGAGGAGTTTGATCTCCTGGTTTTAGATAGGTGGCATATTCACGTCCATCAGGAGTAAACCCGCCAAGCCCGTTAAAATACGGAAGTTCCAAAAACGGAAGTGGATCAGAGGGCTCCTCAGACGTCCCTTCGCTGATCTCGATAGGCGGAGGAAGCTCCGGCGGTTCCGCTTGGCGGCTTAGCTGTTGAGCCAGAGAACCGCGAGCTGCCACTAGAACGGCACGAGCCGACGCTACAAGCAGGGTCACCTCCTCTTCGGGGATCTGCTCAATGGAACGAAGAAAGACTCCTCCCGGCTTGTCGATACCTGTATGAAGCGAATAAATCTGTATGAGACGATTCAACTGCGTTTGCAAGGGTTGCTCGTACCCTCCAGGTTCGCTATTGAGAATGACCAGATCGGTCTTGAGTCCGCGCACCCGCCAGTAGGTATGAGCTAACAATGCTTCGCGGACCAATGGCAAATCATGAACGTCACTCACAACAACGGCAAGAATTGGAAGGTCTCCTGAAATGCCGTAGGACCACAGACGCGACTGCCCCAATGCGTTCCGTCGTAAACGCTCGGCAGATGGGCGAAGCTGGGCGTTGGGATAGAGCATATGGCTGGCGAGATCCTGAAACATCTGACCTTCATCCGCCTGGAGACCCAGATAACGCAGTTCAAGCTGGGCATGTGTCCAAGCCAGATCGATGGCTCGGTTGGTTGCCTGGAGCTCCCGATATTTATCCAACAGCGTGAGCACTTGCTCTCGGGTTTCTCCGGCCACTGTGACCAAAGAGATAACAGCCTTTTGGCCCGGTCCCACGACCACTCGCCGTCGTAGACTAAAAATGGGGTCCAGCACCGTTCCGCTTTTTGCGGACAATCGTCCATCCAACGCTCGCGGGTTTCGAAGATTGCGACCGCGACCCACGAAAGCCACGCGGTCAGTCTCGAATTCCCACGCGCCGTCCAGCGGCGCCGATGCGGCGATAATGTGCCCTGCGAAGATGCCCGGGTCATCGGGGGAGCGAGCCCGACGCCACGCCAGAATAGCCTTCTGAACGGGCAAGGCCTCCGTCTGAACAAACATCCTGCTGAAGGCCGGATGGGCACGGTCAGAGCTGTGGGGCGCCAGGGCAAGCTCCATATAGCTGGTAATCTCGAGGTGGCGGGTGCGTGGCGTGCCATTGGTGAACCTGATCCGTCGAATCTCGGCGTCGTCTTCCGGCGAGATGACGATTTCCACCAGTGTTTCGATACCCGCGTCGCGGCGACAGAACTGAGCTTTGTCGGAGGTGAGTGTAGCCGAGTAGCGCCTCTCCGGGCGGTCCAGAGGATGAAAACTAGTCGACCATACGGCGCCGCTCCGCATACCTCTTACGTAACAAAAGGAACCACAAGCGTCTCGTGTGGTGTCCGCGCGCCAACGCGTAAGATCATAGTCTCTCCAACGAGCATATCCACCGCCGGAGTTGGTTACCATGAGGCTATAGGAACCATTTGATAAGAGGTGAGCACGGGGAATAGCGGTATGTTCCGTATTCACCCGTCCTGCCGAAGGCAGCGCTTCGATGGAACGGGGGATGGGACGTTCCGGTGCAGGGTTAAAATACTCTGTCGATGATGCGGGAATCCTTTCAAAGAACAGAGGCTCCGTGCTCCGCACTCTGGGATCCGCGTGAAAGCGTTTCTGCATGACTTTGTCATTCAACATATTGTCAACGGCAAGGAGGCTCATCCCTTGATGATGAGCCATGTAGGCGTAGATGATGACGCCCCGGTCACCTTCGCGTTGATGCTGGCGGGTGTAATCAATTGCCTCGAAGAACCCTCTACTTCCCCGCATGCCCAAGCGGGCCAAGCGTTTTAGATTTCGAAGCGCCGCGGGAGGATCCACGGCCAGTGCCAAGAAGCTTGAGTACGGACTCACTACCAGGTCCTCTTCTAGTCCTCGCTTCAACCCGAGCCCAGGTACACCAAAGGCTCGATACTGATAAATACGATTTGCATCCAAGGCGCTGAACGCGGCTTCCGAAATACCCCAAGGCATCCCCCGCTGTGTTGCATACTTTTTCTGATGAGCCACCGCGGCGCGGCAAGCGTAATCCAGCAAGGAGTTTTCGAAGTTACGAGTGAAGAGCACCGGCATCAAATACTCAAACATCGTGCCGTTCCAGGACAGCAAGACCGGCCGCCCGTCGGCCATGCCGTAAGGTCTACCGAGAGTCAGCCAGTGTTCTGCAGGGATCTCCCCGCGGGCGATCGCGATCTGGCTCGCCAAACGAGCCTCACTGGCAAGCAGATCGTAATAAGAGCTGTCTCGCGACTGAGAACCTACGTTATAGCCAATTGCGAAAAGCCGCCGGTTTCCGTCGTAAAGGAAGCGGAAATTGATCTCACTTCCCAAGCTGCGAAGTCGCGTCAAACACTCCTCTGTTTTGTTTACCGCCTCCCGGGCCCGGCTTTGGGCTCGAAATAGCTCCTGACCCGCTTTGTCTGACATCACCCCACCGACTCTGAGCGGCAAGCCCACCTCAGAAAGACTGGAGAGATTGAATTCTCCCTCGGCCAATAGTTTGAGCGTCGGGGCCACCTTAAGGTTCTTGTCCAACCACGCTTCGGCCTTCGAGCTCTCTAAGTCGGCAACCAGCAGTTCGAACCAAAGAAGATAGCGGTCTATCACTTCCGCCCATTCAAGTACTGCTGCCTCGATGCGTCCTGCCCAGTAAACCCGATCATCGCCCGCTGGTAAGCTGGCCCGCAGAGAGTGAGCAAGCCTCCGCGCCGGATCCACGGCCTGGCGGATTCGTCGCACGAGCTCTTCGAGATCGTCGGGAGGGCTCTTCAGGATCCTTGCCAAGGTGACCAAGCCTTCTCTCACAGTTCCAGACTTGAGATCTTGCCGTTCGAGTATTGCGCGAAGAAGGTCCAATCGATCCGAGATAGCTCTTAAGGCCGCAGGCCCTATGAGCGGCAGATCCAAGCTTTCGCTGTATCCCTGTTCCAGGACCCAGAATGCAGCCAGCAAATTGCCGCTATCCACCGTGGAGACATAGGGTGGTCGGAGAGGTTGGAGCTTATGAATATCGTACCAGTTCAACCAGTGGCCTTCGTAGCGTTCCAAACCTTGCAGGGTCGCCAGGGTCGCAGACGTTCGCTCAATCATCTGGTCTCTTGTCAAAATCCCGAAATCGTACGCGGCCACGGCCGACAAAAGCCACAATCCGATGTTGGTCGGAGAGGTTCGTTGGGCTAGCTCAATTCGGAGTGACTCCTGCGAATTATCAGGGGGAAGCCAATTGGTCTGCGGTCCTACGAAGTCGTCGAAATAGCGCCACGTTTGGCAGGCGATCTGTCGCAGAAATCGGCGGTCTTCCGGGGAAAGCCGCGGTTCGAGAAGTTGACGCTTGTGACCATTCATCCATTCCGCCACCATCGGTGACAGAAGCCAAAGCAGTAGAAAGGGTGCAGCGGCAGCCCACTGATCAAAATGATTATGTCTCAAAACGATGGCGAGTAGACTGGTCCCCAAGCTAAGAATGAACATGTGCAAAATGAATCGGACCGATCCGCTGGCCGCCTGCCAGTGCGCCACCTGAGCCGACTCCCACTCCAAGAGATGTCTATGGCTGAAGAACCGGCGGTATGCGACCCGCCCGATCGCATCCATCGCGACCACTGCCTGGTGAGGCAAGAGAGCTGTTACCATCAGAGCCCTGAGCAGCTCTTGGGATGTTGCCCGCCATCCATCCTTCACTCCGCGCAGACTTTCTATGGTTCTCAACGGCAATGTCAATAAGCCGGGGGCTAGCAGCATAAGAGCAACCAGCAGACTCCAAATCCATGCTTCGGGAAGCAAAAACCAATTGGTGATAAGAAGCAAAACGGAGGCTGCAGGCACCAGGCTGCGTCTCAGATTGTCGAATATCTTCCACCGATTGATAAGGGATAAAGCGTTGGGTACACGAGCGCCCCGCGGACCGGTGACGCTCCGCAGGATCCAGGATGCGATTTGCCAATCTCCACGAATCCAACGGTGTTGCCGCTTAATATAAGATTGGTAGTTGACCGGGAACTGTTCAAAAAGCTCAATATCACTGGCGTATCCCGCTCTCACGTGCGCGCCCTCGATGAGGTCATGACTAAGCAGAGTATCCTCAGGAAATCGTCCGCCCAATAGCTGGTGGAAGACTCTGCTATCGAAGATCGCCTTCCCGTGGAAAATTCCTTCGCCGAACAGATCTTGGTAAACGTCGGAAACAGCAGAGGCATAAGGATCGGCGCCGGACGGATCGCTAAAGAGTCTTGTGAAGGGCGTCGCAGTAGCCGAGGGCAAGGTAATACTTACCCTCGGCTGGATGATGGCATAACCGTGAAGAACGTGTCCCTGATCAGGAGCAAGCCGAGGAGAGTTCAGAGGATGAGCTATCGTCTCTACTAGACGTCTGGCAGCGCCATGAGGCAATTGAGTATCGGCATCAAGCGTAATGACAAAGCCAATCCGGCCAAGGCTCTGTCGGTCTCCGACCAACAACTCTTGGCTGTTCTCCTCTCCGTTCAGGTAGGCGTTCAGGTCTTCTATTTTGCCTCGTTTCCGCTCCCAGCCCATCCAACACTGTTGGGTCTTGCAAAAGCGACGAGCTCGGTGAAAAAGAAAGAACTTGGTTTCCCGGTATTTAAGGTTGAGGTTTTCTAAGCCGCGGACGGCCACTTCCAGGAGGTCCAAATCCTCTGGCATTTGCATGCTCGGCGCGTCCGTGAAGTCTGAAAGCAGAGCGAAGCATAGATGAGCATCCCGATTGGAAAGATAACGGATCTCCAGCTTTTCGACTTCCTCTTGTACCGAATCCCGGGTCAGGAGCATCATCGGCACAGCAACCAGCGTCCGATATTCTTCAGGAATACCATTCCGGAAGTAGAGCTTTGGTAAGACACGGGGTCTAAATATCCACGAAACCAAAGTCTGAATGATCTGAACACCCAGTTCGCTGGCAGGGAAAACAGCCAGGCAGGCCACTGACAATAGCAGCCAGGCGGGAAAGCCTGAACCATGGGAAGACAGAAACAGGGCTGCCGCCACGAATGAGATGCTCAGTAAGGCAATTCCTCCGAGAAAAATCAGACCAGCTCTTTTCTCAATCCAGCGACGAAAGCGGGTTGGCACGGGCACCTTGCAACGGAGAGCTTGTTCCTGCGATTCCCTACCCTCAGCCAAAAGGTGGTAAAGCACGTGACGACGCAAGTCCGTCTCGTCTTCGTATGCCTTACTCGCTACCTCGATCGCCTGGCGAGCGACCTCACCTTCAGAGTTTGCGGAAGTGCGAGCGAGTTTCTCCACAACTTTTCTGCAAGAATCTCGCGTGGCAAAATCCGAGCGGGAATAGTCTCCACTAGGATCCGTGCGCAGTACTGATTCCACGACGCTGACGCTTTCGAAGGTGTCTCTCCAATCCATATTCGCCAGTTGACGCAAACTCCCGATGGCATTGGCGATCGACACCTGATAAGCAGCCTGTCGAGCCTGCTCTTGGCGAATGATTTCCTGGAGCGAGGAATTCCGCTTGTGCTCCAACCAGCGCTGGACTGGTACCAAGGCAGCTTCTTCGTCGTAAAGGTGTCCAATTAACCTCACTGCAAAGTGTGGAGCAACTGCAGGCACTTCGGCAGTCAACTGCGCGAGAATCGACAGAAGTTGGTTGGGGTCGCGTCGCGCTGCATTCAGGAGCCGGTTGGCCCAAAGGTCGGCTCGTTCCCGATCGTACTGACGACGATCGACTTGAACAGCTCGATCTTTGAGTTCTTCGACCAGTACGAAACGCAGAAACACAGGGAAAGCCCACAGCTCGCCAATTGTCAGCGGTGCAATGGTTTGGTAGGCGACGAGAAACTCAACGATGTTTGAAGGAATCAGGCGGGCATCCGTGCATCTGACTAGCTCTTCTGCCAGAACCTGGATGCGAAGGAATCGGGGATGCGGACTCTCAACCAGAACGGGAAGGTCCTTGGCGTAGCGTCGCGGAAGATTTTTTCGAATGTCGGTGATGTGACCCTGAATGATGTAGGCGTTATCAAGCAGCCATTCAGCCGAAGGCGTGATCCTTTGTTCAAGTTCGACTGCTTCTGAAAGGTCACGCCGCACCGCATCGAAAGCCAGCTTACATTCATCGAGTCGTTTCAAAAGCTCTTGCCGAGGATGGACCTCCTTCGAAATACGATGGGCCACAGCCAGGTCTTTGGCATATTGGCTCAGGGAGTCCGCGGCAAGCGGTTCACGGCGCGGCATATCGCGCATGAACTGAGAAACGTCCTTGGTGTCATGAACCACAAAGATCGCAGGATGACCTTCACCAACTGTGCGCAGAATCTCGAAGATTTGAGAGAGATCGCGCTTCTCATGCTGGAATATGATGAGAATCTCATTCTCCAAAACATAAGGTGAATACCGAAGACATGTCCCCTTACTGGGCCCACTGAGCCACCACAATACAGTTACAACGATCAAAAAGGCGGCCACAGACAGCGCGGCAAGAATGTCAGCGGGGAGGTGGGAGGCAAGGCTTAAAAGTAATACGCTGAATGTAGATAGAAGCGTCCATGGCCAAGGAGAAGGGGCCCTTCGGTAGATCTTGAGGCTCCCATCCTGCGTGCGACAGAGGGCAGAGACTCGATACAGTTTTTGAAGCCGAAGGATTTTCAGAATTTCCCGGCCGCTTTCCTGATCTGCGGGATAGAAAGCCAGTACCAGTTTTTTCATTGTCATCCGCGCGCAAGCTGAGACCCTCTCATGAATGACTACATGAGCAGGACCAAAATACATTTGGAATCACTAGTTTGATGTTCAGTTTTGCACACGGCTCCTTCGCTAAAAGTCGGACACACAGGGCGCTGAGGAAATCGGCGGCGAGCGGTTTAGCCCTCGGTACTACCCAAACAAGGTGGCTTGGTTCTTGGTCAAAGACGTCCGGGCGCCCGCACGATTTTCGGCATCCGCGCTGATCAAATTTGAACAGCAGGTAAGGCGTTGGATCTTCATACTGAAGAAGTTGATGGAAAGGATAAATTTATGAACTTAAGAACTCCACAAATAATCTATCTGCTCTTGCTGGCCGTGGGACCAGCCCCGGCATTTCCTGCCGAGAAATCCAAGAAAGAACATTACGTTGAAACTGCGAAGGGTCGTGAAGGCCGTACATGGCTGGAACGTGAGGTTCGACATGAGCTTGTTACTCTACCTTACTACAGTGTCTTTGACAATCTCGCTTTTAGGGTGAGTGATGACGGGCGCGTCCAGCTGATCGGACAGGTTAGCCGGCCTACGTTGAAGTCTGACGCCGAACGCGTCGTCAAGAGGGTGGAGGGAGTCCAGAGCGTTAGTAATGACATCGAAGTGCTCCCCACATCGCCTAATGATGACCGAATCAGGTTGGAAGTCTATCGCGCCATTTATGGCAACAGTGTCTTGCAACCTTACTCCTTGCGATCCGTGCCGCCCATCCACATCATTGTCAAAAACGGTAATGTGACTTTGGAAGGCGTCGTGGCCAAAGAAATGGAAAAGAACGTGGCCAACATCCAAGCGAATGGGGTTCCCGGTGTTTTCTCGGTCACGAATAACTTGCAGGTGGAGGAATCCTCTGGCAACTGAAGAAGGCTTTTGCGAACCAATCTCTCATCCTTGGCGCAGACAGCAGACAAAGGAGAGGAACATGGCGTTACAAGTCGCTCCAGTATTTAAGGGTGCGTTTAATGAATACGACCTCAGCGTAATCCATCACTTCAAGGGGCAAGTTCAGAAAAGGGTGAATAAGCAACAGTTCGTCAGGGCAATTCGCAAGAGTTATGGTGGGTCGCCGCCGCATCCTGTCAGGGACACGATTGGGAAGATGATGCTCCTCACAGATGTGGAGTTTGACGACTTGATCGGTTCGATTCGTATCGACTAGCTCCCTTCTGCTTGAGCTGTAGGTCAGCCAATGGAAAGGAGACGTCTTGCGGTCACCCGAGAGTCGCGGATCGCGATTCCGGTCTCTTGCCTAAGACAGACGATTCCACGTCCGAGTCTCCCGTCGCGGCAGTCTACCTGATTGCTCCTCGCAGATGAGCACCCACGGTCGGACTGGCTGGAATACAAAATCAGTCCTCGCTGGTCTGTGACTCTGACGCGAAACGAAAATGGAGTGATTGCTTTCGACGCCCGGCTCCGCAAGAGTTTCTAAAGAGGTGTACCCACAGGAACTGGGAACCGAGCCGTTGATGCCGAGCTCAGGTCAGGTGTCTTGCGAAACTTACGTTTGTAAGGGTTTCCCAACAGTGTCAAGTGAGAGGTCTGTGATGGCTCTACCGGTAGCAGGCCGCTTGCAATTCAAACATTCCCGAATAGAGTCCTCCGCGAGCCAGGAGCTGTCGGTGGTCGCCTTGTTCGGCGACGCTACCGTTTTCCAAAACCAGAATTCGGTCTGCCATCCTGACCGTGGAAAAGCGATGTGAAATCAAAAGCGCCATCTTGCTATTGGTTAATGCGGCAAAATGCTGGAACACGTCGTATTCGGAACGAGCATCCAATGCAGCTGTAGGTTCGTCGAGAACGATTAGCTGAGCATCACGCAAATACGCCCGAGCCAAAGCCATCTTTTGCCATTCACCACCGGAGAGATCCACTCCACCCTCAAATCGACGCCCAAGCATTTGGCCATAGCCCAAGGGAAGTTTGCGAATCGCTGCGTGAGCCAGGCTCTTTTCCGCCGCTACTTCTATATTGACCTGGTTGGGGTGTTCCTCGATCCTTCCTACCGCAATGTTATTTAGCGCCGTCATGTCATAGCGCATGAAATCCTGAAAAATCACACCAATTTGACTGCACAGATCTTCAAGGTTGTACTCGCGCAGGTCGATGCCATCCAATAGGATTTTTCCATTGCTCGGATCGTAGAGGCGCGTAAGAAGCTTTACTATAGTGGTTTTTCCCTGGCCATTCTCTCCAATCAAGGCAACCTTTTCTCCCAGTTCCAGGCTAAAATTCAAATTGTCGAGAATCAGTCGCGAGGTACCAGGATACGAGAACGAGACGTTGACAAACTCGAATCCTCTCCGAACCGGTCGAGGTGCCGGAAGAGCGCCCGGCTTTGACCGAATTTGGGGTTGTGTCTTGAAGAAATCGACCAAATCAGTCAAGAACAAGGACTGGTCGGCAATGGTAGAAAACAACGAAAAGATCGTTTGAATGGTTGCACTGGCTCCCGCGATCGCCCCTGCCAGAAATGTCAGTGTTCCCAAGTCCAACTCACCCATGGCCGTGCGGTAAACTACGAAAACAAAGGACCCATAGTAGCCCACGGCGGTCAGGAGAGAAAGGAATGAGCTGGCGAAAAGCCTACGCTTGGCGAGCGCAACATTCTGTTCATAGATGCCCAGCGACAGGTTGGAAAACAGGCCTGTAAAGAAATGGCTTAATCCGAAAAGCTTCAGCTCTTTGGCACTTTCCTTGGACGCCGAAAGAACCCGTAGGTAATCGAGCTGCCGTCTTGCTGGAGTTTGTTCGACACTCAAAGAATAGCCTGCAAAGGCGAAGTGGCTTTCACCCAGAAAAGCCGGTATCACGCAAGCGATCAGTATCAGCAACAACCAGGGCGAAAACATGAAGATGCTGATCGAGAGGGTGCTCGCAGTTATGGTCTGCTGCAGGATGCGACCCATGGCTTGAACCATGTTGAGCCGGTCAGTAGATTGAACTCGGGCCCGCTCCAGTTTGTCATAAAAGCTGGGATTCTCGTAAGAAGCAAGGTCCAAGCTGGAGGCATGATTCATAATTCGAGTGCTGATGTGAAGCGTGAATTTGTCGGCGAACAGGGCATCCAAGAAATCGATGACCCGACATAAGACGGAATTCGACCCGGCAATGAGGAATTCAAGAGCTATGAGCCACCACAGATCAGGTCCTAACGTCCGCTGATGGGTCGAGATCGCCTGCACCTCGTTTATGATCAGTCGAGTGACGGCAAGAATGGTCACAGGGATGAGCGCCGTCAGAACCCGAAGAAAGACGTTCGCGGCTACAACCGTAGGGCCAGACTGCCATATCATGCGAAGCAAGGGAGGAACATTTCGCAGGGCTTTAAGACGCTTTTGCCAGGCGACTAAGAAATTCTGAGGGTGGGGTGGGTCAGCTACTTTTGGCATGTTCTCTTCAGCAGTAATGTTGGGCATTCGTGACAAAATGTGAAAGACCGCTTATGGCCCGGCGATTCAGCCAGCCATTTAATCTGGTCATCAGGCTCGCAAGTGAGATTCCAAACGGTAATGGCCAGGAGTGACGCCGAGTGAACGAGAAAATCGAAAAGGTGTGGGATTCAGTATCAATAGGATGAGTGCTGACTCTGCCAGGGAGGAAGTCTTTCGAGGAGACTCACGGAAGGTTAAAAACTTCACATTTCCAAGTAAACCTTACATGGTTTGGGATCGCAACTCGTTGAGTGTTCATCGACTCAACGCTCTCATGGGTGGGACGGACTGTACCTGATTCCCTCAGTGACTGTGAGAGGGCTCTCTCCGATTGGTTGCTCAGAAGAACCACGACAGGTCCACCAGGACCAAACGCAAAAACGGCCCCAGGATTCGATGAATATTCATCAGCCCTTCAACTTCGAGGCTCGACCGACTGGCGAGTGTTGAATCTCTATGCAAATCCACCTCAAAAAGGTCGTCATGCAACTCCTTGGCGAACTTTGGGGAAGTTGACAGGATGCCCATTTCGTTATCGGCCCACAAGCTTCGCTGATCGGCGTTGTGCGAACCCACATAAGCCAGCGCCGGAGAGCCTTCCTTATAGTCGATGAGCCAGGCCTTGGTGTGCATCATGCTCTGCGCGGCATATCCATCCCTCGGGGCCCAGCGGTATACCTTGACCCCTTCGTTAACCATTTCGTAAAAGTCGGAGCGACCTATCAAGTCAATGGAAGGCCTGTCGGTAGCCTCGGGGAGAATAATGTAGATTTTCACCGCGTCGCGCTTCTTCGCTCCACACTCAAAATCTGTAAGCCCGCTACAATCCACTCGGCCCCTGAATTCCCTCGCCTTCCGCACCAGCATGCGCGAAATCAGGGGATCCGAAAAGAAGACGTTCTCGATGTAAACGTTATGCCGTGCTGCGGCCAGTGCGGCCATGAAGACGCCGCGGTAGTTGTAGTTCTTCCCCGCAGGATTGGTCGTAAGCACCCAGGTGCGATGGCCGGAGCTATCAAAATTCGTTCCGCTTTCAAATTCGTACTCAGGGTAGCGCAAAGCTGGGATCTCCACACCGCGCGATTCCGGGATTCCTCGATTATTCACACGGGCTCGGTTAAATACTTCGACAAATTGATCGTTTATGTCGCCGACTATCGGTCCCTTGACCGCTACTCCAGCGTCGTGCCAGGTCCGGAATCCGGGGTAGATGTTGAAGTATCGAGTTCCGAAGCCCATCCCCCCTTCGAGGGCTTCAGCTTCACTGGAAGCGCTCTTTGTATGCATTGACATCGCCCACCAGGTACGCATGTCGGTCGTAATCATGTGCTGTAGAACCAGACTCCCTCCAAAGCCAGCCCAACCAAAACCGGGTACGTACCGCAACCACGGCCACGGGACATAAACCAAGGGAAAGACGCCACCGACTCGGCGCCCACCTATGGGAAGTTTCCCCAGATGCCATGGAAATTCGACGGGGCCCTTCCATCGGACAACCTTTATGTCGAACTCGAAGAGCTGGTCGTGCAGGTCGCGAAGAGAATCGGAATACACGTACGGAAACTGGGTGCCCGGCCGAAACAGTTCGAGCCCCTGCTTACCATCCGTGACGACATTGATGTCGAAAGAATCCTCTGGAGCCGAAAGACGCTTCAGACCATGACGCCGCACAAACCTTTGGACTTTAGAGCGGTCTTTGAGGTACTCGGCAAGTGAACGTCGGGGGGTCGTATCCTCAAACCTTGGCCGAGCCTCCTCAAAAAGGGATTGGAGCTGGCGAAATATCTCCCAAGCTTCGACATAGTTTGGGTCGGATCGGCGCTCCGGGTCATATCGGGCTCCAGCTATGTCGTGAATCTTGGACAAATCCCCGCAAGACTCTACAAAGCGACAGTTTATCCTGCCTCCCATGCTGGCTTCTAACCTCTGCCGCAGTTCCTGTATGGGTTCTCGTTCACTGCTCGATAACAGCTTGTAGAAGAGAAGGTTCTTTATTTTCGACGGGGGAATATCGTAAAAGAGGGTCCTATGCTTCCCCTTTGCATTCATTAGGACTCCCCCTCGAGTTTCCTGAACTAGAGCATCGTATTCGTGAGCGTTTAGCCCTAGCTTCTTGGCCATCAGACGATAAGCGACTTCCTTACCTCCTCGGTCCGCCCTCCAATCGAACTGTTGGATATTGAGGAAGTCTTCCGAGGCGTCGATGAGGCTGAGAATCGCTTTGTGATATTCTTCGCCGGAATCAAGAAAGCGTGTCTCGTAGCTCAGTTTCCCGTCGTAAGAACGTCCAGATTGTGCATTGCTCGCGACAATCACATCCACCAACCGGGAAAAAGCCTCTCCCGTCACTCCGCCCGGTGCCCACAATTCAACCGGGACTCCATTACCAATTGCGACTTGTCGCAGAAACCAGCCGATGGGTCCGCCTCCGATCGATTCCTGGAAGCGATGCTCTCGGGTTTCCCGTTCTTCCAGTTCGAGCATCCATTCGACTGCTGTCCGGAGGTACGCAGTCAACCGTGGCCGATCGGAGGTTTGCGGCAGATTCTGGATCTCCCGATTCAATTTGTCACGTTTCGTTTGACGAAAAGCACCCAATCCAGCCAGCAAAGCTTTCGTGTCGGGAGCCCCTTCGAAGCGGCTTGCGTCGCGTACAAAGAAACTCAGCAGGTCAAGGCTGGACACAGACCCGGGTATACCTTCTGCTTGAAGGAGTTTCTTGAGTCTGTTTTGGACAATCGGATCAATTCCACAGCTGGCCGCTTCGCTGAGCAATTCGTCCGGCGACAGGGTCGTATTGGTCATGGATAGTTCGATCTTTTCGAACCACTTCACGTAACTGGTTGGGACTTTGTTGCGGAACAGCAGCTCGTGTGCCCCGGCCATAGAATGTCCTCTAAGCATTTTGAGATCCGGCGTTTGCGGGTCAAGTTTCAACCTTGCTCCCCGGAATGCCAGAGGTCTTTGAGCGACCATGCCTGTTTGAACATAGAGCCAAAAGGCAGAAAATGGGTCCCCAAACACTCGCCTTTGCAATTGAGGTAACGCTTCCCGCTGGAACCATTCATCCATGAGCGGATAGACTTGTCTCGAGATCTCCCGGGGGGAAGCATTGGCGGTTTTGCGCATGGTCTCAAGGTTCTTGAACAGCATCTTCTCAACTCTTTTTTGGAGCCTCTCGACCGAATTCTGGGAAAGACGGATTCCGAAAGACGTTTCTAAACCAGCCACACTCATATCGATGTAGACACGCATTCGAAGGAATTCAGCCGAGAGCTGGAAGAATTGAACTAAGTGCTGAATCAAACGCTGCTGGACGTCGGAACTGAGCGTGTTTTGAATCATTGAGGAAGCGATCATCCGCTCAAACAGGGGTTCAATCAGGCTTTTGCTTTGTTCTTCGGTCGAACGCAAATCGAAATAGGTTTCCTCCGCTGTCCGATTTGCCCTGGATCGTCGAGTGTATTCGGTTTCAACCTCTTCGAGGATCAATGTTGGGGTTATTCCTTGATCAATCCATGCTCTTTTAAGAGGAAGCCCGAAGGCCGCAATCAGAAGAGTGCTCTCCAGTGCATCCAGTACACACGGCGTGGTACCTGCGGTCAAGATGTCTATTGCCCGTCCGAAGGTCTCGCCGTCGAGCATGAGGGAGCTGGAAGCTCCCTGCAGGCGTTGCCGAATCAGCTCTTTCAGAACTTTTCCCTTGCTTCTAAAGAGCAGATAGTTCAACTGATTGTCACGAATGCGGCGCTCTTTTTCCAATACGCGATCGTAAGCGCTGGTTTCCCGGTCAGGAAACGACTTCTCTTCGACAGACTGGGCGTTGTCCTCTAAGTATTGCCTGAGCGATGAAAGGTTGTCATTTCGCTGTTCCTTCTCGGCATGACATTGCTCCAAGCAGAGGCGCGCCCACTCTTTCGGCGAAATAGATTCGACGGTCAATCCTGCTTGCGGCGGACCGGGCTCAGAGCAAAAGGAGTCTGTGGGCGCGATCAATCCAGGAAACCAGATGGCCAGCCATATCCAACGACGCAGCATATCACCTCATCTCAGCTTCGAACTTAGAGACAGCTTGTTGTACCATTCGCTGGGACACAGCCAGGGTGCAAATCTTACTTTTGCCAATTGCACTCTAAGGCACCAGCGTATTGGACACCGTTCAATAATGACCGCTTGAGCTGTTTTCGGGTGATGAGCTGTTTTCGGGTGATGAGCTGATTTTGGATTTTGTAGAAGCTGAGCTGGTGCTCCAGGCCAAGAATTCGGCCGCTTGCTACGGTTCAGAGCTCTTGATGCCCTGATTAGAGTAGAGGCCGAATGTGATACCGAAGTCTGCTTTTGAACCGTTTTCGGTCTGGAGCCGAGTAATCTGCTGGTAGAAGTCGTGCTATGCTCCGGGGGCACAGCCAAGTCTGCGGCATTTCCGAGAGCAGCAGAGGCGAAAGTATGGAGAAAACGGAAGCTCCCAAAAGTCACACCGCTGCCAATGGCTATAAGCCAATTGAGGATTACGGAGTGATTGGAGATCTCCATACCATGGCTTTGGTTGGGAGGGATGGTTCCATTGACTGGTGCTGCCTTCCCCAATTCGACTCCCCAAGTGTTTTCGCGGCTCTTCTCGACAGGAACCAGGGTGGCTTTTTCCGGATTGCTCCTGTGCAGGCAGCCGTGCGGAAGCAAATGTATTTTCCTGAAACCTGCATTCTTTTGACCCGCTTCATGGATTCGAACGGGGTTAGTGAACTCATCGATTTTATGATTCCCGACGCCCATCTCGAGCCGGAGCACATCCATCAAATTGTTCGGCGGGTTCGATGCGTACGCGGAGAGGTCAAATTCCAGATGGATTGTTTCCCTGCTTTCGACTACGCCAGGGCAAAGCATACTCTTCTGCTCACCGAGGAGGGGGCTGTCTTCGAGTCCTCAAAGTGCATTGTGGGACTGACATCACCGACTGAGCTTAAAAGGAACCGCGATGGCGTTTCCGCGGAATTCTCGCTGCGTCCCGGACAGGAGATCACCTTTTTGCTGCGTCACGTCAACAGTGGAAGTAAGCAGAAGCCGCTTGAGCCCAATTATGATGCAGAACAAGCCTTCTACAGCACGACAAGGTATTGGCAGGAGTGGCTCGCAGCCTGTCGTTATCAGGGCAGATGGCGTGAAATGGTTCAACGTTCCGCACTGACCCTGAAGCTTCTTACCTTTGCACCGACTGGAGCTATTGTTGCGGCTCCAACAGCAAGCCTTCCCGAAGTGATGGGTGGCTCACGAAACTGGGACTATCGATATACATGGATTCGTGATGCAGCGTTTACCGTCTATGCCTTTATCCGTCTCGGACTCCTTCACGAGGCGGAGCAGTTCATGAAATGGATCGATGACCGCGCCCATGAGGAAGAGGCTGACGGCTCGTTGCAGATCATGTACAGCGTCGATGGCAAACATGAATTGGATGAGGAGGAGCTAACCCACCTTGAGGGATACAAGGGCTCACGACCTGTTCGAATCGGAAATGCGGCCTACAAGCAGCTCCAACTGGACATCTATGGAGAGCTTATGGACTCCGTGTACCTCTCCAACAAGTACGTCGGCCCCATCTCGTACGACATTTGGACCCATTTGCGTTTGTTTTTGAACTATGTCTGCGACAACTGGAGCAGACCGGACGAAGGAATCTGGGAGGTAAGAGGCGGGCGACACCATTTCGTCTACTCCAAGTTGATGTGCTGGGTGGCTCTGGATCGAGGCTTGCGCCTGGCTCAAAAGAGAAGTCTCCCGGCAGACAACTCCCGGTGGCTGTCAACCAGAGATGCCATCTATGAAGAGATCATGACTAAGGGATGGAACCCAGGCAAAAAATGTTTCGTGCAGCACTACGATACTGATGCGCTGGACGCCTCAAATCTGATCATGCCATTAGTTCTCTTCATTTCCCCTAACGACCCCAGAATGCAGGGTACGCTGGATGCAACCATGAGAACTCTCGTCTCCGATAGCCTCGTTCACCGTTACGAAATAGGCAGGGGTGCTGTGGATGGTTTCACAAGCCAGGAAGGTACGTTTTCGATCTGCTCTTTCTGGCTGGTTGAGGCCCTCACTCGCGCCGGGCGATTGCAAGAGTCCCGACTGATTTTCGAGAAAATGCATTCTTACGCAAACCACGTGGGGCTTTATTCGGAGCAGATTGGTCCAACCGGGGAAGCGCTCGGAAATTTCCCACAGGCTTTCACCCACCTCAGCCTTATCAGTGCTGCATTCAATCTCGACCGTGCCTTGAACCGGCGTGGATCCGTCTATGCGGCCCCATTACCTAAATCCAGCGACGAATCCTGACGGAGCTGGATAGGGGAGTCCCATCCTGAATGGTTATTTGATCGTTCAGCAACTAGTGCAACGATGGATACATCGTCACCATCTGCCAAATCGATCAGGTCGTCCTTCACTTGGGCCTCGCTATATTGAAACGAAGGCTCTAGACCTAATAAGCTGCAAAGGCAACCAGAGGAGACAGCTTCGAGTCTCGCATCTTTGCTGCCTCACCTCCAGCCCCCAGTCTCACCTTTCGACTCTTGAAATCAACCATTGGGGCAGCGAAACTCCGAACAGGTGCAGTTTTGACCAATCTCGCACTTGATTTCAAAGAATAGTCAAGCGGTATTCGACTTCTGGCATTACGGTGCCCCAATAGCCCCG
>Ga0075423_10001095_pt1 | contig 23357 bp, 19 predicted proteins | sample SoiMethybrSBSTD2_FD_80114 | JGI IMG/M metagenome (GOLD analysis project Ga0075423, IMG submission 80114) | Bulk soil microbial communities from a Populus tree surrounding site in Tennessee, USA - Soil MetaG P. TD hybrid SBSTD2 | ecosystem: Environmental > Terrestrial > Soil > Tree plantation... | reverse complement strand
TGTTCCAAAGAAGAGGGCCCGGGGTCAGGAGTGGGGCCGTCTGCGAGCCGGATTCCTGGGCTCGAACGAGCGCTCAACGTCCGAGAAACCCGCCTCAGTTGCCCTGAACCGGCCCCCTCCTCCCCTTCAGCCGGGGTACACTTATCTCCAGGAACTCGAGGCATCGGCCTTTGAATGTTCCATGATCCCCATCGCATGCCTGCAGCCGTGAACGCCGAACTCGATCACATCTTCGTCATGACCTCGGTTGACGCCCCTGGAGCCGCCGCGCTGACTCAACTGGGTTTCAAAGAAGGTCTGCCGAACACTCATCCCGGTCAAGGTTCGGCGTGCCGCCGCTTCTTCTTTCAAACGTCGTATCTCGAGCTGATCTGGGTTCACAACGGTGACGAGGCACAAAGCGAACCGGCGGGTCGCATGGGTTTGTGGGAGAGATGGAGCGGACGTCTGCAGGGAACGTGTCCCTTTGGCATCGTTCTGCGGCCTTCGATCGACGCTGCGGACACGACGCCGCCTTTTCCCACGTGGTCGTATCGTCCGGCGTATCTTCCGCAGGGACTCTCGATCGAGGTCGCTGAAGCTGTTCCTCTCGCTGAGCCGGCTTTTTTCTGGCTGCCGTTCCGCCGCGCCGGCGGGCAAAATCCGCAAACAATCACGAACGTACAATGCCTGGGTCCGTTCAACGCGTCGTCGCATGCCGCCCGCTTCGCAGGGGCAGCGGGAATGATCGAGTTCAAGAGACACGACGAATATTCCATCGAGTTGACGCTTGACGGCGGTGTTTTGAACAAGCGCGCAGACCTTCTGCCAGCACTGCCCATTCGACTCCAGTGGTAGGAATGGACCTTAGGATGAAAGCCGCCCTTGAAAGGGTTTCCCGATACCAGTGCAACTACCTGAATCTGCCGGTGAAGGATCTTGCGGCCGCGATCCCGTTTCACGAAACCGTTCCAAGGAAGAAGGCCCGGGATCAGGAGATGGGCTGTCTGCGAGCCGGACTCCTCGGCTCGAACGAGCGCTCAACGTCCGAGAACCGCCTCTCCATTGCTTAGCGGGGTGACCAAACCCGTCGGTTCGGGGTACACTCCCCCTCAGGAACTCGAAGAATCGGCCTTTGAATGTCCTATGGTTCGTGTTAGACCCGCCAGACCAGATGAAATTCCATAATGACTAATTTCGCTTGGCTTCAGGAGTGGTACGCCAAACACTGCGATGGGGATTGGGAGCATGAGTATGGCGTGAGAATTGACACACTCGACAATCCTGGTTGGACGATAGACGTCGACCTTGTGGACACTGAGTTAGAGACTAGAGAATTCATAGCCCTGAAGATTGAGCGAAGTACTAACGACTGGATTCGATGTCGGGTTGAAGACAAGTCCTTCAAGGGTTGGGGCGGGCCTTCCAACCTTGACGAGTTAATCCAGGTGTTCCGGCGATGGGCTTCCGAAGTTCCATAGCCTCAAGCTGCTTGCGGTTTGTGTTACGTCTTTGGTTGCGGTGGAAGGGCCTTTCAACTCCGCGTCGAATCTCAGGTGTTTCACAACTCGTCTTCTTCGGCGGCAGCGGCACGCGCATCGCGGCGGCCCATTGAGGCGGAGAGCTCCTTCTTCCGGAGCCGGATCGACTTCGGCGTGATCTCCAGCAGCTCGTCCTCGGCGAGATACTCGAGGGCGGCACTCGATGTCCGAGAGCCTCGATTGCGATGCCTTGAGTCGCCCCAAACCCCTCACTTCGAAGTACACCTCACACCGCGGACTCGTAGAATCGGCCTTCGACTGTCCTAGGGTCCCGCGGCCCCGTTGCGCGGTTTACTTGCGGTGGCGGGACGCCCGACCGACGACGCGCGACACTTCGGACATCGACTCTTGACCCGCGGCCCACGACCCGCGACCTCTTTCGATTCTCGCTGTAGTGCCATTGACCCTTTGGCCGAGGTACACTGGGACTCCCTATGACCTCCAAAGGCGCCCCGAAAGCGAACGACCGGCTGCGGAAGATCCCCTCGGTGGATCAACTCGCCGGTTCTCCCGCCGGCGAGGCGCTCGTCCGGGAACACGGCCGCGAGCCCGTCGTCGGCGCCGTGCGGGAGGAACTGGAAGCCGTCCGCGCCCGGATGAAGGCCGGCGGCGCCGCCTCGGTGGAACCCGCCGACCTGCTCGCCGCCGCGCTCCGGCGGCTCCAGGTTCGGAACGCCCCGAAGCTCTGCCGCGTCATCAACGCCACCGGCGTGGTTCTCCACACCGGGCTGGGCCGCGCGGTGCTGCCGAAGGCCGCCCTCGACGCCATCGCCTCCGAGCAGCGCGGGTACTCCCTCCTCGAGGTCGACCGCGCATCGGGCGACCGCTCCATCCGGGAAACCCACGTCGTCGAACTGATCCAGCGGCTCACCGGGGCGGAGGCCGCGACCGTCGTCAACAACAACGCGGGCGCCACGCTGATCGCCCTCGCCACGCTCGCCGCGGGACGGGAAGTCATCGTGTCGCGCGGCCAGCTCGTCGAAATCGGCGGCTCGTTCCGGATCCCGGACGTGATGCAGATGAGCGGCTGCCGCCTCGTGGAGGTCGGAACGACGAACAAGACGTACATCTCCGATTACGAGAAGCGGATCGGGACGGCCACGGCGCTCCTCCTGCGCGTCCACACCTCGAACTTCCGCGTCGTCGGATTCACGGCCGCGCCGACGCTCGAGGAGCTGATCGAGCTGGGCCGGAAGCACAATCTCCCGGTCATGGACGACCTCGGCTCGGGCGCCCTGGCCGACCTCACCGCGTTCGGGATCCAGGGCGAGCCCGGCGTGCGCGAGAGCGTGGAGTCGGGCGCCGACGTGATCACCTTCAGCGGCGACAAGCTTCTTGGCGGCCCGCAGGCGGGCATCATCGTCGGCTCCGCGAAGTGGGTCGGGACGATCCGCAAGAACCCCATCTTCCGCGCCCTGCGCGTGGACAAGCTGACCCTCACCGCGCTGGAATCGACGCTCAAGCTCTACCTCGACCGCGACCGTCTGATGAAGGAACTGCCGACGCTGGCCATGCTGGGGGCGACGGCGGACGAGCTGGAGCGGCGGGCCCTCGAACTCGCCGCGAAGCTCAAGCCCCTGCCGGGGATTTCCGTGGAAATTCTCGACGACACGTCGGAAGTCGGCGGCGGCTCGGTCCCGGGCCACAAGCTGCCGACGAAAGTCGTGGCCGTCCGGCCCTCGCGCGGTTCGCTTGAAACCGCCTCGGCGGCGCTCCGCGCCAACACCCCCTGCATCTTCGCCCGCGTCCAGCGCGATCGGATCCTCTTCGACGTCCGGACGCTCCTCGATGGGGACGCCGACGAGATTGCGGTCGCCGTGGCGAGGTGGGCGACGTCCTGAGTTCCGCGTCCCGCGTCCAAGGTTTGTCCCATGTCCCGGGTCCATCGTCCTGTCATGACATGGGACGTCGGACGACCGTTGGACATTGAACTTCGCACATCGGACCGTCAGCACGGTAGGCCGCTGGTAGGCGCCCCGGTTTTTGCTACAGTAAGACGGTTCTCCCCCCTTCCCACACGATCAAGGATTCGCGCCGTGCCGTCGACCAAGGGCGATTTGCTTCTGGGCCGGATCGCGGTCCGCGAGGGCCTGCTGACCCGCGAGCAGCTCTACGACTGCCTCACGGCGCAGGAGCGCAATCCCGCCCGCAAGCTGGGCCGCATCATGGTGGCCCGCGGCTACCTGAAGCAGGCGGACCTCGACAAGCTCCTGGATCTCCAGCGGCGCCTCGTCGCCGATGCGCCCGGGCCCAAGGGGTCGCTGCTCGGCCAGATCCTGATCGAGCGCGGCCTGGCCACCGATTTCCAGGTGAACGAGGCCCTCCGCCTCCAGGGACGGCTGATCGACCTGGGCATCGTCCCCCTCCCCCGGCTCGGGGAAATCCTCGTGAAGCGGGGATACATCAAGCGGGACTCGGTGGAGACGGCCCTCCAGTTCCAGAACTTGCTCCTGTACGCCTGTCCCGAGTGCGGCGCGCGCGTCGAAGTCGGGAGCGCCACGACGCCGGGCACCGACAACTACACGTGCGCCAAGTGCGGCGCGGAGGTCCCTTTCCTCTTCGCCAAGATGGCCGCCTCGGTGCACGAGGCGCTCGAGACGGCGTCGCGCGAATTCGACCTCGACGTCCCCACCGAGGTGCGCAGCGCGGCGGCGAATCCCGCGAACCACTTCGGCCGGTACATCCTCGAGCGCGAGATCGGCCGGGGCGGCGCGGGGATCGTCTACCGGGCGTGGCAGAAGGAGATCAACCGGTTCGTGGCGCTCAAGCTCCTCCCCCACGACAGCGACACCGCGAGCGGCGTGAAGACGCCGTACGGCGACGCCGAGGACGTCAAGCGGTTCTACAACGAGACGCGGGCGGTCGCCGAGCTGATCCACCCCAACATCGTCCCGATCTACGACTTCGGCACGGTGGACAATCACTTCTACTACACGATGAAGTACATCGAGGGCGCGACGCTCGACCGGATCCTGAGGGACGGACTCGCCACGCACACCACGCGGCTCGTGGGCGCGGGGTACACCGGTTTTCCGGCCCCGAAACCCGAGCCGTCGGCGAAGGACCAGCGGCGGCTGACGATGGAGGCGATCGCGGCGATCATGCGGGACATCGCCCGCGCGGTCCAGTTCGCCCACGAGCGTGGCGTATTCCACCGGGACATCAAGCCGTCGAACATCATCATCGAGCGCGAGGACGGGCGGCCCTTCATCATGGATTTCGGGCTCGCGAAGCTCCGCCACCTCGGCGACAGCGCCTACGTCATCGGCGTCGTCATGGGCACGCCCCACTACATGCCGCCGGAGCAGGCGTGGGGGGACATGGAAGCCGTGGACAACCTGAGCGACATCTACTCGCTCGGCGCCGTGCTGTACGAGCTCGTGAGCGGGACCAGCCCGTACTACGGCCGCACCTCGGACGAAGTCCTGGAGCGCCTGGTCCGGGAGGCGCCCGATCCCCTCGAGATGATCGCGCCCGCGGCGCCGCCGGAGCTCCACTACATCGTGAAGCGCGCGATGGGTCGCGACAAGAAGGACCGCTATCCGACGGCCGGCGAAATGGCGGACGACCTGCAGAACTATCTCACGACCGCTGGAGAGCAGCCGCGGCGAACGGACACCCGTTCCGTCTCCGTCTGGGAGTGGTTCAAGCAGATCCTGCCTTGAACAAGGAAGCGGTCACCCCGGCGAGATCCGAAACGACCCATCCCGCGTCCAGCCCCGCGGGAATCCCGGGTTTCCGCCAGATCAAGAGAGGTCGGATTCCCACCCGCTGGGCACCGCGCACATCGTCTTCGACCTGGTCCCCGACGTACACCGCCTCGGAGGCTGTCGCGCCGGCCCGCTCCAGCGCGACCTGAAAAATCCGGGGATCGGGTTTTCTCACCCCCACCTCGGAGGAGACGACGATGAAATCGACGAGCGATTCCAGTCCGGTCTCGCGAGCGATGGAGCGAAGCCGCGTCGACCAGTTCGAAATGATCCCCAGGGTCAGGCCGCGCGACCTCAATCCCTTCAGGGTCTCCTCCACATCGGGATAGAGCCGCCAGTGGTCGGCCCGGCCGAAGACCTCGTAGAGGCGGTGGTACCACGCCTCGGGGTCGACCGAACGCAACTCGGGAACCCGGGCGTGGACCTTGTGCACGATCGAACGCCACATCGCGGCGTCCTGGGCATCCGAGGCCGGAACCCCGATCGAGCTCGCGGCCAGGGCCGATTCGTTTTCTCCGAAAACCCTCGAGAAGGTCGCGCCGAGCTGAACGGCGTCGACGCGCGCGCCCAGGGACTCCGCCTCGCGGGCGTAGATTTCGCCGACGGAAGGATGGGCGCGGAGGAGCGTATGGCCTGCGTCGAAGAGGACGGCCCGGACGGTCACCGCCGCGCCTCCGGCATGCGGCCGCGGATCAGGACATCCTCGCCGCGCCGTTCGATGGCGACGTCCATGAGCTCCAGGGCCTCCGCCATCCGGGCCAGCCCCTCGCCCTCGACGGGCGTGACGGCGTCCCGGCCCCCGATGATCTTGGGGGCGACGAAAACGATCACCTCGTCGGCGAGGCCCGCCTCGAAAAGGCTCGCGTGGACCTCCCCTCCCCCCTCGACGAGGATCGAGTGGATCCCCGACCGCGCGAGCTCCTCGAACAGGATCCGGAGATCGGGCGCCTCGAGCCGCACGATCTCGACGCCCGCGCGCTCCAGTTTCCGGACCTTGGAAGATGGAGCGGATTCCGTGACCACGACGATCGTGCGCTGCTCCTTCGCCGTCTTGACCACCTGCGCCTCGATCGGGACCCGGGCGTTGGAGTCGAGGATGATCCGGATGGGATGTCGCTTGCCTCCGCGCAGCCGGGGATCGTCGCGCAGGGCCGTATTCGCGCCGACCAGGATCGCCTGGAATTCGTCGCGCGCCTCGCGGAGCCACGCCCGGGAGTTCTCGCCGGAGACCCAGCGCGAGTCGCCCGTCCGCGTTGCGATCTTGCCGTCGAGCGTCATCGCCCACTTCGCGCCGACGTACGGAAGGCCCCGCCGGTGCGCCTTGAAAAATCCCCGGTTGAGCCGGACCGCCTCCTCCGCGAGCGGCCCGATGCGGACCTTCACGCCGCGGCGGCGGAGGAGCGAGAACCCCCGCCCGTCGACGGCGGGATTGGGATCGCGCACGGCGGCGACGACCTCGCGCACGCCCGCCGCGAGGATCCGGTCGGTGCAGGGCGGAGTCTTTCCGAAGTGAGAGCAGGGTTCGAGGTTGACGTACAGCGTGGCGCCCTTCGCGCGAGGTCCCGCCCTGTCGAGCGCGTCCACCTCGGCGTGAGGACCGCCGAACCGCCGATGCCAGCCGGCGGCGATCTCTCGACCCCCCTTGACCACGACGGCGCCCACCACGGGATTGGGTTCGACGGTTCCGCGACCTTGACCGGCGAGTTCAAGGCAGCGACGCATGAATCGCTCGTCGGCCGACCCGCGCGTCATGGTCACACCAGGCGGCCGGTGAGGGTGAGCGCGGTCGAGGAGGTGATCTCGAGATCGACGAACCGCCCGCGCAGGTCGCGCTCCGCTTCGAAGTGGACGATCTGGTTCGTGTCGGTCCGCCCCGCCTGGCGACGGGGATTGTTCTTGCTCGGTCCGTCCACCAGCGCCACGAGCCTTTGACCGACGCGCTCCGCGTTCTTCTCGCGGCTGATCCCCTCCTGGAGGGCGAGCAGTTCCCGGTTGCGTCGGCCTTTCTCGTCGAGGGGAACATCGTCGACCATCCCCGCCGCGTCGGTGCCGGGGCGCGGCGAGTACTGGAAGACGAAGGCGTTCTGGAACCGCACCCGGTCGCTGAGCGCGAGGGTCGCTTCGAAGTCCTCGCCCGTCTCCCCGGGGAACCCCACGATGAAGTCGCCCGCGATCTCAACTCCCGGCACGCGCTCGCGGAGGCGATCGACGAGAGACAGGTACTTCGCGACCGTGTAACCGCGGCGCATCCGCTTCAGGACGGCGTCGGAGCCCGTTTGCGCCGGCATGTGGACGTACTTGCACGCCTTGGGAAGTTCTCGGAGCGCCTCGATGATCGGCTCCCGCATGAACGAGGGATGCGAGGTGATGAAACGGATCCGACGGATGCCCGGGACCTCGTGGACGCGCCGGAGGAGGCCCCCGAGGTCGATCGCGGGCTTGAGCCCCTTCCCGTACGAGTCGATCGTCTGGCCGAGGAGCGTGATCTCGACGACGCCCGAATCCGCGAGCCTCCGGACTTCGTCGACGATGGTTTCGGGAGTCCGGCTCGTCTCGGCGCCGCGGGTGGTGGGCACGATGCAGAAGGTGCACGAGAGGTCGCACCCTTCCATCGCCTTGATGAAGGCTTTGAAAGGAGTTTCGCGCGCCGAGTCGACGTCGGCGCCGTCGATAAACTCATCGTCGCAGTCCTCGAGCGCGATCCGGCGGAGCGCCGTGCCCCGGATTTCCTCGACGAGCCGCGGGATCGCGCCGAACTTGCGCGGGCCCACGATGAGCTGGACGTGGGGCAGCCGTTCGAAGAGGTCGGCGCCCAGCCGCTGGGCCGCGCAGCCGACGATGCCGACGATGACGTCGGGCCGCCGCTTTTTCAGGTGCTTGAGCGTCCCGGCGTTGGAGACGGCGCGCTCCTCCGCGTGCTCCCGCACGGAGCAGGTGTTGAAGAGGAGGACGTCGGCTTCGTCGCGCTCCGAAGTCAGCTCGTACCCGTCGCGCCGCATCCGGCCGGCGATGAGCTCGCTGTCGAGCACGTTCATCTGGCAGCCGTAGGTTTCGATCCAGAGCTTGCGAGGTATATCCATGAGGGGGGACATTCTAACGGAGCCCGGACCGGGCCTGCAAGGCGACCCGCGCCGCGCGGTCGATGTCGCGACCGGAATGGGCCGCGCTGACGAACATCGCCTCGAATTGAGAGGGAGGCAGGTAGATTCCGGACGCGAGCATCCGGCGGAAGTAGCGACCGTACGCGGCGGTGTCGCACCGCGAAGCCGATTTCCAATCCGTGACCGGGCCGGATGTGAAGAACGCGGTCATCATCGACCCGACGCGATTCACCGTCACCCCGGATGATTTGAACCCTTGTTCGAGGTCGGCTCCAAGCCGATCCAAGCGTCGGTAAATCCCGGGATCCGCCTCCAGCTTCCGCAGCTGGGCCAATCCCGCCGCCACGGCGAGGGGATTTCCCGAGAGCGTGCCCGCCTGGTAGACCGGCCCGCCCGGCGCGAGGAGGCTCATGACGTCCCGCCGCCCGCCGTACGCCGCGAGTGGGAGTCCGCCGCCGATGATCTTGCCGAGCGTCGTGAGGTCCGGCTCGATCCCGATCACGGTTTGCGCCCCGCCCCACGCCACGCGGAATCCCGTGATCACCTCGTCGAAAATCAGGAGCGTTCCGTGCCGGCGCGTCTCCTCGCGCAGGGTCTCGAGGAATCCCATGAGGGGCGGGACGACGCCCATGTTGCCCGCGACCGGCTCGACGATGACGGCGGCCATTTTCCGCCACGACTTTTTCATGGCGCGGATGAAGGTCTCGGGGTCGTTGTATGGCAGCACCAGCGTGTGATCCGCTTCGACGCCGGGACTCGTGGGCGTTCCGAACGTGGCGGCGCCGGAGCCCGCCTTGACCAGGAAGGGATCGGCGTGGCCGTGATAGCACCCATCGAACTTGATCACCCCCGCGCGCTTCGTGAAGGCCCGAGCGAGGCGGAGCGCGCTCATGCAGGCTTCGGTTCCGGAGCTCACGAGGCGCAGGAGCTTGATCGAGGGAATCGCCGACTTGATCAGCTCCGCGAGGTCCGTTTCGCCCGGCGTGGGCGCCCCGAAAGTCGTACCGCGCCGCGCCGCGGCCGTGACCGCCGCGACGATCGCCGGATGGGCGTGTCCGAGAATCAGCGGACCCCAGGAGCCGACGAAATCGAGGTAGCGGTTGCCATCCAGATCCTCGAGCCAGGCCCCCGAGGCGCGTCGAACGAAGAGCGGATCGCCTCCCACGGCCCGGAAGGCGCGCACCGGACTGTTCACCCCGCCGGGGATGGAGCGGAGGGCGCGCCGAAAGGCGGCCCGGCTTCCGCGCGTTTTCATCACTATTCCGGAATGAACGAGGGGGGTGTCGGCGTCATTCTATTGACGGGGCCATTGTACGCGGGATCGACCCTCCGTCAACGACGCCGGGTTGGATGAAATTCGAGCGGGTCCGGGGGGTATAGTACTGGGGGCGGGGAAGCGATTTCGGGTCGGGCGCACATCATGGGGAATGGCACCGTCGGCCGGGGCGACCGCATCTCGGAATACATCCTCGCGTCGAAGCTCGGCGAGGGCGGATTCGGCCAGGTGTGGAAAGCCGAACACCGCCAGATCCCGGGCAAGTTCGTCGCGATCAAGATTCCCTCCACGCCCGAATCGATGGACCTGATCCGCCGCGAGGCGGTCTTCCAGCACCAGCTCGACCACCCCAACATCGTCCGCACGATCGGGCTCGACACGAACCACAACCCTCCCTACTTCATCATGGAGTACGTCGAGGGGAAGAACCTGCGCGAATTCATGTCCTCCGAGGGGATCCTGCCGCCGCCCTACGCCATCGACATCGCGGTGCAGGTCCTCGAGGCGCTGGGCTACGCGCACGGCAAGGGCATCGTCCACAAGGACATCAAGCCCGAGAACATCCTCGTCGAGAAGCGGAAGGTCCGCGTCACGGCCGACCAGAAGGCGCTGATGCACTACGTGAAGATCACCGACCTCGGCCTGGGCGTCTTCCCGGAAAAGGCGCAGCAGGACATGGCGATGTCCACCGCGTCGTACACGAGCGGCGTCCGCCAGCTGTCGGGCACGCTCTTCTACATGGCGCCCGAGCAGATGATCAAGGGACGCGACCAGGACCGGCGGACCGACATCTATTCGGTCGGCGTCGTACTGTACGAGATGCTCACGGGCGAACTCCCGCTCGGGATGGACATGCCGAGCGAGCTGAACCCGGTCATCACCCCCGAGCTTGACCAGATCTGCAAGCGCGCCCTTTCGCTCGACCGCGACCACAGGTACCGCGACGCCGAGGAGATGATCAAGGATCTCGTGAAGGCCAAGGAGCGGTTCCTGATCCGGCTGGTGGCCGCCGGGGCGCCCGCGGCGGAGCTGCGGCCCGTCGCTCCCCCGCCGGAGATCAAGGCGATCCCGGTGAAGCCCGACGGGCGTCGCCTGAAGCGGCTCTTCGAATGGGCCCTGCTGGGGACCGCGCTCGCGCTCTTCGGCCTGTCGTCGGCGGTCTACTTCAAGACGCACCGGAACGCGCTGGCGGCGAAGAACCGGGCCCACGCGGGAGCGGCCGGCGGGCTCTCCGCCCCGCTCCGGATCGAGACCGTGCCCGATGACGCGGAGATCACGGTGGGAGGCGACCGGATCGGGAGATCGGCTCCCCTCACGCTCGCCTTCGTGGCCCACGAAATCCGCGTCTCGCGCGAATTCCACGAACCCGTTCATCTCCGGCTGGAACCGAGGACCCAGGAGGGCCGGCGCCTTTTCGCCGTGATCAACGTCCGCGAGAAGCCGCCCGCGCTCCTCAGGAACGTCGATGCCGACACGCCCGGACTGCTCGTGCGGGCGGAGCTCGCGCGCCAGAAGGGATCGCTGAGGATCGCGACCGGGGACGTGACGGACGCCGTCGTCTGCCTCGACGGGATGTCCGTGGGCGTCACGCCGTGGAGCATGAAGGGCCTCGAGGCCGGCCCCCACCGGGTCCGCCTCTCCCGCGAAGGCTACCGCGACCAGGAATTCGATGTGATCGTCCGAGCCGACGAGCCGCAAGATAAGAACGTCCAGCTCGTCTCGGCCGGGAAATCGACCGAAGGCCTGGTCGGCGAATTCCATCTCGTGGAGATCGTCTCCCATCCCCCCGGCGCCACGGTGTTCCTCAACGAGGAGAACAAGGGGCCCGCGCCGGTGAAGCTGCGCCTCGCCAACGGCACGTACCGTCTCCGGCTCGAACTCAAGTACTACGGCGTCATGGAGCAGCCGATCAAGGTCGAGAGCGGCCAGAACAACGGGTACACGCTGGCGCGCGTCCAGGGCACGGCCCACTTCGACAGCGAGCCCCGGGGCGCGCGCGTCCTCCTCGACGGCCAGGAGGTGGGCGTCACGCCGCTCGGGTACCGCCTCGAGGGCGGCCCCCACAGCGCGGAGCTGATCCTCGACGGCCACCACCGGGAATCGCTGCCGTTCGAAATCGTGAGCGGCGACCAGACCGTCGCGGTCAAGACGGCCCTCCGGAAAGTCCCCCCGGCGAAGCTCACGGTGACCTGCGACATCGCGGGCGCCGAAGTGCTGATCGACGGCGCGCCGTTCAAGGCGGAGCCCGCGGTGCTGGAGTCGGGGCGCCACCAGGTCCGCGTGCTCGGATTCGAGAAGCTCGTGGAGCTCGAACCCGGGGAGGAGCGGACGCTCCGCATCGGCCTCGCGGACCTCGGGATGGTGGAGGTTCCGGCCGGCGAATTCCTCTACGGCGTCCCGGAGCCCCATTGGGTCCCCAAGCAGATCCACCAGCGCCGGGAGCGGCTCCCGGCGTTCTACATCGACCGGTGCGAAGTGACGAACGAGCGCTACCAGGTTTTCCTCGACTGGATCCGCCGGACGGGGGACCACACGCGTTGCGACAAGGCCGAGGGGAGCGGCAAGGACCACACCCCGACCTTCTGGAAGCGGACCAACAGCCAGGACCTGCTCGACGCCGACAAGCCGGTCGTGGGAGTCGACTACTACGACGCCTTCGCCTACGCCGCGTGGGCGGGCAAGCGCCTGCCGACCGAGCTCGAATGGGAGAAGGCGGCGCGCGGCTCGGACGGCCGGACCTATCCCTGGGGCGACGACTGGGCCCCGGAAGAGAAGCGGCTCAACTGGGGCGATTCGCAGGCCGCGATCGACGGCTACGAGCGGACCGCCCCCGTCGGGTTATTCCCCGCCGGCGCGAGCCCGTACGGCTGCCTCGACATGTCGGGCAACGTCACCGAGTGGACGAGCGATTACTGGGACGAGAAGACCGGCGCCCACCGGGTCGTGAAGGGCGGCTCGTTCCTCGAGAAACAGCTCTGCCGCCTGTGGGAACGTCTCCCCGAGGCCCCGAACAATTCCTCCCAGAGCTACCTCGGATTCCGCTGCGTGGTCGCCGCCCCGAAATAGCCTCCGCGATCCGCGACTCGGGACTCGCGGCTTCTTCTCCTCGACGCGCGACTTCAGACCCTTGACTCGGGACTCCCCATGAGTAGCATGGAGTTGCTACCCCGTAGGGCCAAAGATACGCCGTTCGCGCCGCAGAGGGGCGGCGCGGACGTATCCGCGGCGATCGCCCCCGGGGGGGAAGGAGGTGGTCCATTGATCTCTGGTGAAAGTACGCGTCGGAGGCTCTCCAGGTGAGGGCAGGCGTGCTCTCGCCTGCATGACCGCGAGGCGCCCCCAAGCAAGGCGCCATCCGTACGCGGTGCGAGAGCCTGCGAAACTACGGCACACCGGGAGCCGGTCTCGAAAGAGGCCGGCTCTTTTTTTTGAGAAGACGGTGCGGCGGAAGGAATCCCACCGATCTGAACTGGCGGTCGCCGTTTGGTGATTGCCGTCCGATCGGTGAGCGGCCAACGGATAACGCAACGGTGAACGGCTAACGGCGGACGTTCCCTGGGTCACCTGAATACGGTCTTCAGGATCAGCTCTTTCACTCCCTCTGGCTTGATCCGGTCCGCGGCCCCCACCGTCGAGGTGGAAAGCAAGACCGGGCCCTCCTCCTCGCGCGCCGGCGCCAGGCCGTGCGAGCCCCGCACGAGCGACGCGTCGAGGGGGATGACGTCCATCAGCATGCGGAATCCGAGCGCCTTCCGCAGGAGCTTCCAGGCGATCTTCAGGGAGACGCCGCGGATCGACGGATCGAGGAAGAGCTCGACGGGGTCGTACCCCGGCTTCCGATGGATGTCCACCGTGCGGGCGAAGTCGGGGGCCAGGCGGTCGTCGAGCCAGTAGTAATAGGTGAACCAGCGGTCGGGCGCGGCGAGCGCAACCAGCTCCCCCGAGCGCGGATGATCGATCCCCAGCTCTTTCTTGCCCGCGCCGTCGAGGACCCGCGCGACGCCCGGCGTTCGCTCGAGCAATGCCTTCACCTCCGCCACATCCGCGGGATCGCGCACGTAGACATGCGCCACCTGGTGGTCGGCCACCGCGAAAGCTCTCGACGCCCCGGGGTCGAGCAGCTCCCATCGGTCGAGCACCCGCTGGACCCGCAGGAAGCCCCGTTCCCGGAGTTCGCGATTCAGGTGAACTGCGCCGGCGACGGGCGCCATGCCGTATTCCGACAGCACGATGACTTCCGCGCCAATCGATCGGGCCGCCTCCGCCACGCGGCCCGCCTCGGCGTCCACCTCGCGCACACGCTCGGGAATCTCCGGATGGCCCGGGCCCAGCCGCTGCAGGTCGTAGTCGAGATGCGGCAAATAGACGAGCGAGAGGGTCGGCCGCTTCGACCGGATGACCTCCGCGGCGGCCGAGGCGATCCACCGCGTCGATTCGATCCCGGCCGCGGGCCCCCAGAAATTGAAGAGCGGGAACCGGCCGAGCCGGGTGTTGAGCGCTGTCCGGAGGTCCGCGGGCTCGGCGTAGACGTCCGGGAATTTCCGGCCGTCCGCGAGGTACGCGGGGCGCGGCGTGACGGCCCAGTCCGCCCAGCAGTACATGTTGAACCACCAGAAGAGCTGGGCGCAGGTGAACCCGCGATCGCGCGCCCGACCCGCATGCCAGACCGTCTCGCCCGAGACGAGCCGCGCCGACTGGCGCCAGAAGAAGATCTCCGACAGGTCCCGGAAGTACCAGCCGTTCCCGACGACGCCGTGCTCCCGGGGAGCGAGTCCGGTCACGTAGGTGGCCTGCGCGGAGCAGGTGACGGCCGGAAAGGGAGCGGCGAGGTTCGCGCGAAATCCGGAGGCGAGGGCGTTCAGCCGGGGGGTCGCCTCCCCCATCAAGGCCGGGGTGAGGCCGACGACGTCGATGACGACGACGGGTTTCATTCGGGCTCCGCCGCGCTGCGTCAGTCGGGGAACAGCCAGCGCCCGTACGGGCTGTCCTTCAATCCCTTCTTCAACTCCTCCCGGATCGCCGGGTCGAGCACCTCGCCCTTGATCTGCTTCAATTCGGACTCGAGCCACGGCACGAAACCGACCTTGGGAAAGGCGACCTGCTCGTAGATGACGTGCGTGCCGTCGCGCTCGATCATCTTGACGATCATCACGGCCCCGCCGAAATCCAGGGGCTCGGGCCTGATTTCATTGGGCCCCACCCGGCTGAGATACTTGCTCACCCATTCCATGGTGCCCTTGTTGTGCTGTTCCACCATTTCCGCAGGTTGAGGCGGCCCGTCCGGAGGTCCCGGGGCCACCCGGGAATCGACCCGGGCATAGCGCTCGGGGGCCTCCAGCTTCATCCGGCGGAAATAGTCCTCTTCGCGGAGCGCCTCCTTGAGTCCCGCCTCGGCCTTCTCGAAGGCCTCCTTCTGGATCGTGCGATCGTGGGTCTGGAGATCGTGCAGGCGGTTGTTCACGAGGGCCGGCCGGACGACGAACATCTCGAACATGCCGGGATACTGGTCCAGCTCGTGGATGATCTTGCGCTGGGTGTCGCGGTCCCGGCTCTCCCGCTCCATCCGCGCCCGTTCGGCGGCGATCTCCTGCGGGCCGAGGCCGCGCCCGTACTTCCGCAGGATCTCCTCCCCCACCGCCCGTTCGAGCATCTCGCGGATGAGGCCGTAGTCGGGCATCTTGTAGCCGCCCCGGAGCTCGTGGTAGCGCCGGGCGACCTTCATGTGGAACCGGGTGATGTCCTTGCCCGCGATCCGGACCAGGGGATCGCCCTCCTCGGGGTTGAGGCGGACCGGAAGTTCGGGCCCTGCGGAGGTCACGAGCGAGGCCACGAGGACGATCATGATGCCGATGGCGGCGACTCCCATCACCAGGAGGGCCGACAGCCCGGGGCGCTTCATCAATCCTCCATGGGCCACGGAATGGGTCCACTCCCGGGGTTCCGGGCGATGTAAGATCAATCGAGAGTAATCTAACATCATGAAAACAATCCTGCGAGGCTTGGCATTGGCGGCACTTTTCGGCGCCGCCGGGGCCCTTTGGCCCGGTCATGCCGGCGATCCCGGGCTCGTTTTTCAACATCCGGGAGCCCGCCGGAGCCTTGCGATCCGTCGGATGGGGGGCGTTCCCATCCGCGGCCAGGTGCTTCAAGGAGGCCTCGCCGTTCCGAGGGCTTCCGTGGCGTTCCTGCCGGACCGGCCCGGCCGCCGAAAGGTGCTGGTCACCTCCCCCGATCTCTGGCGCGCCACGACCGGCGCCGACGGCCGATTCGTGTTGGCGGGGATCCCCGCCGGACCCGGCCGCCTCGCCGCGATGTCAGAAACCTTGGCTCCCTCCTTGGTGCCCGTCGAGGTTCCCGCCGATCCATCGGGGCTCGAGGTCGTCATCCCCCTCGATCCGGGCGTAGCGTGGTCCGCTCGCGTCCTTGCCGGCGACCTCCCGGCAGGCAAGGCCCGCGTGGCGGTCTGGATGGCGTCGGAAGCGGGCTGGTTCCTGGAAGGCCGCCCCCTCCGGCAGGGAGTCACCGACGCGGAGGGCCGATTCCGACTCGAAGGGCTTGCCCCGGGCCGGCCGCTCCAGTTGCTCGTTCGGGCCGACGGGTGCCGGCCATTCGAAAGAGCCATTTCGGCGCCGGAAAGCGCTCCGGATCGGATCGACCTGGACCCCGGCTTGACGTCGTGGGGGCGCGTTGTCACCTCCAATGGTCTCCCGCTTGGCGAGGCCGAGGTCTCGGTCGGCCAAGGGGGAGCCTATCTCGTCGAGACGCGAAGCGATGCGCAGGGATTCGTCCGGTGCGGCGGGCTTGAAGCGCGCGCGACCGCCTTGTGGATTCAGAAAGAAGGCTACGCGCCGGCGCGACTCGACCTGGCCGACCCGTACAGCGGGTGGAAGGTCACCTTGCGGCGGACCGGAGGACTCGAAGGAACGGTTGCGCCAGATTCCGGAGCGGCCTGGCTCGTGATTGAGGCCGCGGGCGCGACATATCGCCGTCCGCTGGGCGCGGACGGCACGTTCACGTGGGAAGGGCTGCCCCCCGGACCGGCGGAGGCGCGGGCGACGGACGCCCAGGGCGAGGTGCTGGCCCGCAAGAAAGTGGAGATCCCCGAAGGCGAAGTCGCCGGCGGGATTCTCCTGGCGCCATGAATCGGCGCCCGATCCTCGCGGTTGTCGCGGCCCTCGCGGTCGTGTCCACGGTGTCGTGCAAGAAGCACCACGGCGGCGGCGATTCGATCCTGGCCCCGGCGATGGAAATCTCCTACGCGCCCAAGTCGAGCAAGCCGCCGGTCGTGATCACGCTCAACATCGGCATGACCGAGAATGTCGCGCTCTCGGCGATGCAGGCGATGTTCGCGCGGGTCGTGACGGTCAACCAGAGCCTCTGGAACGTGACCGAGGGCCAGGTCCGGATCGGCAAGGTGCGCTTCCGCGACAACACCCATCCGGGTTCGAAGAGCAACCAGTACAACTCGCTCGACCTTTCCACGGTGGACATGCTCGTGTGGGCGCCGGGCGACTTCAACGGTCCCGGGATTTCGTACGTGATCGTGCCGGGGGGCCGCAACGGCCACTTCATGGGGGTTCCCTCGAACGTCGCCAACACCACGTTCCTCCACGAATTCGGCCACTTCACGTTCGTGCTGGGCTGGCCGCCGGGACCCGTCCTGATCGACGAGTACAACACGCTGCCGGACGACGTCGGTTGCCTCATGGAGCTGACCTTTTCGCCGCTCCGGTGGTGCTGGACGGATAATCACCAGAACCAGGCCTCCCAGCCGCGGTCGTGCTGGTCGCAGATCCTCATCGACTACCCGAACTTCACCTACCAGAACACCAACACCGCGCCCGCGCCGCCTCCCGATCCCGACGTCGAGTACACGGACACCCCCTGAGAAAAGGTTTCCGCTTCGCTTCGCCTCGCCCTATCCTGAACCCATGGCGGAAAAAACTCCGGCCGGATCTCCCTCCTGGCGTCCCCCGAAGCGCGCGCTCAAGGCGTACGAAAATCCGGCGTTCCTGAAGAGCCGGGACGCGCGCATGATCCGGATGATGTGCGAGTATCTCGAGCCCCTCCAGCGGTTCCAGCGCCTGCAGGTCCGCGAGACGATCGTCCTGTTCGGATCGGCGCGGGCGCGGCCGGTCGCGGCGGTCCAGACCCAGCTCGAAACGGCGCAGGCCGAGCGGCGCAAGTACCGGGAAAAAATCCCGAAGGACGTCCGCGAGAACGTCGAGCGGCTCCAGATGGAGATGCGGCTGGCGCGGTACTACGAGGACGCGGCGGAGCTCTCGCGCCTCCTGACCGTGTGGGCGAAGTCGCTCCAGCAGGGCAACCGGTTCGTGGTCTGCTCGGGAGGCGGGCCGGGCATTATGGAGGCGGCGAACCGGGGGGCGACGGAGCGGGCGGGAGGCAAATCGATCGGGCTGACGATCAGCCTCCCGAACGAGCAGTCGGGCAACCCGTTCATCACGCCGGAGCTCCTCTTCGAGTTCCACTACTTCTTCATGAGGAAACTCTGGTTCGTCTACATGGCGGCGGCGCTCGTCATTTTTCCCGGCGGATTTGGGACGATGGACGAGCTCTTCGAAGTGCTGACGCTCATCCAGACGCGCAAGATCACGCGCCCCTTGCCGGTCGTCCTGTACGGGCGCAAGTTCTGGGGGGAGTTCGTGGACTGGGACGCGCTCGTCCGCTGGGGCACGATCAGCGCGAAGGACCTGAACCTCTTCAAGATCTGCAACGACCCGCGCGAGGCCTTCAACTGGCTGAGCCGCTCTCTGCTGCAGGCCTATCCCAAGCCGATGATGTGGGGCCCGATGGGCGTCCAGGCCGGCGAGCCGCCCGATCGTCGCGGCAAAGCACCTGAAGCCACGCCGCCCCCGGAGATTTGAACGGCGCGCCTTTCTGGCTTGCAGCTCGAAGCTTGAAGCTCGAAGCTTCCCTATCGCTGCAACATCCCCCACGTCATCAGGAGATCGCTGTCGCGCGACCAGCGCTCGCCGATGTCGGTCCGGTAGAACATGTTCGGGATCAGGATGTTCTTCACCCGGTTGTAGGCCTCGCGGCGCGCGTCCTCCATCGTCGAGCCCGATCCGGTCACCACCAGCGCGTACCCCGAATTCCCGCAGAGCCGCCAGTCGCCGTCCACGAGCCGCACGTCGCAGGGGTGAATCCCCTCGGTCATCGGCTTCTTGAAGATGACGACGGCGTCCTCGGAGAATTTGCGGAAGGCGTCCGGATCGGTGTACGGAAAAGGCGGGACGGCGACGACGACGCAGATCTGGAAGCCGCGCTTCGTCCGGAGCGGATAGGGCTCCCCCTTCGCGAGCGCCGCGAGGAGATCGGCCCACTTGGAGAGCACCCCCTCGATCTGGAGATTGATCGTGGGATAGCCGAACCGCGGGGTGAACTCGAGCGGGAAGACGCCCCGGCCATTCGCGATGCAGTTGAGGTCCATGTACCCGACGTACCCGCTCGCGGCGAAGCGGTCCTTCATCTTCTCGAGCGTGTCCCGGAAGATCGGCGGGTCCTCGGTCCAGAACCCGCTCGTCCCCATCTCGCCCGTCGAGGGGCCGATGTCGTCGTTGAACATCCGCTTGTGCTCGAAGTTGACGAAGATGGGCTTCACGAAATCCTTCCCGTTGAAGAAGGCCCCCACCGCGACCTCGACGCCCGGGCAATATTTCTGCACCTGGAAGCTCTTCAGGCGCGTCGACCAGCTCGCGCGGTAGCGCTCCAGCATCGTCAGGATGTCGCGGCCGTCGTCCTCCTGCCCCACGAACGACAGGACCTTCTCGTTCTGCGCTTTTCCGTTCGGCTTGACGACGTACCGCTCCGGATTTTTCTTCACGAACTCGATCGCCGCGTCGAAGCTCTCGAAATCCCACTTCGGCAGGATCGGCATCCCCGCGGCCTTCATCTCCTCCTGGCCGAAGTCGCGGTCCTCCTCGAGGCGGTCCGTGTAGGCCGTGCCGCCGACGACCGCCTTCCCCTCCTTGCGGAGCCGCTCCGGGAGCGTGCCGTAGTCGGAGTCGTCGAAGAGGATGACGTCGGCCCAGTCCTTGTGGTCCTCCCACGCCTCGACCTTGGGCACGAAGCCGTCGCCGACGTCCTTGTCCGGCTTCGACTGGATGTAGTACTTCGCCTCGTGGCCTTCCTTGATGACTTCCCAGGCGAGATCGTGGATGAGCCCGACGCGCGAGATGAACAGGAATTTCACTGGGCGTTACTGTAACGTCCGGCCGCCTTGCGGGGAAGCCCTCCGTCCGCTACAACGGCACGCCATGGAAATTTTCCGCGCGGCGCATCTCGACGGCGCGCGGACCGCGCGCGGCACCGCGGTCGTCATCGACGTGCTCCGCGCCTTCACGACCGCGGCGTGCGCCTTCGCCGGGGGCGCGCGCGACATCCTGCTCGTCGACTCGGTCGAGGCCGCGTTCGCGCTGAAGCGGCGCTTTCCGGACGCCTTCGTGATGGGCGAGGTGGGCGGGCACAAGGTCGACGGATTCGATCACGGCAACTCCCCGTCCGATTTTCCTCCCGACGCCGTCCGCGGCCGGCGGATCATCCAGTGCACCGGCAGCGGGACGCGGTGCGCCGTCGCGGCCTCGGGCGCCGACGCGCTCTTCGTCTCCAGCCTCGCGATCGCCGGCGCGACGGCCCGGGCGGTGGGCCCGGCCCCCGTCGTCACGCTGGTGGCCTCCATGGGAAGCGAGGAGGGGGACGACGCCGTGGCGGATTACCTGGAAGGGCTCCTCCGGGGGATTCCGCCGCCGCCCGGGGAGATCGTGCGGCGCATCCGGGAATCCTCTGCCGGCCGCCGGATCTCCTCCGGGAAATTCCCCCAGTATCCGCCCGCCGACCTCGACGTCTGCACCCGGCTGGATGCCTTCGAATTCGCCATCCGGGTGGCCCGGGAGGGGGATCTCCTGGTGGCCCGCCGGCGAGAATTCGCTTGAATGGCGCCCGAAAGCCTGTACAATAGGTCCAGTTCTTCGTGGGATGTCTCCTGTTCAAAGCCGAAAGCGATGGGCCCGCCCAAGGCATTCCGGACCTTCCCTCCGAAGGCATGTCAGTAGGGTATGTCAGTCCAGTTTTGATGGAGCCAATTGTGAACATCTTTGTCGGTAACCTGCCGTATTCGACGACCGAGGCCGATCTACGCGCCACGTTCGAAGCTCACGGCGAAGTCAGTTCGACCAGCATCATCATGGATAAGATGACTGGCCGGTCGAGAGGGTTCGGGTTCGTGGAAATGCCCAATTCGGACCAAGCCACGGCGGCGATCAACGCCCTGAACAACGCGGACTTCAACGGCCGTCCCCTGACGGTCAACGAAGCCCGTCCCCGCACCGACGGCCCCCGCGCAGGCGGTGGCGGCGGCGGTCGCGGAGGGTTCGGCGGTCGGAGAGATCGCTACTAAAGCACGCTAAAACCAGCGGCTCCAGGCGGCCCACCTGGAGCCGTTTTTATTTTAAAGCGCGGAGCACCGCCGCGAGAATCCGCCTGTTCGCCGCGGGGAAGGCGAGCCCCTCCAGGTCCTCCGGCGCGACCCAGCGCACCCCCGAGTTCGCCCGCGGCCGCGCCCTCCCCCGCTTCCACCGGCACCGGTACGCGTGCAGCTCGACGGAGAAATGGGAGTACCGGTGCGGGACGGTGACGATGGGCTCCCCCACCTCCACGTCGAGCCCGACCTCTTCGCGGAATTCGCGCGCCACGGTCCGCTCGAACTTCTCCCGCGGCTCCCGCTTGCCACCCGGGAATTCCCACAGGCCACCCAGCAGACCCTCCGGCGGGCGGCGGGCGACCAGGATTTTCCCGCCCTTGAAGCAGACCCCTATGCCGATTTCGTAATGCGGCACCTTGCGCGACGCGACCTTTGCCGGCAGTCGATCCTGGATGCCCGCTTTCCGCGCCCGGCAACCCCGGCGGAGCGGACAGGCGCCGCACTTCGGCCGCCGAGGCGAGCAGATCCGCTGTCCGAGCTCCATGAGCGCCTGGTTGAAGTCCCCCGGCGCGGCCGCGGGGATTTCGGCCGCGAGGAATTTTCCGACGCGCGAGGCCGCCCCGGCCGACGTGATCACATCTTCAATCTTCAAGAGTCGCGCGACGACGCGGCGGACGTTTCCATCGCACACCGGGGTCTTCTCGCCGGCCGTGATGCTCGCGATCGCCGCCGCCGTGTACGGTCCGACCCCCGGGAGCGCCTCCCAGCCGTCGCGGGACTTCGGAAATCCGTCGCGGGCCAGGAGGGCCGCCGCCTTGTGGAGGTTGCGCGCCCGGGCGTAGTAGCCCAGACCCTCCCACGCCTTGAGGACGTCGTCCATCGGCGCCCGCGCGAGCGATCCCGCGTCGGGAAACCGGCGCATCCATCGTTCGAAGTACGGGAGCGCCGTGGCGATCTGCGTCTGCTGGAGCATCACCTCCGAGATCCAGATCGCGTAGGGATCGCGGGTGCGGCGCCACGGCAGGTCGCGGGCCTCCGCGCGGAACCAGCGCAGGAGCGGCGTGGCAATCCTCATCGGTCCGGATCGTAGTGGCCGGGCGCATCCTTGTACAGCCGCCGGGACCGCCGCTACATTCACCATCATGACGCGCGGCGCGGACGCGGTGATCCTCGGCGGCGGCATCATCGGCGCCGCGATCGCGTACGAGCTCGCGAAGGAGGGACGGCGCGTCGTCCTCCTCGAAAAGGGCGCCGTGGGGCGCCAGTCCTCCTGGGCCGCCGCGGGGCTCCTGACCCCCATCCACGTCGCCGCCTACCCCGCTCCCCTCGCCTCGCTCTGTTCGGACTCGGAACGCCTGTACGAGCGGTGGATTCACGACCTCGCGGCGCCGGAAGTGGAGTACCGGGCCGGGGGCGCCCTCGTGCCCCTTTTCGACGACCGTGACGAGGGGGACGCGTCGGCCCTCGAGGCGTGGCGGCGCAAGGAGCATCGGCCGGTCGAGCGGCTCGACGCCGCGGCCGCTCTCGCGATGGAACCGCTGGTCTCCCGGGAAATTCGCGGGGCGTTGCTCCTCCCCGATGTCGCGCAGGTGCGGAATCACCGCCTGACGCGGGCGCTCGCCGAGGCCGCGAAACGGCACGGGGCCGAGGTGCGCGCGGAATCGGAAGCGATCGGATTCCTGCGCGTTCCCGGGCGCGTCAACGGCGTGAAGACGGCCCGCGGCGACCTCTTCGCGAATGAAACCGTGGTGGCGGCCGGGGCCTGGTCGGGCGACCTTCTCGCGGGGGTCGACCTGGATCTTCCGGTCCGGCCGGTGCGCGGCCAGATGGTGCTCCTGCGGGGACCGGCGGGCGCGTTGAACAAGGCGGTCATTTCACACGACAGTTACCTCATCCCGAGGTCGGACGGCCGGATCCTCGTCGGCAGCACGATGGAGGAGGCGGGATTCGACGCCACGACCACGGCGGACGGCGTTTCGTTCCTGCTCGCCCGGGCGAAGCGGCTGGCTCCCGGCGTCGGAAATTTCGCGGTTGAGACGACGTGGGCGGGATTGCGGCCGGCGACGCCCGACCGGCTTCCGTACCTGGGGCGTCCGCCGGGCGCCGAAGGGCTCATCGTCGCGACGGGCCACTACCGGAACGGGATCCTGCTGGCGCCGGTCACGGCGAAAATCGTGTCGGATCTCGTCGCGCGCCGGGAGCCGTCACGGGACCTGAGCCCCTTCCGCCCCGGCCGTTAACCGCCGCTCCTCGGCTTCCATTTCGGCGATGCCTTTCGCCTCATTCACGGGGAGCAGGATGAAGAGGCCC
>Ga0075423_10001093_pt1 | contig 23373 bp, 17 predicted proteins | sample SoiMethybrSBSTD2_FD_80114 | JGI IMG/M metagenome (GOLD analysis project Ga0075423, IMG submission 80114) | Bulk soil microbial communities from a Populus tree surrounding site in Tennessee, USA - Soil MetaG P. TD hybrid SBSTD2 | ecosystem: Environmental > Terrestrial > Soil > Tree plantation... | reverse complement strand
CCCACCCGCGTAACGGCGCACTTTGGAATAACCCATTTCGGACAGTTCCCGGGCGGCGTTTTCCGATGCGTGGCATTCAGGCCCGGCACAGTACAAGATGACTTCGGTGTCCTTAGCTGGTATCAACTCAGGCGCCAAGGATCGCACCTTACCGGGTGGTAAGTTGAGCGCGCCTGGCAAGTGGGCGCGACGGTAATCCTCTGGCGCAACTATTTCCAGGAGGACAAGCTTCTTTGGGTGATCCAGCCTCTGTTTCAGTTCGGCACGACGGATTTCCGTGATCATTGTCCGGCTCCGGATTGAAGTGGCTGGATCTGTTTGATTACGGATGCGGATTAGAGGAAAAGGGATGCCGTCGAACAGCAACTCGATCGAGACCGCAATTACATGTTAAGAAGAGAACCTGCCGACGAGTGCAAGCACGCGTGAACATTTTTCAGAAGATCAGACGCCGCTCGGGTAGCATCCATCGTGGAGAACTCACTCCCCAACTCCACTGTCGGCAGGCTGGTGCAGGCGGTACGGAAGCTTTGCATGGTTCCGGGGGACGCCCTAAGACTTGGTCCAAGAACCAATAAATTGGGTCGGGTTGCATGTATCAAGATCAATGCATCATGGAGATTGCTGTTCGTCAGGACGTTGTACCCGGCATTCCGCAACAGTTCCCGCAAATAGGCAAGAACATCGGCGGATTGATCCACGCACAAGATGCTTGGGCCTACGACCGGGGCGCGCCCATCGGGAGCCTTTGGGCGATAAAAGGCAGAAACCGCGGCCTCTTCGGAGTCATGCACATCAAACAATTTGATCAAGTTGGTCATTTGAAGGACCGCGTAAGTGGCATGTGGCAGGGCGCATAGTTTCAGGTCGCCGCTCCCCCTGCGCGTGCTGGTCAGTAGCCGCACGAGCATTCCCAGGCCGCTGCTATCGATGAAAACGACCTCCGCGAGGTGCAAAATGATGTCCCTGTGGTCCTGCAGAATGCCGCAGACGTGCTCCCGTAACGACTCTGCTTCGGTGCCGGCGACAATGCGTCCCCCACACTTGACAATCGTCACATCCCCCACTGCACGGGTTTTAAGTGATAGCGGCAAGCGGCTCCTAGTACAGCAAGACGCGACATTATATCCGACTAGCAGTATCAGTTCGTTGAAAACTAGCACCATTGCGGGACACCTACAGCTTCTCTCCTGTGCTCGGCTGATGAGTGTTCCTTTGCGCGGAACGGCGCAACCGAAAAAATTTCTGCAACAGCTCTGCGCACCGATCTGTCAGAACACCATTGCTAACTTCCATCTGATGGTTTAGTCGGGGATGGTTCAGCACCTGCAATACCGAACGAACCGCTCCAGCTTTGGAATCATCGGCGCCATAAATCAAACGTTTAATACGAGCATGGACCATTGTGCCGGCGCACATGGCGCACGGTTCAATGGTTACAAACAATTCGCAGTCCACGAGGCGGTGGTTGTCGATGTTAGAAGCGGCACCGCGAAGGGCAACGATCTCGGCGTGAGCTGTGGGATCGGAATCAGTGAGAATGCGATTCCAACCTCGGCCAACGATCTCGTTCTCGAGGACGACTACCGCGCCGACAGGGACTTCGTTGGATTGCAGAGCACGTTGCGCACAGCCGAGGGCCTCTTCCATCCAGAACTCGTCGGAACGTGGTTGGGCGTTCGTGGGTTCTTGGCGGCGGGACACAGACACATCATTGTAGTGGCAGGTAGGAGCGAATGACCTGAGTTTTTACTTCTCGGCTGCAGTGCCAGCCGTGGGGTAAGCAGCGATCATGGTGTGTTTGGTCAGTAAATCAGCTGCATCAGCCAAGGTCAGGTCATCTGAAACTTGGCGGAAATTCGTGTGACGTTCTTTCTGTTGTACTGCAATATTCTTGAAGAGCAGTATTTTGCCCTTCATCTGAATTTCCATGGCAGTCATTTCCCACTTCGCTGGCGCTACTTCGGTTCTTTTCACCACAAATTGACCGCCCTTTTCGAGGTGTCCGAGCAATCCACCACCGAACTTCACCTCATGCAGCAGATGACCTGAAATGTTCGCGAGCCTTTGTTGCCTGGCATGGATCCACATATCGCCTTCCATCTCATGCAGCACCCGGCCTTCACGCGAGGAGGGCTGGAACCTGGCATTTGGGGTGAACTTCACATTCACGAAGTCGCCGTCCTCGTCGGCGTAGCTGAATGAGAATGCGTCGGGAATCATCTGTAAAAAGTTCCTGCATTGCTCGGCATCCTTCTTTCTCGCTTCTTCGAGTTTATGGCGCTGTTCCGGATCGTGGGCGATCTTCATAATTCGCTCGCCCTCGTGGCGCTGCTGTTCAAGGCTAAGCGATTTTCCGTTCACAGCCAGCAGTCTGTCGAGGGATCCCTCTTTCGTTTCAACCACCTGCTTCGTCTGCAATGCGCCAGTTTCCTCTTTATCCAGCTGGTACGTCCAACGGGCTTCATTCGTCGCTTGTGGTTTGAGCTCGTTCGCAATTACTGCCCGTACCAGTTCCCCGGCTGAACTTGGCCGGTTGGGAGCCAACTGTGCAAAAGCCGTTGTCACTAGCAGCACCATGACGGAACCGCTGAGTTGTACTCGGGTATGCGCTGCCGGCATGGTTCCTCCTGATTGGGGCTATGTTCTCTGCACCTTAGGCAAGCTCAGGATGAAAGACAATCAGGGTGATTGGGTACACGAGCTGCAGAATTCACTCAGGCCGAGCAGTGCAGAACTACACACATCCCTCTATTACTGCCTCATTACTGCCTCAGATCACACTGAGCGGCAAGATGTTGCAGATTCTCTAGATGGCCGCGCAAGTGGTGCTCGTTGACGTTCTTCTTTGTGAGCACTTAAGATTGCCGGGCACTATCAAGCCCGATGCTCGGTCAAACCACATAAATAAGTTTGCTACAGGGTGCCACAGTGTTTTTTGAATGCTTTATGGTGCTACAGGGTGCCAGATACCCCTGTTATGGTGCGCGGTAAGGCTCATCCGCAACAAGGGGATATAGCCAAGGCAAGAACTGCCTATCAGGATTTTCTTGCCAATTGGAAGGATGCCGATCCGGACGTACCGGTGCTGAAAGAAGCCAAAGCGGAGTACGCGAAGCGGCAGTAGCCATACTCACCGTCCGGGTTAACCAAATATTTCCACATTCGGCTTGGCTCGTGCATAATATGCCGCGACTTGAGGAGAGCAAATGGGCAAGCGCATTCTGCTAGCTGGTTTGTTGGGTGGTGTTGCATTGTTCTTCTGGGGGTTCTTGTCTCACGTGGTTTTGCGACTGGGCGATGTCGGGATTCAGAACCTGCCGCAGGATCACGCAGTGATCGAGTCACTGAATGCGGCGATACCAGCATCCGGGTTCTACTTCTTTCCTCCGGTAAACGCTTCCGGTCAGATGGCTCCGGACCAAGCGAACGGACCTCACGGCATTCTGATCTATCATCCGTCGGGCGCCAGCACGATGATGACCCGTCAGTTAATCAATGAGTTCATCCTAAACGTCATTCAGGCTCTCGTTGCCGCGTACCTGGTATCACTCGCAACCGGATTGACGAAATACAGTTCCCGGGTCGGGCTAGTTTTGGTTTTAGGCGTGCTCAGCAGCATTGCCACCAACGTGGAATACTGGAACTGGTACGGCTTTCCGGGCAATTACACAATAGCGATCATGGCCGACAAAATCATTGGCTTTTTGGCGGTCGGTCTGATCGTGGCTGCTCTGGTGAAGCCGTCCGGTGCTGCTACGCGGGTGGCTGTGGCAAAAGCCGCATGAGTCACAGCTGAAGCAAGTACACGCAAGGTGCTTCCCTTCTGTGATTCCGGCGGGCGATGATATCCTAGGTGTATGGAAATGCCGGCGCTGCTGCGGAAAATCCTGCTCATCGATCTGCTCCAGGGCCTGAAGGTTACGTTTCGCTATCAGGACCCTAAGCAGATCTATACCGAGCAATATCCGCTGCAGCGGCCGCAGGTGGCGGAGCGGTATCGGGGCGCCCCGCGGTTGAATGTCAACCCAGATACGAATGAGACCATGTGCATCGCTTGTGATTTGTGTGCGCTGGCGTGTCCAGAGCACCTGATCGTGGTTACAAGCGAGCGCAACGAGAAGACGCGCCGCAAGGAACTCACGACCTTCACTTACGATCTGAGCCGCTGCATGTTCTGCGGGCTTTGCGAGGACGCCTGTCCGACCGACGCTCTCGAGTTGACGCAGGATTTCGAGCTGGCCAGTTACACTCGCGAGGGCGCCATCTGGAATCGCGAACTGCTGGAAAAAGGCCCACAACCGACGCAATACCGGAGATAGCGGCTAGCATTAGCTCTCGCGCTTAGCCCATTCAAGCTGCTTTTTTCCCGCGGCTCTGGGAGGAGCCGTTCGATTCCAGGTTCGAGTTCACGATCTTTCCCACTTCAAACATCGTGATCTTGTTCTTTCCGAAAAGAGGTTTTAGATTGTCATCGGCGAGAATTTCGCGCCTATTTTCAGGATTCTGCAGGTTGTGCTGCTTCACGTAATCCCAAATTCCCTTCACGGCATCCGCCCGGCTCACAGGTTTCTCGCTACCCAGAATAATGGCAAGTTGTTTGGAGGGCTTCAGCTTCTGGCTCAATGCTCGGTTTGGCATGGTCTGCTCCTCGAGAACATGGGATGCTACAAACGCGTTCCGGTTTGCAGAGTCAGGCCGATTCTGGCAACTTAGCGGGATACAGCGGTTTTGAAGGCAAACCAATCCAGCAAGCTCAAACTGCCGGTTGCTGCTGGGTCATGCAGTGCAGCGTGCCGAATCCCCAGACCAGGTCGCCGGAGTAGATGCCGACGATTTCGCGATCGGGAAACAGATCGGCGAGGATGTCGAGAGCAACCCTGTCATTCGGATCGTTAAAGACTGGGACGAGCACAAGCCCGTTGGCGATGTAGAAATTCGCGTAGCTGGCAGGAAGCCGACGTTTTTCGAAGATGACGGGTTGCGGCATCGGCAGTTCGACGATCGAGACAGGGTTGCCGTTTTCCGTGCTTGCGGCGCGTAGCCGGCGGATGTTTTCGCGGAGTGGTTCGTAGTTGGGGTCTTTTGGATCGGGCTCAACTACGGTCACGACTGTGTCCGGCGAGACGAAGCGAGTGAGGTCGTCGACGTGGCCGTGAGTGTCGTCGCCGAGAATGCCGGAGCCCAGCCAGATCACATTTGTGATTCCCAAATAGTCCGCGAAAAGCGTTTTGTAGGCGGCACGGTTCATGCCGGGGTTACGTTGCTGGATTTTGCTCAGCAGGCATTCTTCAGTAGTAAGAAGCGTGCCTTGGCCGTTGACGTCGATGGAGCCGCCTTCGAGGATGACAGGTTTGTCGCGGAACCCGGGGCGGATCTCCCGGGCACCAGCGGATTGCGCCATGAGGCTGGAGATCTTTTGGTCGCGCTTCCAGTTGGAATATTTGGCCCAGGCATTAAAGCGCCAAGTGATAGCGGAGAGCCGGCTGGCATTTCTGTCGAGCTTGGCTCGACCCGGACGGCCGGAGGCGGCCGTCCCCACATGTTCGGCGCCAATGACAAAAGTGCAGCCGGAATCGCGGGTCCAGACACGGTCGGTGGGCCAGCGATGGAAGTGAACCTTGTCGCTTAGGGCATTGGCTTTGTCCAGGATCTTTCGGGCGCGGCTTTCAGTGGCAGCGTTGTTTACGATCAGATCCACGCGTTCGCGGTGAGCAAGATTGCGGATTATTTCCGCATACACCCACGGGATCGGTTCGAATTTGCCGGGCCAATCATTGCGATAGTGAGGCAAGGCAAGCCAGGTTGCGTCGTGGGGCTCCCACTCGGCAGGCATTCGGAACCCGTGCTGCATGTCAGTTGCGCTCATCGATCATTCAACGAGAACACAGAGCCATGGAGATATTTGCAGTTCTGTGGCGTGTCAGATTGCCCGCGTCTCCGTAATTCCGTGGTAGAAGACTTCGGATCTCAATCAATCAGCCGATTTGTAATCGGCGCATAGCTGTCGATCCGGCGATCACGCAAAAACGGCCAATTACGACGGACCTCTTCTAGTGAGCGAAGATCCACTTCCCCGGTCAGAATCTCCTCTTTATCGTGTGAGCCTTCGGCGAGCACACGACCAAAGGGGTCGCACAAGAAAGAACCGCCCCAAAATTCGAGCCCTGCTCCCGGAGCGGCGTTGCCGCGAATGTCACCGGTTTCATGCCCCACACGGTTAACCACGGCGACATACACGCCGTTTGCGATGGCATGCGCCCGCTGGACAGTACGCCAGGCGTCATGTTGCACCTGCCCAAACTCCGCCTTCTCGGCAGGATGCCAGCCGATGGCTGTTGGATAAAAGAGAACGTGTGCGCCTTGCAGGGCGGTAAGGCGGGCTCCCTCCGGATACCACTGGTCCCAACAGACCAGCGTGCCCACGCGGCCGACGGCGGTGTCGAAAGCGCGAAAGCCAAGATCCCCGGGTGTGAAGTAGAACTTTTCGTAGTAGAGGGGGTCGTCGGGAATATGCATCTTGCGGTAGAGGCCACGCAGGGTGCCATCTGCGTCGAATATCGCAGCGGTGTTGTGATAGACACCCGCCGCCCGTCTCTCAAATATCGACGCGATGAGCACGATGCCGAGCTGTTTCGCCACAGCCGATAATTTGTTTGTGGTCGGACCCGGGACTGGCTCGGCAAGATCAAACAACGCTGAATCCTCTCGTTGACAAAAGTATTGGGTCTGAAAGAGCTCCGGAAGGCAAATTACTTGTGCGCCGCGCGCGGCTGCCTGATGAATTTTGTCGATGGCTCTCTGCAGATTCTTGTCAGGATCCGAGCTCGCGGACATTTGCAGCAATCCCACCGTGAAGTTTTCTGGGGCAGCCACGAGGCCTCCGACAAGGCCGATAGAATATCAGTTCTCTGTTGCTAGTTCGCGGTTCTCAGCGTGATGCCAAGCGCGGCTTTTGATAGCCAATGCTTGCGAGGTTTTAGTAAAGTATTGCTTCGCAACCGGTGCTGGGGAGGTGCAACCTTGAAACATCACGGTAATCACGACGGCAGCGGGGTCCATCGCCATCTGCACGATCCAGTCCAGGACCGCTTGGTGCCACTCGAGCCATTGGACCTCGATCGCGTTCACTCCATTGATGATCTGGTTCGTGCCATGGCAAAAACGGCTTTCACCGGACGCCAGCTTGGCGAAGCCGCCGATGTGCTGGAAGCCATGGCTCGCGACAAAGATTGCTTTGTCGTCATGACCTTGGCCGGAGCCATGACCGTGGCCAAACAAGGTCTCGTGATTACCGAATTGATCGACCGCGGTATTGTGAATGCCATCGTCTCAACCGGCGCGCTTATGGCGCATGGCCTGGTGGAAGCTACCGGTCGCGCGCACTTCCGCTACAACCCTGATGTTTCCGACGCTGAGCTCTATGAGCAGGGCTACAACCGCGTGTACGACACGCTTGAGCCGGAACAAAACCTGGATGATGTGGAGCAGGTGATTTTTCAGGTCCTGGAAGAATGGAATCCCGCGGAAGTTCTCTGCTCCTACAAGTTCAACCATGCCATTGGCGCGTATCTCGCGAAACACGCGAAGGATCAGCGGGGGATTTTGAAGTCGGCATATGAGAAAGGAGTACCGGTGTTCGTTCCCGCCTTCACAGATTCGGAACTTGGGCTTGATGTGGCCCTCACTAACCGGATGCGAGAAGGCGCAGGCCGCCACAAGCTCCGTTATGATCCGTTCGAGGACCTGGAACATTTTGCCTCTACCCTGCTGCGACAGAAACGGCTTGGGATTTTCACAATTGGAGGCGGCGTGCCACGAAACTGGTCGCAACAGTTCGGTCCGTTCATCGAATTGCGCCACCGCCGAATGGGAGAAAACGTGCCCTTGAAGCGATACCACTATGGGGTGCGCATCTGTCCCGAGCCGGTGTACTGGGGCGGTCTGTCGGGAAGCCCATATGCCGAAGCGATTTCGTGGGGCAAGTTTGTGCCTCCCGCCGAGGGAGGCAGATTTGGAGAAGTGTTCGTGGACGCGACGGTTGGCTTGCCGCTAATCGTCGCGGCGGTTCTGGAGCGGTTGAACGGCCGCAACAATTCACGCCGGAGTAAGAAAGAAAAGGTTGGAGAGCACCGCTAGTCAGGCTGCAAGCAAGCGGCATTCGCGCCCAATAGTGCTGGTGGCTGAGACGCTCTGCGCTTTCTGAAATCCTGGATGCACGCGTGGAACCAGGCCGGAACGACCAGACTCGCCGTCGCAAAAATCACCAGCAGGGTCTTCATCAAAGGCGCCAGCGAATCCCACCCCGAAAAACTGAAGGCTGCGTAATGTAAAGCTACCGACCAGGCAAAAACCTGCAAAGAGTGCCTGCCTAGGAGGCTCAAGAGTCGAAATGGCCAAAATGCAGCCAATACCTCGTCCAGGAAACGGGGCAGGTAGGAGAGGATAACCACCACCGCCGCGAAATCAATCAGGCGCAATGGGTGGACGATGTTTTTCCACGAATGCAGTGCGACGTCCATATCAAGAAGCGAACTGTGGCCGAATATTCTGCCCGGGTGCCGAATCATGAACAAAAGCAGGGCGACAAGCACGGAAACAAGAAAGAGCGCGCGTGACTCGGAGAACCATGGTTGGCGGCTACTGCGCCGTCGAAAACCGAAATACACACCCGCAACAAATAAGAGTTGCCAGGCAAAAAGATTGAACAAGCCCAACTGTACCCACGAGAGATGGCCTTCAGGATTGCCGAGACCAAATTGTGCGGCAAGCCACAGAGTCAAACTCGACATCCACACCAACCATTCCCGCGTCTTCGCCAATTGCGCCAGAACAAGAGGCGTGAACAATAGAAAGACGCAGTACATAGGGAGTATGCCGAATAGCGATGGCCGCTCCATGAGAAGGGCGCCGCGCCACCAGTTTGTCCAGAAACTTCGGGCGGGAGGGCCTGTCATGCTGCTGCTCAGGCCTGAAACCAATATCGCGGTGTAGAGAAAAAGCTGGGTTAAGTAAATATCGCGGATGCGGCCGAAGATGCGGCGCCGCGTGACTGCTGTTCCTTGTTGTAACAGTACTCGTCCGAAAACCCATCCGCTCACCATGCCTGAAATGAATACGAATCCTTCGGCGGCGGAAAAGAAACCCAAGCTCTGGTTTGTAAAGGGCTGTAGGAAATTGCGGGGCAGGTGATCAATCGTCATCAGCACGAGACACAGCCCGCGCAGCATATCGATCCGTGTATCGCGAGGTGTGGTCCGCGTGGCCCTGGGCGCAGGTTTAGGATCAGTCTTTTCGTGCGAACCCGATAGGATCGTCGGTGCGCTCATAGTCTGTGGAAGAGGTCGGTCGGCCCGGATAACCGAGACACCGGCACAACCTTTGGTAACGAGGGGATAGAGCCTCCCCTAGCAACTCGAATTCCACGCTAAACTCAATAGTTTTAACAGCTTACTATCCGAGGGGGTCGCGAAATTGCAACCTGTGTACCAAGATGGGAACGAGGGGTGCGTTCACGTGAGGGTCCGGAAGAAGAGCTTGCAATCCGAAAGAGACAAACCGCATCAGTCGAATATGAAAATCGCTGATGCTATTACGGTGGTCCAGAGGCCACGCTTGTCGCCCACCGCTGACTGCGTAACGTTTGCCGTGCGGACGATTTTGTTCGAGATGCGGTAGATTTCTTTTTTCTCGTCCCAGGATCGGTCGGGATCGAACTCCACATTGAGAGTGGTCGCGAGCATCTCGGCAGCAAGCTCCTCGGCGTAGTCACCGGCTGAATCCTCGGTCTCACCGAAGGAGTGGTGTTCGCTTAAGTACCCGTAGGTATTGCGATCGGCGGGAATCGCCACCCCGATGCTGGCGGCCAGCAGGCGGTGCGGTTCATGGGTGGAATTCTCCGCCACCACCGCAAAAACAACTTCGCCGGGGCTGAGGTACTTCAATCCCTGGGAGCGCGCAATCAGCTTGCAGTTGGGAGGAAATATGGAAGAGACTCGAACCAGGTTTTGCGCGGCGATGCCAGCGTCTCGCAACGCCAGCTCAAAAGATGTGAGGCGTTCTCGGTGCTTGCCGACCCCCTTAGTGAAAAAAATCCGCTTGGGGACCATGTCTTTGGACAATTCGAGTTTCCTCCGCGCTGCTCAAGTGAATTTGGCTCAAACATAACATAGCGACCCCACCGAGCAAGATGAAATTTGGGTTACTGAGCAAAAAAGTGCGAGGAGGCAGGGCTGGCCGGCAGGGTGGCCAGCGGCCTTAAGCGACGAAGTATTTTGCTGCTGGGTGATGGACCACGATGGCCGAAGTTGACTGTTCCGGTTCGAGGAGAAAGCCTGAGGTCAGGCGCACTCCGACATTCTCTTCGGGCTTGAGAAGCGCGAACAGCTTGGTCTGGTCTTCGAGGTTGGGACAGGCAGGATAGCCGAATGAATAGCGTGATCCACGATACTTCTGATGAAAGAGGTCGCGGATATGGCGAGAATCGTCGCCAGCAATGCCCAGTTCCTCGCGGATGAGATGGTGATGATATTCGGCCAGGGCTTCGGCGGTTTCCACGCTGAGGCCGTGGAGGTAGAGGTACTTCGTATATTCTCCGCCCTCGAATAGTCTCTGCGTCTCGACGGAGGCCTTGGCGCCGATGGTGACCAGTGTGAGCCCGATTACATCCATGCGGCCGAAGGATTTGGCGGCGAAGAAGTCGGAGATGCAGAGTCTGCGGCCTTCTCTCTGTCGGGGAAAAGTGAAGCGAAGGAGCTCTTTCCGGGTATCGGGTTTTTCGGTCGCATATACAACCACGTCATTTCCTTCACTCTGACAGGGGAAGTATCCCCAGACCGCCTGTGGCTGAAAGAGTTCGCTGGCGAGGATCTCTTCTTCCAATTGCTTCTGGATGGGCCGGAACTTGTGCTCCACCAGCCGCCGGTAATCCTCCTGGGAAGCTGTCTTGAGCTGCCACTGGTTCTTGAAGAGCGCGGTCTCGTTGATGTACTGGAAAATCTGGCGCAAGTCGTAATCCTTTTTGACTCGCACGCCCCAAAACGGGGGCAGAGGAATATTGGGAGCGTCGCCGACGACCGGGCTGCGCTCGGCAAAAACCGGGCCGGATTCTTCGTCTACGGCAACTGCCTTGGCGTACTGTTTGACGGTCTTGCCTTCGCGCAGCCGGACTTGCTTCTTGCCGTCCGGTGAGGCGAGATCTTCCATTATGTGCAGCCCGCCGAAAGCGTCATCCGCGTAGAACACGGCGTTGGAGTACTCACGGCGCAGATCATCTTCCACATACTTACGGGTCAGGGCGGCACCGCCGCAGATCACGGGGAATTCGAGTTTCTGGCGTTCGAGATCTTGGATTACGTATTTCATCTCCAGTGTGGATTTCACCAGAAGGCCGCTGAGGCCGATGGCATCGGCTTTGTGATCGAGGGCGGCCTTGATGATCGTGTCCCCGGGCTGCTTGATGCCGAGATTAATGACCCGATAACCATTGTTGGAGAGAATGATGTCGACCAGATTCTTGCCAATGTCATGGACGTCGCCTTTGACGGTGGCGAGCACAATCGTGGCCTTTTGTGAGCCGGATTTCTTCTCCATCTTGGGCTCAAGATAGGCGACAGCCTGCTTCATCACGCCGGCGGAATCGAGAACCGAGGGAAGCTGCATCTTGCGCGCGCCGAAAAGGTCGCCGACCGTTTTCATTCCATCGAGCAGAACGGTGTTGATGAGGTCGAGCGGGGTGTACTGGGCGAGCGCCTGCTCCAGCAACTCTTCCAGCGATCTCTTGCGGGATCCCTCTCCGACGGATTTCTCGCCGTTGATGATGGCAAACTTCAGCTTGTCCTCAATGGACAACGTCTCAACATTCGCCGTGGTGGTGGCTTGCGGCTTGCCTTTCATGCCGGCAAAGTGTGCCATGTAGACCTGGAGCGGATCGCCCGCGGAGGCGTCGCGGTAGATCAGCTTGCGGGCAAGCTCAACTTCCTCGTGAGGAATCTTGTAGAGGGGATAAATCTTGGTGTAGTTGACGATGGCCATATCAAGACCACGGTCAACGGCTTCGTGCATAAACACCGAGTTCAGCACGCGGCGTGGGTAGACGTCGAGTCCGAAGGAGATGTTGCTGACGCCCAGGATCGTCTTCACTTCGGGCAGCTCTTTCTTGATGCGTTCGATGGCGTTCAGCGTCTCCATTCCTGCCGTGCGGTATTCTTCCTGACCAGTTGAAATGGGCAGGGTGAGCGCATCGAAAATGAGGTCGGTGGCGCGGATGCCGTAATTATTGGTTGCCAGCTCGAAAATGCGACGCGCGATCGCGGTCTTCTTCTCGGCTGTAAGAGCCATGCCCTCTTCATCTATGGTTAAGGCAATTACGGCCGCGCCGTAGCGCTTCGCCATGGGGAGGACTTTGGAAGTGCGCTTCTCGCCGTCTTCCAAGTTGATGGAGTTGATGATGGCTTTGCCGGGAATTCGCTTCAGAGCCTCTTCGACGACCTCAGCTTCGGTGGAATCAACAAGGATCGGCGCAGGCACGCGGGTAGCGATTTTTTCCAGAATGGAAGTGATGTAGCCCTTTTCGTCCTCGCCGACGATCGCGCAACACAGATCGAGCATGTGCGAGCCGTCGTTCACCAGCTTTTTGGAAAGGGCGAGAATATCGTCGTACTTCTGCGCGCGCACCAGATTCCGGAAATGTTCCACCCGCGTGGTAGTGTTCATTTCTTCGGCGACGACAAGAGGCTTGGGCTCGAGATCAAGAGGGACTGAGGTGTAGGCGCTAGAGGCGGCGGCTACGGGCTTCACTTCCCTGCCGGCGGGCTCGACGCCCGAAACTGCCTGGACCACGGCTTTCAGGTGCTCCGGGGTGGTGCCGCAGCATCCGCCGACGATGCGGACGCCGTAGTCCTGAACAAAATGTTTGTGATAGGTCGCGAGTTCCTCGGGCTTCAGCTTGTAGACAGCGCGGCCGCCCTCATTTTGGGGAAGGCCGGCATTGGGCAGAACCGAAACATGTTTGGTGGAATTGGCGCCGAGGAAACGGACGGCATCATTCATTTCGGCAGGGCCGGTCGCGCAATTGATGCCGATTACGTCCACATCGAAAGGCTCGAGAGCCGTGAGCGCTGCGCCGATTTCTGTGCCAAGCAGCATGGTGCCGGTGGCTTCAATGGTGACTTGGACCGTGACCAGCAGCCGTGTGCCCGCCTTGTGCATTGCGTCGAAGACGCCGACCAGAGCGGCTTTGGCCTGAAGCAAGTCCTGTGAGGTTTCGACCAGAAGGACATCGACGCCACCCTCAATGAGTGCGGCGGCCTGCTCTTCGTAGGCAGCAGCCATATCGTCGAATTTGATATGTCCGAGCGAAGGCAGCTTTGTGGTCGGCCCGATTGAGCCGGCGACGAATCTCGGCTTGCCTTTGGTAGAGAACTGTTGTGCGGCTTCTCTAGCCACCTTCGCTGCTGCGATATTGATTTCCCAGACTTTGTCCTGGAGATCGTATTCTGCGAGGACAACGCGAGCGCCGCCGAATGTATTCGTCTCAACCACATCGCAGCCAACCGCGAGGAAACCGGCGTGGATGTCGCGAATGATGTCCGGGCGGCTAAGGACTAGCAGCTCGTTGCATCCCTCTTTTCCCCAGAAATCATCGACACTGGGATTGCGGGCCTGGATGCTGGTGCCCATGGCGCCGTCGTAGATCAGGACACGCTCGCGGACGGTTTGGAGAAAATCAGCCATTCGTGTCGCTCATTCGTCTTGCATCTTTGGTCGTTCGTCGTTCGCAAACACTCGCTACTATGCCGATTCTCATACTGGACCTCCCATTCTGGGTGTGACGAACGACCAACGACCGATTCCCATACACAAACGCCGGACCCTTTGGGGACCGGCGTTGCGAAACTGGATCTAACTTCTCGAACTGATCAACTCCCAGGCTGCACACTCGCCGGCGCCCCGCCCGCAACCTCCGCCTGGTTAAAGATCGCGTTCGCTCCTAGGTGTGCCGGCATAGGCGCCAGCATCTGTTCCTTACGCATGACCAGATTGCTGGCATTGAAACTGGCGATCTCGAATCCGTGCCCGTGGGTGATGGCGTCTGTGGGACAAGCCTCTACGCAGTATCCGCAAAAAATGCAGCGGTTATAGTCGATGTTGTAAACCTTGGCATAGCGTTCGGCCCCGGAGATCCGGCTCTCCGCCGTATTCTCTGCCGCTTCAATGTAAATACAGTTGGAAGGGCACGCTGCCGCGCAGAGAAAACAGGCTACGCATTTCTCCAGCCCGTTCTCATCGCGCTGGAGCACATGCACGCCACGGTAGCGTTCCTGAAATTTAGCTCCTTTCAACGGGCCTGGGCCGTCGGGATAGTTTTCGACGATCGTGGGCTGGAACATCTCGCGAAAGGTGATGCTCATGCCCTTGGCGATCGCGGCAATATCCTTCAGGATCGGCATGACACTAGTATAAAGGTTAACCAGAACCGAAAGGCACTTTCACGCAGCTAACTGCAGAATTGCTGCGGTGAATTGCAGGTTGGCCCCTGTTCTCCTCGGTTTAGCGGCAATGCGGCGCCCACCGCTTGAGACCGTGAGGGATGATTGCTACCATACGTCACCGCACTCCCTTCGGTTGCGGGGCACACTTTACAGACAGGAAACAGAACCATGCGAGCCCTAAGCGGCGCAATCGGATTTGTGTATCTCATCTCGTTTGCTGCAACTGCACAGTTGTCACCCGATGTCCGCGAATATCTGAAGTTTGACGCCCCGGTTATCGCCATTGCCCACGCACGCGTGATCGATGGCACCGGGGCGGCCGCGCGCGGTGATCAGACAATTCTTATCCGCGACGGCAAGATCGAGTCAGTGGGCGCGGCGAGCATTCCTGCGGATGCCAAAGTCATCGATGCCACTGGCCGCTCGGTTATACCTGGGCTGATCGACATGCACGGCCACATGTTCTACACCGCAGGGAACGTTTATCGCAAAGATGGCAATCTGGCGATGGGCGGCATCACGCTGAATGAGATGTTTTATACCTATCCGCGCCTGTACCTGGCGGCAGGCGTGACCTCGGTTCGAACCACGGGGTCGATCGAGCCGTACACCGACCTCAACCTCAAGAAGTGGATCGATCGCGGGATGGTGCCCGGTCCCAAGATGGACGTGACCAGCCCCTACATGGAAGGGGAGGGAACGATGTTCCCGCAAATGCACGAGATTACCAGCCCGGCAGACGCGCAGAAGACGGCGGCGTATTGGGCCGACGAGGGCGTCACATCCTTCAAGGCTTACATGAACATTACGCGCGCTGAACTGAAGGCGGTGGTGGATGAGGCACATCGCCGCGGACTGAAGGTTACCGGTCATTTGTGCTCGGTGACTTCGCGCGAAGCGGCGGCGCTGGGAATCGACAACCTGGAGCACGGCCCGATTGCGGTAGACACCGAGCTGATAGCGAACAAGGTTCCCGACAAATGTCCGCCGTTTATGGACATGCTGGATGCGCAGGCTCATGTGGACGTGCAGGGACCTGCGGTGCAGCAGATCACCAATGATCTCATTCAGCATCATGTAGCGGTGACGTCCACCTTGTCAGTGTATGAGCTGGATGTTCCCAGCCATCTGCCACTTCGTAAAGAAGTGACGGATGCCATGCTGCCCGAGTCGTTGGCTAGTTACCTGGCCGCACGAAAGAGGATGAATGGCGATCCGCGTTGGCTTATGCGGCTGCAAAAAGAAATGCAATGGGAGCGTGCCTTCTACAAAACGGGAGGTAAATTGCTTGCCGGCAGCGATCCGACCGGAGTGGGCGCGATAGTGGGTGGCGATCTCGCCGGATACGGCATGCAGCGGGAACTGGAATTGCTGGTGGAAGCCGGATTCACACCGCTTGAAGCAATTCACATTTCGACGCAGGGGAATGCGGATTTCCTGCGCCATGGTGATCAGGTCGGGACAATTGCCCCGGGCAAGCAGGCAGACTTAGTCGTCATTGCGGGCGATCCCTCGACCAACATCGCTGATATGGAAAAAATTGAGACGGTGTTCAAGGACGGCGTGGCGTACGATCCCTCCAAGCTGATCGAATCTGTTCGCGGCATGGTAGGACTCAGGTGAAAGCCGCGCGCCTCGCCGATGGTGAAAAAAGTAATAACCTGCTCCCAGCGCCCCTATCACAACCGCCGCTCCAGCGATCCAAAGGAGGGCTTTCTTCGAATGGCTGACGCTGCCGTGAATGTCGGAGATTTGTGCGAATCGCCATTTCGCGTGAGACGCCGCAGATCGGATCGCAATTCTGAGGCGTGTTGGTAGCGCAAGTCGCGATCTTTCTCCAAGCACTTGTTGATGATCCTTTCCAGTTCGGTCGGTAGGTCGGGGTTCAATCGAACTGCAGGAACGGGTGCCCGGTTCAGGATGGATTCGAAAACTACTCCTGTGCTTTCGCCACGGAACGGCAAGCTGCCAGTAGCCATCTCGTAAAAAACGGTACCGAATGAGAACAAATCGGTACGTGCGTCCAATTCTTTGGCCCGCACCTGCTCTGGGGACATGTAGGCGACAGTTCCCAGAGCCATGCCGGGGCTGGTCAGGTTCTCTTCACTCATTGTCGGCTCGCCCGCCACTGCTGCTGCGTCATCAACACGTGCGCCCATCGAGGCAACCTTCGCCAGTCCGAAGTCAAGAATCTTCGCGTGCTCACGTTTTGTCACAAAGATATTGGCGGGCTTGATGTCACGGTGAACAATGCCAACCGTGTGCGCGGCGTCTAGTGCATCAGCAATCTCAATGGCCAACGGCAGCATGATCTCGATGTCCAACGGTCGTCCCGCGATGCGGTGCTTCAGCGTCACGCCGTCCAGAAACTCCATAGCAATGAACGAATGTCCATCATGTTTGCCGATCTCGTAGATCGTGCAGATGTTGGGGTGGTTCAAAGAGGACGCAGCCTTGGCCTCACGACGAAATCGTTCGAGAGCCTGCGGGTCTTGTGCCACATCGTCGGGAAGGAATTTGAGAGCGACGAAGCGACCAAGGTCGGTATCCTCGGCCTTGTAAACGACGCCCATGCCGCCGCCGCCGAGCTTCTCGATGACGTGGTAATGGGATATAGTCTCGCCAATCACTTCGGTGGCCCCTTGTTTACGGGATCAGAATGGTAGGTGTCCTCGCATCTTCAGTCAAACGGGAGAAAAGTCCCCCGAGCGGCTAACCGTTGAATCAGTCAAGCCGCAGGAGCAGCGTTTTTCATTGCAGCTTCGCGTACTCCGCCTTAGCTTCTTTCAGGATGGGAATATCCGGGTCGGCATCTTTCCAGAAAGCGAAGAAGTCCTGGTACGCTTGGCGGCTCTGATTGTGGTCGCCTGCTTGACGGTAAGAGCGAGCTTGGCCCAGCCTAGCCAAAGGAGCCAGTTGCATCCAGCCACCCACGCCGTTGAAGCCCGAAAGGTTCTTCACTCGTTCAAAGTCCTGAATGGCTTCCTGGGTTTTGCCCGCAAGCAGATAGGCAGTACCGCGAGTATAGAACACGAAAGTGTCAATGCCCGTGTAAGAGTCGGCAGAACGAAGCAGCTCAGCGGCGCGAGCTGCGTTGCCGCGGTTGAGTTCAAGCTGTGCCTGGACTAGAGGACCATACAGCATGTGCAGCATTGTGTCTTCGGGACGCTCACGCAACAGTTCCCCGTTCATGGCAGCAGCACGTTCGTCCATGCCAGCTAGGGCGTACGCACTTGCGGCATTACTTCTCGCTGCAAAAGGCCGGGCGATGGACAAAGCGGCGGTCGCGGTTTTCGACGCCTCGTTTCGCATCAGGTAGATACCTTCGTAAAGCGACGCTTCCGAATAAGTAATAGCCGCAGATTCCTTGAGGTCTGCCCTTACGGCAGCGTCTCTGGCATCAGCGAAAAAGTCATGCGCTCGTCGGAGTTGACCGCGCGAAGCCGCCTGATTGGCGTCGAGCCGGGTGAGATAAATCCGGCCCTCCGGATTAGATAGAACCTGCTGGCGGGCATTCTCTTCGCTGGCTTTGTCGCCCTGTGCCCGTGCAACGACGATGATCATCAAGGGCAGGTCGTAGCCGCCCGAACTGTGTTGCAAGCCGGACTGGATCGTGGCTCGAGCCTCGTCCAGTCGGTTGAGTCTTAGATAGCCCAACGCCACCTGAGAATAGCTGCTTGGACTATCCGGATCGAGCCGGAGTTGCTCCTGCGCATATGCCAGCGCCTTTTCGAACTGGCCAAGCGAGAAGTAGGCCCCCGCGAGATTGTCGAGTGGCGTGCCGTCCCGCGGGTAGCTCGCATGGTACATCTCCCATGCGGCCAAGCCCTTTTGAAGTTGGCCGGAAACGTCGTAATAATGCGCCTCGATATAGAGACGCTCGCGCTCGGCCGCCCGCTCGCGGCGATCCATGGCTTGCTTCAGATATTGCTCGCTGACTCCGAACTGGTTCAAGTTGGCAAACACTGTTCCGAGGCGAGCGTAAGCAAGCGCGAAGTTGGGGTCCAACTCAGTGGCGCGTTTGTAGTAAGGGACGGAGGCCAGATCCTCGCGGGCCTCCATGTGCAGCGCGTCTCCGCGAGTAAAGGCCTGGAGAGCTTCCAGCGATGGCGTGGTGGCTTCTTCGAGGGGCTTGTCAAACTTCTGCACAGAAGCCAACGACTCACCCAGTTTTTGACGCATGGAGGCAGTCGCTTTGCCCAGTGCATTGAGCACCTGTTCCTTGTTGGCGACCTGCACCTGCTGCTGAGGAAGCGATTCGCCGTTGGAGGCGGATGTAGCATCCAGCGTGACGACGTATTGGCTTCCCAAGTTGGCGACCGAACCCGAAAGCATCGCCTTGATGCCCTTTCGTTGACAAATCTCGCGGCCGACGTCGCGGCTAATGCGCTCGTCAGCGGAACGGCCCATAAACTTGAGCGTTTCTCGGATCCGCTCATCGGGAAATACGTTGAGGAAGGGCGACTGCTCCAGGCCGACAATCATGGCCTTACGCAACGTGCCGTCAAACACAGCATCGCCCGTTGTATTAGTGAAATCGGTGACAAGGATGAAGTCCTTTTCCGTCAGGCCGCGAGGTTGTCGCGTGCGCAGGAAAAACGCCAAGAGAACAACCAGTACTACAGCGCTGGCCGCAAGATAGAACCAGCGCCGCCTCGATACCTTTGCGGGCCTCGGCACTGAGATCGCGCTCGTACTTGGTGCCTGAATCGGCCTGCCTGCGGAGGACGCGGGAACCGGAGCAGCCGAAACGATTTGTTCGGGCGCACTGCTCACGGCGGCCGAAAGCCCGGACTCGGTGTCGCGCTTCACTCGCTGAAGGTCTGTCCGCATCTCGGAGGCATGCTGATAACGCATCTTCCGATCTTTTTCGAGTGCCTTGTTGATGATGTCTTCCAGGTTGCTCGGCAACTCGGGGTTCAGCCGCACGGGAGTAACTGGTGCCTTGTGCAAGATGGAGTCGAACATCGCCGCCGAGGTTTCTCCCCGGAAGGGCAACGCCCCGGTTGACATCTCATATAGCACTGCTCCGAATGAAAACAGGTCCGTGCGGGAATCCAGCTCCTTGCCCAAGGCCTGCTCTGGAGACATGTAAGCAACCGTGCCCAGCGCTGTGCCGGGACTGGTGAGATGTGCGGCGCTTACGCCGGCAGTCGGCAAAGAGGTTGCGCCTGGAGACTCCAGGGCTTTCGCAGTTAGGGTGACCTTAGCCAACCCGAAGTCCAAAATCTTGGCGTGCCCGCGCTTAGTCACGAAGATGTTTGCGGGCTTGATATCCCGATGAACGATACCTTCCGAATGCGCCGCATCCAATCCGTCCCCTACCTCGATAGCAACCGACAACAGAGTCTCAAGTTCCAGCGGCCGCCCTGCGATGCGGTGCTTCAGCGTCACCCCATCCAGAAATTCCATGACGATGAACGCCTGCCCATTCTGCTCATCAATCTCGTGGATCGTGCAAATATTGGGATGATTCAGAGCTGACGCAGCCTTGGCCTCTCGTTGAAAGCGGCCCAGCGCCTGCGGATCTCTAGCTACCTCGTCCGGCAGAAACTTCAGTGCGACAAAGCGGCCCAATTTGATGTCCTCAGCCTTATAGACCACACCCATGCCGCCGCCGCCCAGCTTCTCGATCACGCGGTAGTGGGAGATGGTTTGGCCAATCACTGCGCGGCCCTTCGCTCTGCTACGAGATGAAAATGGTAGGCGCGCTCGCGGGGCCAGTCAACGGAAGAAGTCCGCCCGGCGGACTTTTGCTCCTTCGCCTTGGCTTGCTTCAGAATGTGATCTGAAACTGATGTGATCTTGAAAATTAAATCCCTCGGCCAGCGAGGCTCTCGGCGATGTCTCCCGCAAGCGGCAGCTTGAAATGTTTGCCTTGGAATGCCTTCACCATCAAGACAATCCAGAGAACCAGAGTGAGCAGGCTGACGAGGTTGAGGAGACGTGCGCCAGCCGTGAAAGCAGCCCAGCTGCCAAATCCGCCAGACCACCAATGCATGCCAAAGATCGCGCCGAGGACGGCTTGCAAAATGTGGAGGCCGAGGAAAACAACTATGGATTGCGCCGCGTGGAATCTCACATAAGTCCGCTTGTCAATGAGGAGAAAGACTAACCCTGTGATCCAGCCCAGTGTGTAGCTTAGGAGCGCTGCGAGGTTTTCTGGCAGACCGGATTGTGTGTGGACTGACAACTCGATTCACATTCTTATCTTTACTGCGCCGATCACTGCAGCTTCGCGTACTCCGCCTTGGCTTGCTTCAGGATGGGGATGTCGGGATCGGCGTCTTTCCAGAGGGCCAGGAAGTCTTGGTAAGCGGTCTTGGCTTTGTCATACCCTGGCAAAAACTCATTCCGAAGCGTAGGACTATCTGAAGCCGCTGAACATAACGACATCGGTATCGTTGTAGCGGGCGCGGGTGATCGCGATTTTCTTGCCATCGCGTTCCCAAGCATAGGCGGGTACAAGCGCTGGCTCGGAATCGAAATGCGTCAACTGAACTGGCCCGCCGCCAGCAAGCGGCTGCATGTATAGGTTCTGCGTATTTCCCGTGGTATTGTGAACGTACGTGAGTGCGTGTCCGTCCGGCGTCCATCCAAGCCAATTGAACGTCGAAGGAGCCGCAATCTCCTGCAAGGGCGCGCTACCATCCAGCTTTTGCACAATGAACTTCGACTCTGCGTTGACTCCTTGCCCGTCGATCCTTCCATACGCGACTAATGTGCCATCCGGCGAGACAGCTGGGTCAAACACGACCCCACGGGCTAATTCCACGGGTGTGCCGCCATCAATTGAGATCTTGAAAATGCGGGTCATATTGTCAGTCGCCTGAGGTCCTGAGTAAACGAGCCACTTGCCGTCTGGTGTGCAGGAAGATTCCTCCTCGTTCCTGCCAAAGGTAAGCTGCTTCAACTCACCAGATGCGACATTTAGACGCCAGAGATTGGGAGTGTTGCTCTCGGAGACTCTGGAGACAACCACGATATCCTTTGAGCCGCATGCTTTTGGGTTGAAAGCAAGCTCATCATTCTCCAGTAAGCGGACTCGGCTGCTGCCATCGGCCGCCGTAACGTACACATGAAACGCAGCATCCCGTTGCAGCAGTTTACCAGCGCCGGTCCATGAGATTTCGTATCCAGTTGCTTGCTCGGTCGAGATCGGCGTTAGGTGCCAATCGACTTTGTCATTCAAAGCTATTGGAGAATTGCCCACATAAATCGTTGCCGATTGGCGTCCCTGGGTAGTGACCAACGACTTACCATCAGCCGTAACGCTCACAGACGCGTACTGGCTCAAATCGTTGCTGATTTTGAAAGGATCTCCGGAAGGGTAGGGTTGAAACCAGATCTGAGGACGCAGTCCAGTCGATTTTTCAGCAGCCACGAAGAACAGTCCAGTGGAATCCGGCATCCAGACAACTGCACTGACCAGGGTGGGGAGCGGAAAGCTCCTTACCAGCTTGCCGTCGGGCGCGATTATGAGTATGGATGTAATCCTGCTTTTTCCCTGATCGAAGGCACCTATCGCGATCAGATTTGCCGAAGCTGACCAGGAAGGACCAGTGATGAGACCTTTGATACCGGATTCATGTCGCATAACAACTTGCTCGCCGGTGCCGTCGGCATGCGCTATCAAAACCTGATCTTCACCTTTGGCCGGAATAGTACGCACATACACGATTCGTTTGCCATCAGGTGAGAATGCCGGAGCACTGGCTACATCACTAACGATCTGACGCGATGTACCGCCCAGGGCGGGCACACTATAAAGATTGGTGTTGTTAGGGTTGGCAGGATCGGTATGCGTGTAGTACAGATAATTCCCATCGGGTGTGAAGGTGGCGCCAGGGCCAAAGAGTCCAGTCTGTGGTGGCACGACCGTGACCTCACTTCCCGTGATCACCTGCTTCACGCGCAGGCTGCGTTCGCCTTCGCGGCGGCCATAGGCCACTAACCTACCGTCAGATGAAATGGTGGCAAAATAGACGGCCTGGCCGTGATCCGTAAGTGGCCGGATGCTGATGTTGCGAGTGTCGATTACCGATATGTTCCGTCTCAAAAGCTTGTAAAGCCCGAACGATGCCACGACCGCCAGCAGCAATAGCATCGAAGCCATGGAGATCAGCGTGCCCTTGTGCCGACGAGCCTCGGCCATCAGGACAGAACTGGATGATGCCGAGCCAGACGACGAAGCCGCTGCACCAGCAGCTCCGGTGGCAGGAGCCACTGGCACGGTCAGACCTGAGATAGCCTCAGATGCGGCCTCGGCTACTGCTCTGCCAGATTCCGTTTCCCGCTTCAGGCGTTTCAGGTCAGCTCGCATCTCAGACGCGTGTTGGTAGCGCAGATCACGATCCTTCTCCAGAGCCTTGAGAATGATCCGCTCGAACTCAAGAGGTACTTCCGGATTCAGCCGCACAGGAGCGGTTGGTGACTTATGTAAAATCGCGTCAAAGATGTCGCCTGAACCTTCGCCGCGGAATGGCACCATGCCCGTGACCATCTCATAAAGAACCGCCCCAAAGGAAAACACGTCCGTTCGCGCATCCAACTCCCTGCCCCGGACTTGCTCAGACGACATGTACGCAATGGTGCCGAGCGTAGCTCCAGGACTGGTCAGGTGCTCTTCGCTTTGCAGCTTTTCTTGAATCGTGGCGGTTGCGCCCTCCTCAATCCGACTGTTTCGCACTGTCACCTTGGCTAAACCGAAATCAAGAATCTTGGCATGACCACGCTTCGTTATGAAAAGGTTCGCAGGCTTGATGTCGCGGTGGACGATCCCTTCGGCATGGGCAGCATCGAGCGCGTCGGATATTTCGATGGCGATGGATAATACGGTTTCGATTTCGAGCGGGCGTCCCGCAATGCGGTGCTTCAGCGT
>Ga0075423_10001092_pt1 | contig 23381 bp, 17 predicted proteins | sample SoiMethybrSBSTD2_FD_80114 | JGI IMG/M metagenome (GOLD analysis project Ga0075423, IMG submission 80114) | Bulk soil microbial communities from a Populus tree surrounding site in Tennessee, USA - Soil MetaG P. TD hybrid SBSTD2 | ecosystem: Environmental > Terrestrial > Soil > Tree plantation... | reverse complement strand
TTCTTCCCAGCCGACAGGAGTTTACAACCCAAGGGCCTTCATCCTCCACGCGGCGTTGCTGCGTCAGGCTTTCGCCCATTGCGCAAGATTCCCCACTGCTGCCTCCCGTAGGAGTCCGGACCGTGTCTCAGTTCCGGTGTGACCGATCGCCCTCTCAGGCCGGTTACCGATCGTTGCCTTGGTGAGCCGTTACCTCGCCAACTAGCTAATCGGGCGCGGGCCCATCCGGTAGCGCGAGATCTTACGACCCCGCTTTGATCGCCAGGACTTTCGTCCCGAAGATGTCATGCGGTATTAGCTCGAGTTTCCCCGAGGTATTCCCCACTTCCGGGCAGGTTACCCACGTGTTACTCACCCGTCCGCCACTCGACTGGAAGGAGTTGCCCCCTTCCGCCTCGTTCGACTTGCATGTGTTAAGCACGCCGCCAGCGTTCATTCTGAGCCAGGATCAAACTCTCCACTTAAAAGTGTTCGCACGACCGGGGCTTTCGGCCCCGACCGGTTGATGCGAGTTAATCCTGTTGTGTGTTTCTGAAAACTCTGGTTTTTCCAAAAAACCAGGAAAAAGACGTCTGGCACGCTCTACTCAGTTTTCAAGGAACCGTGCCCCCGGGGATTCCCACCACCGGACGCCGCGCCGTACCTCCGGCGCGACCAAAGGACCCATCTTTGAGACGGATCGATCAGTATACGGATTTTTTGGGCTCTGTCAATCAATATTATTCGAGGGTCGCCGGCTCTCCGGAGACGGACGACTCCGCCGAAATCGAGCCCTTGGAAAGAACCAACCCTTGCGGGGAACGGGAATATAGGTTTCCGGAAGGGGTCTGTCAAGACAATTCGAAAAAACGCGAAAAGGCGCATAAACAGGACCTTTTCGCTGCGTCCGGCTGCACAGAAAACGGTGCAGTCTTCAGGCCTTCTTCGGCAGGCTCGCGAGGACCCGGGCGACCGCCTCGGGGTAGGCCTTGTGCTCCTCTTCCAGGATCCGGGCCGAGAGGGTCTCCTCGGTGTCTCCCGGCAGGACCGGGACTCGCCGCTGGAGCACGATGGGGCCGGTATCGGTCCCTTCGTCGACGAAATGGACCGTGCAGCCGGCTTCCCGCTCCCCCGCCTCGAGAGCCCGGCGCTGGACATGGAGACCGGGGTACTTGGGCAGCAGCGCCGGGTGAATGTTGAGAATGCGCCCCCGGTAGCGCTCGACAAACCGAGGCGAGAGCACGCGCATGTAGCCGGCGAGCAGGACCAGATCCGTCTGGAACGCGTCGAGGATCTTCAACACCTTCTCCTCGTGCTCGTGCCGGGTCAGCCCGTCACGGGGAATCGGGAAGGCGTTCAAGCCGCGCTCGACGGCGCGGTTCAGACCCGGCGCGTCGGCCACGTCGGAGATGACCGCGACGATCGCGGCGTCGGGGATGCGGCCGTCGGCAATCGCATCGCAGATCGCGACGAAATTCGAGCCTCGGCCCGAGAGCAGGACGGCGAGTCGGCGCTTCATGGTTCGGCGGCGCGTCCGGGGGCAGAATACACACAAATGAGAGCGCGCGCCGTCACGCCGTCCACCGCCGGACCGGCGGTGGCCGCGGCGCTCGCCTTCACCGGCGCCGCCTCGCTCGCGGGGCTGCTGTGGATCCCTATGGACCTCTATGACGAACCCGCGCTGGCGGTGGGCGGACGGATCGTTCGCGCGGGAGGACTTCCGTATCTCGACTTCTATACCCACTATGGGCCGCTCGGTTACAGCCTCATGGCCCTCTTTCTGGGACTCGGCAATCCGGGAATCGCCTATCGCCTCGCGCAAGCGTCCGCTCTCGCAGCGGTCGCGGTTCCTCTCTATTTCGTCGCGCGGCGAATCTCCTCGACCCGGGCCGTGGCGGCCGCTCTCGTCGCCCTCGTTCTCCTCGCCTTTTCCGCGGCGATCGTCTCCACGCACTTTTTCGGATTTGCTCTGGCGGTCCTCGCGCTGGAGCTCCTGGCCCTCGGCGAGCTCGCCATAGAGCCGCGATCGCGCGACCGGCTGTGGCTTGCCGCGGGTGCGGCGGCGGGCCTTTCGGGACTCGTGCGCCCCGCATTCGCCGTGTATTCGGCGGCTGCCGTGCTCGGGTTCGTTCTCGCTACGAGCCGATCACCCGGATGCGCGCGCCGGCTCGCGCGATTCTGCCTCGGCGCCGTGGCGGTCGCCGGCCTCGCCTGGCTTCTGCTCTACCGCGCGATCCCTCCGGCGGACGCCTGGTTCGCCACGATCGTGCTGCCGGCCCGCCTGACAGGCGGAGCCGCGCGCTTCCTGTCGTCCGCGCTGCTGCCGCCGTTCGTCGGCGCCTCGCCGCAAAAGATCTTCGGCTCGCTACACCTCGCGGTTCTCTTTCTGCTCGTCACACTCGCGGCGCTGCGTTCCCCCGAGCGGCGAGCGCGCGTGGCGTCCGTGGCCGGAGCGGTCATCGCCGCGGCGACGCCGAGCCTGCTCGCTTCCGCTTCCGCGCCGGGGACCATCGCTGGGCTCATCGCGGCCGCGCTCCTCGCGTCCGCGGTCCTGAGCTACTACTTTGCGTCTCCGAGCCTCTCGAGCGCTGCCTTGCGGATCTCCGCGCTGGCCGGCCTCGCCTCCGTCGCCTTTCTCCACTACGCGATGGCGCGCGGCGATCAGGCCCACGTGACGGCGGCCCTGGCCCTGGCCGTCGCCGCCGCGGCTGCCGTGCTACCGGCTCTCACTCGGCGAGGGCGCGCCGCCGCCATCGCCCTGCTCGCCGTCGCGATCCTCCCGACGCTGATAGGCGCGCCTCCATACCCCGCCTACTGGATCGGCCGGGAGCCGGGGGGCGCCTGGGCTTCGACGGCGATCGGGCTCACTTCCCGTTTTCCCGCGTCGCGATTCCCGGCGGACGCGGTCGCGGCCGCGCGAAAGGCGGATGGCGACGCCTCCCCGTCCAGCCGCTTCGTCGCCCTCGCGACCGATCACTCACGAACCGAGGGCAGCGCGATCGTTCTCTTCCTGCTCTCGTCGCGGCTTCCGTACACCCGCTGGTACGCCTACGACCCCGGAGTCCAGAGCACGCCGTTCGTCCAGCGGCAGATGGAGGACGAGCTGCGGCGATCGGGAAGCGCAACCGCGGTCACCTGGAAGAGCGAGAGCTTCGCGGGCGTGCCGGAAGCGGATCCGCCGCGTACGGAGTTGGATCGTGAGCTCCGCCGCCTCTATCCGCGAGTGGCCGAGAGGTTCGGAGTCCTGGAGGTGCGGGAGAATCGCTAGGGCGCGGGCTCGATGACCACGCGCCGGGAACCGCCCGCCTTGACGTTGCCGATGGCGAACCAGCGCTGGCCGGCGCCCTTCCAGAGGTCCGCCACGCGCGCGAGGTCCGCCGCGCCGACGAAGACGACCATGCCGATGCCCATGTTGAACACGCGGTGCATCTCTTCGAAGGAAACGTCGCCCTCGCGCCCGATCACGTCGAAGACCGCGGGCACAGGCCACGCTCCCGACTTGATGCGCACGTCAAGCCCCTCGGGAAGCACCCGGGGGATGTTGTCGTAGAAGCCTCCGCCCGTCAGGTGCGCCATTCCATGGACGAGTCCCTCGTCGAGAAGGGGCTCGAGCGCGCGCAAATACGACAAGTGCGGGTCGAGGAGGACGTCACCGACGGCGCGGCCTCCGAGCTCCTCCAGCCGATCCTGCGGCTTTCGGCCCATCGTCTCGAAGAAGACCTTGCGCGCGAGCGTGTACCCGTTGGTCTGGAGACCCACCGAGGGAAGCCCCAGAGCGACGTCTCCCGCCTCGATGCGGGAGCCGTCGAGGATCTTCTCGCGCTCCACGACTCCCACGATCGTGCCCGCGACGTCGTATTCGCCGGCGGCGTAGAAGCCCGGCATCTCGGCGGTCTCGCCGCCCAGAAGGGCCGTTCCGTTTTCCTTGCACGCGCGGGCGATTCCCTCGATCACGCCTTCGATGACGCCCGGCTCGACCTTGCCCGTCGCGATGTAGTCCAGGAAAAAAAGCGGGCGCGCGCCCTGGACCAGGATGTCGTTGACGCAGTGGTTGACGAGATCCGCACCGCAGGTGTCGTGGCGGCCCATCTCGATGGCGATCTTGAGCTTCGTGCCGACGCCGTCCGTCGACGCCACCAGGACCGGCTCGCGATACTTCGAGAAATCGGGCCGGAAGAGACCGCCGAAGCCGCCGACGTCGCCGAGGACACCCGGCGTGAACGTCGAGCGGATCGCGGCTTTCGCGCGGGCGAGCGCGGCGGCTTTGGCGTCGATGTCGACGCCCGCGTCGGCGTACCGGGAGGTCATCGGCGGAGGCGGATTATATCGGCCGCGCCGGGAGGAATGCGGACACGGGACGCCCCGGAACGCGGCAGGCATCGGCCATGTACGAGACGATGTAGGCGCGCCGCAGGTTCGGGCTGCTGTTCACGGCGCTGCCGTGGATCAGCCAGCTCGAGAAAAAGATGACGTCGCCGGCGTGCGCGGGCAGCGACACGAGGCTCTCGGGCGACACCTGGTCGGGGTCGATCCGCAGGTCGTTGAGGTCGTTGAGCGACGGCACGAATCGAGTGACGCTTCCGAGCGCGAAAGTCTTGAGCGCGGCGAACGCCTTTTCACGGGTCGTCTGCGGATTGTCACCCGTGCCGGTCAGGGAGGTGGCCCGCCGCAACGACCGCGTGACGAAGTCGGGCAGCTTCCGGCCTCCGACGAGAATGGTGTGCTCGGTCGCGCCGCGGTGGCTCCCCGGAACGACCTGGAGGCACCCCGCTTCCTGCGGAGCGTCGTCGAGGGCGATCCAGGCCGACAGCGCGAGATCCGGCCGGTCGATGTCCCAGTAGGCCGCGTCCTGGTGATAGTGCACGACGGCGCCCGCGAGCGGGCTCTTGACGATGACGACGTCGCGGAAGATGCGCGACGGTCCGAGCAGGTCCTCGACCGCCTCCGCCACCGTCGAGTGCTGCGCGATTCCCCGGAAGACGTCGTCGCGCTCGGCGAGCTGAGGGATCTTGCAGTGGATCGGATCCCCGGACTCGCCGTAGCGGAAGATCGCGCCCGAGCCGGCGTCCTCCATGCATGTCTCCGTGCGCCGGCGACACGTGGCCAGCGCCTCCTCGGACAGGACTCTCTCGCGCTTGACGAAGCCGTCTCTTCGAAACGCGTTCCGTTCTTCGGCCGTCAGCACGGCGACTCCTCCGGCCGGACCGCGACCACGCGCATGTTGGAAGTCAGACGAAAGAGCTTGCCGAAGGCGTCCAGGGCCGAGAAGACCGCGAGGGGCACGAAGCGAGGAGGATGCGGGCGCAGCCAGCGAGCCCAGGCCGAATGCCCGGCCTCCGCCGCCCGGTGATGCACCGACTGGATCCAGAAATTGGGGCTCGCGAGCGAGTCCACGCGAGTCACTCGGAGGCCCGCGCTCCGAAGCAGCGCCGGCAGCGAACGGTCGTTGAACAGGTGGAAATGACGGGGAATATGGTACCCCCCCCAGTACCGCTTCGAAAACAGGCGGTGATCCCAGGATCGGGTGTTGGGGGTCTCGATCACGACGGCGCCTCCCGGACGGAGCAGCGACCGGAGGCGCTCGACCATGCGACGGGGATCCGGGACGTGTTCGATTACCTGCTGCAGGACGATCAGCGCGAACGTCCCCTCCGGCAGATCTGCGTCCTCGAAACGTCCGAGCAAAACCCGGAATCCGTGTCGCCGCGCAGCCTCGACCGCACGGGCGTCGAGCTCAACCCCGTAAAGACGCTCGCGAGCGACTCCGCGGGCGTGGAGGATCCGCAGGAGGCGGCCGTCACCGCATCCGACGTCGAGGACGTTTCCGTCGCGGGGCGCCGCCGCGAGGTACGCCCCCGCCGACCGGCGATCCAGCCATTCCTTGACGCGGTAGCCGATCGAGGGCGTCGCGTCGAAGTCGTAGGCGTAGTAGTTCGAGGGATAGATGACCGACAGCGCGGACTCGTCGGGCCTCGGAGACAGCGAGACGACGTCGCAGGTCGGACACAGGCGGAAGGTCCATTCCATGTCGCCGGTGCTCGCGTACTCGAAATCCGGACCCCGCGCGTGTTCGACCGAGGGCTCCCGGCCGCAGATCGGACAATGCGCGGCGACCGTGCGCACCGAGCTCATCGTGTCGAAAACGGACGCAGGCTGCCGCGGGTGTCGTCGTAGAGGTAGAGCCGGCGGTCCGGCGCCAGACCCGCCAGCTCCGAATCGCGTGAGCCGAGGTCGTGGACGACCCAGACCGGAGCGGCCGCGAGATCGGGCGGGTTCTGAACGAAGCTGCTGTTGACGCTGCTGACCGGCGTATAGCGCACGAACACGATCGCCTTCGACGGCAACTCCCGGACTTTCGTCTCGAACCTCGTCTGGAGGGCCAGCTCGTTTCTCCTCCTCTCGCGCGCCTCGACGACGTCCGCGATGCTCACGACCAGGAGGAGCGCCCCCATCGCCGCGATTCCCATCGAGCGCCATCCTCCACGGCGCTCGCCGGAGGGCGCTCGCGCGGGCAGCGCCTGCAGGACCGACGCAGCCGCGCCGCAAAGACCCAGCGCCGTCGCGAAGGAGAGCAGGGGCTGAAGCTCCAGATAGTACGGAGTCCACGCCGGGTTATGCGCGAAGAAGAGGTATCCGACAAAGAGGCAGACCGCGGACACGAGGGCGAACGCCGCTTCTTTTCCGAAGTCGAGAGCTCCCAGGATCGCGAAGAGGCCGAGCCCCTCGCGTCCGCCACTCCACTGATTGAGCCCGATCGTGTACGCGCGGCGGAGCGCCGTATCGGGAAGCGCGGCGACCGTGTGCTCCGCGTGCAGGCGCCGGTACTGCGCCTCGAACGGAGCGAACGCTTCGGGAACCGGCCGCAGCGGCGGGTCGGGACGCACGCCGAAGCCCGTCCACTCGTACGGGAAGTAGACCGTGGAGTACTGCCGGTAAGGGCTCAGGCGCCAGTCCCCGGTGGTGCCCGCGTTCCAGACGGGCAGGAGAAGAAGACAGAGGCCGCCCACGCCGACGGCAATTCCAAGCTCGCGCCAGGCTCCGCGCGCGAGAACACGGCGGAGGAAGACGAACGCGATCGGGACGGTCAGGGCGAACATCGTCATCGGCCGCGTGATCGCGCCCCAGCCGACGCAGAGGGCGAGAACGGCGATCCAGGCTCGCCCGCCTCCATCCAGCCAGCGGCGGAGTGCCCAGAGCCCGACCAGCCAAAGAGCGAGGGTGGTGTTCTCCGAAAGGTAGGAGGCGCGGTACCAGAACGTGCCGGGCGCCGAGGTCCAGAGCAGGAACGTCACGAGCGCGACCGGCCCGCCCGCGATCCGCCGCGCGTGGGCGAAGATCAGCGCGCCCGAGAGGGCGTTCAGCAGGATCGGCACGAGGGCCGGCATTCCCAGCCACGCGCCGGGAACCAGCAGCAGCGAGTGGCCGGGTGGGTACTTGGAAGCCAGGAACGGCGTCACGAAGACGTGCAGCTGCTCGAAGAAATCGGGCAGGGGCCGGCCCGGAGCGGTCCACCTTCCCGACGCGAAGATCGAGGACTGGAGGACGTAGGCCGCCTCGTCGTGCACGACGGCGGCGGGCCGAGCCGATCCCCAGACGTACGCGACGACCAGGCCACCGACGACGCCGCACACGACGACGGGGACGCGGCCCTGGAGCGCGCGCCATTCCGGCATGCGGGGCCGCGGACGCAGCGGTCCGGGCAGCGCGAGAAACAGCGCGAGAATCGGCAACGAAAGGGGAACGCGGCCGGTCACGACCCAAAGGCAAGCGGCCAGGGCCGCGGCGAAACCGAGTGTGGCCGCCGCGACACGCAGGCCCGATGCGCCCGCCGAAGCCGGCGCCGCGAGCGGGCTCCGGGTGCGGATCAGGAGCGTGAAGCTGACGAGCAGCAAGAGCGGAACGAACTCGGTCATGCCGGGCGCGTCAATCGGTTCGGCAGAGAACCTGATACTGGGCACCCGCCGGAATCGCGGTGAGGAGCGGCTCGAGGAAGCGGAGGCCGCGCAGGAAACCCGGGAACAGAAAGAGGTGGTCAGTGCGGAGGATCGAGAAGCCGGCCGCCTTCAGCATGTACCGCGCCTCGGTGGCCGCGAGGGGCCGCGTCCCGCGGTCGAACGGAATCCGGCTCATCACCAGGCGCGTGCCCGGATTCCAGGCGTTGTTTTCCCACAGCGCGAGACATCCTCCCGGCCGAAGGCTGCGGCGCAGAAAGAGAAGCTCGCCGTGGCGGTCCTCCGGCGCGATGTGATGGAAGACGCCGTTGCAGAACGCCAGGTCGAAGGAACCCTCGGATACGGCCTCATCGCGCGGAATGAATCGAATCCGGTCGTCGGCGTTCCGCGCTCGCGCCGCCTCGAGCAGGCCGGAGGACTTCTCGACGCCGAGCACCCGACGGGCGCCGAGAATCTCGAGAAAGAGCGGAGCCGATGAGCCATGCCCGCAGCCGTAGTCGAGGACCGAGGCGGGACGCTCTTCCATGTCGCGGAGCCGCCGCGCGAGCCACTCGATCCGGCGGCGCGCGAAGTAGACGGCGCTCTCCCCCGATACCCGGAGGCCCTGGTTGAGGACGTCGTCGTAGTCGTCCCGGTGGGCGTCGAACGGGGAGTCGCCGGATCCGCCCACGGAGCCGGTTCCCGACGGCTCGGCGCTCACTTTCGCCGCATTCCGAGGATGCTCAGGAAGAAGCTCGAGAGCACCGTCTGGAAACCGAGGACCGTCAACGTGACGCCGGGAATGACCCAGCGCATCGTCCGGCTGTAGTCGAGCGCGCCCCAGCCCGCGCTGCGCCACTGCAGGATCGCGGCGACGAGCAGCAGCAGTCCTCCCGCGGTGGTCAGGGCGCCGGCGATCACCCCGCGCTCGAGGTTGACCATGCGGAAAAAGCGCGTCACCCGCGGGTCCTCCGGAAGAAGTCCCTCGCTGATCGCGAACGACTTCGTGAAGAGGGCGAAGAGAAGGGATTGGTAGCCGCAGACGATGGCGAGGCTCGCGAAGAGAAGCGTGTGCGCGTCGAACGCGACATGCCCGATCCGCAGGCCCGGCATCACCAGAGCGAATCCCAGGAGCCCCAGGGCCACCAGGATCGCTCCCGGAATCACGAAAAGCCAGCGCGGGCTGTAGAGAAGGAAGAAGCGCAGCGTGCGCCAGCCGTCGCGGAACGTCTTCAAGTGCGGCCGGTGGGACTTGCGCCCGTCCGGATGGAGCGTGATCGCCACCTCTCCGATGCGTGCCCGGGCGAGGCTCGACTTGATGATCATCTCGGTCGCGAACTCCATGCCCGAGCAGCGCTGGTCGAGCGAGTCGTAGTGCGCCCGGGTGAAGCCGCGAAGGCCGCAATAGACGTCGTGGATCGGGGCCCCGAACCAGGATCGGGCCATGCGCGAGAACATCGGATTGCCCCACCAGCGGTGGAGCAGCGGCATCGCGCCCGGCAGGACGCGTCCCCCGCCGGTGCGCAGCCGGCAGCCCTGGACGAGGTCGTATCCCTGGCGCAGCTTTTCGACGAACTTGGGGATCTCGCCGAAGTCGTAGCTGTCGTCGGCGTCGCCCATGACGATGAAGCGGCCGCGGCTGGCCGCGATTCCCGCCATCAGTGCGCTGCCGTAGCCCTTGGCGGTCGCGACGACGACCCGGGCGCCCATCCGCTGGGCGATCTCCACGGACCGGTCGCTGCTGCCGTTGTCGGCGACGACGATCTCCCCGACGATTCCTCCCGACTGCAGCGCGGCCTGCGCCTTTTCGATGCACGCGGCCAGCGTGTCTTCCTCGTTGAGGCAGGGAATGACGACCGAGAGCTCGAAGGAAGAGGCCTGGCCGGAGGCCGCGGCGCGCGCGGCGTCCCTCGCGCCGGAGCTCACGGCTCCGCCTTCGCGCAGGGCGGTGCGGTCGAGGGAGAGGAATGCAGGATGCCTCTAGATTAGCGCATCGGGCGCGGATTCCGCCTCAAAAACAGCCGGAAGCGGGCATGCCCGCGATCCGGCCCCGTGGAGGGCGACGGATCGTAGTTGGCCTCGACCCACTCCCGGATGCGGACTCCGTAGTCTTCGCCGAAGAGCGTGCGCCGGTACTCGCTGACGGGTCGCCGCCAGAAGACCACGGCGGCCGGAGCGGCGCGCTGGAGCTCGCTCAGGATCTCCGCTTCGTTGCGCGAAGTCACATAACCGGGCAGGTACAAACGGTGGCGCACGGGATTCCGTCGCCCCGAAAGGAAGTTCAGGATCTCACCTTCGGGAAAGACGACGAGGACGTCCTCGCCCGACGTCTTCGCGCGCAGGTCGGCCGCGAGCCCCTCGACTTCGGCCGCGAGCTCCGGTCGCGTGGAGAGCATCCCCGACGTGCCCGCGACCGGAACGTCGTCGATCGAGCCGTAACGCCAGAGTCGGCCCACGAATGCGGCTGCGACGATCCCTGCAAGTCCCCATCTCACGATCCGGGACGCTCGCCGGCGGGCTTCGCGGCCGCGTAACAGAACGACAGCGAGCTGCGTCAGCCCGGCCGCCGCGACCAGCGCGAAGAGGAGAGGAGGGGCCACGTACGGCGCATCGCCGATGTGGAAGGGGCGTCGGTAGGAGAGGACGAGCCCGAGCAATCCGCAGGCCGCGAGCGCCGCGGCTCGAGAACCCCGCGCGCGCCGGAGAGCCACGAGGAGCGCGGCCGCGCTCACGAGCGGTGCGGCGCTGAATGACACGGCATCGCCGGCTCCTCCCAGAGCCGCGGCCGCCGCCAGGACCGCCACGGATCCGAGCAGAACGGCGAGCCAGCGGCGGCGATCGATGCCGCAGGGACGCGACGCCAGGAGCGCCAGCGCGACGAGGCCCGTCCCGCAGGCCGCCGAGTATGCGAGCTCGGCGAGTCCACCCCGCCAGTCGAGACCGCCCGAAAGAATCGCGAGTGATTCTCGCGTCTCGGGTGGAAGCCCCGCCAGCAACACCGGCCCGTCGCGCAGTACCGCGTCCGCTCCCGCCGACCACACGAACGCGCCGAGGCCGATCCCGAACGTGCCGACGAACGCGAGAGCGGCAATCACCGCGTCGAACACGCCGCCCTTTCGGAGGCGGGAACGCACGATCGACGCGAGGGCCGTCGCGACGATCGCTGCGAGTCCCCATTCGGTCCGGCAGAGTCCGGCAAGCCCGGCGCAGACTCCGGCGGCCGCCGAGGGCCAGATCTCGCGGCCCCGCCGCGGCCGCGCCGCCAGCGCCACGGCGCCGAGCGCGAACGCGGCGGCGTGCCAGATTCGATAGCCCATTCCGAGGAGGGCGCCTCCGGCGTTGGGCATGAAGATCAGGGCCGGAATGGCGAGCGCAGTCCACAGGGCGGCGGATCCGCGATCCGTCACGCGGCGGAGGACAACGAAGAGAACCGCCAGCGTCGCGGCGGCGGAAACGGCTCCCGCGAGAACGAGGGTGGCGAAGCCCGATCCGAAGACCCTGAAGAATGCCGCCTGGAAATACGGCGTGAATGGTCCGAACCAGTAGACGACGTCTTTGTAGAGAAGCTCGCCGCGCGAGAGCCCATCCGGGACGATCCACTCCCTTCCGGAGTCGATCAGGGGGTCGGACCACTTGCCGCGCGAGACCAGATAGAGGGCGACGGTCGCCGCCGCAAGAAGCGCCGCCGCGGCCCACGCCGCCCGCCGACGCGTCACGTCATGGGCCTCGCCGGTCCCCGGTCGGAGCCACGCGCGCGCCGTTCTTCCAAACGCCGTCGATCTGGCGCAGGTTGGCGACATTCGCGAGCGGGTCGTACTTGAGGACGACGAAGTCCGCCCGTTTGCCGGGCTCGAGTGTTCCTCGATCCCTGTCGACGTCGACCGAGCGGGCCGCCGTCTGCGTCGCCGCGTGGATCGCTTCGAGAGGCGACAGACCGGTCCTCACATAGAGATCCGCCTCGACCGACACGGCGAGACCCGGGAACGCCCACATATCCGTACCGAGCGCGACGGGCACGCCGGCGGCTTTCAGCTTCTTGATGTTCTCGCGGAGGACGGGCAGGCGGCGCTGGAGACTCTCGAAGTTCGGGTAGCGCTCCCGATAGCCATCGGAATACTCCTTCGACGCGAGCCTCGTCTTCGTCGGCGGATTTAGCCATTCCTCGGGCAGACCCGCGAGCGATTGATCGACGAAGCTCCGCGTGTTCGCCAGGAACTCGAAGATGTCCATCGTCGGGATGTAGAAAACCGGCCGGCTCTTCATGACGGCGATGGTGGCGGCGTCGAGCGGATCGAGGACGCCGTGCGCGAGCGCCGTGGCGCCCGCCGAGATCGCGAGCTTCGCTTCCGGCCCGTTGGGAGCGTGGACGATCGCGCGCATCCCCTCCGCGCGGGCCTCCGAGATCAAGGCGTCGACGATCTCCGGCGACACCTTCGGCAGCGCCGGCCTCGGAGCCCGGCACCACGCCATGTCGTCGAGCATGACCTTGATTTCGCGCGACCCCAGCGCCTTCGCCTTGCGCACGGACTCGCGCGCCTCGGCGGCTGTCGCGGGATAGCGATTCAGGTGCGAATCCGGCGGCTCCCCCTGGTCCCACCAGCCGCCCTTCGTCGTGAAGATCGGAGCGGCCGGAATCACCTCCGGGATGTCCGTCCGGCTGGCCGACTCCTTCGCAAGCGCCTCCGCCGATGCCGTGTCTTCCGCCATGAGGCGCACGGTCGTGATGCCCCAGTTCAGCATCGTCTTCAAGTCCTGCTCGGACTCGGCATGCACGTGCGCGTCGATCAAGCCCGGGATGATCCAGCGGTTGTCACCGGTGATCACCTGCGTGCCGGCCGGCAGCTTCGCCATCGCCTCGAGCGTCGCCGCTCCGACCGAGACGACGCGCCCGTCCGCGATGACGAGCAAAGAGTTCGGGACCGGCGGCGCGCCCGTCCCGTCGATGATTGTCGCGCCCCGGAAGGCGATCGTGGTGGCGGCGACCAGGATCGCTCCGCTCACACTCGAGGTAGAGACTTAGCCCGCGTCGAGCGCGTGTTCCTTCTCGCGCTCCTCTTCCTCGATCTCAACGGGGTAGATGCCGGTGAAGCACGCCGTGCAGGTCGCCTGCTGCGGACGGCCGAACGCGTCGAGCATGCCCTCGACCGAGAGGTATCCCAGAGTGTCGGCCTCGATGAACTGGCGGATTTCTTCGACCGACGCGTTGGCCGCGATCAGCTCCTTCCGCGTCGGGGTGTCGATCCCGTAGTGGCAGGACTTGACCGTCGGCGGCGACGAGACACGCACGTGGACCTCGCGGGCACCCGACTCGCGCAGCATCCGCACGATCTTGCGCGACGTCGTGCCTCGCACGATCGAGTCGTCCACGAGCACGACGCGCTTGCCTTCGACCACCTCCCGCACCGGGTTCAGCTTGACCTTGACACCGAAGTGGCGAATCGCCTGCTTGGGCTCGATGAACGTCCGGCCGACGTAGTGGTTGCGGACCAGGCCCAGCGCGAACGGGATCTTCGACTCCTCGGCGTAACCCAGAGCCGCGTACATTCCCGAGTCGGGCACCGGCACGACGACGTCGGCCTCGACCGGGTGCTCGCGAGCGAGGCGCCGGCCGAACCCCTGCCGCGACGCGGCAACGCTCCGGCCGAAGACCGTCGAATCCGGACGCGCGAAGTAGACGTGCTCGAAGACGCAGGGAGTCGAGATCGGAAAGGCGAATCGGTGCGAGGAGAAGCCCTCGCGCGACAGGCGCACGATCTCGCCGGGCTCGACGTCCCGCTCGAACTTCGCGCCGATCAGGTCGAAGGCGCAGGTCTCGGAGGCGACGACCGGAGAACCTTCCCGGATGCCGAGGGAGAGAGGACGGATCCCGTGGGCGTCGCGCACGGCGAAGATGCCTTCGCGCGACAGGATCACGAGCGAGTACGCTCCGCGCACCTCGGACAGCGCTTCGGCGATCGCCTCGGTCAGCGTGGACGCCTGCGAGCGCGCCACCAGATGGAGGATGACTTCGGAGTCGGAGGTCGTCGTGAAGAGCGCGCCCTTGGACTCCAGCATTGAGCGGATCTCCCGGGCGTTGACCAGGTTGCCGTTGTGGGCCAGGGCCAGCGGTCCCCGCCCGGTCGCGAAGACGAGCGGCTGGGCATTGGCCAGCAGCGACGCCCCGGCCGTGGCGTAGCGGACGTGGCCAATGGCGGTGCGTCCCGGAAGGCGCGAAAGTCTCGCCTCATCAAAGACATCCGCGACGTACCCCATCTCGCGCTCGACGCGGATCTGACCATTGTCGAGCGTGGCGATGCCGGCCGACTCCTGGCCCCTGTGCTGGAGGGCATAGAGGCCGAGGTAGGCGATGTTGGCAGCGTCCTCCGAATCGCAGACCCCGAAGACGCCGCATTCGTCGGAGAAGCCTCCGCGGTACGCCATTGGAGGAGAAGTTTAACATCCGGCCGCGCCGTTCTCTTCCCGCGCGTCGCGCACGTGGCGCCGCGTGCGTCAGCGCAAACCGTCGGCAAGGTAGAGCTGATCGAGGAAGCGCACGTACGCGTAGACGTACGACTGACCGTCCGCCGTGAGAAACACGCGCGCGATTCCGTAGAGACCGACCGGATCCACGGGCTCGATCTGCTTCCACGACTGGCGCGCGCCGCCCGCGAGCGCGATGCGATGGATCTCGGCGCCGCCGCCCTCGCGAGCCGAGACGACGTAGAGGAACCGCCCGTCGGGACTGAAGCGGATCGGCGCATCTCCCGGCTGTGCTCCCGCGACGGGCAGCGGCGCGCCTCCGTCGACCGGATAGAACTCCATGCGCCGGACCGCGTCGAGCGCGGCGACGCGCTGGCCGTCGGGCGAGATCGCCCAGTCCGCGCCGATACCTTCGGGGGTGATCGGCCGCGGCAAGCCGCCTGCGGCCGGCTGAACGTAGAGGCGCGCCGCGCGGCTCGGCTCGCTCGCCGAGAGAAGCAGGCTCTCACCTCCCGGAAACCAGGCCGCGCGCTGAATCGACGCAAACTCGGCGGTGCGGATCGCGCGCGGCTGCCCCGGCCCGGTCGGCAGCAGAACGAGCCCGACGGGTGTCACGCTGGGAGAAGAAAGCGCCCAGCGGCCGTCGGGCGAGAGAGCGAGCCCGCGCCCGTCGCCCAGCCGTACCGCCGGCGAGCCGTCGGTCGCGCGCAGGTAGACGCCGTACGTCGCGCCCCCTCCCTCCCCCGTCTCGTCGAAAAGAAGCGTCGTGCCGTCGGCGGTCAGATCCACCGGCCGCGACCAGTCGTGCCAGGAGAGATCCCTCGGTGCTCCCTCGCCGGGCGGCAGCCCGATGATTCCTTCGCGCGAGTGCTCGACGGCCAGCAGGACGCGGCCCTCGCGCGAGACGTCGTGCAGCGTCAGCGCTCCCGGCACGCGCGCGACGAGCCGTCGGCGGCCCGAAAGCGAGACGGCGTGGAGGGCGCGGGATCCGCCGACGGAGGCCGCCGTGAACCAGATCTCCGTCCCGTCGGGAGACCAGGCCAGGCCGCGCGCGGTGATCCAGCCCGAGGAGAGAACGCGCCGATTGCCTTCCCGGTCCACGACCACGATGGACCCCGAGTCGTCTCCACGCATGGGGTGGTCGATGTAAGCGACCAGATCGCCGCGCGGCGAGACGCGCGGGTGGCTCAAGTATCCGGACGCGGTCTCGACGAGCGTGCGGCCGATGGGAAACTCGATGCGGTTGACACCCGCCACGTTCCGCGCCACGGCCAGCGAGGTTCCGTCGGGCGACCAGTCCGCCGCCTGCACGGACTCGGCGACCTCGCGCGGCTCGCCGCCGGAGAGCGTCGAGCGGGCGAGCGTCCCCGCCGTCGTGAAGGGCGCCACCGGACGCGCGCCCAGCGTGATTGCCATTTCGCCCGAGGCCGAGATCGCCAGAACGCTGGCTGGAGGGAGCGCGAGCGGTACGGACTCGGGTAGCTCGGGACGCGTCGTGTAGATCTGGATCGGCGATCCGTTCCATGCCGCGCCGTAGACGATCGTCCGCCCGTCGGGAGCGAAACGGGCCGACCACACGGTGCCCTCCCGAAACGTCATGCGGTGAAACGCCGGCAGCCCGCGCTCGCGCGCCGACGTGCCGACGAAGTACGCGGAGGCCACGAGACCTGCGACCGCCAGCGCGATGCCGGCCGAGAGACCCAGCCGGGAACGGCGGGGCTCGGCCGGAACGGGCGAGGGCGCGGCGGCCTCGCCGTCGATCTGCGAGAAGTGGTCGCGCACGCTCTGGAGGTCCCGCGCGAGATCGCGCGTGGACGCGTAGCGGTCCTCGGGCGCCTTGGCGAGACATCTCTCGGCGATCCAGACGAGCGGCGGAGGCACTCGGGGCGCGAGAGTCGCCAGCGGCTCGGGCTCCTCGCGGATGATCGCCGCGAGCGTCTCGGCGCGCGTGGGCTTGTGGAAGGCGCGCTGGCCGGCGAGCATCTCGTAGAGAACGGACCCGAACGCGAACTGGTCGGATCGAAAGTCCACCGGCTGGCCGCTCGCCTGCTCCGGGGACATGTAGCCTGCGGTTCCCACGACCGCCCCCTCGCGGGTCTCCTCCGTCAGCGTCTGGTCCTCGCGCGCGGGCCCGTTCCCGTTCGTGCGGCGCTCGACCTTGGCCAGGCCGAAGTCGAGGATCTTGGCGAACCCGTCGCGCGTGACCATGACGTTCTCGGGTTTCAGGTCGCGATGCACGATGCCCGCGTCGTGCGCCCGGGCCAGCGCGTCGGCGAGCTGCGCGGCGACGTTGACTGCGCGCCGCACGGGGAGAGGTCCCGAGGACAGGAGGTCCCGCAGCGTGCGCCCGTCCACGAGCTCCATGACGATGAACGGCATCGCGGCCGCCTGGCCGATCTCGTGGATCGTGACGATGTTGGGATGGTTGAGGGCGGAGGCCGAACGCGCCTCGCTCTGGAAGCGCGAAAGACGTTGAGGATCGGCGGCGAAGTCCCGGGACAGAGCCTTGACCGCGACCTCGCGGTTCAGCCGCGTGTCGAGCGCGCGGTAGACCTCCCCCATCCCGCCGGCCCCGAGGCGAGCCAGGATCTCGTACTGGCCGAGTCGCGTGCCCGAGGACAGATGCATCGGAGGCTCCTGACCGACAGAGAGGCCCCCCGTCTCTCCCGATTACGTTTCTTCTTGGAAGAGGTTCCGATGAAAAGGACGAGTCGCGGGAATGCGAGGACGAACGCGCCGGAAAGAAGGACCGAAAATGCCGTCGCTCAGACGACGTTCAGAATGCGTCAGCGCACCTGGGTCTCGGTCGAGCTTCCCGCCGTGTAGCAGCGGAACACCATCGGCACGGATCCGATCCGGATCGCGTCGCCGTCGCGGAGCGGCTCCCGCCCCGCGACGCGGTGGCCCCGCAGCCACGTCCCGTTCTTGCTGCCGAGGTCTTCGAGCGCGGCTTCCCGGCCCTCGACGATGACGCGGGCGTGGCGTCGGGAGACCGTCGCGTCGTCGATCGAGATCGTGCATTCCCGCTCGCGGCCAATGTCGTTCTCACCTTCCGTCAGCGGGACTTCGCGCGTGCCCCAGACCAGCCGGAAGGCTCCTTCGTCCGCGGTCGACGCCTCCTCGTCCGCGAACGCGTAGCCGTAGCCGTGCACCGTGCGCACGTGGCGCGGAGAGCGCGCGTCGTCGCCGATCTCGCGCCGGATCTCGGCAACGAGACCAGCGAGGCTCGCTTCAGTGACGTACGTCCGGGGCCAGAGTTTCTCGAAAAGTTCGTCCTTCGAAATCGGGCGAGGCCTCCGCTCGATCAGGAGCCTGAGGAGCTCGAATGCCTTCGGAGAGAGATGCGCCGGAGCATCTCCCCGGAGGAGCTCGCGGCGCATCGCGTCGAACGTGCACTCACCGAATCGAACGCGCATCACCGTTCCTCACGAAAAACCCAAGACTTTCGAAGAGATCCATCAAGACCGCTGCCGGTTGCATGGGCGAACGTCAGGGATAGCGGAGGAGACGGCCCGCGAATTCCCGGGCACGCGTCCTCTTCCGCGGGAGACGTCCCGTGGACGTGCCGCTGGCGAGGATCGCCGCGAGGGAGCGGGCGATGGCAATCGCGGCGGCGTTCTTCCTGGCGGCCGCGGCGGCGCTCGCGGAGACCGACAGCGAGGCCGGCCTCGTCGCTCCCGCGAGCATCTCGTCGCTGAAGATTTCTTTCTTCATCGATCGGCGGCTGCCCCGCGCGCTGCAGCCGTCCCTCGACGAGGCGTTTCGACGCCTCTCCGACAGTCGCTGCGCCGAGATCTTCACGGACTTCGCCGACGCCGGCGGCCGCCGCCTCGATCGGAACCTCGCGGACACCGGGACGAGCGCCCCGTCGTACCTGGGGCTCGTCCTGTTCTACGACGGCCGGTCCACGGAACCGTGCCGGAACAGCCAGGTGCTGGCTTGGACCAACCCCGGGAGCCGCGCCGTCCTCGTCTGCTGGGACCAGTTCTCCGCGAAGCAGCGCTGGAGCGTCGGGTTCGCCGCGAACACGATCATCCACGAGACGCTCCACACGCTAGGTCTGGGCGAGACACCGCCGGATCCCCGCGTGATCACGGACCAGGTCGCGTTGCGCTGCGGCCGCTGAAGCGCAGAACAGGGATCAGCCCGATCCGCGGAGCCGGGCTCCGGCTCGTCCGGTGCGGGTCGTGCCGTTCGTCTCGGTGCGGTGGTAGCGCAGGGGTGTGAGGACCTCTCCCACCGTGAATTCCTCGCCGTCTTCCAGGCGAGTCGGCCGCGTCACCGCGCGTCCCCGGAGATACGTCCCGTTCTTGCTTCCGAGGTCTTCGAGCCATGCGCCGTCTTCCCCGACGACGACGCGCGCGTGGCGCCGCGACACGGACTGCTCGTTGATCCAGACGGCCGCCGCATGTTCGCGGCCGATGACGTTCTCTCCGGGAAGCAGCGCAATCTCCCGGCGGCGAAAAAAAAGCCGGTGCTCCGAGGCGCCAGGGTGCGCTGCTGCGGGCGCAGGCTCTTCGCTTCGAGCTTCGGCGCAGAACGCGTAGCCGAAGCGAGGCACTGTCCGAACGACGCGTGAAGCATGCGCGTCGTCGCCCAGTGCGGCCCGCAGCTCGACGACCAGGTTGGCGAGATTCGTTTCGGACACGAACGTGTCGGGCCAGAGCGCGGAGTGAATCTCGGCCTTCGACAGGGCCTTCGGGCGCTGGTGGACCAGGAGCTCCAGGAGAGTGAAGGCCTTCGGCGAGATCGATACCGGCCGGCCTCCCCGATGCAGCTCGCGCGTGTCCAGGTCGAGGGCGCAGTCCCCGAAGAGAAGCCTCATCTTCGCCCTGACGGAAAGCCCGTCGAAACCACATCCCGAGCTGAAGACATCGCCGCGCCTGTCGATCGATCTTAGCCCACGAAGGGCGAGGCGCAATCGGGCGACTTCGACCCGCGAAAGGAGACGGTCATGAAGAAGCAGTGGACATGGGTTCTGGCGGCTCTCGCGGCCGCCGCGTTGTCTGCCGGCTGCAACGGCGCCGACGAGATCACGGGTCCGGGTCAGGGTCACGGAAGAGTCGTCTCGCCTCCGCCGGCGGCTCCTCCGCCTTCGCGTCTGCCCTGCTGGAAAGATCCCGCGGCCTGCAACGGCGCGGAAGCCGTGGATGTGGACCGCAGCGCGGCCAAGATGGCCTCCGACGACAGGCTGGCGGACGGGCTCGGTCCGCGGATGACGCCTGTGGTCATTCCTCGCCTCCGGGATCCCGTCGCCGTCGGAGGGCGCCTTCGGGTCAAGCCGCTGCCCCTTCCGACGCCGGTTTCGAAGCTCCCTTGCTGGAAGAATCCCGCCAACTGCGACTGAGGGGCGACCGGAAGACTCTAGCCGGCGGGAAGCCGCTCGAGGAACCGCGCGAGGGCTCGCGCGAACTCCTCGGGCTGCTCCCGCTGCGGGAGATGCCCGGCGTCGGGAATCAGGACCAGACACGCGCCCTCAATCGAGGATCGCACGCGATCGGCATCGCGCGCGGAAAGAAGCCGGTCCCTTTCTCCCCAGACGACCAGTGTCGGCAAGCGGACCCGGGCTTCCAGCCCGCGGTAGGGCGACGGGTCCGTTCGGATCGCGACGAGCGCCGCGCGGCGCGTGCCTCGAATCTTCAGCGGCCGCCAGGCGTCGTCGACCTCGCGGTCGGTCACTCGTGAGGCCCGCGCGTAGAGCCCCCGCTTCAGCCACACCGTCACGAAGGGTCGAAAAGCCAGGCCGAGCGCGGCTTCGCCCACGAGCGGCGCGCGCATCAGCCGAACCGTCCACGGGATGCGGCCCTGTGGCGTCGCCGGGTCGACGAGCACCAGCGCGGCCACTCGCTCCGGATGCTCGGCGGCCAGATAGAGAGCGAGGGCGCCTCCCAGCGAGTTGCCGACGAGCACGGCCCGGCGGATGCCGCGGACGTCGAGGAACCGCAGAAGCGAACGCGCCTGGCCCGCGACGGTGTAGTCGTGGGGCCACGGACGATCCGAGCATCCGAAACCTGGCAGGTCGACGGCGATCGCGGGCCGGCCGCCCGAGCAACCGGCGAGAGCGCCCTGCCACGATGCCGAGGACGCGAGCAGACCGTGGAGAAAGACCAGCGGCTCTCCCTTCCCCTCGACTTCCCTCGAGCGCCAGCGCACGCCGTCGACCACCGTGTCGCGCTCGCCCGGGCCGGGCGGCGGAATCGCCCCTCGCATCCTCCGACTCTATGACGCAAAAAAAAGGGGCGGCCGAAGCCGCCCCGTCAAAGAGGAAGGATCTCGGGATCTAGAACGTCACTTTCAGGGCCACGCGCAAAAGCCGCGGGTTGTTGCGAGTCAGGGCCTTCAGGAAGTCCGGGTTGTCCGAGCACGGCGTCGAGGAGCCGCAGACCGGCCCGTTCTCGCCGATGTGGTCGCCCGGCTTCACGCCGGCCTGTCCGTAGAAGGGGCTGGAGGGATCCGTCACGAAGCTTCCGGCGAGATTGAAGAACGTGTCGTAGGCGGTGATCGTCTGCCGGTTGAGAGCGTTGAGCAGGTAGAGCTGCGGGGTGACCGTGACCGGACCGACGTTGAGGTTGTAGCCGAGGGAGAGATTCAGGTCGTAGTCGGTCGGCGTGCGGCCGAAGGTGCCGCGCGGCTCGAGAAAGAGCTCCGTCGTATAGAAGTTGTTGAAGAAACCATCCTTGGACAGGGGCACGCCGCTGCGGACGTAGAACTGCGCGCCCAGCGAGAGGCCGAACGGAGCGTTGTACACCGCGTCGATGCGAGCCTGGACCGGCCGGTCGAGCTCGAGGTTGCCGTAGCCGTTTTGCGAAAACTGGTAGTAGTCGTAGTCGGCGTTGATTCCCGGGTCCGTCTGGCCGGAGGCCTCACGGATGGCGCCGGAGTAATTGCCGCGCAGCGACGAGTACAGGAACGAGGCCTGCGCCCAGAGCTGGTTGGTGAACTGCTTGCGGGCCGTCAGCTCGATGCCGCGGAAGATGCGCTTGGCGTCTCCCACCGGCACGCCCGTCGAGGAGCACTCGCCCGCCGTCGGATCCGTCGGGTTCGCCGTGCCGTTGCAGGTTGGGAAGAAGCCCGACGCCGCCTGACCGTCGCCGCCCGGGTTCATGAGGGCGCACGTGGACGGAGCCACGTTGCCGTCGAGGTCGCAACGATCTTCGATCGTCCTTCCGAGGGTGCGGTAGGTACCCTTCAAGCCGACCGACAGCGTCGGATCCAGAGACTTCTCGACCCCGACCGTGACCTCATCCTGGTACGCCGCCTTCAGGCGCGGAGTCCCGTTGAGCTGGCCGTCGGTCCACCCGTCGACCGGCTCACCCGAGGCGCTGCCGCCCTGGAAGTTGAGCCGGCGCGGCGCCGTGGGGTCCTGATTCAGGGAGTTCGGGTCGTAGTTGTAGGCCTGGACCGCGGAGTTGGCCGTGAACACGCGGACGTTCAGGTCCGTCGGAAGCGAGTAGTAGAAGCGGCCCCCCGAGGCGTACAGCTTGGACGTGCCGTCGCCGATGAAATCCCACGTGAAGCCGATGCGAGGCGCCCACTCGTTGTTGAGGGAGAAAGCCTGGAACTCGCCGATGGAGGGGTCCGGCGAGAATCCGTAGAACTTCTCGGAGTCGTACCGGACGCCGGCGTTGATCGTCAGGGTCGGGATGATCCTCCACTGATCCTGAACGTACGCGCTGTAGCGCTTGGTCGGTGTGTTGAACGGTGAAGCCGGGATGATCTGAAAGTTGTCGGCCGTGCCGTCGGCCAGGAGGTCGTGCTGGTAGAAGACCTGTTGCGTCTGGCCGTCCGCGTTCGTATAGAACGGCGCCTTGGACAAATCGCAGAAGCTCGTGTCGCCCGGGTTCTGCACCGAGTTCAGGCAAGGCCGAACGCGCAGCTGCTGCCCGCCCGTAAAGAACGTCTGGCCGAAGGTGGCGTCGTGCTGGTAGTCGCCACCGACCTTGATCTCGTGGTTCTGGACGTAAGCCGTGAACGACGCGCCGTAAGCCTCACGCTTGGACGAGTTGTTGATCGTGGGGCCGAACACCAGGCCGAATCCGTCTAGGGCGGTGAAGTTCGTGCCGGTGCCGGTGGGATCGGTCGTGTAGTCGCGGATCTGGGGAATGCCCACGCCGAAGGGCTTCGTGGCGAAACGGTCGGAGTGTTGGGCGTACTGGAACGTGAAGATGCCGAGAGACCCGAAGAGCTGGTTCAACCGAGCGCCGTAGTCCGGTCCGCCCACATCGCGGCGGCCGTCGTACGAGAACGGCGAGAACCCGTTGGGGGTCGCGATGGCGCCTTGCTGCGTCTGCGCGTCGGAGAAGACCGTGCCGACGATCGACGTCCCCTGGAAGGGGTTCAGCGTCAGCTTGCCCGAGTACTTGTTCTGCGTGAGGTCGATCGGGAAGTTCTCGTCCGCCCGGGGACCCGCCACGGGCTGGAGCTCCTGGTTGATCGTGACGCGGTCATACGCGCCGAAAAACCAGATCTTGTCCTTGAGAATGAAGCCACCGAGGTCCGCGCCGAACTCCTGCCGGTTGTCCTTGGAGAGGAAGGTGTTCGGGCCGACCGGCGTCTGCGCCGCATCGCCGGTCTCCGAGAACTCAGGCGTCTGCGGGATCTTGATGTCGGCGCGCATACCGGTGTCGTTGTAATAGCCGAACACGCCGCCGTGGAACTCGTTACCACCCGACTTGGTGATGACGTTGACCACGCCGCCCGTGTTGCGGCCGTACTCGGCCTGGTAGCCGCCCGTCTTCACTTCGACTTCCTGGATGAACTCGTTGTTGATGTCCTTGCCCTGAATGCCCTTGATGACGTTGGTCGTGTTGACGCCGTCGATCAGGAACATGTTCTCCGACGACGTGGAGCCGTAGACGGAGATCGCCATCGAGCGGCCCATCGTCTCGCCGAAGTCCGCCTGGACGCCCGGCTGCGTGAACACGATGTCCGCGTAGTTGCGTCCGACCGGCAGTTTGTCGATGACCTTCGCCGAGTAGTTGGTGCCCGTGGTCGTCGAGGCCACGTCCACCA
>Ga0075423_10001090_pt1 | contig 23389 bp, 21 predicted proteins | sample SoiMethybrSBSTD2_FD_80114 | JGI IMG/M metagenome (GOLD analysis project Ga0075423, IMG submission 80114) | Bulk soil microbial communities from a Populus tree surrounding site in Tennessee, USA - Soil MetaG P. TD hybrid SBSTD2 | ecosystem: Environmental > Terrestrial > Soil > Tree plantation... | reverse complement strand
TCAAAGCCTTATCCATTGGGCAAATTTCGCGCCGGGACCTGTTCCGCTGGGGAGTTTTCTCCGCCAGCGGATTGTTGGTTTGCAAGAACGGGCTTAGCCCCTTCGCGCGCAGCGCCTTCGCCGAGGTTCCGACCGGCACACCGCGCAGCCCGCTCTCAGGTGCGCAGAAATTCACGCAACGTATGCCACGCCTGCGGCTGCAGACGCCAATTCCACTGACACGCAATGGCTTGGGAAACGCTGAGTTCCCGGCCAACCTCGGTGAACCCAACGCCAAGCGGCTGTCCTATCACAGCGATTTCACGGACTCGCGCGGCACCCTCTTTAAGAACCTGCGGACGAACAGAGGGCCCATGGAGGGCCGGCCGCCGGGCGAGATTTTTGCCCATCAGCGTTGGGACGAATTCTTTCCCAAGGTGGCCTATGTTCTGTCCTGGAGCCAAGTGGCGCCGAACAGCCGTCTGCATCCCAATCTGCCGGCGCAACATCCCAACAGCGTGTGGACCTTCGGCAGCGGCCGCGGCGCGGCGGGGACCTTGCCGCCGTTCCTGATCAAAGGACGCTACGGCGAGCCGATCCTGACGCGCGTCTACAACAACACCCCGGTCGACCGCGAGGACAACGGCGGATTTGGCCGCAACGAAACGCAATTCCATTTTCACAATGCCCACAACGGTGCGGAGAGCGATGGCGCCGCCAATTGTCACCACTTCCCTGGTACCTTTTACGACTATCGCTGGAGCACCACGCTAGCGCGCCGTGACACCATCAATACCGCTGCTACCGATCGGCGCGCCTCAGGGCCCGACGGCAATGGTGGCCTGGTCAAGGTGGCCGGCGACTTCCGCGAGCTGCAGGGGACCATGTGGGCGCATGACCATCGTTTCTTCTTCACCGCCGAGAATGTCTATAAGGGTAACCTCGGCATGGTCTCCTATTACAGCGGGCCCGATCGGGGCAACGAAGCCCTAAACGACGGCGTCAATCTAAGGCTGCCCAGCGGCAAGCTATTGGACTGGGGTAACCTCGATTTCGACGTGAACCTGATTGTTTCGGATGCCGCGACCGATCGGGCCGGACAGCTGTTCTTCGACGTCTTTGCGGTCGACGGCTTTTTAGGCGACCTGCCGCTTGTCAACTTGGCCTATGCGCCGTTCTTCGAGGTGCTGCCGCGCAAGTATCGTTTTCGCGTGCTGGCGGCGACGATTTCGCGCTGGTGGATGTTGACCCTGGTGGATGCGAGCGGCAGGGCCGTGCCCATCCAGTTTATCGCCAACGATGGCAATCTGCTCGTCAGCCCTGTTTCCCTCGCCTCACTGCCGCAGCAAGGCAACGGCGAGCGCTACGACATCGTCGTTGACTTCTCGCGCTTCAAGGTCGGCGACAGATTGAGCCTGGTCAACCGGCAGAAGATGCGACCGGACGGTGCCGGTCCTGACAAGGAGCTAAGCGTGGCGGAAGCCCTGCGGGGCGATCCCGACGACCCTGTGATCGGCCCGATCTTGGAGTTCCGCGTGGTCGCACAAGTCGAAAGCGTCGACCTCCCCGGCGTCATTCACCGCGCCACGGATCAAGACCTCAGCGTCGTGCCGGCTAAGCTAACCGAGCAGATCCCCGTCGTTAACCCTGTCAGGAAGAGAGTGATCGAGATTGGAAGATCCGGCGGCGGCGATTCGCGCGGGCCGGACGGTCAATGTGTCCCCGACTGCGCCGCCGAAGCGATCTTTCCATGGTCGATCAAGATCGACGGCAGGTCGGCGCACACCTTCAATGCCAACCGCATTTCGATGCTGCTACCGCGGCCCGGCGAGGTCGAGCACTGGACGGTCGTCAACGGTGGTGGAGGCTGGGATCATCCCATGCACCTGCATTTTGAAGAGGGTCTCACGCTATTCCGCGGCCGTGACGGGCGTGATGCGATCTCGGCCACCGAACGGCTGGCGCGGAAGGATGTTTGGCGCGTCGGCACCACCGGCGATCGGTCGGTCACCTTCCAGGTGCAGTTCGGCGAATATGGCGGATCCTATGTGCAGCACTGCCACAACAACGTGCACGAAGACTTCGCCATGCTCATGCGCATGCAGGTGCTGAGCAATCTTGCGGGCTCGCCGCATATCGCCATCACCGCGACGCCGAACCCCTCACCCGATGGTGTGATTTTCTCCACGCCGGAGATCCTGCCAGAAGGAGATCCGAGGACGCCCCAGAGGATCGGCACCAGCGTTAGCGGCAGCAGCGGTTAGATCCGGCTTTGGCCGCAGGCCCGCTGCGCGGGCGGCCGCTGGAGAACTATGCCCAACAACGCCGCCGCAAAAAGGGCGGCGTTGCAATTCGGCGCAGCGCTATATTTCGGAGGCAGGGCTGCCCGGGCCGACCCAGCAGCGGCCGTTCCAAACCGCACCGAGCTCGCGCAATTCGCCCTCCGTAAACAAGGCCGCCGCCGCGAGCGCGTTCAAATGATAGATGCCCCTGATGGTGGCGCCGCAGCCGCCAAGGTAACCCTTGATGGTATCATGGCTGCGCCCGAGATGGCGTGCGATCTCGCGGCTCGAAAGGCCTTGCAGGCGTGCCTTAATAGCCCGACGGCGAATGTCGTCGGCCGGACGGTCGCGTTTCATGCTATCCCCGGCTCGGCCGCTGTTCGGGGAGCTCCCAGGCCTCAACGGGAAGTCCCGCCCAGATCTGCGCAATATTCATGGCGTGCGGCAGCAATCCCTGTTGCTCGCAGTAGCGGGCGGCGAGCTCAAGCGCCGAGTTGAGCTGAGTGGCAGGCCAGGCCACAGCCGCGGCGCCGGGGGCTGCTGGCACGGCGCCGGCCGCTGCGCGAAACATGCGTAGGAGTTCCTGCAGCAGGTCGGGGCGCTGCGCTGCCAAGGCGCCGCGCACGATGAGCATATGGTTGATCGGCATTACGCCTTGCGCACGCCAGAACGCCGCGGCCGCGGCATCGGGATCGGCAAACACCGAGCGCAAGGCGGGGTCGTCGGGCAGCTCGTTGCCGACGATGACGGCGTCGAGTTCGCCCTGCCGCAGCATGCCGAGAGGATTTGCGCCCGCCGGCGCCCGCTCAGTCCAAGGCGGGTCACGGTATTCGGCGACGTGCGCGTCCTCGAAGGTAACCCAGCTAATCTCTTGCGGGGTGAGGTTGTAACTATCGGCCAGGATGCCACGCAACCAAACTCCGGTCGTTTGCGAATAGGCGCGAACGCCGACGCGACGGCCGGCGAGGTCGCGCGGGCTGCGGATGTCACTTTCTGCTAGGCATAAGAGCGCCGGCTCTTGGAAGCGGGCGGCCAGCACCACCGGCATCAGGACCAGCGGTTTGCCATAGGCTTTTGCCTGCAGAAAGCTGGCAATCGCCATCTCGCAGACGTCGAAGCGCTCAGCGCGCAACATCGGCGCAAAGGCGCGGTTGATGGTGGGGAAGTCGGCGAATTGGAGCCTGAGGAGACTGGAAGAGATGCGGCTGTCCAGGAGGGCCGCCGTATGCGGGTACTTGCCAACGGCGGTTGCGAGCCGCGGCGGCTCGCCTCTTGTCGCCCCGGCAATCGGGTTCGGCATGGTGGTCAACCCTCAACCTCGGCAGCGCGATAGACGAGGCCCCTTTGCGCGAGTTTTTCGCGCATGCCGTAGATGTCGAGCCCCAACTCGCCCGCCCGCAGGCGCGCACGCGTTTGCGCCTCTTTCGCCTCACGGCCTTCGCTTTGGCGGAGCACCGCCTCGGCCGTCAGGCGTGGAACCACCACCACCCCGTCATCGTCGGCAAGAATGAGGTCGCCGGCGCGAATGCTTTGCCCTGCACATACAATCGGCACATTCACAGAGCCGAGCGTCTCTTTCGCGGTTCCTTGCGCCGAGATCGCCTTCGACCAGACCGGGAACCGCATACGCGTCAACGCTGCCAGGTCGCGCACTCCCGCCTCGATCACGAGCCCCAGCACCCCGCGTGCCACAAGCGAGCACGCCAGCAGCTCGCCGAAGTAGCCCGTATCGCAGGGTGAGGTGGGTGCTACCACCACGACGTCCCCTGCCTGGCACTGCTCGACAACGACGTGCAACATCCAGTTGTCCGCCGCCGGCAGAGACACCGTGACCGCGCTGCCGGCGATCTTGGCGCCGGGATAGATTGGGCGCAGGTAGGACGCGAGCAGGCCAACGCGGCCCTGTGCTTCGTGCACCGTGGCAACGCCGAAGCGTGTGAAGGCCGCGGCGAGCTTGCGCCCGACGCGGGGCGGGTTGGTTATGACGACGCTCACGCCAACGCCTCCACCACATGCGGGAAGACGTTCTCGTAGCCTTCGCCGTAGGTGATCTTTTTCTCGGAGTTGCGTGCCGCCTGCGCGCCACGTTGCTGGGCGACGCGTGTGTAGTACTCCCACAAGTGCTCTTGGCCAGCCATGCACTCGATGGCCGCACGCTTTTGGCTCCAGACCGGCGTGATGTCCAATAGGACGCTTGGCTTCCAATCGCACTGCTCGGGCTGGTGCGGCTCGAATAGGAACACGGGCGGGGCTCCCAGCACGGTGCGGCCGGGATTGTGCCCGTGCGCCTGGGCGATGATGCGCGCGTGCTGGACGAACTCGGTCACGGCGGGATGATCGTGGTTATAGATGTCCTTGCTCGAGTGCGACAGCACGAAGGCTGGGTGCAGGTCTCGGTACACATCGACCAGGCGGTAGAGGGCTTCCTCGCTGAGCCGGATCGGATAATCGCCGAGGTTCCAAAACTGAAGGTCGGCGACGCCCAGATGCCTCGCGGCGGCTTCGGCTTCTTGCTGCCGTTCCGCTTTGACGCGTTCGAGCGTCATGCCCGCTTGCCGCCAAAGCTTGGCCGATTCGCCGCGCTCGCCGTAGGACAGGCAAATGACCGTGACCGCGTAGCCCCACGCGGCGTGCAGCGCGATGGCGCCGCCGGCCCGCCATACGAAGTCCGCTGAGTGCGCACTCACCACGAGCGCCGTCTTTCCTGCCGTTGTCATGCGGTCCTCCCCTATGGTGATGAGGTGTCGTTCGGGCTTCCACCCGTGTGAGGCTGGCCCGGCAGCGGCGGGGTGCCGTGGGTGTGGAAGCTCTCGATGGTCTTGAGCCCCCAGGCTTGCCCCTTTTTGCGCTCCTCCTCCGTCCAGGTGATCGGCTGCCAGTCCGGTGCCAGCACCAGACGTGCCCCGGCATTGGCCACCTCGACCCGGTTACCGCCGGGCTCGTAGACGTAGAGAAAGAAGGTTTGCTGGATGGCGTGCTTGTGCGGGCCGGTCTCGATATAGACGCCGTTCTCCAAAAAGACGTCGGCAGCGCGCAAAACGTCCTCGCGGCTGTCGAGCGCGTAGGTGACGTGATGAAAGCGACCTTTCACGCCATGGGCTTCGCGCGTGTAGGCAAAGTCATAGCTCTTATTCGTGCAGGTCAGCCACATGCCGGCTTCCGTGCCGTCATTGAGCATGATGCGCTCGGTGAGGCGAAATCCCAGATAGCGCTCGAAAAACTCCCGGTTGGATTTCACGTCGACCGCGAGGCAGTTGAAGTGGTCGAGCCGGCGTACATTGACGCCGCGAGCTGGAAAACGCTGCGCCTGATTCTTCAGGGCGGGCTCTAGCGCGGGCGGCGCTCGATACCACTCGGTCTCGTAGTAGAGCTCGATCAGGTGCCCGTCCGGATCGTGGAACTGAAAGGCAGGGCCGTGACCCAACTCACCTTCGTGCCAGCCCACCTCATAGCCCGAGCCTTGCAGCGCCTTGACGCGGCGCTGCAGTGCCTGCGGGCTGCGTGCGCGGAATGCCACATGGCCAAGTCCAGATGTGTGCGAGCCGGTGAGCTTGAGGGAGTAGCGCTCGTAGTCGTCCCAGGCTCTAAGATAAACGGAGCTGCCGAGCCGTCCGCTCTCGGTCATGCCGAGCACGTCCACAAAAAAACGCAGACTCTGTTCGGGCTTGGGGGTGAGCACCTCCAGATGCGCCAAATGGGCCACATCCATGATCGGTTCGTCGTGCATGACGTCCTCTCCCGTTGTGCACCGCGAGCTTCGCCGCAGAGGGCCGCGGGCGAGGCCTGTTGTGCCAATCCGCAAGCCGAGCCAGACGGAAGGGTGTTTTAGCCCCGATCGTGCTGGCGTGTCGTATCGCTTGTTTCGGCGCCGCTATAACCAGTGGCTATATCGGCAACGCCAAGCTCGACGATCTCGGCGACGAAGGCGCGCAGGCACTCCACCAACACGCCGCCTGCCGGCGGCAACGCGCGTTCGCGGGACAGGATGAGCCCGGCCGGCCGATCCGGGGCGGAGATGGGTAATGGCACGACCTTCAAGGTTCCGCGCAGGAGGTCGCCGACCAGCATCAAGCGCGGCATGACCGAGATGAGGTCGGTTGCATGCAGCATCTCGCGAATGAAGCCATAGGAACTGGACCGCAGTGAGGTGGTCGCCTGCAGGCCCAACAAGGAAAGCAGGCGTTCGATATCCAGGCCGACCCGTTGGCTCACGGTAGGCAGGACGAGGTCGTAGCGGTGCAGCGCCTCCGCCGTGATGGCGCCCGCAAATAGGGGATGCTCGCGGCGCGCCAAGATGGAGATGGGCTCGGTCCAGAGTGCCTCACGCACGAACCGATCGGGCAGAGCGGGTTCGTAGAGCTGCCCAACGATGAGGTCGATCTCGCCCGATGCGAGAAGCGGCAGCAGGTTCCCGGTGCGTCCCTCCTGCAAGCGAACCTTGATCTTGGGGTTGGTCGCCTTGAGGCGCGCGAGCGTACCGGGCAGGATGCCCACCGCGGCGACAGGAAGGGCTCCGAGCGCCACCGTGCCCCCACCGGGGCTTGCAAGTTGGTCGAGCTGATCATCGAGCCTGCGCAACTCGGCAAGGACGCGGCGGGCGGCGTCTACGACGGCGTGGCCGGCCTCCGTCGGCCGCACACCGCGGGAGTGGCGATCAAACAGACGAGCATCTACGACCTCCTCCAACTCCTGCAGGCTCTTGGTTAACGCCGGTTGGGTAACCCCGAGCACGGTGGAGGCGGCGAGCAAGCTACGGTGCGCCTCGACGGCATCGACGGCGCGCAGGAGCGAGAGCCGCAGGCGTTGATCGAGAAAACGTCGTGTCATGGGGTACACCCATCGCTCGTGCGCTGCGGTCCCAGCCGCAAAGGCGTGCCAGTTAGCATAGCGCAGGCGCAGAGCGTCTTGAACCGACCGGCACGGACACGCAGCGCGAGCGTCGGCGCACCCTCAGCGCTGCAATGCAGATACGCTCGCCGATCATTGGTGTGCAACGCTGAGCTGTGTTGGCGCTGTTGCGAGGCAGTGGCAAGTCGTGCGGCAAATGCGCAGCGACCTGCGCCGGGATCGCGCCGGCGGACGCGAGACCTGCAACGCTTGGCTGTGTTGTCGCTGTTGCAAGGCAATGGCAATTCGCGACCGAACTACGCACGGACAAAACGGGGATTGCACTTTGACTTTCTGGCTACTATCTGACGCACACTGCTTAAACGACGCAGGGTCGTCGAGGCGTACCGAGATGCGGCGCCGGCGACGTGGAGCACTAAGCTCAACCATACTTGGAGCTACTGATGCAACGGGGCCAGGCCGAGGGCCAAGCGCGCAACGCATCGATACCTGCCCCTACAATACCAGCTCTCTCAGAGGCCCGCTCCGCGGCGGTGGCCAGCCATGCCGGGCGGATCCGCGTCGCGGTCATCGACCCTTACCCGATCTTTCGCGTTGGGGTGACGCAGGCCATTGCGCGCAGTGAGGAACTTTGCCTCGTTGCCGAGGGCGCAACGGCGGCCGACGCTCAACGCGCGGTCGAGGGGGCAGCCCCGGATATTCTGCTGATCGACATCTCGACAGCCGACGGGGGCATCGAATCCACGTTGCGCATCGCCAAGAGCGGCGCCGGTTGCAAGCTCGTCGTGCTGACCGCGCTCGATGACGTAGTGAGTGTATCCCGGGCTTTCGCAACGGGGGTGAAAGGTTACATCCTCAAGGGCATTTCCGGATCGGAACTGGTGAGTGCGCTCAAGGTCATTCACCGCGGCGTCCCTTTCGTCACCCCGGAGCTCGCCTCACGGCTGCTGACGGAGGCGAAGGGGGGCGCCCTGTTGCCGAGGCGCGAGGCCAAGCTGGCGGATGCGCTCAGCTACCGAGAAAAGCAAACGCTCGATCACGTGTCCAAGGGGCTGACCAACAAAGAGATCGCCGACCACCTTGGTTTGACGGTTGGCACCGTCAAGCACTACGTGGGGCATCTGTTCCGCAAAATGCGTGTGCGCAATCGCATCGAGGCCATCGAAAGGCTCGCCCGCGACCAACACCAGCTCGGCCAAGCCTAAGTCCGCTTTCGCCCAGTGCTCCAGCCATGGTGCGGACGCGAGATGCCATCTCGCTTGGGAAGTACAAACGCGACCCCGCTCTGAAGCGCGCCAGGGTAGTGGCTCGCGCCGGTGGGTCGCGCCATGCCGTACCGTGTCGAGGGCAGTCCCGCTTAGCGCCTAGGGCGAGGGCGCAGGGGCGCGTTTCAAGGCGTGGCGGCGCTGGTAGCGTCCCCAGCCGGCGCTGTCTGGCATGAGCCTGCCGTCGCGCCACACCGGGCGTCCCCGCACCAGGGTGTGTACGACCTGACCTTGAAACTCCCAGCCTTCATAAAGGGAATAGGCCGCCGACGAGATGACGCCGGCGCGGTCCAACGTCCATCGTTGCTTTAAGTCGATGATGGCCACATCGGCATCATGCCCGATGACGATGCCGCCCTTGCGGTGTCCGAGACCCATTTCGTCGGCGGGATTGCGGGCGAGGACCTCAACGATGCGGCGCAGCGAGATGCCGCGCCGGAAATGGCCTTCGCTCAGCATGACCGGCAGCAGCGTTTCGAGACCCGGGCAGCCCGGCGATGCGCTCCAAATTCCCCCCTGTTTGCCCGACAAGTCCCGGTGCACATGATCGGTCGCGACGGTATCGATGGAGCCGTTGGCGATGCCGGCCCATAGCGCTTCCCGATCCCGCGTCTCGCGCAACGGCGGATTGATTTTGCCCATGTCGCCGCCGGCAAAGTTGACATCGTGCGTCAGATAATGCGGACAGGTTTCAATGGCGATCCGGCAGCCACGCGCGCGAGCGGCGAGTGCCGCGTCCAGCGCCGCCGCCGAGGTGGTATGCACGATGTAAAGGCCACAACCGGCCGCCTGGGCGGTGAGGCCGGCGCGCTGCACGGCATCGGCCTCGACGAAGGGTGGTCGCGACGCATTCCATTGGGCAAGGCCGCCTTTGCCCTCGGGGTCGACCGCGCGTAGGCGGTCCCGCAGCACCCAGGAGATCTCGATGTTCTCCGGGTGGGGACACACGATGCCGCCCGACGCGGCTGCGGCCTCGCACAGGCGGAATAAAAATCCATCATCGATATCGGGAAGACCCAGGCGTTTTCCCTCTCCGCCTCGGTTGTTCATGAAGATTTTGAAAGAGGGGGCCCCGAACTCGCGGGCGTACGCGGGCACGCCGGCAAGTTGAGCCTCCGTCGAAATGATGAAGTGATAAGCAAAGTCGATCCGCGCACCGGCTTCAGTGACCGAGCGAACCTCCGCGAAGATCGATTCGAAAGGTTCGGTGGCCATCAAATAGGGGATGAACGTCGTAATGCCACCGGCCGCGGCGGCGGCGGTTTCCTGGGCGGCGTCGCCTGCCACGCGCGGTCGCGAGATGTCTTTGCCGTGACCGAGATGCAGATGCGCATCGACCACACCCGGCAGAGCCGTCAGGCCCTTAATATCTAGGCGCGCCGCGGCATTGGCGACCGATCCAGGCGCAAGCACGGCCGCAAACTTGCCGTCGCGGATCGCCAGATCGGCAGCCACTGGATCGGCCCCGGGCAACAGGATGTCGCCACCGGCGAGGACGAGGTCGAAATGCGTCATGGTTTCGCTCCGCTCGAGCAATTGACGGCAGACGATGTGAGAAATTCGCCAACTTGCCTTGAGCGATGGCTCTCGAGGCTGTCGATGACGCCTTCAAGGGCGGCGACGGCGACAGCATTGAGACAGAGCGCAGCGTTGGCGCGAAACTTCGCCTTGACCTGGTCGGGGTTGGCGGGGCGGCCGGCGCCGCCGAACACATCATCGACCCGGCAACGCTGCTCGCCCCCGCCGTTGAACGCGACGGTGAGCTCGGCCTCGAAGCGCTGCGGGAAATGATGGGGTGCAAGGCGGGACCAGGTGATGCGGCGGGCGAGATCCAGGACCGCTGGGGACGGCAATGAAGCAAAGGTAGCGTGGCTTATGGCGCCGTCGATCAGGCGCGCGGCGAGGACGATCGGCAAGCTCCAGCGCGCCTCATGCCCGGTGGCGGGCGCTTGCTTGCGTGACCATGGTTCGCAGATGATTTCGGCCGCGCCCGGCGCAACCAGGCAATGCACCGCGCGCACCTCGCCAGCGCGCGATGGCGCCAGTTGATCGAGGGCTTCCACGTAGGGATGCAGGTAATGACAGCACGGCAGGAATTTGTAGGCGGCCTGCCGTAAATGCCACTGCTGCCCCAGCGTTGCCAGCGAAGCCGCAAACCGCTCGACGGCAGCCGCGTCAGCGTCCGCGAATTGTCGAAACAGACCCATGCGCCCCTCGAGCGCCGTTTCCGGGCCATTGAGGCCAGCCGCCGCCAAACGGCTGGCGAGTAGGCCCGCATGGGCCGCCCAGCCCGGATGCATTGACTTGACCGAGGAGCCGTTGCTCAAAAACTCAAACACGCCGGAAGCCTGGCTGAGCGCGATGCCAAGCGCGGCAACGGTGCGGTTGTCGTCGAGCCGCATGAGTTCGGCCGCTTGAAGGGCAGCCACCAAGGTCCCAGCCACCGAGGTGACCTGAAAGCCGCGCGCCTGAAAGGCGCCGGGTGCGGCAAGACCGATGCGAACCAGGACCTCCCAGCCGAGAATATAGACGCGCAGCAACTCGGCTCCGGCAACATCGCCCTCCTGTGCCGCAGCGAGCGCGGCCGGGCCCAGTACGGCGCTGCCGTGCACGATGGATGCGGTGTGTGTATCGTCGAACTCCAGGCCGTGTATCAGCCCGCCGTTGATAAGAGCCGCCGTGGCAGCGTCGCGCCGCAGCGGGACACCTAAAATGCTGGCAGGCCCGGCGCCGCCAAGACCGCATGCGGCATCGAGATAGGGCCTCCCGATCCCGGTCCCCACCGCGGCAAGACCGACGCCGATGGCATCGAGCAGGTGCAGGCGGCCGCATTCGAGCACGTCGGCTGGGATATCCGCAACGGTGAGCGCGCGCAGTCTGTGCGCGAGCTGTCGCGACAAGCTCACGGCTGGCGTCTCCCGATCTCGGCCGCGGCCGCGAGCCCGGCCAGCCGGCCGAGCCCGATCGCCGACAACAGGCCATTGCCCGAGGCATAGCCGGCCGCGCCGCTGCGGCCCGAAAGCCCGCCGGCGGCACCGCCGCCCGCAAATAGATTTGGGATCGGCCTGCCACGGCCGTCGAGCACGCGCGCATCGAGATCGACGGCCAGTCCGCCTTGGGTATGAAACAAGCCAGGTACGACGCGGCAGGCATAGAGGCGCTCCCCGAGCGGGCCGAGACCAAAGTCCCGCCGGCCCAGCCTGTCGGGGTGATCACCGCGCGCGGCCTGCCGCGCCCCGGCGATGGTGGCGGCAAGCGCCACCGGATCGATGCTGAGACACGTGGCTAGGGCCTCGGGGCCATCGGCCGTCTTGAAGCCGCCCCGCTGACCCAGCTCGACAAACTCTTCTTCCAGCGCCGCCACGTCATGCATCTTCTGATCGAAAATGGCGTAGCGCGGGGCCGATTGCGCCATGACGTGGGGCGTAAAACCGGAGTAGCCCGCGCTTTCATCGCCGAAACGCAGGCCGGCGGAGCTGACGATGATGCCGCCCTTCTCGATCGTGGTCCACGACAGCAAGGTTCCGTGCGGGTCCGAGACCGCCGCATAGCCTTGGTAGGCGCCGATATTGGCCAGGGCCGCGCCGAGCCGCTCGCCCCACAGCACCGCCTCGCCCGTTGATCCCAGTGCACCGAAATAGGGTGCGCCCGCGATTTCCGGGCAAAACCGTGCCACCAGCGCGGTGTTGCCGGCAAAGCCATTGACGGCGAGAATGGTTTTGGCCGCTGCGATACTCGAGCGCTCGCCCGAGGCCGTCCGCACGCGCGCGCCGACGACCGCGCCGTGTTTGCTGATGAGTTCCGCGACGGCATTGCCGACGGCCAGCGGAATTCCCCGTCGTGCCACGCCCGCCAGGAGGTCATCGACGAGTTCCTGTCCGCGCCGTGAGATCGGCGCGTGCAAGCGTGGCACGCTATGGCCGACGTGTTTGTAGGCCGTTACCAGGGACAATCGGGCACCGACGCAATCGACCAGCCATTCAACCGTCGCAGCCGATTGTTCGGCGAGCCGTTCAACGAGCGCGGCACAGTCCGTATCACCGGCGATGCGCATCAGGTCTTGCAGCAGACGCGCCGGGCTGTCTTCGATGCCGGCCTCGCGCTGATAGCGCGTGCCGGCGCCCGGAATGGAGCCGGTGGACAGCGACGAGTTGCCTCCGGGTCGATCGCGCTTTTCCAGGATTGCAACCGATGCTCCCGCATCGTATGCGGCTATGGCCGCCGCAAGTCCACAGGCACCGGCACCGATCACGAGGATTTCGATGTCTTGAGGCATGCTCGGCAATCCAATGTCTTTGGGGTGGTGTCGGCGACCTTCACTCGGCCCGTTGCGCGAGCATTGCGGCGAGATCGTCGGCCCAACGCCAGGTGGATCTTTCGATTTGGGCAAGCCGTGGCGCCATGGCCGGATAGAGATATGCCGTGAGCGCGGCGATTTTGCCGCGCAGCTCTTGCTCGCTAAAGGGGGCATCCGGCCCGCCGCGCGCGCTATCGACATCGGCCCGGATGCGACGGCCGTCCGTGAAAGTGACTTCTACGCGGGCCGGCCGATCCTTGGGCCAGGGTTTAATGTCGGCATGCGGGAGGAGACTTATCCGCTTGCGCATGGCGGCGACGGCCGGATCCGCCAAGGAGCCGCGCGCAAAGGCGCTGGCACCCGCGCTGCCATTGACGGCCGCAGTCGCCACGGCGTGCAGCATGGAGAATTTGCCGGCCAACACCGTCGCAGGCTCGGCCGTTGCAAGTGTCTCGCCCATGGGATGGGTTGCCACCACGACCGCGGCGATGTTGTCCGGATCGGCGAGGCCAGGATGTTGCGCGCGCAGGACGAGGGTTGCCTCGACGGCGGAATGTGCATACTGGCAGCAGGCGACCATCTTATGATAGCCGCTGCTGATCGCCCAACTGCTTCCAAGCCCCGCGGTGAGCCGCTCCGGCATTGCGGCGTGCCCGTAGCACGTCACCATCACGTCGAAGACGCTCTCGGCAACGCCCGCGATGCCGAGCCGGGCCCAGTCCGCCGCACGATAGCCGGCCCAGGCACCGGTCGCGGTCCAGGCGTTGCGCGCGAGTGCCCCGGCCGGGGCATGGCTGTAAGGGCCCGCATGGCTCATTGTCATGGCAGAAGAGAGCGCGGCCGCAAACTCCTTCGCCGGATAGCCCCTAAGCCGGGCGACCCCGGCCGCTGCCCCGAGCGGGGCGAAGGCACCGTGCGGATGCACGCGTAGTGGTTGGGATGGGAAGGTGTGGGCGATGCGCGCGGTCACTTCGTAGGCAACCGCGAGGCTGGCGAGCACATCGCGCGTGAGCGCCCCGCTAGCTTCGGCTTCCGCCAGTAAGGCCGGTAGGATGTAGGCGCCGGCGTGACAGGCGACGAGGCGATAGCCTTCATCGAGTTCTGCCCAACAGATTGCCATGCCGTTGGCCGCCGCGGCCGTATGCCGATCGACGCGGACAGGTGCGCGCCCTAAAACGGTGGCCGCAGGGCTGCCGGCGCTCAGCGCCAGCTCGTCCTGCACGCCGGCAACCTCCGGTTCGGTCGCCGCGGCCACGATGGCAGCAATATCGTCGGCAAGCACGAGGCAGGCGCGTTTGACCACGTCCTGGGGAACGGCGGCGAGCGGGATCGTTGCCGCCCAGGTTGAGAGCTCGATAAAGCCGCGCCCACACGCGAGCCGCTGTTCAGCCACGGCGTCCGTCATCAGAACCATTGCCACAGGTCCTTTTTGGCCTCGAGTTCACGTGCCGAGCCGTCGAAGACAACGCGACCCGCCTTGAGAATGACGGCACGATCGACGGCCTGCAACGTGATGGGAACGTTCTGCTCGACGATTAAGAGGCCAGTACCATAGCGTTGATTGACCTCAACCAGCCGCCTCATCACGGCCTCGATGATGACCGGTGCCAGGCCGGTGCAGGGCTCGTCGAGTAGCAGCCACTTCGGTTTGGTCATCAGGGCCATGCCGAGGGCCAGCATTTGCTGCTCGCCCCCGCTCATGGAACCTGCGGGCTGGGCGCGGCGCGCATCGAGGATCGGGAACAGCTCGTAAATATGCTGTTTGAACGAGGTGTCGAACAGGAGGCCGGAGATTGTGAGGTTTTGCTCCACCGATAGGTTCGGGAAGACGTTGTGGCCTTGCGGTACGTAGGCGATGCCCGAGCGCACGGTGGCCGCCACATTGCCGGCAGCGATTGGCCGGCCATCACACACGACGCTGCCGGACCGCGGCGCGTGCGCGCCGATGATGCACTTGAGCAGCGTCGTCTTGCCGGCCCCGTTGTGGCCGAAAATGCCGACGCGGGACCCCGGCCTTACCTTAAGCGTCAGCTGGCTCAACGCGGTCAGTGGTCCGTAGCCGGCCGACAGATTGTCGATTGCGAGCATTTGGTCCTCACCTCAATGCCCAAAATAGAGCTCGGTAAGCTCTGGATTGGCGATCAGCTCGGCGATGCTGCCGCGGGCGAGGATGCGGCCCTGAAACATGAATACGGCCTCGTCGCAGAGGTCCCGGATGAACGCGATGTTGTGCTCCACGACGCAGACTGCGACGCCGGAGGCCGCGACTTCCCGAACGATCCTCTGCATTGCCTCATAGGCCTGGCCTTCGACGCCGGCCATCGGCTCGTCGAGCAACAGGCAGCGGGCATCGTTCATCAGCGCCCGGCCGACGCCGATGAGCTTTTGTTGGCCGTAGGGTAGGTCGCCGACCGACGTATCGGCGGTGTGGGATAAGCCGATGCGAGCGAGGATGTCTTGCGCTTTAGCCTCGGTGGATCGGGCGGCTGACCGTATCAGGCTCGGGCGGAACAACAAGCTGACCAATGATTCTGCGGGATAGTTGCGGGCCCCGATCATGAGATTGTCGATCACCGACAGCGAGGGAAAAAGGCGAACGTGTTGCCAGGTGCGTGCCAGGCCGCGCCGGGCTCGTTCATGCAGGGCAAGCCCATCAAGGATTTGGCCGTCGAGCGTGATGCTGCCAGCATTGGCTGGATAAAGACCCGACACGAGATTGAAGAGCGATGTTTTGCCGGCGCCATTCGGCCCGATCAAGCCCAGGATCCGCCCTGCACGCATTTCAAGATCGACGTTGTCTGCCACGACGATGCCGCCGAAGCTTTTTGAGAGGCTCTTGATCTCGAGCATCTCAAGCACCTCCGTGACCGCTGCCCGTTGCGCGCCACGTCGAGCTCGCCCGCACCAGGCCGCCAGGGCGCAAAAACATAAAAATCAGCACCAAGCCAGTGAACAGCAGGCCCTGCAGCGGCCCCAGCAGCACGGGAGGTAAATTTAGGAAGGTGATCGCCTGCGGCAGTATCTGCAGCAGAATGGCGCCGATCACGGGCCCCCACGGTGTTTTGAGCCCGCCGACCACGACCATCGTCAGGATGGTCGACGACATCAAGATTTCAAATTGTTCGGAGGTGACGAAGCGGAAATAGTGCGCATAAAGCGCGCCGGCGAGGCCAGCGATGGCGGAACCGAGCGCGAAGATCGAGACCTTGATCCATTTCGCATCGCGTCCGAGCGCGGCGAAGGCCACCTCGTCGTCCCGCATGGCACTGATCGCCCGCCCATAATCGCTGTGCGCGATCCAGCGCACCAGCAGCACAACGCCGAGCGCCACCCCACTGACCAGTGCCACATAGATCCCCCGCCCGAAGGTCGGCACCAGAAAGGCTGGAATGCCGGAGACGCCGCTCGCCCCGCCCGTGAAGCGCAAATTCTTGATGAGCTCGATCATGCCCAGCTGAAAGCCGATACTCGCAATCAACAGATAGTCGCCGGAGATGCGCAGGGCGGGCAGCGCCATGGCGACCGATAGCAGCATGGCGAAGAGGGTGCCTAACAGGATGCTCAGCGGCACGGGCACACCGAGGTCGCGGGCCAGCAGCGCCGACGTATAGGCGCCCAGCCCATAGAAGATCGGATGCGCAATGGAAATCAGCCCGCCATAGCCGATGATAAGATTGAAGCTCGATGCCAAAATCACGAACAGGCCGATAAGAATGATGATGGAATAGACGTAGTCCATGCCTCGTCCTCGGCCGATTGCGCCAAGCGCGGTCCTAGCCGCTTGCCCGGCCAATCAGCGTGCAAGCCTCCTGATGCGCCCGGGCATTCCAATCCCCTGCGGGAAGAAGATGATCGTCACGAACAGGACCACGTAGAGCAAAAAGCCCTGCCATTCGGAGGGGATCACGAGAATGCTGGAGTTTTGCAGGACGCCCAGCAGCACGGCGGCGAGTGCCGCCCCCCAAATGCGTCCAATGCCGCCGAGGATGGTCGCGAGCGTCGCAAACAGCATCATTTCCAGGCTGCTCAGCGGCTGCACCTGCGCCCGCGTGCCGTAGAGGAACATGCCCGCGGTTACGAACACGGCGGCAATGAGCATGGTCAGCGTGTACACCTGCCGACGGTTGATCCCATACAACTCGGCAAGGCTTGCATTATCGGCGACAGCCAGCATGAACTGTCCCCAGCGCGTGAAGCGCAAAAACAGCCAGAGGGCCAACAACATCAGGAGCGTGGCGCCGATGGCGGGAAGATCCCAGGCCGAGATGGCAATGTCGCCGACCAGCCGCACCGGCCAGAACAACTGGGGAAAAATTGTCTTTGGCCAGGTGCCGAACAGAAGCATGGCGCAATAGGCAATGAATTCGGAGGCAACGATGGTGAAGATGAACACGAACATCGGCGAGGCCTGATTACGTCGCAGCGTGGCGAAACCAAAGCCTTCTAAGCCCCAGGCGCAGCCCATGGTTGCGCCGAGCGCGATTAGGAAGGCCGTTGCGCCGCCGGCGGCGAAGCCCGCCACCAAGGCGTGCGCCGTATAGAAGGCGATGGTCATCAATCCCGCTTGCGCAAAATTGAAGACGCCATTGACCTTCAGGACCAGGGCGAAGGCCACCGCGAACATCACGTAGTAGCTGCTGGTCGCGAGCGAGGTCCAAAGGATCTGCGCTAGGGTTGTCAGGTTGAACATGAAAACCCGCCGTGGCCTGGGGTGGCGGGCCCGGCGACCGGGTCCGCCGCGAGCGCAAAGCGCTAGGTGTCGCCGCAGCGCGAGCAGGGCTTGGCCTCGCCGCGCCGACAAACCTGGAGTAACGCGGCGACCGCGCTAGGCTTTTTGCCTGACGTCATCACTTGGCGATGTCTTTCGGCGTCCACTTGCCATTCTTCACTTCCACCAGATAGACGGGCTTTGCGACGGTGTGCGAATCCGAAACGGTCACGGAACCGGTTAACGGCAGCTCGAAGGTTCCGAGCGCGAGCATCTCCTTGCGGAAATTCTCTCCCGTCGGAGCGAGGCCCTTTTGGTCCATGGCGGTAAGGATTGCCGCGACCATGTATGGCGTGTCGTGCAGGTACTGGGTGTACGGCAAGCCATTAGGATCGCGTTTTTCTTCTTTTTGCCAGCGCTCGACGTAGGCGGCGACGGCGGGCAGATCGCCGACGCCTGGTGCCAACGATGTGGCAATGATGCCCTCGGCGGCCTGCCCCAGCTGCTCGATGACTTTCGGGTTATAGAGGCCCGAATAGGAAGTGATGGGCTGATTGAGACCGAGCTGGCGCATCTGCGCGGCCACCTGCGGCATGTCACCGACCAGACCGTGCAAATGAATGATGTCGGGCTGTGCCGAGCGCACCTTGAGCAAGGCACCCGTGAAGTCGGTCGCCTTCGGGTCATAAGCTTCATAGGCGACGATCTCTCCGCCCGCCTTGCTGAAGGTGTCTCGGTACACCTTGCTGGCGACGATGCCGGTGTCGTTGTTGATGTAGAGAACGGCGGCCTTCTTCTTGCCGAGCTTCTCGACCGAGTAGCGGGCCAGCGCGGCGACGTCGACATCGGCGAGGGGGAAGGTCGTGTAGACGTAGTCGCCAAGCTTGGCGATATCCGGCGAGTTGGCGCCAACCGAGAGCTCCACCACCTTGTTGTCGTTGGCAATGGGCGCAACGGCTCGTACGACCGATGACCATGCCGTGACGAACACGGGCACCTTCTCGACGCTGACGAGGCGGTTAACGGCGTTGATGCCAACCTGGGGATCGGCTTGCGTGTCGAGAGTAATCATCTCCAGCTTTTTGCCGTTGATGCCGCCCTTGGCGTTAATGGCATCGACGGCCCATTGCGCAGCCTTTACCTGGTCGGCGCCATAGAGCGCCTGGGAGCCGGACAAAGGCATGGCGAGCCCGAATTTGTAGCTCGTGGGTGCCTGTGCCGGCGCGGTGCCTGACAGAGCTACGAGCAGCAGACTGGCGCCGGTTGCAAAAACCGTCGTGCGCCGGTTTATGCGCTTCATTGCAAGTTTCATGTGGCCAACCTCCCTTGAGTTGTCGAGCGATGCGAGAATCTAGCTGCTGCGAGTGGCATTGCTTGTGCGTGGGATTTTCGCGAGCTCGCCCAGCAGTGCATCGGTGCTGGACACATCGGCATACTTCTCCGACATGTCGAATAGATTGACGGCATGCGAGGTCTTGCTGCGGTCGTAGACCGCATCGTGCGGTACGGCGACGCGAAAATTGAAGGCGAACGCGTCGACGACGCTGCCACGCACGCATCCCGACGTGGTGCAACCCGTCACCACCAGCGTATCGGCACCGGCATTGATCAAGTAACTGGCGAGCGGGGTGCCAAAGAAGGCACTGGGATGTTTTTTCGGCAGGAGAATGTCGTTCTCGCGTGGTGCGACCTCGGCGACAAAATCATAACCGTTGCGTGCAATGGTCATGATGGCAGGGACCTTCTCGGCAAGTCGGCCTTTATCGAAGGTCTCTTTGGGCGAGACGTAGGGGTAGAGGACGGGCCAGTCACGCTCGCGGAAGAGTGCGAGCAAACGTGCAATGTGCGCGACCGCGCGCCAGCCAACCTCGCCGCAAGCCGTTGGAAACTCCTCGATCGCCTGCCAAAACGGCTTGGGGTTGGAGCCCACGGTGCGGTACTGCACGTCGATGATCAGCAGGGCGGGTCGCTCGCCCAGGCCCGTGCGGCGGCCAAATCCGGCGGCGGCGTAGGCGCGCTGCTCTTCCGGCGAAATAATACCATCCCAGGGTTTCTTGGCTGGGCTCATGGTCGGCCTCCCTTTTCGGGGCGATCGGGCGCCGGCACGGCGTAGCGTGCCTCCAGTGCGTCGTAGCTCGGCTTGGCCACCGCGCGCTGGCGGTCGCTAAAACTTGCGAGCCTGTCGGCGACGGCATGCAAGGATCCATCTCGCTTCAGCGCCGCCAAGACTTCCTGGGATGCTTTGAGCGCGGCCTGCAGCGAGGCATTGGCGTAAAGCACCAAGCTGAAGCCCATCGCGGCCAACTTCGTGCGGCCGATATCCGGCGTCAGGCCGCCGAATACGATATTGGCGAGCTGCGGCGCGGGAAGTTCGCGAGCGATGCGGGCGAGCTCTGCCTCTGCCAGAGGCGCTTCCACGAAGGTCGCATCCGCGCCGGCGGCGATGAAGGCATGCGCTCGTGCGATCGCGGCTTGGAGCCCTTCGCTGGCGCGCGCATCGGTGCGCGCGACGATTTGAAAGTCCTGGTCGTGGCGACAATCCACGGCTGCTTTGATTCTCTGCAGCATTTCGGGGAGCGCAATCACTGACTTGCCGGAAAAGTGGCCGCACTTTTTGGGAAAGACCTGGTCCTCGATCTGGACGCCGGCCGCGCCGGCGCGCTCCAGCATGCGTACGGTGCGCCGCATGTTGAGCGCATTGCCGAACCCCGTATCGGCATCGACCAAGAGCGGGAGCGCCACGACATCAGCAATAGCGCCGACGGTATCGACGATCTCGCTCAACGTGGTGAGCCCGATGTCTGGCATGCCCAAATGCATGTTGGCAATGCCGGCACCCGAGACGTAGACGACCTCGAAGTCTAGATCTTCGATGACGCGGGCAAATAGCGCATTGGCCGCACCCGGTGCCAGGGTTGCGTCGCGGCGCGCCAGAATAGATTTGAGGCGTGTGGTGTTGCGCATCATGAGGCGACATCTTGCGTGGAGCCCGGGGCGGGGGCTCGGAGCCGGGCTTCGATATTGGACCAGGACAGCCGAATGTGTCTGCGCATCGCCGCCTCGGCTGCCGCCGCATCGCGACGTCGCAGCGCGCCTAGAATGTCTTGGTGCTCGACGTAGGCTTGGCGGGCGCGGCCCGGTGTGGCGCTGCTGCGGAAACGGTAAATGCGGATCAGCGAGTACATGTCCTCGCACAACAGGCAAAACAGCCGGCGATTGCTGCTGCCCTTGGCAATTCGGAAATGAAAGTCCTGGTCACCACCGGCTTGGTAATAGGCGGTGCCGCTTGCCACGTCCGGCTGTCGGCGATGCGCTTCGAGGCTCTGCTCGAGCGCCTCAATATCCGCATCCGACATGGCAAGCGCGGCCAACCTGGCCGCCATGCCTTCGAGACCCTCGCGGATCAGGAAAAGCTCCTCGAGGTCGCGCGGCTGCAGGTCAACGACGCGTGCGCCCAGATGCGGCGTGCGCTGGATTAAGCCTTTGGCCTCAAGGCGGAATATGGCCTCGCGCAAGGGCGCCCGGCTCACGCCCAGCCGGGCCGACAGGTTGACTTCGTTGATGGTTTCGCCGGGAGCGATGCGTCCCTGCACGATCGCCTCCACGATTTGCTCGAACACGCGATCGGCCAAGGTTTCGCGGGGAATAGCGTGCAGGAGTGGACGCTGTCGACTGTATACAACCATAGCCCATCAAAGCATTTCGGGTCTGGCCCTGGCAAGCGCACCGCCGCCAAGGCGGGGGTTCTCTTTTGGGCATCGACCATGGGTCGCCGCCGCACGCCGATGCGCGCCTGCCCCTTAGAGCCAAGTTAGCGCCGCCGGCCCAGGATGATCACGTACTCCCGCCTCACGTGCAGGCCGACCGTCGTGGCGAACGCCTGATGATAAAGCGTCGACATCCGCGCGCAGGGCGCCCAGCCGGGCAGCGTCAAGGCTGCCGATGAGTTGCCGCGGTGGCCCAAACCCCAACGTATACTTATCCCAGATGTGGGTCGGATCGGGATGGTAGGCATGATTGACGCCGTGCTCGAAGCTCAGCTCAAAGTCACGCCCGAGCCGGCATTGGACGCATCCAGGTTCTCCCCAGCCAAGCGGGGAGACGTGCGGCGGCGTGTTGGTGTGACGGGCGATCACCCTTCGGGGTCATCTTTGCCCAAAATCACGAACGGGCGGCCGTGGAGCTCGGCCGCGTGCTGCGCAAGGGCGGAAGGCTGGCGCTCGCGGCCTGGCCGCCGAGCGGTTCGGTCGCCAATTCTTGGCGTAAGGCCGGAGCAGACCGGTCCCATCAGGCTCACGCTACCGAACCTTGCTTAAAGGTCGCCGTCTCCACGCAACGCGATATAAGATGTCCGCTTGTTAAGGCTCCCAGCCGCTGCTGCCGTAGGGGCGGGTGATCAGCTCTAACAGATGGCCGTTGGGATCCTCGAAGTAGACGCCGCGTCCGCCATCGTGGCGGTTGATCTCGGCTTTGCGGCTGCGCGCCGGATCGGCCCAATAGGGGAGAGCCTGTTGCTGGATGCGCGCAAAGATGGCGTCGAACTCGGGCTCACTGACTAGAAAGGCGAAGTGTCGGGACAAGATTTCGCCCTGCCTCTCCATGAAATCGAGATTGACGCCATTTGCGGTTGTCACGATGTGGAAGGGCCCCCACTTCCTGGGTTCGGGTAGACCCAAAATTCCCGCTAGGAAGGTCGCCGAGGCCTTACTGTCGCTGGACCAGACGATCGTGTGATTGAACTCAACTGACATCTGCCCACCTCACGATTTGACTGGACGCGATTGTAGCCAGCGCGCCGCTCTGCTGACCAGCGTGCCGGCACTGTCGCCGCCCGAGCTCAAGCCTCAAACAGCGCCGGCCGGAACACCGGCAGCGCCGAGGCGTTGGCCTTGCAATGCTCGCAGAACGTTGAGGTGAGCCATGGCCACGCAACAAAAATATGTCGATACCTTCGTTATGCCGGTCTCCAAGGCCCAAATCGATGCCTACAAAAGATTTGCCGAGAGAATGGCCGCCATTGCCAGGAAACATGGGGCGATCGAGTACGTGAACTGCCTCGGCGATGACGTTAAACCTGGCAAGGAGACGTCGTTCCCGCAAGCTGTCAAGCTGCGCGATGACGAAGTCGTCGCCTCATCTTGGGCCGTCTACCCCTCGCGGGAGGAGCGTGACCGCGCCAACAAGGCAATCATGGACGACGAGGGCTTCAAGGATCTGGCTAAAAACATTCCCGTCGATATGACGCGCATGTTCACCGGCGGCTTCAAGGTGCTGCGCGGCCTCTGAGCTTAAGCGATGGCGCCAGCCGCGTTTACGAGCTCGCCGCGACGCGGGGGCGTGCATGGTTGCGGGCGTGCCTGCCGCGGCACACCAGGGTTTTGCTGAGGAGGCGCGGCCGGGAGGGAAGGGAGGCACCTGGCGCATGGGTGGGGTCGCGAGCCAGCGCCGGCACCGGCTCACGGAAACGTGTCGGTTGCAGCTGGACCTGGATGCCGGCGCGGCGACGGATTTGGCAAAGTGCATTCGTCATTGAGCCGACGTTCTGTCGGCAGGCCTGAGCGGTAGGCTGCCTTGGGTCTTGCCTTTCCTGTCGCTGGAGGCCCATGAAGATTGCCACGGAGCTGCTAACCCAGGTCTCGGCTGCCCAGGGCAGGCTGCAGGCTTAACCGTTCGGCGCAACCCGTATGGTTCCAACTCAGACCTTTTGTGAGGCACCGGGGGCCCTTGGCGGCCCACCCCAGCGGGCTCAATCTCGCGCACGCTAGCCGGAGTGGAACCAATGCAGCCCTTGGCATCTCTGCACCTGCGTTTGCCGCAAACGCCGGTGCCTGCGTCTTGGACCAACCTCGCTGACGATCGCAAACTTGCCTGCGTCACGTTGGCAGCACTCGTCTGCGGCATGGGCTTTTTTGGCTTTTTCGTTTCCGCGCACATCAAGGACAACCTCGTGCACAAGGCCGCGGCGGCGACGGCCATGTACATGGACAGTTTTCTCGCGCCCTTGGCACAG
>Ga0075423_10001088_pt1 | contig 23412 bp, 20 predicted proteins | sample SoiMethybrSBSTD2_FD_80114 | JGI IMG/M metagenome (GOLD analysis project Ga0075423, IMG submission 80114) | Bulk soil microbial communities from a Populus tree surrounding site in Tennessee, USA - Soil MetaG P. TD hybrid SBSTD2 | ecosystem: Environmental > Terrestrial > Soil > Tree plantation... | reverse complement strand
TGAGCCCGAACCTTCCCCGCTCCGTCGCGGCGACTGCGCCGTCGCGAATCGCGCGCGCCTCGAACGCGATCGCGCGACCCGACCACGACCGTCCGCCGTAGTTCACGACCCGAACCCGGCAGAGCGTCAGGTGATCGCTCGAACCCCCGAAATCTCTCTCGATCGAGAAGGCGAGCTCCGCCGAGGGGGCGGCCGCCTCCGGGAAAACCAGAGACAAGAGCAGACAGAGAATCGTCATCCCGGCTCCTTTCCGGGCCGGGAGAACGCCGGATCAGCGAGGACGCGACGAGGACCCGACGAGCGTAGCGCGGACGTGCCATCCGCGGAAGTGTCGGCGGATTTGACAGTTGCCGCGGCGGCGGCTACTGTTGCGCAGGCTCTTTGAACGTCACATCCAGAGTGGGTGAGGGACCGGCCCGACGTTCTCCCTCGAGCGGCGCGATTGGCCGCCGGAGGAAGCGCTAACCCACGGCAACCGGATCCGCGCGTCGCGGCGCGGCTCGCCAGGTGCCAAATCCGGATTCTCCGCGCGGGCAGCGTTCCTGTCCCCGTCGAGAAGAAGATGCGAGAGGCGCCGCGACGAATCCGGTACAGGACGCCTCTCGATTTCGGGAGGCGTTTTCGCTTCATGAAGAAAGATTTCCGCAAGGCCATCGCCGAAGAGGTTCTGCTCGCCGACGGCGCCATCGGGACGTTGCTCGCGTCGCGGGGCGCGTCCCCCGACCAGGCCAAGTCGCCCTTGAATGTCTCCGATCCGGAAGCCGTGCGCGAAGTCCACGAGGACTACTGCGACGCCGGCGCGCGGATCGTCACCACGAACACGTGGGACGCGAACCGCGTCAAGCTGACGGCGCACGAGTGGGCGGACTCGCTCGAAAAGATCAATCGGGAAGGGGCGCGGCTCGCGCGCGCGGCGGCGGTCGGCGAGATGGTCTTCGTCGCGGGATCGATCGGTCCGCTCGGCGCTCTCGTCAAGCCGTACGGGACCCTCACGGTGACCCAGGTACGCGAGATCTTCGCGGAGCAGGCGCGCGTGCTCCTGGAGGCAGACGTGGACCTGATCCTGCTCGAGACTTTCGGAAGCCTCCTCGAAGCGGCCGAGGCGGTGCGCGCGGTCCGAGGCCTTTCCGCCGAAGCTCCCATCGTCGCTCAGATGACGTTCCTCGCCGACGGCCGCACCGCGTTCGGCGAGAGCGCGGCGCAGTCGCTCTCGACGCTCGCCGCGGCGGGCGCCGACGTCGTCGGCATGAACTGCACGCTCGGTCCTCAAGAGTCGCACGACGTCTTCTCCCGCCTTCCGGCGGCGATCTCCGTTCCACTCTCGGTGATGCCGAACGCGGGCTACCCGACGGTCGTCCACGGCCGGAACGTCTACCTCTCGTCGCCCGATTACCTGCGCGAGTACGCCGAGGCGTTCGCCGCGGCCGGAGCGGCCATCATCGGCGGTTGTTGCGGCACGACCCCCGAGCACATTCGCGCGATGTCGAAGGTCGTCTCCGGGCGGAGGCGGGCGGCGTCACCCCCGGTCGCTTCCGTCGTGATCGAGGCGCCGGCGCCGAAGGTGGCCGAGCCTCTCATCGAGACCTCGCGCCTGAAGCGGCGCCTGGCGGATCCGAACGCGTTCGTCGTGACGGCCGAGATCGAGCCGCCGCGCGGCGTCGACCTCTCCGGAGCGATCGAGGGGGCCCGCCTCGCCAAGTCGCACGGCGTCGACGCGGCCAACGTGACCGACAACCCGATGGCGCGCCTGCGCATGTCGTCGATCGCGGTCGCCGCGCTCATTCAGCGCGAGGTCGGTCTCGATGCGGTCGTCCAGATCACCACCCGCGACCGCAACGTCCTCGGTCTCCAGTCCGACCTGCTCGGAGCGGCGGGCCTGGGTTTGAAGGCGCTCCTGTGCCTCGGCGGAGATCCGTTGAAGATCGGCGACTACCCGCAGGGCAAGCAGGTCTCGGAAGTCGACGTGCTCGGCCTCCTCCGGATGGCCCGGGGCTTGAACGGCGGCGCCGACCTCGCGGGCAACTCGATCGGCTCCGTGACGCAGTTCGCGATCGGATGCGCCGCGAACCCCGCGGCTCTCGACCTCGACGTCGAACGTTCCAAGATTCGCGCGAAGATCGAAGCGGGGGCGACCTTCGCCCAGACGCAGCCGGTCTACGACGTCGGATCTTTGGAGCGGTTTCTCGCATGCGAGGAATCGCGCGCGATCCCGGTCCTCATCGGACTGATCCCCCTGCGGTCGCTCAAACAGACGATGTTCTTCGCCAACGAGGTCCCGGGCATCGTCGTCCCGGAGTCGATCCAGGACCGGATGCGCGCGGCGTCGGAGAAGAGTCCCGAGCACGAGAAGGCCGAAGGCCTCGCGATCGCCCGCGAGCTCGCCGCGGCAATCCGGGAGGTCGCGCGCGGGCTGCACGTGATGCCGATGGGCAAGTACGGCCTGCTCGCCGAGATCCTCGAGGCCATACCCGCCGGCGGAGAGAAGGCGCGCGCGCAGGCGTAGGAGTCCCAGGTCCAGTCCCCGGTACGCAGAGGAATACCCGACGTTTGCGGGCCGTTCCGGTCGAGGCTCCTCCGATTCCATAGAATTCGGGGGAATTCCGGCGGCCCGGCTTCGTGTCCGCCGGGTGGAGGGAGAGAGATGAGAAAAGCAACGACTCGCGCGACGTTGACTGTCGCGGCGCTCGCGGCGTTCGGCCTCGCGGCGCTCGTTTTCGCGGGAGCCCAGGCGCGCCTCAAGGGCAAGGTCACCGACTCGTCGGGAAAGCCGATCGAGGGAGCGACCGTCACGATCACGACCCCCAACCTTCGAACGTTCAAGATGCTTCTGAAGTCCGACAAGAAGGGCGACTGGGGAACGATCCTGAACGACGCCACCATGCCCTATCACGTCAAGATCGAGAAGGAAGGCTATGCGTCGGGAGAAGCGGATCGGAAGGTTCCCGTCGGCGACATCGGTGAGGTGAACGCCAAGCTCCTCACGACGGCCGAGGCGGGAGCGACGGCGGGCGGCCGGGGGGCCCCCGCGCCTCCCTCCCCCGCGGATCAGGCAGCGCTCACGTTCAACGAGGGCGTCGACCTGCTTCAGAGTGGAAACAAGCCCGCGGCCGAGGCAAAGTTCCTCGAAGCCGTCGGGAAGAATCCGGATCTCCCGCAGGGCTGGCACGCGCTCGCGAGCCTCGCCTACGAGAAGAAGGACTGGGCGAAGACCCTCGAGTACGGACAGAAGGCGCTCGACCTCGACCCGTCGATCACGCAGATCTACCCGATGATGGCGTCCGCGGCGGCGCAGTCGGGCGACAAGAAGGCCGCGGCGGAGTGGCAGGCCAAATCCGACCAGGCGAACCCGGACACGCCGGAGACCCTCTACAACAAGGGCATCGACGCGTACAACAAGAAGAAGATCAAGGACGCGGAGGGGCTTCTGACCAAAGCGGTCGAGGCGAAGCCCGATTTCGCGCTCGCGCACTTCTGGCTCGGGATGACGTCGTTCAACCTGAACAAGAAGGCGGCGGCGAAAGAGCACCTCGAAAAGTACCTGGAGCTCGACCCAAACGGCTCCGAGGCCGCGACCGCGAAAGAGATACTGCCGCTGCTGAAGTGATCGCGCGCTCTCGCGCGCGATCATCCCGAGCGCGTGAGCGCGAGGGATCTCTCGGGCTGAGGCCGGCCGCGAACTAGATCGGGACGCGGTCCCGGACGCGGCGAGCCCGTCGATCGGCTCGGGCGGGCGCGGGCGTCGGGGGATTCAACAGGCGGTGAATCCACGCGAGCAGCCGGTCGAAGAGGTCGGGACGCCGAGAGAAGTTTTTCACGGCCTCCCCAGGGAGCAAGCGCAGAGCCACCGGATCCGAAACCTCCAAGTCCCTTCTTTCGATCGGGTTGCGCCTGCCGCGATCCTGCCGGACTGACCCGGAGCGGCGGCGGCCGTACTTCGTCGAGCGACATTTTCTGCCACAATCGCCGGCGTGGGCCGCAAGGGCGCCTTCAAGGATCGACCGCTCTGGCGTCGCCTCCAGACGATCCACCACGAGATCAAGGAAAGCCGCCACCCGAACGCGACGAGCCTCGCGGCCGCGCTCGATGTTTCGACGAAGACCGTTCAGCGGGACCTGGACTATCTTCGCAACGAGCTCGCCGCGCCCATCGAGTTCGACCGCGAGCAGAACGGCTACTTCTACTCCCGTCCCGACTACGTCCTCCCTTTCCTGCCCGTCGACGGACGCGACCTCTTCTCGATCGGCGTCGCTGCCCAGGTCCTCTCGCTCTTCGGCGGCACGCCGCTCGGCCGGGACTTGAAGAGCTGCTACGAACGCCTTGCGGAGCTCATGCCGCCCGCGGTGCGGCTGCGTCCGGAGATCGTGATGGAGAAGCTCGCGCTTCGAGCCGCCGCCTTCCGGCCGGTTCGCGAGGAGACGTGGCAGGCGGTTTCGGAATCGCTTCAGAGAGGCGTCGCACTCTCCGTCCGCTACCACCGTCCCGGGGAGGCTCCGGGCGAGATCCGGACCGTGAAGCCCTACTCGCTCGTGGTCTTCGGCCGGGACTGGATGGCGCTCGCTCTCGACGAGAGCGATGGTCGGGTCAAGAACTTCTATCTCGCGCGCATGGAAGAAGCGCGGCCGACGACGCTTCGCTACGCGATCCCGCGGGACTTCGATCCGGAGGCGTTCTTCCGCAACACCTTCGGCATCTTCGTCGGCGGCTCGAAGCCGTTCCGCTTTCGCGTACGATTCTCGAAGGAGATCTCCGAGGAGGTCCGGGAGCTCACGTTTCATCCGAAGCAGAAGCTCGAGCGGGGGCCGGGGGGCGAGGCGATCCTGGAGCTTCCGGCGGAGTCGTTGAAGGAAGCGCGGCGGTTCGTTCTCGGTTATGGGAAGGATGCGGTAGCGCTCTCGCCGCCCGAGCTGGTCGAAGAGCTCAGGAAAGAGACGGCGCTATTGAACGAGGCCTATGGAAAAAGTTCCCGGTTTCCCGTTTCCAGTTCCAAGAAGTCTCCGGTTCCGAGCTCCAAGTAGCGTCGCCCTGGTGATCGCGGTGCTCGCGACCGCCTGCGGCTCGGGGGCCGGGCTTTCGCCGGTCGCCTATCCGGACACCGCGGGCCCCTGCCCCGCGGGTCGGACCGGCTGGAAGCTCGAGGTCCTCGATCGCCGCATGATGCGGGAAAGCTCCGAGGGAGTCGTTTCCCTGATCGGAGATTCGATCCGGCGGTCGTTTCCCGGCTGCCGGTGGGACGCCGAAGCCGGCGCCGACGCCGGCGTCGTGCGCATCGAGGTGCACCGCTTCGCCACGAATCCGGCCGGGAACACCTGGGACGCCGCCGCGGAATGGACAGTGACCGCGAGCGACGCCGCGGGGGCGACCCTGACGGAATTCCAGGCGGACGAGGAGGTCTCCCGACCGAACTACCGCGGCTCGAACAACGCGAAGGAGTCGCTGCGGGAGGTCTTCGATCGAGCCCTGCGGCGGACGCTCGCCGGCCTCCGGGTCGTCTCCCCCACGTGAGGAAATCGTCGCCCGGAGAGGACGCCTCCCGGCGGGTCGTCTCGGCAGGATCTCGGGGCTCGGGACGCAACCCCTTGACATGAGAAGGTTTGTCCGGGCGCCGGCCGGCGGCTCGAATGGACGCCGATGGAACGCTTCTCGCAACCCTCGATCACTGGAGGCTTTATGAAAATGGCACCTCGAGTGGCAATCCTGGCCGCCGCGCTCCTCGCGGCGACTCTACCCATGTCCGCGCAGAAAGGAAGCAGCGCCAACCAGGCCTATGAGCTGTCGGCGATGCTTTCCGGGACGTGGGACGGTTCGACCCCCGGAAACGAGCTCAAGTTGCAGATCCGGTCGACGACGACCGATCCCAGCCACCTCTACGACCTGTACGTGCAGACGAGCGGCAAGTACCAGGGCGAGAACGTCCGGCTGCAGGGTTTGATCCGCCTGGAGTCCCAGGGCAAGAGCGTCTATGTCGGATACATCCCGCACTTCGATCCCACGATCACCGGCCTCTCGGCCGACGTCGCGCGGTTCACCGACGAAGAGGCGAGCGCCGCGTGCGGTCTGGTCGTGTCACCGAAGGGCGACGGCTTCGGAGGAGAGACGGTGGGATCGACGTGCGTACGCGCGATTCGCGGAGCACTCGGGAAATGGACCATCGAGGTCGATCCGACCATGATCCGGATCCGGAACGTGAAGAGCGGGGAGACGCTGCGGTTCAAGAAGGGATCGAAGTGACCAGTGAAGCGCGCGGCTAGCGCGCTCGTCGCTTCGCTCCTCGGAATGACAGCTCGCCGGGTCACTCCGGCGGAAACAAGCTCCCGATCACGGGCTCGGGATCCGGCTTCCGGGGCGGAGGCGGCGGCGCTTTCGGACTCTCGTCTCTGGGGGCGAACCTCGCGACGATCTCCTTGACGAACCGCGAAAAGTCGCCCTTGAGGATCCAGCGAAGAACGCCCGGCTCTTCCCGGGAGAGCGCGCGAAGGGTCCGGCCGCGATGGCGGCCGAAGTTGATCGTGGGCTCGCCGTTGATCAGCCGGATGCGTCCCTCCGGATCCATGTCCTGGTCGATGCCGGCGCAGAAGAGCTCGTGAAGCTCGGCGACGGACCTCGGAAGGTCGAGGTAGCGGTCGAGCTGGCCGGCCAGAACCCGCAGCGTCATCCGCGCGTCGGCGAGGGCGCCGTGCGCGCCGTCGTGGTCCATCTCGCAGTAGAAGCGCGCCGCGGCTGAAAGGTTGCGCGGCTCCCGGGAGAAGAAGATCCGCTGGCCGTCCACCAGTCTCCGGTTCGTAACGTCGAAGACGATCCCGGCGCGGTGGAATTCGTTCCGCAACACGGGCAGGTCGAAACCGGTCATGTTGTAGCCGGCGAGATCGCACCCCTCGAGAAACGCGTCGAGCTCGACGGCGCAGTCCGAAAATCTGGGGAGGCCGGCCACGTCGACGTCGCGGATCCGATGAATCGCCGTCGAGGCGGGGGGAATCTTCATGCCCGGATCGAAGCGACGGACCCACTCCTCCTGCCGGCCGTCGGGATAGACCTTCACGCAGGCGATCTCGATGATCCGATCGAGGCGCGGATGAGTTCCGGTCGTTTCCGTGTCGAAGACCACGAGCGGACGGTCGAGCGGAAGGCGATTTTCGAGCACCGCGGAGAATGTTAACAGCGCGTCTCCCGGCGCCCGGGCGTCGTCGATGGCGTATCTCTTGCTGTCTCCCGTCTCATGGTGATTCCTCTCTTCGCCCGGGTCACCGGGTTCAAGATCGAAAACCTCTGGAGGCGTGCCTCCCGCGGGGCCGTCCGGTGCACCGCGCGGTTGTCCCGTCCCCTCCTCGCGGACGAGAGAGAGCGCGTCGAGCGGCTCGCGGACACGGACGTCGAGCAGACGGAAGTCGTGTACGAGTGCCGGCCGGAGGAAGTCGAGGAACGCCAACTGAAGCTCGTCGAGACCCTCGCGGGCGTCACTCCCATCGCGTCCCGCCGCGCCGTCGTCGGAGAGAAGAAGACGCGCCGTGCGTCGCGCAAGAGACGGCCGAGCTTGCCGCGCTCGCCGGAACCGGCCGCCTAGCTACAGCTCAGTTCCCAGTTCCAAATTCCCAGAGGACGATGCTAGTAGTTCTCGGAGAACAGCCAGAACACCATTTCGCCCAGCCGCGCGAGGAGCCCGCGCTTCTTCCACTTCGCGCGGGTGAAGACCTCGCTCTTCTGCAGATCGACGGAGATCATCTTCTCGACGAGCTCGGCGAACGAGCGGTCGTAGATCACGACGTTCGCCTCGGCGTTCTTCTTCATCGAGCGGTTGACGAAGTTCATCGATCCGATCGTCGTCCAGATGGAGTCCACGACCATGACCTTGTTGTGCATCATCGTCGGCTGGTACTCGAACATCTTGACTCCGCCGTCGAGCAGCTCGCCGTAGTGGAAACGCGACGCCATCCGGACGTACGGAGTGTCGATATGAGGTCCGGGGACGAGAATCCGAACGTCGACGCCGCGGGCGACCGCATTGACGAGGCCCTGGCGGATCTGTCCGTCCGGGACGAAGTAGGCTTTCTCGATCCAGATCGTCTTTCGGGCCGCCTGGATGGCCATGAAGTAGAGGAGCTTCGCCTTCGAGCTCGGGTCGTAACGGGAGGCAGCGATCGCCTGCGCGAGCAGCGTCCCGGCCGCGGGGATCGGGGGGAAGTGCTTTTCCCCGTGCAGGACCTCGCCGGTGGTGTTCACCCAGTCCTCGAGGAAGATCGCCTGCAGCTGCGCGACGACCGGTCCCTCCACCTGGACGACCGTATCCCGCCACTCCTTGGAACTCCGGGCGTCCCCCTTCCATCGATCGTCGATTCCGACCCCGCCGGTGAATCCAATCCGTCCGTCGACGGTCAGGAGCTTCCGATGAGTGCGGTTGCCGACCTTGTAAATTGCGTAAATGCGCAACGGCTTGTACCAGCGGAGCTTGACGCCCGCTTTTTCCATCATGTCCGCGAGCTCGTGAGGGTGCGACCCGAAGTCGTCGAGGAGGAGCCGCACCTCGACCCCCTCCCGCGCCTTGTCCGCCATGGCACGTGCGAATTGCTCGGCGACCTCGCCCTTGTTGAAGATGAACATTTCCATGTTGACGCTGTCCCGAGCACTGCGGATTGCGTCGAGCATCGCGGGAAAGTAGGCGTCGCCGTTCTCGAGGAGCTTCGCCCCGTTGTGGGGAACCATCTCGGTCCCGAGCACGTCCATCGATCGGCGGAACTCCGCGCTGTCGACGCCGTAGTCGGGCTTGTAGCTGTAGCTGGTCCGCTTGTCCGAAAAGAGATAGGAACAGCCGGACGAAGAGATGGCGAGGAGCGCAAAGAGAAGGACGCGCCCGCAAAGGGGCCCAGACCGAGTCCAGGATTTCATGCGTTATATCTTTCGCAGTTGCGTCTCGATGCGCCCCTCACGCGGGAGCCAGGGCACATCATGAAGATGTCGCTGTAGGCCGCTATCCTCCGAAATGCTTCGCAGAAAGAGACGCTCCCCGCGGAAACCGAGAGTCTACAGAATCTCCGTCGAGCTTTACCTCATCGCGCTCGCCGCGGCGTTCGCGTTCTCCGTTGCAATTTCGCTGCTCAATCGGCCGGAGGAGGTCTCCTACGACATCCCGCACACCTTCGGGGTCCGGGACGCACCGTTTCTCGCGTCGACGCAGGCGCTGGATCGTCCGAGCATGGTCTCGGGAAACCGGGTCTCGATTCTCCAGAACGGCGTCGAGATCTTCCCCGCGATGCTCGACGCGATCTCCCGTGCGAAGACGTCGGTTCATCTGGAGGCGTACATCTTCTGGAGCGACGACGTCGGGCATCGCTTTCGCGACGCCCTGAGTGAGCGCGCCGGCAAGGGCGTCGAGGTCCGTCTCCTCCTCGACGGAGTCGGATCCGCCAAGCACCTGACGAACAGCGACGTGGAGATCCTGCGGCGCGCGGGATGTCTCGTCGAATACTTCCGCCCGATCCGACCCTGGATGCTCGACGTCATCAACCGGCGGACCCACCGGCGAATCCTCGTCGTCGACGGCAAAGTCGGATTCACGGGAGGAGTCGGGTTCGCCAAGGAGTGGGACGGGAACGCCGAAACGCCGGACCACTGGCGGGACACGGTCGTCCGCGTCGAGGGCCCGGCGGTCGCGCAGATGCAGTCCGCTTTCGAAGACAACTGGACGGAGGTCACCGGCGACCTGCTCGTCGGCGAGAAGTACTTTCCGCCGCTTCCCGCCGCCGGGGACGTGCTCGCGTCCGTCGTCCCTTCCAACCCGCGGCCGTCGAGCTCGGCGAGCCAGACTCTCTACTCGGTTGCGATATCCGCCGCCGAGCGAAGGATCTCGCTCTCCAACTCCTACTTCGTCCCGAACGACGCCTCGATCTCGCTGCTCGTTGCGGCGAGCCGACGGGGGGTCGACGTGCGGATTCTCGTGCCGGGACCGGTGAACGACGTCCCGGCCACGAAGGCCAGCGCGCGGACGAGGTTCGGAGAACTCCTTCAAGCGGGCGTGAAGATCTACGAGTACCAGCCCACCATGATGCACGCCAAGACGATGATCGTCGACGGGCTGTTCGCGACCGTCGGATCGACGAACTTCGACAACCGCTCGTTCCGGTACAACGACGAGATCGACCTCGAGGTCTACGACGAAGGCGTCGCGCGGAAGCTCGATCAGATGTTCGAGACCGATCTCACGCGGTCGCGCCCCTACACGTACCAGCAGTGGATGCACCGCACCGTGTGGGAGCGCTTCACCGAGTGGGCGCTGATCCCCGTGAGGAACCAGCTGTAGAGACTCCGGAGACACCGGAACGAACCGACGCGGGTCGCGCCCGACGTTCGTTCAATGACACTTTTAACAATCCTCGGCCCGAATTCTGCGCAGAGTTGACAATCCCTGTCGGTGTCGCAGGATGAAACCCCAGCCTAAATACAGAATCCAAAAGGGTTGGTGAAAACTCTGCCATGGCTAACCGATTGCTATTCCCCAGGACCGAGGACCAAAACCTCAACCTCCTCCTTTCGCTCCCCGGGCGGCCCCACCCCGACCCGGGGCATTTTTTTTCCCGGGCGGGCCCACCCTCGACCCGGGAGCTTTTTGCCCGGCGGGAGGGATCGATTTCCGAGCATCCGTGGCCGCGTCCGGTCCTCGCGTCTCTTCCCGAAACCGACCCTGCTACTTTCTCCTCATGCGCGTGCTCGCGGGCGACATCGGCGGCACGAAGACCGCCGTCGCGATCGCCGACGTCGGACCCCGTTCTCTCTCGCTCGTTCGCACGCGCACGTATCGCAGCGGCGACTGGCCGGGCCTCGCGGAAATCCTCGAGGACTTCCTCGCGGGCGATAGACGCCGGCCCGGCGTAGCCGCTTTCGGTGTCGCCGGCCCCGTGCGGCTCGGGCGGGCGAAGGTGACCAAGCTGCCGTGGACTCTCGACGAGCGGCTCCTCGCGGCCCGTCTGACGATCGACCGGGTCCGACTGATCAACGACTTCGTGGCGGCCGCGATCGGCATCCCGCGGCTCTCCGCTCGAAAGACGGCGCTGATCCTCCCCGGTCGCGCGGAGGCCGGCGAGCCCATCGGAGTGATCGGCGCCGGGACGGGCCTCGGACAGGCGGCTCTCGTTCCGTCTCGCGGCGAGTGGATCGCCGTCGCGTCCGAGGGGGGGCACGTCGATTTCGGTCCTCGGGACGATCGCGAGGACCGCCTCGTACGGTTCATGCGCGCGCGGTTCGGTCGCGTCGAGCGCGACCGTCTGCTCTCCGGAGAGGGGCTCGGACACATCTATGATTTCGTCCGGTCGGAGCGCGGCCGCCGGGACGCGCCCGCCGTCGCGCGTGCGTTTTCGAAGGAGGACCGCGCGGCGGTCATCAGCCGATTCGCTCTCTCCGGACGGGATCGTCTCTGTCGCGAGGCGCTGGAGATGTTCGTCTCGATCTACGGATCGGAGGCCGGCAATCTCGCGATTCAGTATCGCGCGACCGGCGGTGTGTACCTCGCGGGCGGTATCGCCGCGAAAATCCTCCCCGCCTTGACGACCGGACTCTTCGAGAAAAGCTTCCGGTCCAAGCCGCCGCTGGATGCGTTGCTTTCGCGCATTCCGGTCCGGGTCGTGATCGAGCCCGGACTCGGACTGATGGGTGCGGCCGCGGCGGCTTACGGTACGGTGATCGACGCGACCCGGTGATTCTTGATCAGGATCGCGCGGCTCGCCGAACGATAGGTCCAGCGGACGCGGTCGCCGCTCTCGTCCTCCAGCCGCTCGATCACGTCCGGGTCACCCATGATCCGCCGGACCTCGTCCTCGGACATGCCTTCGGACAGAGCGCCGACGGGCTTGTCTTCCCCGCTCGCCACCACCTGACCGGCTTCTCCGACGACCCGCTTGCGCTCGGCCTCCGACACCCCGGCGCGAGACCCGAAGATCGGTCGTGTCAGGTCGTCGATGAGTCCCGAGAAGGTCGGGCGTTTCTCGTGGATCCACCAGCCCACGGCCAGGGCGGCCGCCAGCATCAGAAGATTGCGGACCGCGCGTCCGCTCATGGATGAGATTGTACGCGCGCGTCGGGCATGCCTATCCCGGCTCCGAGTCCGTCAGGAACAGGTTGGCCCGCCGGCGAAGCTCTTCGAGCTTCTCCAGGCACCACCGGCGCTGGCCCGGCCGGACCACCCACTGGATCTCGCGGGACGAAAACACCGCGTCCTCGAGGGAAGGCTCGTCGGGCTCCCGTCCGCGAGTCCACTCCTCGCGAAGGAGCGAACGTCGCGCGTATCTCACCGCTTCGAGGCCCTTCTGCCCGGTCATCGACAGAAGAAACCGCAGGGTGATGGCAGCTCCTCCTTCGAGCTCGAGGGGCACACCGCCGGCGAAGGCGGGCTGAACGCCTCCCGGCACCTCTACCAGACCAATTTCGGACACCCCGGGTGAGAAGAAGCGAACGGTATGCCCGGGACTGCGCGGCCTCGCAATCCGTCGAGGGCCAATGACTTGACGGGCGCGCCCGCTACGGCGCGGGGACCCGTCGGTCCGAAAGTGTTACCGGCGGTGACAGCCGCCGAAGCCGGTCATCCGGCGCCGGGTGGCTCGCCGGAGTGGGAGGAACCGATTCCGGGAAGGAGACGGTTGGCGCGCTCGACGAGAAGGCGGACTTTCTCCCGGCACCAGGCCGCCTGCGAAGCGAGGACCGACCACGAGACGTCGGTCACCGTGAATACGGCGTCCTCGATGGACGGCTCGTCCCACTCGAGGCCACGAAGGCGCTCCTCCCGGATCATGACTCGCCGGGCGTAGCGGAGCGCTTCGACGTCGTCATCCGAGTCGAGCTCGAGACGGAAACGCAGCGTGAGCCGCCGCGTTGCGTCGAATCGGAGAGCGAGCCCATTCCGAGCGTCGACGCCGGAAGAGGAAATCTCGGTCGTTTCCCGGTAGCGAATCGACGCGGACATATGTGAGATTGCCGCTCGATTATAGGCCGCGGCCGGCGGGAGCGCTCTACGACTTTAGCCGCATAATGGGTTGGCGTTGCAGCCGACAGCCGCCCTCGCATTCGCTCGGGCGGCTCGCTTCGCTCACTCGCCTGCGGCTGAACGCCGGCATCACTTTTCGGAGGTTGAATGAGCGAGAAAACTCCCGTTACCGTCGCCGCCGGAGACGGAATCGGCCCGGAGATCATGGCGGCGACGCTCGCGATCCTCGAGGCGGCCGGCGCGCGGATCGCGATCGAGCCGATCGAGATCGGCGAGAAGGTCTTCCTCCGCGGTGCGAGCTCGGGCATCGAGCCGTCTGCGTGGGAATCTCTGCGGCGCACCCGGGTCTTCCTCAAGGCTCCGATCACCACGCCTCAGGGCGGAGGGTTCAAGAGCCTGAACGTTACGACGAGAAAGACGCTCGGGCTCTACGCGAACGTCCGCCCGTGCGTTGCCTATCACCCGTTCGTCCGCACGCTTCACCCCGGGATGGACGTCGTCATCGTGCGCGAGAACGAAGAAGACCTCTACGCCGGCATCGAGCATCGCCAGACCGAAGATGTCGTGCAGTGCTTGAAGCTCATCAGCCGGCCGGGCTGCGAAAAGATCGTTCGCCACGCCTTCGAGTACGCCCGCCGCAACCGCAGGCGGAAGGTCACCTGCTTCACCAAGGACAACATCATGAAAATGACCGACGGGCTGTTTCACAAGGTCTTCGACGAGATCGGCGAGGAATATCCGGACCTCGAGAAGGAACACTGGATCGTCGACATCGGCGCGGCAAAGCTCGCCGATACGCCGGAGGCGTTCGACGTCGTCGTCCTGCCGAACCTCTACGGCGACATCCTCTCGGACGTTGCCGCGCAGATCGCCGGGTCCGTCGGCCTCGCCGGCTCGGCGAACATCGGCGATCGCTGCGCGATGTTCGAGGCCATTCACGGCTCAGCGCCGCGGCGCGCGGGCCAGAATCTCGCGAACCCGTCCGGCCTCCTGCTCGCCGCCGTGATGATGCTCGTTCACATCGACCAGCCGGATGTCGCCGAGGCGGTGCACAACGCGTGGCTGAAGACGATCGAGGACGGCGTCCACACCTACGACGTCTACTCGGAAGGGACGAGCGCGAAGAAAGTGGGCACGCGCGAGTTCGCCCAAGCCGTCGTCCAACGGCTCGGCAGCCGGCCGGGGAATCTCAAGCCGGCGAGTTATTCGAAGGCTCCGGAGGCGGCGGCGATCCGCGCGCCCGGGAAACGCGCGCGAGCCGATCGAGTCCTCGTCGGAATGGACGTCTTCGTCAGCTGGCGGGGATCGCCCGCGGATCTCGAGAAACGGCTGCGTCCGCTCGTCCGCGACGGACTGGCGCTCACAACCATCAGCAATCGGGGGATCCGCGTGTGGCCCGATGGCTTCCCGGAGACGATGCAGACGGACCACTGGAACTGCCGCTTCGAGGCGGGAGGCGCGCCCATCACCCACGAAGCGCTCGCGGGCCTTCTCGCGCGCGTCGCGGAGTCCGGTCTCGACTTCATCAAGACCGAGAACCTGTACACGTTCGACGGAAAGGGCGGCTATTCCTCCGCATAGCTAACCGGAGAAGATCACCAGGCCATAGTCGCCGATCACCCGGAAACCGAGCGCCTGGTATGCCGCGCGGGCCGGACGGTTCTCCTCTCCGGTGAAGAGGACGGCGAGGCGGACCGTCTCTGACCTCGCCGAGAGGAGCGACCCCGCGACGACGGCGCGGGCGTAGCCGCGGCCGCGAAGCTCCGGCGGCGTCCAGACGCCTCCGACCTGCACGACGTCCGGCAGTCGCGCGTTGAAGGCGGAGTACGACACCGGGACTCCTCGATCGAGAAGAATCCACTGCGAGCCCTCCTCCGCGAGCCGTTCGACCTCCGCCCGCGAGATCGCCGAGAGCTCCGGCCCGATCGAAAGGCCGAGCGCCTCGACCGCGTAGGCGGCGCGCCACGCGGCCACGAGGTCGAGGTCTTCGGCGAGCGGCGGACGGCATTCGAGGCGTCCGCTCGCGAGATCGGGGGGGACCTCCAGCCGCGAGAGCTCGAGCTCGTAGAGCTCTTCGCGGCTGTCGAGTGCCGTGCTCCGATCCCCGAGCCCGAGCGCTCTCCTTGCAGCCTGGACCTGGCGCCAGGGCCCGACGAGGCCGCGGAGCTCGCGCCCGGATCTCCGGATGGCCGCGCGCGCGAGGGACTCGAGGGACGCCGGCTCGGGCGCCTGGAGCACGAGCATCCCGTTCCAGAAGTGCGCGGCCACGGCCGCGATCCGGCCGGCGTCGATCGCCGCCACATAGGTTCCCTGGAGAGGTTCCCCCCGATCGACGAGGCCCGCGGCGCGCGAGTTGGCGCGAAGAAACATGGAGCTCGCGGCGAGCGGAGTCAGGAACTCCTCGAGCGCGGCACCGTCGCCGGCGGAGAGGGTCCTCACATCCACAGGAGCAGCCCGGCGACCGCCGACGCGACGACGACGACCGCAACCGCGGCCCGCGATTTCCAGAGATAGAGAACCGCGAGAGCGGCGGCGAAGAGCGCGAGCTCGCGAAGGCCGACGACTCCCGCGTGGAAGAGATGCACGGTCGTTGCCGCGATCAACCCGACGACGCCTGCCGTCACGCCGTCGAGCACGTCGTGAAGGGCGCGGTTCTGGACGATTCGTTCGAGGGTTTCGTGGCCGATGAGTGTGATCGCGAAGGCCGGGAAGAAGATGCCGAAGGTCATCGCCAGCGCCCCCGCCAGACCCCCCGCGACGTAGCCGACGAACGTCGCGAAGATGATGAGCGGAGCCGGCAATACCCCGCCGAGGGCGAGTCCGTCGAGAAACTGCCGGTCGGTCAGCCACCCGCCGCGCTCGACGGCGTCGCGCCGCACGAACGGGATCGCGGTATAGGCGCCGCCGAAGGTCAGCAAACCGGCGCGCAGCCCCGACGCGAGAATTGCCGGCGGCGTCGGGGGCCGGGCCGACGCTGCCGGGATGGCCGCGGGCGCGGGGGCGTTCCGCGGGCGGGTCGGAGAGGCGAGGAACAGAGCGGCTCCGGCGAACACGAGGGCCGCCGCGGCCGCAAGCAGGAATCGCCGCCTCCGCAACAGGGCGTACGCGACGCCGGAAAAAGCGAGCGAGACCGCGAAATGAACCCCGGAGAGCTCCGCGACCGCCGAGAGGGCCGCGAGAGCGAATAGCCAGGGGTCGCGAAGCGCGCCGGCTCCGATGCGGTGGACCGCGCGGACCACGACCGCGACGACGGCGACCTGGGCTCCCGCGAAGGACGCCGCGACGACCGGCGAAGAGATGCCGATCGAGACGTAGAACGCGGAGAGCGCGAGCATCAGCACGAAGCCGGGCAACATGAACCCGAGTCCGGCCAGAAGGCCTCCGACTCTCCCGCCGGCGAGCAGCCCGAAGAAGACGCAGAGCTCGTGCGCTTCCGGACCGGGAAGGACCTGGTAGACGGCGAGCGTGCGGTTGAAGCGCTCCGAGGAGATCCATCGCTCGTCGTCGACGAGCTCGCGGCGGATCATCGCGATCTGGGCGACGGGCCCGCCCCACGCCAGGACGCCGAACCGGAGAAACCGGAGAAAGATCCTCGCCGGCGATTCGCGGGGCGGGCTCGGCTCCGGGGACGCGTCGAGGGTCGGGGCGGTCAGCGCTCCTCGATTCGGCGCGAAGAGATCCGGATCACGCGCGGCCGGCCGTCAGGCATCCGCCGTCTCGGAGCCGGCGACACTGCAATACCTTTGCACCGTCGCGAGCAGCTGTCCCAGCTGAATCGGCTTTCGGATGTAGTCCTGGATTCCCAGCGGACCAATCTGTTCGGACAGGTTGGCGCCCGCGGAGATCACGACGACCGGAATTGCCGCGAGGCTGGGATCCTGTCTCTGCTCGTCGCGGAACTGCCACCCGTTCATCACCGGCATCATCAGATCGAGCAGGATCAGGCACGGGCGGCGGCCATCGCGAAGCTGTTCGAGAGCGGACAGCCCGTGCTCGGCGCCGTCCACCTGATACCCCTCATCGGCGAGGATCTGTGTCAACGCCTGCCGAAGATCCATGTCGTCTTCAACGATGAGGACCTCGCCCCGGGAGTCGCTGCAGCTCATGGAAGTGTTTCCCGCCTCGATCGATCAGTATACGGCGGCGACTGTAGAGGCTCTTCTCCGATGGCCCGCGGCAGCTCGACCTCGAACGTGGAGCCCCGCCCCGGCTGGCTCGTGACGCGGATCACGCCGCCGTGTGCGTCCACGATCTGGCGAACGATCCAGAGCCCGAGCCCGAAACCGCCGTAATCGCTCTTCGACACGGCACGCTCGAAGCGCTGAAAAATCCGCGCCTGGTGCTCCGGCGGAATTCCAATCCCGCGGTCCTTGACCGACAGCCGGGCGCGCCGATCGTCGCCGTCGACCCCGATCTCGATCGGCCGACCCGCGCCGTACTTCATCGCGTTCGAGAGGAGGTTCGTGACGATCTGCTCGACCCGCATGCGGTCCCAGAGCCCGGCCGCCGCGGCCTCGAGCTTCAGCTCGACTCTGCAGCGCGCCCGAGAGAGCTCGTCGCCGCACCGTGCGACGACCTCGCGCACGACAAAAGTCAGGTCGACGTTCTCGAGCTCGAGCTCCAGGCCCTTCCCGGTGATCCGCGAGATGTCGAGCAGCTCGTTGATCAGCTTCGTCAGCCGCGTGACTTGCCGATCCGCGGCGGCGAGTCGGTCGGCAGCCGTGGCGGCGGACGGCGCGGCGGCCTCGGTCTGCGCCCTTCGGATGAGGCTCTGGATCTGGAGCTGAAGCGTCGTCACGGGGGTCTTCAGCTCGTGCGAGGCAATCGAGAGGAAATCATCGCGTGCCGCGACGGCCTCCCGGGCTTCGCGATAGAGCCGCGCGTTGTCGATGGCCAGTCCCGCGCGGCGAGCCAGGTCGTGTGCGAATTCGAGATCCTCTTCGCTGTACGGATTCGCCGGATCCGACGACACGAAGGTGAGGACACCGAGCGGCCGGTCGCGCACCGTCACGGGGACCGACATGTACGACCGGAGCTTCAGATCCTGAAGGGTCCGGTAGTGCATGTCGTCGCGCGCCACCGCCCGGAGCATCTCCTCGCTGACCTCCGCCAGCTCCGCCTGACCGGTGCGGAACACGTTCGGCGGGCCGTAAGGCGGATCCGCGGGCTCGGGGTACCACTCCCAGAGCCCGTAGAGCACATCGACCTTCGAAACGTCCACATGGGCGACGGCGAGACGCTCGAGGCGCGCCTCATGGTCGGCGACGTCGACGATGCACCCGTCTCCCATCTCGGGGACGGAGAGCTCGGCGACGCTCGCGAGAGTCGAGGGATAGTGGAGCGAAGAAGCCAGGACGGCGCTCGCCTTCGCGAGAAAGGACGACCGGCGCTCCGCTGCCTCGGCGCGAGAGCGCGCGCGGCGCTCGGTCTCGTAGAGCGCCGCGAGCGTGCGGCTGATGGGGACCGAGAGAGCGAGGAGCAGGAGGAGCGCGCTGCCCCCGCTCGAAAGGATCAACACCGAGGCCCAGAGATTTCGCCGGGCCGCTTTCCGCTCGGCGGTGCGGAGGACCTCGCGTTCGTGCGCGAGATAGCGAGCGAGCACCCGGTCGAGCGCGGCGCGTCGCGAGATCGTCGAACGTTCGATGTATCGCCCGAGCTCCTCGACGCTCGCGCCGGCCTGCTTGAGCGCGACGCCCGCCGCCGCCGCGTCCTCGTATCCCTGGTCGGCGCGCTCCACGGCCCCGAGCAGAGGCGACTCCGCGGGCGACAGTTCGCGCAGGCGGCGGAGGTTCATGGCGACCTCCGTCCCCGCCTGTCGAAGCTTCACGAGAAGCTCCGGTTCCCCGGTCAGAAGGTAGCCGCGGAAGCTCGCGACGCGGTGCTCGAGCGCCGCCCGGAGGAAACCGATACCGATGAGCTCCTCCGCATGACGAGACGCGACGCGGTCGCTTTCGAGGGCGAGCTTCAGCGCCGCCGCGGACGTCACCGTGACGAGCAGGACGAGCAGCCCGGCGACCGCGAAGCCGACGACGACTTTTCGGCGGAAGGCGATCGGCCGCCGCGCGGAGAGAGATCCGAATACCTGGAGTCGCTCGGTCATCGCGAGAATCCGGCGCTGGAGGGCGGGCGCATTCTCCCCAATTTTCGCCGAGAGTGGCCGTCTCTTCCATTCCCGAAGCGGAATTCTTCGCGATCGCGCGCCATCCACTGCGGTTGCGTTCGATACGATGCCGGGCATGGACACGCGGGAGCGCGTCGCTCTCGTCACCGGGGGCACCCGCGGCATCGGCTTCGCGGTCGCCCGGCGGCTCGCGCACGACGGCCTCGCGGTCGGTATCTCGGGTCGCAGCCCGGAGAGTGTCGGCGAGGGGCTCGAGAGGCTTCGCAAGGAGGTTCCATCCGGACGCTTCGCCGGGCATTCGGCCGATGCCCGACGCGAGCACGATCAACGCGCGCTCATCGCCTGGACGGAAGAAACCTTCGACCGTCTCGACGTGCTCGTGAACAACGCCGGGATCGGCGAATTTGCTTCGGTGGAGGAGCTCGACCCCGAGCGCTTTCGCGCGGTCGTCGAGACGAACCTGTTCGGTCCCTTCTACGCCACTCGTTTCGCGGCGCCGCTGATGAAGAAGTCCGGCGGGGGGTTCATCGTGAACATCGGCTCGCTCGCGGGAGTGAACGCCTTCGCCGGCGGCTCGGCGTACAACGCGTCGAAGTTCGGCCTCCTCGGCTTTTCCGAGTCGTCGATGCTCGACCTGCGCCCGCAAGGGATTCGCGTCGCCGCGGTGCTTCCCGGCTCCGTCGCGACCGAGTTCGGTCACTCGCACGGGAGCCGCGACTACTCGTGGATGCTCTCGCCCGACGACGTCGCGGAAGCCGTTTCGGATCTCATCCGCTTTCCCGATCGGGCGATCGCGTCGCGGATCGATCTGCGTCCGTCGCGGCCTCCGAAGCGCTGATCAGCGGCTCGTCCGCGTTTTCGCCGGCGGAGCCGTCGGCACGCTCCCGGTCGTCTCCTCGACCGAGACGGCCTGCTTCAGTGCAGGCCCGTGGCGGCTCTGCACCTGCTCGGCGAGCCTCAAATACCGCTCGTGCAGAGCGTGAAGCTCGTCCTCCGAGAGCTCCTCGGCGCCGACGAGTCGGTTCGACGCTCCCTCCAGGGCCGCGACGATCTCGTTCAGTTTCAACTGGACGGCGCGGGCTTCCTTGTTCTGTGCGCGCTGGATCAGGAACACCATCAGGAACGTCGCAATCGTCGTCCCCGTGTTGATGACCATCTGCCATCCCTGGGAGAAGTGAAAGACGGGTCCCGTGATCGCCCAGAGGAGCACGAAGGCAAGGGCGATGCCGAACGCGGTCGAGCTGCCCGTCCATTGCGAGACGCGCTGCGAGAAGCGCTCGAGGCGGTTGCCCGGTCCCGGAGTCTGCTTTGTTTCCATGACGATGCGGAGGAACTGCAATCGCCCTGCCGGAGAACCGGTTCCAGGTTAAAAATTTCGTATCAAGGGGTTGCGACGCGGACGATCCTCCCTTCGATCTTCGACGTCACCCGCCGGCCGGGCAGCGCCCGGATCGCCTCTTCGGTGATCGCCCGCCAGTGCGGCGGTGCCGGGTCGAGCCGCCGCGGGCTCGCTCCGCCCCGTCCCTTCGAGAACAGCGCGTATCCGTCCCGATACCCGTTTTCCCAGATGTAGTCGAGGGACGCGGCCGTGTAACGCCGCGCGGGATCGAGCCGCTCCCACCGCGCCGCACCGCGCGGAAAGACTTCGACCTCGGACTCCGGCACCGTGTAGGCCGGCTCGTCCGGCGTCCCCGCGACGTGATACCGGAAACGGATCCCGGACACCTGAAGGAACCGGCCGTGGCCGGCGTGGACCTTCGACACCGACGTGCGGAGAAGGTCGAGGAGCTCCGCGCCCGTGATCTCGAACGACACGACCGAGTTGTCGAAGTAGAAGATCCCCTCGAGGTCGTAGTTCCGGATCGGCCCCGGCGGGATGTTGTCGTTGATCCGGATCGCTCCCCCGTTGATGAACCCGACGTCGGTCTTCATCCGGTCGCGAACGACGTCGGTCAGGAAATTGCCGAGCGCGGTCTCGCGCCCGCGGACGGCCGGCTCGACTCCCTCGAGGAGGTTCTCGGTCTCGCCGACGACCTCCTCGAGGTCGCGCCCCGTCTGCGTCTTGACGGCGGCCGCGAGCTCCTTCAGGGAGCTCTGCACTTCGCTATCGACGGTCGGGTCCTTCTCGATGGCTGTATCGAGCTCGACTTTCCGTAACGAATCGTCGATCGAGCCGTCGCCGGCGACCCGCACATCGTGCACGATCGCCGTCTTCGCGTCGGCGTCCGCCTTCGTGATCTCGGTCCTTCCGACCTTGCGCTCCAGGAAGAAGTGCTCGTGTCCTCCCACGACGAGTCCGACCGCCGGAAACTCCCGAGCGAGCCGGACGTCCTCGTCGAGGTCCTGGTGCGTCAGGGCGACGATCGCGGCCGCTCCGCCGGCGCGCAGCTTCTCGAGCGCGCGTTCGATCGCCCTCCTTCGCGCGGGGAGATCGTAGTCGTACGCCACGTAGTCGCGCGGCTGGGCGTCGGTCGTGAGACCGAAGATCCCGACGCGGACTCCGGCGACGTCTTTCACGACGGCCTCGGAGACGTTCGCCAGGCGAGTCGAGAAGGGCGTACCGGTAGACGAAGGCGTGCTGCGATATCGCGTGTTGGAGGAGATCCAGGAGAAGTCGGACTGGGCGACCCGGCCGAGCAGCGTGCCCGGATCGCGGTCGTCGAACTCGTGGTTGCCGAAGACGACGAACAGGTTCGGGTCGAACGCCGCCGCGTCGCCGTCCAGGAGGTTCAGGACGCGGATCATCGGCTGAGCGCGAAGGTACTTGCTCATGACCGAGGGGAAGAGCAGGTCTCCGGCGTGGAGCAGTAGAACGGGCCGGCCCTCCGCCTCGAGACGCTTCCTCAGCGTGCGCACCCGCGCGAGGCCCCCGACCCGTCCGCCCTCGAGGCCCTCGATCTTGTAGACGTCGTTGATCTGGAGGATGGTGAAGCGGGCCCCGCCGTGCGGCGGAGGCGCCGCAGGCTCGACCCGGCGTGTGGAGGTTCCCGCGCACGCGGCTTCCAGGACGAGCAACGTGGCGATGAGCCACCGGGAACCGGAAACCGGGAACCGGGAACTCATCGCCGCGGCCTCCCGTTCGGCCGTGCGGCGCGAATCCAGACACGGACGTACTCCGGCCGCGGCGCCGTCTCACCGCGGGCCGCGGCAACGTGCGCGAGCCGCGCGGTGAGCTCGTCGGCGTCGGCGGAAGCCAGGTGCGCCACGGTACGGATCCCGGCGGCCTGGAGGAGCCGCGCGGCGGGGACTCCCATTCCCTTGTGCAGCGCGAGAGACGCTTCCGCTGCCGCCCGCTCGAGCACGCCGGCGGAAATTCCGGTCCGCGTCGCGATTTCCTCGAGCCCTTCCCGTCGCGCGGCGCGGTCGAGCCGCTCCGGCGTGGGGATCCCGGCCGCGCGCAACTTTGCGACGGCGGAAGCGTCGAGTCCCGAAAGATCGGCGAGAACCGGCCGAACCGACTGGACGTTTCGGTCGAGGATCGCCGCCGACGCGGCGGCGCTGAAGACGATTGCGACCGTCACGGCCACGAGACGCCGACCGCCACGGAGACGCGAGACGAACGAATGAAAGGCGAACGCCGAAAGCGCGAGCGGCGGGAACCCGCCGAACCCGGCAAAGGGCATCTCCAGGAGCTTCCACTGCTCGAATCCGGGAACGGTGTAGATCCACTTCGTGCGCGCCCAGTAGTTCATGAGCTCCCAGGCGGCGCCGGCGAAAAGGCCGCCCACGAGAAGCCGCAACAACCGGCCGGGCCGGCCGTTCTCGAGCTCGCGCAGCAGGGAGGGGGCGCCCGAGCGGTAATTCAGGACCTCGAGCAGGCCGAGCGGCGCCGCCCACACCATCCAGAAAAACTCTCTCGGGCGGAGAAGCGGCAGCAGGAGCGCCGCCGCGCCCGCCGCGGCGCAGAGCCGGAGCACCGCCGGTGTGACTCGTAGCCGCCGCCATCGCTTGTCGCGAAACGCGCCGAACGCGTTCAGTGCTTCGGCGTGAAAGAAGCACGCCGGCAGAACGGTGGCGAACGCGAGGGTGCTCATCAGGAGCGAGCCCCAGATCGTCCGCAGCCCAAAGACGTAATACCAGTTGGCGAGCCGGAGGTTGAGCGCCTCGAAGAAGAGCCAGAACGGGAGCGACCACGCCATCATCGAAACGAGCTCGCCGCGCCGTTCGATCACGAAGGATCGCCTGCCGCGAAGCGAGATCACCGAGTCGAGGATCAGCAGATATCCGTACCACGCCGGCAGGTACCAGACCGTGTTCCACGCCTCGAGATCCTCGATCAGAGCCCAGAGGCCGAGCGCGAAGAGGAGCAGGCCGACGACTCCCCGAATCG
>Ga0075423_10001087_pt1 | contig 23417 bp, 18 predicted proteins | sample SoiMethybrSBSTD2_FD_80114 | JGI IMG/M metagenome (GOLD analysis project Ga0075423, IMG submission 80114) | Bulk soil microbial communities from a Populus tree surrounding site in Tennessee, USA - Soil MetaG P. TD hybrid SBSTD2 | ecosystem: Environmental > Terrestrial > Soil > Tree plantation... | reverse complement strand
GGAGACGCGCCTGCACGCAGACGGCGGCGGCGAGGAGAAACGGTCCGCACGTATCCCCGCTCTTCTCCCGCGACAAAGCCAGGAAGATTCCGGCGGCGGCCGCGAACGCGACGCTCGCTGCCGAGACCGAGTTCGGCCGGATTCCGGCGGCAGCCAGCCGGCGGGCGAGCGCACGCGGCCACCGGTGCTCGCGGGTCTTCAGAGGCCGTCTGGAGGTGTTCAGCGATCGATAGATTGCCACACCGCCCGGAATCGCCGGGAATAGGCAAACGTTTTGGGTGTCGAGAGATCCCGGGAAACCGGGGACAGACCATGGTTTCCGCCATGGCGAACCGGAGGGGTCTCGAGCATCGTAATTTGAGCGTAGCCGAAACCGGGGACCGACCCCGGTTTTCTTGAAAGGAATCCGATGTCTGAGTCTCACAACCTGCCGGTCGTTCCGATGCGGAACTCGGTTCTCTTCCCCGGCGTGGGTCTTCCGATCAACGCCGGCCGGCCGGGAACCCTCCGCGCGATCGAGGCGGCAGTCAACGGTTCCGACAAGCGGGTGTTCGCCGTCGCGCAGCGTCAGGACGGCGAAGACGTCGCTCCCGAGAACCTCTACACGATCGGCACGATCGCGACGATCGGGTCCCTTCAGCGGGGCCTGGGCGGCGTTCGTCTGCTCCTCGAGGGGCAGTCGCGCGGGATCGCGCTGCGCTACGCGCCCAAAAAGGGCTACCTGGAGGCGACCGTCCAGGAGGCGCACGAGATGCTGCCGCTCGACGCGCGTGATCCGGCGTTCATGGCTCTCCACCGCGAGGCGCGGGAGCGCGCGGCGGAGCTCGGAAGAAAGCTCGGGCTTCCCGACGAGACCGTGAACCAGGTGCTCGCCGAGGTCGACGAGCCCGGCCGGCTCGCGGACCTGACCGCCGGCTACATCGACATTCCCGCCGCGGAGCGGCAGGCGCTGCTCGAGACGCTCGCGGTCGAAGACCGGCTGCGTCGCGTGCTCGTGCACGTGCAGCGTCAGATCGACGTGCTCTCCGCGCAGGAGGACATCCAGGAGAAGGTCAAGGAGGAGCTCGGCGGTCGCCAGCGCGAGATGTACCTGCGCGAGCAGCTGAAGGCGATTCAGAAGGAGCTCGGCGAGGGCGAGGGGGCCGACGACGAGTCCTTGAAGGAGCTTCGCGCGAAGCTCGACTCGCTCGAATTGCCCGAAGACGCGCGGAAAGAGGTCGACCGCGAGTGGGCGCGGCTGACGCGCATCGGCCGCGAGTCGATGGAGTCGCAGGTCATCCGCACCTATCTCGAGACGATCGCGGAGCTTCCCTGGAACGTGCGCAGCGACGAGCACCTCGACGTTCAGGAGGCCGCGCGGATCCTGGACGAGGACCACTACGGGCTGAAGGACGTCAAGGACCGCATCCTCGAGTTCCTCGCGGTTCGCCAGCTTACCCAGGCGACCGAAAAGGCGAAGGAGACCGAAGCGGCGGCCGAGTCGGCCCCGACTCCGGAGCCCGGCGCTCCCAAGGACGCGCTGCGGAAATCCGCGCGGGCGCGTGGCCGGATCCTCCTCTTCGCCGGACCCCCGGGCGTGGGCAAGACGTCCATCGCGAAGTCGATCGCCCGCGCAATGGGAAGGAAGTACGTCCGGATCTCGCTCGGCGGCGCCCGGGACGAGGCCGACGTGCGCGGCCACCGGCGAACCTACATTGGAGCGATGCCCGGCCGGATCATCCAGGGGATGAAGCAGGCCGGCACGAAGAACCCGGTCTTCCTGCTCGATGAAGTCGACAAGCTCGGCGTCTCGTTCCAGGGAGATCCGGCGTCGGCGCTGCTGGAGGTGCTGGACCCGGCGCAGAACGACTCGTTCACGGACCACTACCTCGCGGTGCCGTTCGACCTCTCCGAGGTCCTCTTTATCGCGACGGCCAACTTCATCCAGAACATTCCGGGTCCGCTGCTCGACCGGATGGAGACGGTCAACTTCGCGGGATACACCGAGGAAGAGAAGCTCCAGATCGCGAAGAGCTACCTCGTGCCCCGACAGCTCGAAGAGAACGGCCTCCGCAACACGCACCTGACGTTCGAAGACTCGGCGATTCTCGAGGTCATCGCGAGCTACACCCGGGAGTCCGGCGTACGGCAGCTCGAGCGCGAGCTCGGAAAGCTCGCGCGAAAGGTCGCGCGTCGCGTGGCGGCGGGCGAGGTCGAGACGCTCACGGTCCGCCAGGACGAGATCCGCGGACTCCTCGGCCGGCCGAGAGTTCACCCCGAGAAGATGGCGCGCGAAGACCAGGTCGGCATCGCGACCGGCATGTACTACACGCCGGCCGGCGGCGACATCATGTTCGTCGAGGCCTCGCTGATGCGCGGCAAGGGCGAGCTGATTCTCACAGGGCAGCTCGGCGACGTCATGAAGGAGTCGGCGCGCGCGGCGTGGTCGTTCGCGCGGTCTCACGCCGCCTGGCTCGGGATCGAAGAGGACGAGTTCGTGCGGGACGTGCACGTGCACGTCCCCGCCGGAGCGATTCCGAAGGAGGGTCCCTCCGCCGGAGTCGCGATCGCCACGGCGCTCGTGTCCGCCCTCTCGAAGCGCCCCGCCCGGAACGACGTCGCGATGACCGGCGAGATCACGCTCTCCGGACGAGTCCTCCCGATCGGAGGTCTGAAGGAGAAGATCCTGGGCGCGGTGCGAGCGGGAATCACGACCGTCGTGATCCCGAAGGCGAACGAGCCCGATTTGGACGATCTGACCGAAGACGTGCGGTCCCGGCTCGAGGTGCACCCGGTCGAGACCCTGGGCGAGGCGCTCGCGGTCACCCTGCGGGACACTTCGCTGGAAGAAGGCCGGCTCCTCTTCGGCGCCAACCGCGAGCAGCCGGGAACGCGGCCCTCATAAAAGGGGACAGACCCCTTTTTCGAAAAGAGGGCCTTTTTCGCGCTTTCGGAAAAAAGGGGACAGACCCCTTTTTGGTGGCCGACCCCTTTTTGGTGGCCGGGACGCCCTCTTTCCCGCTCGTGGTAGAGTGCGATCGTTCTCGGCTCGCTCGCCCTTCGCCAGCCTTCTGACGAATCCCGAACGAAAGCAATACGAGAATCCGGAGCGCCGCGCCGGTGGCGTGTCCGGCATTGTTTACCCGGCGAACCGGATCAGTCCGGTAACAAAGGATGGCTTCATGAAACTCTACGTAGGGAACCTGGCTTACAACGTCTCCGAAGATCAGCTGAGCGATCTGTTTTCCCGATTCGGCAAGCCCGACTCGGCGCGGGTCATCACCGACCGCGACTCCGGGCAGTCGAAGGGATTCGGTTTCGTCGAGTTCAGTGACGACACTGCGGCGAAGGCCGCGATGGCACTGAACGGAACGGATTTCGGAGGTCGGAAGCTCACGGTCAACGAAGCGCGCCCCAAGAACGAGGGATTCGGAGGAGGCGGCGGCGGCCGCTCCCGCTACTAAAGTTCAAGTGCGGCTGCACGCGGGAGATCGAAGAGGGGGCGCTATGGATCATCTCTGGAAGGTGCAGGTACGGGGCTCGGCGCTGAAGCCGTTCAAGTACCACGTCACTTTCGTATGGGACGAATCGGGTGCCCGCCTCACGCCCCTTCTCGCAGCCGACCTTTACGCCGAAGGCGACCTTGCGGTCTATCTCGAGGACTTCGGCGCCGATCGGAAAGAGATTTCGATTCTCCTCGACAGCCTGGAAGCGACCCGCGATGCCGAGATCGGCATCCGGCCGCCCGACGAGCTTCTCGAGGTGCTCTGGGCGAGCGAGCTCGCTCAGTTGTAAGCCTCGGCCCGATTTCTCGATTCTCGACGGGGCGGTGAAAGCCGCCCCGTTTTTTTTTAGCCGAGCCGGATCGGGAGCCTCCGCACCCGTTTTCCCGTGAGCGCGGAGACCGCGTTCGCGATCGCGGAAATCGCCGGCGGCACGGGGATCTCGCCCAGTCCGGTCGGCGGCTTGTCGCTCTCCACCAGATAGGTCTCGATCCGCGAGGCCGACTCGCGCATCCGCACGAGCGGATAGTCCGTGAAGTTCTTCTGGATCACCCTTCCCTTCTCGAACGTGATCTCGAGCTTCAACGCGAGGTTCATCGCGTCGTTCATCGCCCCCTCGATCTGCTTGCGTGCCCCCGTCGGGTTGACGACCCGGCCGCAGTCGACGGCCGAAACGAGACGGTGCACCCGAATAGTGCGATCGCGCGCCGCCGAGACTTCCGCAACGGCGGCCGAGTAGGAGCCGAAGACGAAGCCGCCCGCGATCCCGCGGGCGCGCCCCTTCGCGATGCTCCGGCCCCAGTCGCCCTTCTGCCCCGCGAGCTCGAGGACGCGCCTCAGCCTCCCGGTGTCGAACTGCGGGCCGCCGTAATTCGCGTACGGCAGGACGCGCCCCTCTCCGATGAGCTCCAGGCGGAACGCGAGCGGGTCCTTGCCGGCGGCGTGAGCGATCTCGTCGAGAAAACCTTCCAGAGCGAAGTTGGTCGCACCCGGAGCCATCGACCGGTAGTAGCCGCGCGGCACCGCGGTCTGCGCCTCCGAGTATCCGACGCGAAAGTTCGGGACGTGCCCCGCCGGGAAGTCGTCCTGGTAGATCTCGGAGTCCCACGGCGGCGACTCCCCGTGCTGATACCGATAGCGCGAGCAGTTCGCGAGGTGCTGCGACCACGCGACGAGCGCTCCCTTCTCGTCGAGGGCCCCGCGCATCCGGTTGTATCCGTTTGACCGATAGAGACCGTGCTGCAGCTCGTCGCCGCGCGTCGAGAGGACCTGCACCGCCTCGCCCGGCACCTGCGCCGCGAGGTACGCCGCCTCCGCGGCGTAGTCCGTGTCGAGCCGGCGTCCGAAGCCTCCGCCCGGCCGGATCATGTGGACGGTGATCGCCGTCTTCCACGATTCCTCCGGCAGCCCGAGCGCGGTCCCGGCGAAGTTGCGGGCGTTGTACGGGTTCTGCGTGGGCGCCCAGAGCTCGCACGCGCCATCGCGTACCCGGGCGGTGCAGTTGACCGGCTCGAGCGGCGAGGCCTCGACGAACGGGACTTCGTAGACTGCCTCGAGTTTCCGCGCCGCCGACGCGAGACCGGCGTCAACGTCGCCATCGTTGCGGAGGACCTTGCCGGGCTCGCCGGCGGTGAGCTTCTCGAGCATCGCGCGCAGCGTCGCGGAGCTTTCGCTCGCAGCGGACCCTTCGTCCCACTCCACCCGAAGCGCCTTGCGCCCCTTCATCGCGGCCCACGTGGAGGTCGCAATCACCGCGACGCCGTCGGCCACCATGATCGGCCGGCCCGATTTCAGAGCGAACCGGTGCGCCGGGAGCTCGACCACCTTGCGCACTCCGGGCACCGCCAGCGCCCGCGACGCATCGAAGCGCGCGACCTTCCCGCCGAAGACGGGACAGCGCTCGACGACGGCGTGCAGCATTCCGGGCAGGCGGATGTCGAGACCGTAGGTGATGCGTCCGGTGACGATCTCGGCGAGGTCGACGGTCGGGGTGGGCTTCTCCGCGATCCGGAAATCTCCGGCGGACTTCAACGCCGGCTTCTCGCGGGGCTTCAGCTCCGACGCCCGCGCGACGAGCTCGCGATAATCGACGCGCCGACCGCTCGGCGGATGCAGGACCGCGCCGCGATCGGACCGGCAGTCCGCCGACGGAACCTGCCACTTCTCCGCGGCCGCCGCGATCAGCACTTCGCGCGCCGCGGCGCCCGCCCGGCGCAGCGGCTCCCACGAGTCGGAGATCCCCGCGCTGCCTCCCGTGAACTGATCGAGGTACTTCGGCTCGAGCTGCTCCGGCTGGCGGACCCGCACTGTCTTCCAATCCACGTCGAGCTCTTCGGCGATGAGCATCGCCAGCGAGGTCTTCACGCCCGAGCCGACCTCGGGGCGGGGCGAAAAGACGATCACCGTTCCATCGGGATCGATCTCGACGAACGCGCCGAGCGCGAGCGCTTTCCCGGAAGCCGTGTCGGGCGGGACGCCGCTTGCGCGCCAGGCGCCCACGATGAGACCACCGGCGGCGGTCGCGCCGATCTTCAGAAAGGTGCGGCGGTCCAGTCCGGACGCGGCGCTCACGATTTGCTCCGCTTCGCGGCGAGCGCGGCGAGTCCTGCCGCGCGGTGGATCGCTTTCCGGATCCGGGGATAGGTCCCGCACCGGCACAGGTTCCCCGACATCGCGTCGTCGATCTCGGAGTCGGTCGGGTTCGCGCGAAACGCGAGCAGCGACGCGGCGCACATGATCTGCCCCGGCTGGCAGTAGCCGCACTGGGGGGTGTCCTCCTCGACCCACGCGCGCTGGACCGGGTGGTCGCCTTTCGCCGACAGGCCTTCGATCGTCGTGATCTCTTGGTGCGCGACCGACGAGACCGGCACAACGCACGAGCGCATCGCGGCGCCGTCGACGTGAACCGTGCACGCGCCGCAGAGACCCTCGCCGCAGCCGTATTTCGTGCCGGTCAGACCGAGAGAATCGCGCAGGACCCACAGGAGCGGAGTATCCGGATCGGCGGAGACGGGGCGCGGGCGGCCGTTGACAGAGAGCTTGTATCGAGCCATTCGCGAGCTCCGCGAGTTTCTACGAATCGAGCGCCTCAAAGTTGACAGGTCTTCCGTCCCCGCGCCCGGGCCGTTCGTCCCTCCGGCTCGAGGGATCTACTCCTCGCGGACCCAGTCGAACTCGATCGGCTCGCGAGCGTTGAACTTGACGACGTCGAAGTATGGAGATAGGTCGAAGTCCTGAGGGACGCACAGCGTGGGGTGACGTGCTTTCAGAAAACCGCTCCGGGCGCGGCGCGTCGGACGGCCGAAAATCCGCTGCCGGAGCTTGCCGCGCGTGACGGCCGTTCGCCGGATGTGCATCGGGAGGATCGGGTAGCCGACCCGGTCGAACGCCTCGGCCAGGACGGACGAGCAGATCGTTTCGGTCTCCCGCCCGCTGCCGAAGTGGAGGGCGTCCTCGCGCAGGCGGATCGGCAGGAGCTGGAAAGGCAAGAGATACCGGAAGAGATCGAGGACGTTCCGCCGATCGTACGTGAAGCCGACGCGCGAGAGCACGCAGGCGACAACGGTTTCGATCTGCTCGCGGCTCAACCCGCTGGGGCGGCAGATCCGGATGTTGAAGTTGACGTACTTGACCAGAGGGGATACGACGACCCCTTCGTCGACGAGGGCTTCGACGATCAGGTATCGCGCCTCCGGTCCGAATTGCCGCCGGATCTCTTTCCGTTTTGCGGCGTCGCGCAGGAAGGCGCTCCCGACGTACATCGCGCTGTGTGACCAGGGCGACATGGTCATGTACTTAATGGCCTGAGAAACCCTCTGGTCGCCGTCGACGAGAACGACGTCGCCGGGACGGATACGGCTCTTGAGCTTGCGCTCGTCGTTGAAGACGTAGCGCCGGTACTCGCGGCGCGACCGCGTGATCTCGCGCACGAACCACTCGGCCAGGAGCTGACCGGGCGAGCGCACGGTTCCATTCTGCGCCCGTAGCCACCTGGCGAACCGGCCCGAGGCCGCCGGCAGCTAGAATCCGAAGCACTCGAATGTCTCTTCCTGCGGGTACCCGGCTCGGTCCGTACGAAATCGTCTCTCCGCTCGGCGCGGGAGGCATGGGGGAGGTCTACCGCGCGCGCGACACGCGACTCGGCCGCGACGTCGCCGTCAAGGTTCTCCTGCCGGAAGTCTCCGGCGACGATTCGCGCCGACATCGCTTCGAGCAGGAGGCTCGCAGCGCGTCCGCGTTGAATCATCCCAACATCGTCACCGTCTACGACGTCGGCTCGGTGGACTCGACGATCTATCTTGCGATGGAGCTCGTCGAGGGAAGGACGCTGCGGGAGATGCTCGCCGACGGAGCGCTCCCCTCTCGAAAAGTGCTCGACGTCGCGGTCCAGGTCGCGGAGGGCCTCGCCAAGGCGCACGAGGCGGGACTCGTCCACCGGGACCTGAAACCCGAGAACCTCATCGTCTCCAAGGACGGCTTCGTCAAGATCCTCGACTTCGGGCTCGCGAAGCTGACCGAGATGACTTCTTCCGACGGCGTCTCGTCGCTGCAGACCATGGCGGGCGCGCCGGGCACGGTTCCCGGCACCGTCATGGGAACCGTCGGTTACATGTCGCCGGAGCAGGCGAGCGGCCGCGACGTCGATTTCCGCTCCGACCAGTTCTCGTTCGGCTCGATCCTCTACGAGATCGCGACCGGGCAGCGCGCGTTTCAACGGAACACGGGCGCGGAAACACTGACCGCGATCATCCGCGAGGAGCCCATTCCGGTGAGCCAGGCGAACCCGCGCGTGCCCGCGCCGGTGCGGTGGATCGTCGAGCGCTGCCTGGCCAAAGAGCCGGAGGAACGCTTCGCGTCCACGAAGGACCTCGCGCGGGACTTGCGCAGCCTGCGCGACCACCTCTCCGAAACCTCGGCGTCGGAAACTGTCGGCGTTCCCGCGGCGCGCCCGCGTCCCCGATCCGCCTGGCTCGTTCCCGCAGTTGCTCTCGTGGTCGGCGCGGCGCTGGCCACGCTCGGAGCGAAGCTGCTCGCGGGAAGCCATCCCGCATCTTCGGAGATCCGCACGCAGCGTTTGACCTACCGACGGGGCTCGATCCTTTCTGCACGCTTCGCACCGGACGGCCGATCGGTGGTCCTCTCCGCGGCGTGGGACGGGCAGCCCATGGAGATCTACACGACGCGGCCGGAGAGCCCGGACTCGCGCTCGCTGGGTCTTTCGCATGCGTCTCTTTTCTCGGTCTCTTCGACCGGCGACATCGCGGTGTCGCTCGGATGGCGCCAGGTCGTCGGCTGGGAGAGTCTCGGAACGCTCGCCCGCGTTTCGCTCGAAGGCGGGGCGCCGCGGGAAATCCTCGAGAACGTAATGGACGCCGACTGGTCCCCCGACGGGAAAGAGCTCGCGGTCGTACGGGATACCGGAGTCGCGCGGAACCTCGAGTTTCCGATCGGCAAACGTCTCTACGAGACGGCGAGCTGGATGAGCCATCCTCGCGTCTCACCCGACGGAAAGCTCGTCGCGATCGTCGACAACCCGCAGCGCGGCGACAACATCGGCAATCTCGTCATCTTCGACTCGAGCGGGAAGAAGAGGCTGGACGGTCCGCCCGCCGCAAGCGGGATCGCGTGGTCGAAAGACGGTCGCGAGATCTGGTACGCGGCCGCGGGCTCGCTCGACGCAACCAGCCTCTCCGGAAAACGGCGACTGGTCGCTCCCTTCCTCAGCGGGTTCACCGTGCTCCATGATGTCAGCCGCGATGGACGAACGCTCATCGCGCGGCCGATGTACCGTCGCGAGATCGTCGGGCTCGCGCCGGGCGAGACGACCGAGCGCAACCTGACGTGGCTCGACTGGTCGTTTCCGACCGCGCTGTCGAGCGACGGCAAGGTCATTCTTTTCGACGAGCAGAACCTCCCGACCTACCAGGCGTACCTCCGAAAGACCGACGGCTCGCCGGCAGTGCTCCTCGGCAAGTACCACTCGGTCGACCTCTCTCCGGACGGAAAGTGGGCCCTGGTCGCCGACGCCGAGCAGAGACAGTTGATGCTCCTGCCGACGGGCGCCGGTCAGCCGCGATCGATTGCGACCGGGACCGTCGTCTATCAGGGTTGCGCCTTTTTCCCCGACGGAGGGCGCATCGTCGCTGCGGGCAGCGAGCCCGGTCATCGATCGCGCCTCTATGTCCTCCCGCTGGACGGGTCGAAGCCGCGGCCGATCACGCCGGAGGGAGTGACGCTTCTGCCTACGAGCGGCACCGTCTCGCCGGACGGTCGTACGATCCCGGCGCTCGGTCCCGACCGCAGGATCATGCTCTATCCCGCCGAGCCGGGTGAGCCGCGTCCCGCGCCGGGTCTCAAGCCGGACGAGCTGCCGATCCGATGGACGCCGGACGGGCGCGCGATGTGGGTCTACCGCCCGAGCGAAGTGCCGACGAAGGTCTACGAGGTGGACATGACGAGCGGCGAGCGGAAGCTCTGGAAGGAGCTGACGCCGCCAGATCCCGCCGGCGTGCTGACCATGGGCCCCATCGTCATGACGCCGGACGGAAAGTCCTACGTCTACTCATACCGCCGGACACTGGACGAGCTCGTCCTGGTCGAGGGGTTGAAGTAGGGCCTCGATCGCGCGCCCGGCGATAACATCGCGGCGTGCGAGACGTCGTCATCCAGCCGACGCTCGAAAGCTGGCGCGCGGCCGCCCGGAAACTCCTGGCGGAAGGTGTCGCGCCCGATCAGATCCTGTGGCGGGAGGCCGCGAAGCAGGGCGGCCTCTTCGAAGCGGTCGTGGTTGCGGATCCTCCCGGGACTCCGGAAACCGGCGCCGACTTCCGCGTCCCGCGTGCGTTCGTAGAGGTCGCGGGCGCGGCCGCTCGGCACACGGATCCCGAACGTTGGCGACTCCTGTACTCGGTCCTCTGGAAGATCGCGCGTGGGGGCGCGCCCGACGCGCTCGCCTCCGATTCCGACCCCGACGTCGCGCGGTTGAAACGCATCGCGAAGCAGATCAGCGAAGCGGACCTCGCCGCTCGAACTCCGGGCGCGGGCGAGTTCGTTCCGAAGGAAGCCGCTCACCTCGACGAGCTCCGCGCCGCCGCCGCCACGTGCCGGGGCTGCGACCTCTATCGCGACGCGACGCAGACGGTCTTCGGCAAGGGACCCCAGACGGCGCGCGCGATCCTCGTCGGCGAGGCGCCCGGCGACCAGGAAGATCTCCAGGGCGCGCCGTTCGTCGGCCCGGCCGGCGAGGTCCTCTCCCGCGCTCTCCTCGAAGCGAACCTGCCGCGCAGCGACGTCTACGTGACGAACGCGGTGAAGCACTTCAAGTTCCTTCGGACACCGAGGCGCCGCATCCACCAGACGCCCGGAAGCGTGGAGATCGGCGCTTGCCGGCCGTGGCTGGAGGCGGAGCTCGCGCTCATTCGACCCGAGATGCTCGTCTGTCTCGGCGGCACGGCGGCGAAGGCGCTCATCGGAGGCGACTTCCGGATCATGAAACAGCGCGGCCAGATCATGACGGGCACGGGCCTGGCTCCCAAGGTCATGGCGACTCTTCACCCCTCGGCCGTCCTGCGCGCGGAGGACGCCGCCGGTCAGGAGCGGCTCTACGGGATGCTCGTTTCGGACCTGCGGCTGGTCGCTCGGGAGGTCAACACGGGCGAAGGCGCACACTCCATCCGCGGTGCGTGAGACTCTTTGTGGCAACCTGACCCCCGATGTGGCAAGTGGAGACCTGACCCTCAATGTGGCGGCCTGGCCCCCAATGTGGCAAGTGGAGACCTGACCCCAATGCAGCCCCCCGGGCCTCCCGGGCGATTTCTCGTCGGTAACCTGCCGGAGTTCGCGCACGACGTTCTGGGATTCCTGACGTTCTGCGCGGGCGAATACGGCGACGTCACGCGAATGCGGCTCGGGAGGTACGACGCATATCTCCTGAACCATCCGGACCTGGTCGACGAAGTCCTGCGAAAGCACCGTGAGAACTTCGTCAAGCATCGCTTCTTCTGGCGCCACGTCACGGCGATCTTCGGAACGGGCCTGCTGACGAGCGAAGGCGAATTCTGGCTGCGGCAGCGGCGCCTCGCGGCGCCCGCCTTCCACCCGGACCGCATCGCCGCCTACGGCGGCGTCATGGTCGGCTTTGCCGATCGACTCGTCGACGGCTGGCGCGACGGCGACGTCCGAAACATCCACGACGACATGATGCGGGTGACGATGGAGATCGTCTCGAAGACGCTGTTCGACTCGGACGTCGAGAGCGACGTGGAAGAGCTCGGCCGCACTTTCGAGATGGTGCTCCGCGAGATCGCGGTGCGCTTCCGCCGGCCGTTCAAGATCCCCGACTGGGTTCCGACGCCCGGGAACCTTCGATACCGGCGCGGCATCCGCCGCCTCGAACGGCTCGTCTTCCGGATCCTCGCGGAGCGGCGCGCGGACCCGCGCGACCGCGGCGACCTTCTCTCGATGCTGATGTCGGCGCGGGACGACGACGGCAACGCGATGTCGGACGCACAGCTTCGCGACGAGCTCGTCACGATCTTCCTCGCGGGACACGAGACGACGGCGATCGCGCTCTCGTGGACGCTGCACCTTCTCGCGCAGCATCCGCTCGTCCGGGATCGGCTCGTCAAGGAGCTCTTCGACCAGCTCGACCGCCGGCCGGCGACCGTCGACGATCTGCCGAACCTCCCTTTCGCCGACGCCGTCGTGAAAGAGGCGATCCGTCTCTACCCGCCGGCATACGTTCTCGGGAGGGAAGCGGTCGCTGATTGTGAGGTCGGAGGATGGCCGATTCCCGCGGGCGCCACGGTCTTCCTGAGCCCCTGGGTGATGCACCGCGACCCGCGCTGGTTCGCGAGCCCGGAAAAGTTCCTTCCCGAGCGCTGGCTCGACGGGCTCGCCGCGCGGCTTCCCCGCTTCGCGTACATGCCATTCGGCGGAGGGCCCCGCGTCTGCATCGGCGACCGCTTCGCGACGATGGAAGCCGTCCTCATCCTGGCGACGATCGCGCGGCGTTACCGGCTCGAAAGAACCTCCGAGGCGGAGATCGTGCCGTTTCCGTCCATCACGCTCCGCCCCGAGGGAGGCGTGTGGATGAAGCTCGTGCGTCGACAACCCATGCCCGTGAGCGCGCGCGACAGCGGCGGAGACGAGTCGCGGGAGACGCCGGCCAGCAGCCCGAAGTCCTAGGTCTGCAGGTGGTCTGCCAGTTCCGCCAGGTTCCGGAGCTCGACGTCCGGCGCGACGCCGGCGGCGGCCCGCTCCGCCTTTCGATTGATCCAGGCGACCGGCACCCCGAGCTCGCGGGCGGGAACGACGTCATGAAAGAAGCTCTGCGCCGCGTGAAGCCATCGATCGTGGCCGATGCGCCGCCGGGCCTCGAGAAAGTGTCCGCGCGCCGGCTTGTACGAGCGCACCTGCTGCGCCGTGACGACGACGTCGAAAGAGACGGAGAAGTGGCGGCGGGTCTCAACGAGCAGGTCGTCGTCCACGTTCGAGAGAATGCCGAGGCGATGGCCGGACGCGACCAGGCGTTCGAGCGAGGGGTTCGTGTCGGGGAAAGCTTTCCACGCCGGAAGTGAGGCGGGCAGAAAGCGCGCGCGCTCTCCCGTCAGCGGCCAGCCGAGTCGCTGCGCGACGCGCATCGCGGTCGCCGCGAGCACGTCGCGGTACGGAAGAAACCGATCCGCTTCGATTTCCGGTTCGAGCTCGTGGTACGCCGCGAGGATCCGGGCGCGGTCGAGAACGACGCCGTCCTCCGCCGCCTCGCGCACGAACGCCGAGGCGATGCCGTCTTCCCAGTCGATCAGGGTTCCGTAACAGTCGAAAGTGACGACGTCGTAGCGGCGCGTCACGGCAGTGCTTTCGAGGCTTCCGCCAGCCACAGTCCCGCCCAGACCTTCGGATCGATGAGGATGCCTTCGGCTTCCCGGGCTCGGGCCCAGTCCGTGATCTCTCCGAGCGGCACCACGTGGACCCGGATCTCCTCCTTCTCGCGCTCACCCTGCTCGCCGGCGAGACGCACTCCGCGCGCGAGATAGAAGTTCACGATCTCCGACGACATGCCCGCCGATCCCGGACCGCGGCCGAGTGGCTCGAGCGACTCCGCGGCCCAACCCGTCTCCTCGCGGAGTTCGCGCCGGGCGGCGCTCTCGCAATCTTCGGGTCCCTCGTCGCCGACGAGGCCCGCGGGAACGCAGACGACGGACGCGTCCACGGCCGGACGGAACTCTTCCACGAGCACGATCCGGGAGTCCTCCGTCACCGCGACCACCATGACCGATTCCTTCGCGGTCGAGTGCTCGACGTACTCCCAACCCCGCCGCCGGCAGAAGAGAAGATGCTGCCCTCGGAAGAGGACTTCGCTCGTCATCAGAAGAGGTTACGCCCCATTTCCCGCCTCCGAAACTGGCACGTGGATTGCCCTTTTTGGGGTCGGAGGACCTCATGAGCGCCCCGTCCGCGGAACGCCGCGAGCCGCCGAAAGAACCCGCCCGCAGGCACGTTCACAAAAAGCACGACACGTTCCGAGGCAAGGTCGGTCACGCTGCGTTTCACTTCTCGAAGCACACCGGACAGCTCCTCCTGATCGTCCTGGCGATCGTCCTCCTCATCGTCATCGCGTCCCTCTTCGTGGACGAACCGATGCGGCGCGCGATGGAGAAGAACATCAACCAGAGGCTCACCGGGTATACCGCTCACATCCAGGACCTCGACTTCAACATCTTCGGGTTCTCGGTCGTGCTGAACAACGTCACGCTCATCCAGGATGCGAATCCCACTCCGCCGGTCGCTCTCATCCCGCGGGTGAAGGCGAGCGTCCAGTGGAGCGAGCTCCTCAAGCTGAAGCTCGTCTCGGACTGGAAGTTCGATCAACCCCAGATCTACATGAACCTGCCGCAGCTGCGGAAAGAAGCGAGTGACGAGATCCCGGTCAACAAGCGCGGTTGGCAGGAAGCGGCGTTCGCCGTCTATCCGCTGAAGATCAACCTGCTCCAGGTGAACGACGGATCCTTCACCTACATCGACAAAGATCCGAAGCGACCGTTGAAGGTGACGCACCTCTTCTTCCGCGCGAACAACATCCGCAACATCCGCTCGAAAGAACGCGTCTACCCGTCCCCGATTCATGCCGAAGGCATCATCTTCGACCACGGCCGCGGCGAGATCGACGGCCACGCGAACTTCCTCGCCGAGCCCCACGTCGGCTTCAACACCCTGTTCACGCTGGACGAGGTGCCGCTCGATTACTTCCGCCCGATGTTGCAGCGCGCGAACATGTCGATCCGCGACGGATTCCTTTCGAGCCACGGGCGGGTCGAGTACGCTCCGACGATCAAGGTCGCGCACATCGAAGACGTCCTGATCGACCGGGTGCGGTTCGACTACATTCACTCCGCGCCGCGGGAGACCGAATCGGCGAAGAAAGTCACAAAGGCGGTCGACAAGGCGAGCAACGAGCCGGGCTTGCTCGTGAAGCTCGACCAGTTCCACGTGAAGAACAGCGACCTCGGGATCGTCAACCAGATGAAGAATCCGCCGTACCGGATCTTCATATCCGGGGCGAACCTCGCGGTCACGAACCTCTCGAACCACTTCGAGCAGGGTCCGGCTCGCGCGACGCTCACCGGCCGATTCATGGGCTCGGGCACGGCCAGCGCCCTCGCGAGCTATCGCCCGGAGAAGGCCAGTCCCGATCTCGACCTGGACATCAAGATCGAAGGCACTCAGATGACCGCGTTGAACGACGTCTGGCGCACGTACGCGAAGCTCGACGTGGCCGGAGGCCTCATGTCGGTGTTTTCGCAGGTCCGGATCAAGAACGGATACATCAACGGATACGTCAAGCCGATCTTCAAGGACGTGAACATCTACGACAAGAGCCAGGACAAGAACAAGCCGTTCTTCAAGAAGCTCTACGAAGGAGTCGTCGAAGGCGTCTCAAAGCTCCTGAAAAACCGGAAGAAAGACCAGGTCGCGACGGTCGCGCAGATCTCCGGCCCCGTCGGCAACCCGAACTCGAGCATCTGGCAGATCCTCGGGAAGGCCATCGAGAACGCGTTCGTGAAGGCGATCCTCCCGGGCTTCGAGCGGGAGATCAACGTCTTCCGGAAGAAGGGGTAGCCGTATCTCAGCGCGGTCTAGGGTGTCGGTGTGGTCGCCGGGCCGGCCCCGGCCGTCGGAGAAGGCGCGGACTCGATTGCGTTCACCTGCAGGTTGTTGTTGACTCCGGTGACTCCTTCCACGCTTCGCGCCGACGCCTCCGCCCTCTGTTTCTCGTCGTCGCTGCGGACGGAGCCCGCCAGCGTCGCGACGCCGTTCGTCACATTCACCTCGACGCCCGTCACGGTCGCGGCGCCGACGTCGGACGCGAGCTTCGCTTTCACCTGGGCCTTGAGCGCCGCGTCCTTGGTCTGACGCTCGACGCTCTCGTTCGGCCGGCAGGCCACGACGAGGCCGGAGTAGAGGACCAACGCGACCAGGGCATTCGCGACCAGGGCATTGGAAATCGGACCTCTCCTGTTCATCTCGAAATCCTCTCTTCCGGAAGCGCGAGCAAGCACTGTGCCCGGAAGCCCTGGCGCGGCCGATGCAGGAATTCATCCACGGTTCATTCAACTCCTGTTCGAATCCGGGGGTCTCGAATCGAAGGATCGAAACGACACGAGGAGGTGTTCATGAAGAAGGTCCTGACGGTTTCCCTGTTCGTATTCATCTGCGCGGCCGCAGCCGCCTACGCCCATGGCGGCAAGGGGCACGAAGGAAAGATCTCCAGCATCGACATGGACCAGAAGACGATCACGGTCGCGGGCGAGCACGACCAGACCTGGACGATCTACTGGACCGAGACGACGAAGGTGAAGGGCGGGAAGGTCGAAGACCTCAAGGTCGGCGACTCCATTCATTTCGACGCGACGGAGAAGGACGGAAAGATGTGGGCGACGGAGATCCGGCGCACCCACATGGGGAAGATGTAGCGTCGCCCGAAGAGTCGATCCAAAGAGAGGGCTCGTTCGAGCCCTCTCTTTTTTGAGGTCGCGCCCCGAAGGCGCGACCGGCATCTGACGACGCTACGAAGGCGAGCGGCCCGATCCGGAAGTCGCGACGGCTCAAGCGCATCAGAGAGATCGAGCTCTCCAATCGGTTTCAAGTTCCGTACCCCAATTTCAAGTCAGGCGGGCCCGGCCCGATAACCTTTTTCGGCCCCGTGCGTATCCCTTGACGCCGTGATGCTGCTTCTTTAGCATGTGCTAGTTTTTTAGCAGTAAACTCTGCACGCTCGACCGAACCGGAGGCCCGTTGACGACGAAAGCGCTGACCAACCTTTCCCGGCGGGAGAGACAGATCATGGACGTCGTCTACCGGCTCGGCCGCGCGACCGCAACGGACGTGCTCGCGCAGATCCCGGAACCTCCGAGCTACTCGGCGGTTCGAGCGATGCTCCGAGTCCTCGAGAACAAGGGCCACCTCCGCCACGTCCTCGAAGGAAAGAGCTATGTCTACTCCCCGACTCTCGGTCGGTCTCGCGCGAGCCGGTCGGCGCTCCAGAACATGCTGAAGACGTTCTTCGACGGATCGACCGAGAAGGCCGTCGCCGCGTTGCTCGACATGTCGGCCGACCTCACGGAGGAGGAGTTCGCTCGTCTCTCTCGATTGATCGATCAAGCCAGGCAGGAGGGCCGGTGAAATGACGGAGAATCTCGCGGTTGCCGTTCGCTTTGCTCTCGACCTCGTCTTCAAAGCCACGGTCCTTCTGCTGCTGACCGGAGCGGTGCGGTTCGCGCTTCGCCGGGCGTCGGCGGCCGTGCGGCAGATGGTCGCGACGCTCGGTCTCGCCGGAGTGCTCGTGCTGCCGGCCGCTTCTCTCCTCGCACCGAGGTGGGAGATCCCGCTCATTCCGAATCCCGTCCCCGCCATGCCGTCGATCGACGCCGCGTTCGGATCTCTCGAATTGCGCCGGACGGCGAGCGAGCCCGAGCCCGTCACGATTCCGGCAGTCGCCGAACGGGAGGTCGGAGGCGCGGCGACGCGTCCGGCTCCATCGTTCGAGGCGAGCGCCGGCGGTGTCGACGTTTCCAGCACAAATAATTTCGAGCCGGACGGGAGCGCCTCGAAGAAATCCTCCTCTCCGACGTGGTGGATGTTCGGGACTCTCGCTCTCTGGTCGGTCGGCACCGCGCTTGCCTCGATCCGTCTCGCTCTCGGCGCCGCGCGCGTCGCGCGAATCCGCCGTCGGGCATCGGACGAGGTGGACGCAGACTGGACCGATCTTTCGACCGGGCTGGCCGCGAAGCTCGGCCTCGCGCGCCCCGTCCGGCTCCTTTTCAGCGCCGACGTCGCCGTTCCGGTCACCGCCGGGGTCCTTCGGCCCGTCGTCCTGCTTCCGGAGAACGCGCGACGGTGGAACGACGAACGACGCCGCGTCGTCCTCCTGCACGAGCTCGCCCACGTCCGTCGCGCGGACTGGGTCGCGCTCCTGATCGGGCAGGCCGCATCGGCGCTGTTCTGGTTCCATCCGCTCGCGTGGTCGACCCGCGTCCACATGCAGAAGGACTGCGAGCGCGCCTGCGACGACCTCGTGCTCGCGGCGGGCACCCGCCCGTCGGTGTATGCGGCGCACCTCCTCTCGATCATCCGTTCGCTGCGCCTGTCTCACCAACGTGCGCTGCCGGCGGTCGCGATGGCGCGGCGCTCGTACTGGGATGGCCGGATGCGCGCGATCCTCGATCCGGCGGTCGCGCGGCGCGGAGTGTCGGGACGCGAGGCGCGTGTTGCCGGGGCCGCGATCGTGACTGCGGTCGTCGCTCTCGCCGTCTTCGAGCCGTGGATGCCGCGTCGCGCCGAGGCGATGGCTGCGAGCGCGATGCCTGCCGGAACGGTTCTCGACCTTCCGTCCGAAGACGTTTCCTCGGAATGTCCCGAGAAGAAGTCGAAGTCGAACGACGCGAAGCGCCCCGTGGCCGGCGAGAAGGAGGACCCGAAGCCGGCGTCCCCCTTCGTAATCCAGTCGTCGGTCTCGACGGAGGCCGAGCAGCCGACGCCGGCCATGGAGTCGGGCTTCGTGCCGGCGTCACGCCGGCACCCCAGGAGCGGCGGCGACTGGTATTCGCGGGGCATGGAGCTCCACAACGAAGGGCGGTACGACGAGGCGATCGCGGCGTTCGGTCACGCGATCGAGGAAGGGAGCCGTGTCGACGCGGCGACCTACAACATTGCGTGCGGGTACGCGCGCAAGGGGAACGCCGATCGCGCCGTCGAGTGGCTGAGGAAATCACTGCAGGAGGGTTTCGACCTGGCTTCCTACATCGACAAGGACGATGATCTCGACGGCGTCCGATCCGACCCGCGCTTCGTCGAGCTCCGGCGCAACCTCCGGACGGAAAAGATCGAGGCCGGCCGGCACCGCGCGGACCGGCTCGCCGAGCGCGTCCACGAGCTCCAGGCTTCGCACGCCGCGAAGAGCGGCGGAGAGCTCTACGGCATCGGCAAAGAGCTTCTCGAGGCCGGGCAGTACGACCTCGCCGCACAGGCGTTCCAGGCATCGGCGGCGCGGGGGAACCGCGAGGGCGCGTCTCTGTACAACACGGCGTGCGCGCTGTCGCTGAAGGGCGACAGGTCCGCCGCACTCGACTACCTGCAGAAGTCTCTCGACGCCGGGTTCGACGACCCGGACCTCTTCCGCAAGGACGACGACCTCGACAACGTCCGCGGCGAGCCGCGCTACCGGGAGCTCTTGAAGATGGCCCAGGATCTCGAGCTCCACCGCTTCCAGGACTGGGGAAGCATGAAGTCCTGGACCCGTGCCGGACGGCGAAACGCGTGGCGGGAGACCGAGCAGCATTTCGCAGACTACGTCCGGAGCCATCCGCAGAGCGGCCGCGCCTGGTACAGCCTCGGATACGCGCGGATCGAAGGAGACCGTCCCGAAGCGGCCGTCGAGGCGTTCCAGCGAGCCCTCGACCTGCGCTATCGCACGCCGACCACCATGTACAACCTCGCCTGCGCGTACTCGCTCATGGACCGGAAGGACGAGGCGTTCGCGTGGCTGTTCAAGTCACTCGATGCGGGCTTCGATGCGTCGGGAACGCTCCGCGGCGACGACGATCTCGACAATCTCCGCGGCGATCCGCGCTACCGGCAGGCACTGGCGCGAGTGAAGAAGCTCGACGACGAAGACGACTGATCGCTACGCGATAACCAGCTTCGCCCGGCGGTTCGTCTCTTCGTCCACCTTCGAGAGCGCGAGACTGGCCGGCAGCGGCGCGAGGTCGATTCCGAAGACGCGCTGCCGAAGCGCCGCGTAATCGGCGACCGAGTCCCGGCGCACCCGGGCGATGCCGCCCGCCATCGGGTGAACGCGGCGCGCCGCCGCCAGCCGGGAGATCGCCGACAAACCGAAGACCGCGAAGAGAGCGCCGGACAGACGGAAGTCGCGGCGACCTCGGAGAAGCCGCGCGAGCTTTGAGGCGACGTCGCGTGCTCGATAGAACTCGCGATAGCAGCGGAAGAGCAGACGCTGCAGGTCCTCTCCGGAGAGGTTCGGGTGCCTCCAGGTCACGCACGTGCCGTCGAAGCGGTCGAGATTCTTCTCGGTGATCCATCCGTCGCGCCGGAAATCGTCGTACTGCTCGGTGCCGGGGATCGGAGTCAGCACGTAGAACGACGCGACGTCGGGAGCGAGCTCGCAAAGCGTCGCGAGGTGGCGGAGGATTCTGCGCTCGGTGTCCTGCGGGAACCCGAGGATGTTCGAGAAATGGCTCGTGATCCCGTTCTCGCGGCAGAGCGCGACGATTTTCGCGTATCGGGCCGGGTCGTTGTGAAACTTGTGCGCGCCGCGGAGCGTCTCGCCGTCGAATGACTCCGCCCCGACGAAGATCTGGTGGCAACCCGCGCGGGCCATCTGCGCGACGAGGTCTTCCTGCCGGTGGATCTGCGCGTCGCACTGCGCAAAGAACGGAAGCTCGACCCTCTCCGCGATCATGGCCTCGAGCAGCTCCCGGACCTCCGGATACTTGTTGAAGTTGTCGGAGGTGAACATCACGAACTTGACGCCCGCGCGCTTCGCCGTCCGAAGGCTCGCGAGCGTCGTCTCGAGGGGCTGGCTCCGGACGCGGTGGCCCGCGATCTTGATCACCGAGCAGAAATTGCAGGAGTACGGGCAGCCGCGGGCCGGGTAGATGCCGATCATCGGAACGGCGTAACGCGCGAGATTGCGCTTCGTCGGTGGGACGAGCACCGGAGGGTCGAGCCGACGTTCCCATCGGGTTTCCGCGCCGTAAACCGGAGCGAGCTCGCCGGAGAGGGCGTCCTCGAGGATCGCGGGCCAGATCGTTTCCGCCTCCGAAAGGGCGAAGGCGACCCCGCGCCCCTGGAGCATCGTCGTATCGCACGTCATGGGATGCGGACCGCCGATCACCGCCAGTGCGCCGCGGCTGCGTGCGTACGCCGCGACGTCGAGCGCGCGGTGGAGCTGATGGCTCTGGACCCCGACGAGTGCGGCGAGGGTCCGCTCGCCGGCGCCGGGCTCGAAACGGTCGGCAGAGTCGCGGTCGGTTTCGACGTACTCGTCGATCGTCTCGACCTCGCACGGGTGGCCGCCGACGAAGCGCGGGGTCATGCTCGCGAGGTACGGGGCCGTGCTGTTCGGCATGAAACCGCGCCGGAATCGTTCGACGAAACCGTCGGCTGCGTACTTGCTGGGTTTGACGATGACGACGCGAAGAGAAGTCACGGGCGCCCCTCCGGATGGTATCCCGCTTGCAGTCCGAGACCGGTGGAAAGACTTTTTCTCGGGGGTGTTCGATGGATCAGAAGTTGTTGATTGCACTCATCGTCGTCGGCGTGATCGTCGCGGTGCTCCTCGTGGTCGGTGCCATCCGGCGGCGCCGCCGCGAGCTCAAGGATCGGTTCGGCTCGGAATACGACCGCCTCGTTCGCGAAAAGGGAGATCCGCGCCGAGCGGAGGCGGAGCTCGAGGCTCGCGAAAAGCGGGTGAAGAAATTCGAGCTGAAACCGCTCGCGGAGCGCGACCGGGCGCGGTTTTCGGACGCCTGGCTCCGCGCGCAGGCCCGCTTCGTCGACGACCCGAAGGGAGCCGTCGCGGAGGCGAACCGGCTCGTCAAAGAGGTCATGCTCGCCCGCGGATATCCCGTCACCGATTTCGAGCACCGCGCCGCGGACATCTCGGTCGACCATCCGCACCTCGTGACGAATTACCGGGCCGCGCACGACATCGCCGCCAAGAGCCAGCGAAACGCCGCCACGACCGAGGAACTGCGCACGGCGGTGGTCCATTACCGCGCTCTGTTCGAGGAGCTTCTCGAAGCGAGAGAGCCTCAGGCGGCGGCCGCCAAGCGCGCGAGTTAGGAGGAACGCGGGGAACGTCCCGCTTCGCCGGTGCGTTAGGGTTAACCGATGCACCGGATCGAGCCCGCCCGCTTCAAACCCGGCGTCACCCCCGAAGGTCTGCCGGGACCGCGCGCGTCCGACGCGGCCGGCGAGGAATCCGCACGGAGGATCCAGGGGCGCGCGCTCGTCTTCTGGGATCCCAAGACGCCCGGAAAGAAGCGCGACGCGATCGACACCGACCAGATCACGCCCGCCGCCGACTGCGTCTCCGAGAGCCTCGACCGGCTCGACGAGCGCTGGAAGGCGGGGGCGTTCCGCTACCTGATGCCGGACTTCCGTGAACGGGTGCACCGCGGCGAGACGTTCCTGGTCGCGGGAGACCGATTCGCGATCGGGTCCTCGCGCGAGATGAGCCCCGCCGGGCTGAAAGCCGTCGCCGAGGAGGCGGGCCTCGAGCTCGTCGTCGTCTGCGGCGCGAACATGGGAGACATCTTCCGCCGCAACGCGTTCAACCTCGGACTGCACGTGGTCCAGAGTCCCGAGGCCGTCGCGGATGCCGAGGACGGCGATGTCTTCTCGTTCGATCCCGACACCCGCCGGCTCACGAACGAGACGAAGGCGAAGAGCTACGACCCCGTCCCGCTAACTCCGAAAGAGGAAGAGATCCGCCGCAGCGGTGGCATCTTCGCGGTCGGGCGCCGCGAGCTCCGGCGGTCGGCGGAGACGCGGCCGGAGGTCACGTGGCCGGATCCCGAGACGGCGCGGACGATGACGACGACGGAGCAGATCGTGTGGGCTCATCGGGTCGACAAGGACGCCCGCGTCGCTCCGGGCGCGACGCTCCGCGTATATGCGGACCTCCTCCCGGCGTCCGACGGGACCGCACCGTTTGCGATCCACACTTTCAACCAGATCACCGGCGGCAACGCGATCTTTCCGAGGCAGGCGGCGATCGCCAACGATCACTTCGTCTTCACCGGCAAGGACGCGGACGAGCGCCAGACCGCGATCGGGCGGGAGTTCGCCCGGCTCCACGGCATCGAGAAGCCGTACTACGCCACGCCGGGCGACGGGATCTTCCACTTCTACTTCCCGGAGCAGGGTCTCGTCCTGCCCGGGCAGTTCATTCCGGGAGCCGACTCGCACAGCCGCGCCTACGGGGCGTACGGCGCGGTCGGTTTCGGCGTGGGCTCCACCACGCTCGGGTTCGGGTGGGCGACGGGATACATCTACTTCACGGTCGCGAAGCAGCGGCGAGTCGTCTTCCGCGGCGCGCTCAACCCCTGGGTTTCCGGGAAAGACATCGTGCTCGAGCTCCTGCGGCGCTGGGGCGCGAAGCAGTCCGGCGGCATGTCGGTCGAGTTCGTCGACGCGCAACTGCAGCTCCCGGTCGCCTACCGCAACACGATCGCGAACATGATGGCGGAGGGCGAGGCGCTGAACGGGATCTTCGGGCAGGACGAGCTCACCGACGATTGGTATCGCGAGAAGGGCATGCCGCCCGAGGCGCTGCCGTACCCGCGCGTCGCGCCGGGCGCCGACGCGGTCTATGAAATCGACGAAGAGATACGGCTCGATTCGGTCGAGCCG
>Ga0075423_10001085_pt1 | contig 23428 bp, 20 predicted proteins | sample SoiMethybrSBSTD2_FD_80114 | JGI IMG/M metagenome (GOLD analysis project Ga0075423, IMG submission 80114) | Bulk soil microbial communities from a Populus tree surrounding site in Tennessee, USA - Soil MetaG P. TD hybrid SBSTD2 | ecosystem: Environmental > Terrestrial > Soil > Tree plantation... | reverse complement strand
GCTTTGGAGGCTGTGCTCACCGACATTAAGGGACGTGGGGCAGATGTCACCGTCAATCTAGGCGATTGCGTCACCAGCCCTCTGTGGCCAAAAGAGACCTTTGAAGCTCTCCAATCGCTCGCCATGCAACTGTGCGCGGGAACCATGACCGATGGATCGAGGAACTACCCGACGATAAACTTTCGCCAGCAGGAAGGTTTGCACGGAACGCCTTAGCTTCGGAGCAGAGACGGGCGTTGCACAGCCTGCCCTCCCGCATAAACTTGGAAGCCGGAATTTTGGCGTGCCATGGCACGCCGGATGACGACAGCACGTACTTGCTTGAGGAGTTGCTCGCCGACGGACGTTTCGTTCCAGCACGTCGGGGCGTTCTAGAGACACGCTTGGAAAGTGCGGCGGGGGCCCGCGTAGTGTTGTGTGGTCACAGCCACCGACAAGCTGTCATTCATGGACCGAGTGAATGCCTAATCCTGAACCCAGGCAGCGTCGGATGCCCAGTATTTGCAGACATTCCTGTCGCACCGAACCTCGAATTTCGCTCGCCACATGCCCGTTACTCCATCCTCACCAAGAGAGGTGAAAGGTGGCAAGTTGAACTTCTTGCTCTGGATTACGACTGGGCATCTGCGTCGGCCCGCGCCCTCGCGAATGATCGTCCAGAATGGGCGCAGGCCCTGGCGCTGGGGCATGTCGGGTAGCTGATGAGGCTCACCATTGGCGCCGAGAGCGCGCTAGCGCAACGGCGGCACGAGGGCCTCAGTCGTGGTCGGCTAGGGCGACGCGCCAAGGCGCTCCAACCGCTCCCTGCTGTCCCGCATATTCGGGTCAATAGTTAGTGCCCGTCGGAAGTCCGCAATGGCTTCCTCGGTCCGGCCTAGCGTCTCGAAAATCTGGCCGCGTGTCCCCAGTGTTGGGGCATCGTAAGGTCGCAGCTGCAGCGAACGTTCCGCGTCGGGCAACCCTTGCGCCGCCCTGCCAGTCTTGAAGTAGGACCATGCGCGGTTGTTGTAGGCACTTGGGTGCGCCGGATCGAACTCGATGGCCGCATTGAAATCGGAGATGGCGTGTTCGTAGTCACCGCGTTGGAGATAGGCGGTGCCGCGGCTGTAGTAGCTCTCGGCGTGGTCTGGCCTGATCTCGATCGCCTTGTTGTAGTCAGCTATGGCCCGCTCGAAGTCGCCCTTGCGGAGGTAGATGCTCCCGCGATTTATGTAGGACGGAGCGTTCCGCGGGTTGATCGCTAAGGCTCTGTTGTAATCGGCAAATGCCTGATTGTAATCCTGCTTGCATTGATAAGCGACGCCGCGGTTGTTGTAGTGGGCCGGGTTGCCGGGGCTGATCTCCATAGCCCTGTTGAAGTCAGCAATTGCGAGATCGCAGTCGCCCTTGCGGTCGTGAGCGAGGCCGCGGCTGTTGTAGGCTTCCACCTCGCGCGGGGTGATCCAGATGGCCATAGTGAAGTCGGCTATGGCGCGGTCCTGATCGCCCTTGTCGCTGTAGGCGATGCCACGATTGACGTAGGCCCATGCCGCCCTACCGTATCGACCGATAATGTCTGAACAAGCGCGAATGCGGAGGTCGTAGTCCTTGTCCTGAGCACAGTCCTGCGACGTACCCGCCAGGACCGAGGTTGGTATCGCGACGAGTGCCAAGCAGACGAGCGTCTTCATCATCGCCAAGCCCCCAAACTGCGCTCCAGCCTCAGACCGAGGCTCTAGTCGGCTTACGGGCCTTATTAATGGAGGAAAGTGGCGCGTGACGATGGCACAGGGGGAGTAGTGGCGTCCTGAGGACGTGGACACGTTGCGCACCGCCCTGCTCTCGCCTGGGAGGAAGCCGGCGTGCCGGCGGCGTGGGAGGCTTGAAGCATGCCTTGCTTGGAAAAGTCGCCCCCATGCAACCGACGGGGGGGTGGGGTCGTCGCGACACCGCCCCATGAAGCACATCGAAGGCGAAGTCTACGTAGGCATATCGCTACAACTCAAGGAGCTGCTTGAGCGACACGACGGATTGAGCCGATCCGTCCCTTCACGGAATGGCACGTTGATCGCGCACGATACGAGCGACGATGAGACGAATGGCAACAGCGGCGGCGGGCTGCATTAGGACGAGCACGGATAGCCGAATTGCCAATTCGTCTTCTGTGAAGTTAACAGCGAATAACCCGCGTAAACATTGGGATTTTGCAGTGTCGCTTAAGGTGCGGAACGTGCAGGTGACAAAAGTCTGGTGCTGAGCGGCATGGTGTTGAACACAGCTGCCACCGCGATGATCCCCGCCGCCGCCGGCTACGAGGTCGAGGCCGGCGTGCCGCACGTTGGTGGTGAGCAATGACCCCCCATGCCACCGACGGCCACCCCCCCGGTGGTGGCATCGACCCCCCTCACTACACGACACCCATTCCATTTTTTGCACCACCCCTTACCCCATCGGTGCAGGTGCAACCACGAGCAAACTTTGATGCTGCAATTTTTCGAGCAACGCAGCGGTGAAGGTAGTTGATGCAACGTTGCAGCGGGCGAGGCTTGAGGCGATGACGTCGCCGACGTCGGCAATTACGACGTCAGGTGCGGACCAGGGCCTAGCGGCTTCCGCGCGCGTGTGCCCATCATGGCGCTGCAGGGTCCGACAATCTTTAGGCGCCGGAGATCTGTCTCAATTGCGCGTGGATCGCATCGGGCACCTCGATCATGTCGGCCGCGATGCGCCTGCGGCGTTCGGCGGCCGAGCGGTCGAACGGCATGCGCACAGGCGAACCGCCCTCGACCGGTCGCGTCGAGCGCACGGCCTCGGCATAGTCCTTGACACTAGCCTTGAACGCCTCGACCGGCATCAGCAAGCCAGGGCTCATGGCGACGAACAGGCAACCGTAGTCGTACATGCCTTGCGGCATAGGCGGCGACGCGCACATTGCGCCCAAGAGTTGCACGACTATCGCGAGCCCGGAGCCCTTGGCCCCACCCCACGCTCGGATCGCCCCTCCATCGAGAGTTGCGACAGGATCTCGCGTCGGTCGGCCGTCGGGCCCGAAGGCGACCCCCTCGGGTAGTTCCTTGCCGAGCCGTCGCGCCAGCACGATCTCGGCGTGCATGATGGTCGAGGTGCCAATGTCCCAGACGATGGGGTCACCCTGCGCCGACGGGAAGCCATAGCAGATCGGATTGGTACCGAAGCGCCCTTCCGTGCCGCCGAAAGGTGCGACCCAAGGTGAGGCGTTGGAGGCTATCATAGAAACAAGGTCGTGCCGGGCGATCCGCTCGGCATAATAGGATAGCATGCCCGTATACCAGGTGCTGTTCGCTCCTATGATCGCCACGCCGTGCGACTTGGCGCGCTCGATCGAGAGCTCCATGGCCTTCCAGGCGACGAGATAGCCGACGTTGTCGCCGCCGTGCACCAGCGCCGAGACCGCAGTCTTGTCCTCAACGCGGATCGGCTCGCGTTTGCGCGGCAACTTGGTAATGCGCTCCGCGATGCTAAGAGCGCGCGGCAGGCCACCGTAGCTGAGACCGCGCAACTCGCAGTCGATCAGATGGTCGGCAATCAGACCCGCCTCCTCCGCCGTGTGGCCAATGGCCTGCATGGTGCGCTCGGCAAGCCAGCGGGCCTCGGCAACGGTCAAATGGGCCATGGTGCTCTCCTGGGTCGGCAACTCATAGGAATGAGAAAGTTTGCAGCGTACATGCAAAGCCTTTTTGGCGTTCTGTGTCGGCGCGGACGTGAAATCACTGCCTCTCGCTCTGTTGCTGATGTGCGCGATGTCCACGAGAGACCTCTTGGCGGGCACCCCGAGATGCGAACTGCGCATTTAGCGCGGTTCCTAGGTCGGCACGTGCGAGGACGCCGCGGCCCTCATTGGCGCGGGTACACGGGACAAATGATCCCGCCTACTCCGACCAGCCGGCTTTACGCAGTCCTTCCAGCATGTGTTCGAAGTCTTTCAGCCCGAACCACGGTGGCCGATGACGCGCATAGTAGTCGTAGCCTGCAGGTGCAATTTTCATGAGCGCTTCACACTCCGCCTGCCGGCCCAGTTGTCCCAGAGATGCCAGCAAAAACCTGTAGCTAGATCCATAATCGGGATACTGCCGTACCACCTGCCGGCTCGTCTCGGCGCACAGGTCAAAGTCTCCGTCGAAATATTGCGAAATAGCGATTTCGAGCATTTTTGAGACGCGTGCCGGACCGCGTGGGTCCAATCTCAGGGAGGTGCGAAGTGATTGCCTTCCCTCTGCACGCCGTCCAGCGAACACCAGGCCACCGCCCTTATTGCCATGAGCTTGGGCACAGTTGCCATCGAGGGACAACCCTTGATCGCAATGCTGGATGCACCCCTCAAGGTCACCCATGTGGAATATCGCACGTCCCAAATGGGCATAGGCAACCGCGAGACCCGGATCGAGCGCAAGCGCCTGACGCGCCAGTCGTTCGCTCGTACGTGCGCCCTCGCTCAGGCTCGTGGTTTGGAAAAGAAAAGCCATACGAGAAGCGATGCGAGCGAGGCCAGCATATGGCGCAGCGAAGGTTGGATCGAGGACGGTAGACTTTTCGAAAAAATTCCGAGCTAATTCGAGATGTTTTCGGTTGTCCATCTCGAGCTGCCAAAGACCGCGGTGATACGCCTCCCATGCATCGAGATGCTCGGCCGATTTACGAAGTGCTCGTTGCTGCTCAGCATCTATGATGGCAGGGCCTATGGCCGACGCAATGGCGGCGGTGATTTCGTCCTGAACGGCGAAAATGTCCGCCAGATTGCGGTCATATCGCGACGCCCAGACGTGGGCGCCCGTAGTTGCATCGATCAGCTGGCCCGTGACCCGAATGCGATTGCCAGCTCGGCGAACGCTGCCCTCCAACACATAGCGCACACCGAGTTCTCGGCTGACATTGCGAACGTCAACCGCTTTGCCGCGAAAGGTGAAGCTGGAGTTGCGGGCAATAACGAACAGCCAGCGCAGTTTCGCCAAGTCAGTCAGGATGTCTTCGGCAATACCGTCGCCGAAATACTCCTGGTCTGGATCCCCAGACAAGTTTGTGAAGGGCAGAACGGCGATTGAGGGTTTGTCGGGGAGGGCGAGTGTGGTTCTTGCCTGCGGGGTGCTTAGGACGTGCCCCGCGCTGTCGACGCGATACACACGAATGGAGGCCGTGATGTTCTTGAGTTGGTGCTCACCCATGTCAACGAATTGGAACTGTAGCTTGCGCTGTACATGGGCAAAAGCCTCACCCGAGATGCAAACACCGCCGGGCTCGGCGATGCCCTCAAGACGAGCAGCGATGTTTACTCCATCGCCGTAGACGCGTTGCTCGTCATGGATAACGTCGCCGAGATTGACGCCTATGCGGTAGCGCATCTGACGTTCCATCGGAATGCTGGCATTGCGCTCGGCCATAACTTTCTGGACGGCGACCGCGCACTCGACTGCGTTCACGACGCTGGGGAACTCAGCAAGGATGCCGTCGCCGGCGGTGTCGATGATGTGTCCGCCATGCTTGGCGATCATCGGGAATACGACTGCTTGGTGAGCTTTGAGGTCGCGGACGGTTGCTTCCTCGTTCGCTTCCATCAGGGCGCTATAGCCTGCAATGTCTGCCGCTAGAATGGCGGCCAATTTCCGGTCAAGTTGATCCTTCCGTGGGCCTTCGCTTGGCATAGTCTCGTCCCCGCCACCGATATAGCGAAGAAGGCTAGCACACTCCCCGGAACTGGCCCCAAGATATCGCCAACCGTCGTTCCACAGCATTAGTGCGTGGGGCTAGGCGATACGCCATCTGGCCTACCGGTGCTAAGCCCTCATCGCCTTCGATTTCTTCAGCAGCTGCTCGCGCCTAGCAGCTGAGGGCCGCGGCCCTGGGTCGCTCGCGGCGGAGATGTTCGAGACGGCACAGTGGGCGCAAGGCTCGGAAGCCGCAACCTCGCTCGCTCAGATGGCGGCGCGATCCGCCAAGGGCTCGCCTCAGCTTGCGCGGCTGGTGCGCGAGCGGCAGGACCTAGTGAGCGAATGGCAGGTCAAGGACAAGCTGCTCATCGCCGCCAAGAGCAAGCTGCCGGCGAAGCGCAAAGCTGATGTCGAGACGGCGCTGGCTGACCGCCTCACCGCGATCGACGCCCGCTTCGCTGAGATCGACCAGAGGCTCGCCCTGGACTTCCCGGACTACATCGCCCTGGCGAGCCCGGCGCCGGTATCCCTTACGGAGGCGCAGGCCCAGCTCGCCGCAGACGAGGCCCTCGTAGTGTTCCTTGACACGCCGGGGGAGACCTTCATCTGGGCCGCGACCAAGACCGACGTACGCTGGGTTAGGTCCGTTGGCACGGCAGCACTTACCCGCGAGGTGGCCGCGTTACGATGCGGCCTAGATGCGACGGCGTGGAACGGCGGCGGAAGTGAGAAATGCGCCAAGGCCCTCAGCGTCCCGCTCGACAAGGCGCCCGGCTCCAACCAACCGCTGCCCTTTGACCAGGCTCGCGCCCACAAGCTTTACACTGCGTTGTTCGGTGAGGTGCAGAACCTGATCAAGGGCAAGCACCTCCTGATCGTGCCGTCCGGCCCACTTACGCAGCTGCCCTTCCAGGTGCTCGTCACCAAGCCGCCAAGCTCTGGGGATCATCGTGCGGTCGCCTGGCTCGCACGGGAGCACGCGATCACTGTCTTGCCAGCCGCGTCGTCCTTGAAAGCCCTGCGGCGCGTCGGCAGGCCCAGCGCCGCGCCAAGACCGATGATCGGCTTCGGCAATCCACGGCTCGATGGGCCCGATGCACGCTACGCGGGCCGTGCCAAGCTCTCCCGTGAGAAGGAGCGGTGCCCCGAGACCCGCTCGCAGCAGATAACGGCGTTCACGGGCCCTAGCCGCGGTGTCTTACAGGTGGAAACGCGGGGAGGGCTGGCCGACGTATTGAAAATCAGGATGCAGGCGCCCCTGCCGGAAACCGCCGACGAGCTGTGTGCTGTGGCCCGGGATGTGAAGGCGGAAGCTCGTGACATCTATCTTGGAACAAGTGCAACGGAGCACGAGCTCAAGCGGCTCAGCGCGAGCGGCGATCTTGCAAAATACCGCATGTTGCACTTCGCAACCCACGGCGTCCTGGCGGGGCAGCTCGATGGCACCCACGAGCCGGGGCTGATTTTGACGCCGCCTGACAATGCAACTGAGGAGGACGATGGCTACCTATCGGCATCTGAGATCGCCGCCCTGAAGCTCGACGCCGACTGGGTCATCTTGTCTGCCTGCAACACGGCGGCGGGGGCCGCGACGAGCGCGGAGGCGCTTTCAGGTTTGGCGCGAGCCTTCATCTACGCACAGGCGCGGGCCTTGCTGGTCTCACACTGGGCGGTCTACTCGGACGCGACGGTGAAGCTGGTCACCACGGCCATCCATGAGATGGCCCGCGATCCCAAAGTCGGCCGGGCTGAGGCGATGCGCCGTTCAATGCTGGAGCTCATCGACAAAGGGGCGCCGCACGAGGCGCATCCGGCCTACTGGGCGCCGTTCGTCGTGGTGGGCGAAGGGGCGGCAGGGCATTAGAGAGCTTACGGGGGAGCAACGATGGCGGAGACAGCAATTGAACTTGAGAGAACCAGACGACTGGAACTCATAAAAGTTTTGTCTCAGGCTAATACTGCTTCCCTTCCGCCCCGACAGCTTCGCGACCTACGTGTATATGGTGGTGCCCAAGGCGTGTGGGTGGACAAGGCCCTCACCTCTCCGGCCACCGGCGAGCCGGATGGTGCAACAGTCGCTATCCTTCACACAGGGCGGCACTACCCGGACGATTTGTCGGAGAGTGGCCTAATCTACCACTATCCAGTGACTGGGCGGTCCGCAGGCAGGGATGCTGCGGAGGTCCAAGCAACTAAGAACGCGATGCGTTTGGAATTGCCCGTTTTCGTAATACTGCCAGGTGCGCACTCCGATACCCAACGGACGGTCAAGCTGGGGTGGGTCAAAGACTTCGATGATACGAGCCGGCAGTTCCTTATCTTATTCGGGGACGCTCCACCCCCATACTCTACGGTTCCTGAGACTGAACCCTTTGTGCTCCAAGAAGAGCGAAGGACGCGTCTCTCGGTGATCAACGCACGTGTTGGCCAACAGAAATTTCGGTTTCAGGTGCTTGCACAGTATGGGCCAAAGTGCGCGGTCTGCGACATTCACCATCCAATCTTGCTCAAGGCGGCTCACATATGCGGCAAAGCAGATCGCGGTAGTGACGACTGGCGTAACGGCATCCCGCTTTGTTCAACACACCAAGATGCATTCGATGCGCATCTCTTTGCGGTCGATCCCTCTAACGGCGTTCTTACCTGCCGGCCGGGAGTATCAAGTAGCCAAATCGGATTGCGAGAGACTGCCCTTACTACGCTTAACGCAAGACCGCACAAAAACGCTCTAGATTGGCGATGGGAGTGCGCTCGGCAGGTATGAATTCGCATGTCGATGACCCCGAACGGGCCGATTGAGAAGCGTCGTTCTGCATCATCGTAAGCGAGCGCGCTCCCAGGCAAAAAGCAGCGGCAGAGCATTTCAGCGTACATGGCCGCGTCGCCACGCGCACCCGCATCGGCATGGCCGAGGGCATGGACAGCCGTGGTCGAAGCGATCCTTAGCCAGCCTGATTGTAAAGCCTTCGTCGGCGAGTTGATCGATGCGCTCACGCGAGAGGCCAAGCCAGTCGGCAACTATCCATCGCGTTGTGGTCGCCCTCCCCGCTGTCGAGTGTCGACAGCGACGTCGGGCGTGGTTTGCGCTGCTGCATGCAGGGTCCATTTAAGAAAAGGGCCGCGTTTCGACAACGCGGCCCCCAACACGCGATCCTGTTGCTACTTACTTGAGTAAAGGATCTGGATCTAGGGCAGCGGATGGTGACGCCTCTGCCACTTTTACTGCCGGACCAGTAACCCATTCCGTGAGGCTGATGCTGTCGATGATCAGGCCTTGGTAGCCCGCCAAGTCACCATGCGACTGGATCACCAAACTGTCTTGACCGGCAATGCCTGTCACATACGCATCGAAAGCGACGAGTTGGTTGCCGGGAGTTGCTTGCCGCGAAGAGATTGAAGCCGCGAGCCTCGTAGCAAGGCGACCAGCGGCCGGGGGAGCTCAGCGGCCTGCATCCCCTGGCGACGCGGCTGTGGCTTGAACGTGGAGCACCGTGGCGACGTGCACTATTTGGCGTATCTCAGCTGCATGCTGGTGCCTGCGCCGCCAGCAGTGCAATCGCCGGGCACAAGCCAGATGCACGGCATCGATATTGTCGGTGTACGGCGATAGATTTCCATCCGCGGTCCTTGCCTATGCTCCTGAATGACCGCTTTAGCGGAGGGTGGATCACTTGCACTGCTACCGTGGGCTTGGCTATTCTTTCTATATCTGTGGTGGGTGTCACCCCGGTGAGTGATCGGAGCCGCGCGGAGATGGGGGCGGGGCATGGGGCGGTTGATAGCCATTTGGCTGGTAGTTGTTGTGTTCGGCAGCACGTGTGGTTGGGCTGGTGCCTTTGATGATTGCAATCTAAAGGCAAACAACACAACCCCAACCCCGGACCAAACCATCAGCGGATGCACTGAGCTCATCAAGGCCGGTATTAAGGCCAGTACGGAGCGTTCCAAGGCCTACAACAATCGCGGCAAAGCTTACAACGAAAAGGGCGATTTCGACCGCGCTATGGCCGATTTCAGTAGGGCCATCGACCTTGACCCGAAGAATGCCTTTGCCCACCACAATCGTGGCCTTGCCTATCACTCTAAGGGTGATTACGACCGCGCGATCGCCGATCAAACCAAAGCCATCGACATCGACCCGAAATTTGCCAGTGCCTACAACAATCGCGGTTATTCCTACGCCGCAAAAGGTGATTACGACCGCGCTATTGCCGATTACACCAGATCAATCGACATCGACCCGAGGTATCTCAATCCCTATAGCAATCGCGGCGTTGCGTACGTGAATAAGGGTGATTTCGACCGCGCGATCGCCGATCAAACCAAAGCCATCGACATCGACCCGAAGAATTCTCTTCATTACCGCAATCGCGGCATTGCGTACGCGAATAAGGATGATTTCGACCGCGCGATCACCGATTACAACAAAGCTATCGACATCGACCCGAAGAATTCTCCTGCTTACACCATTCGCGGCATTGCGTACGCGAATAAGGGTGACTACGACCGTGCGATTGCCGATTACAACAAAGCTATCAACATCGACCCGAAGAATGGCGTTGCCTATGACTTTCGCGGCCGTGCCCATACCAATAAGGGTGATTACGACCGCGCTGCCGCCGATTTCACCAAGGCACGCGAGATTGACCCCAAAATGGCCGCCGCGCACCTCGGTCTTGGCCGGGCGCATCTGCGCCAAGGGGACCTTGACCGGGCGATCGCCGACCTGTCCGAGGCCATGCGGCTCGACGCGAAGGACCCCGAGCCGCTGGTCGAGCGTGGTGCTGCCTACGAGGCCAAGGGGCAGATCGAGCGGGCCATCCTAGACTATCGTGTGGCCCTGGAAATGCCAGCCAGATCCAACTCCGAGCGGCAGGCTCATGATGAGGCACGCCGACGTTTGGGGGCCATTGAGACCCACAAGAGCGAACCCAAACCGGTCACCACTAGCGCTTTGGCGGCAACGCCCACGAGCCGCCGCGTGGCCTTGGTGATCGGCAATGCAACTACGCAAATGCGACCCGACTGTACAATCCAACCAATGACGGGCGCGCAATCGCCGCCAGCTTCCGTCGTTTAGGTTTTGCAGAGGTGATCGAGCGGTATGATCTCGGTCAAGTCGCCATGGGCAACGTTTTGAAAGAATTCGGCGACAAAGCCGTGCTTTCCGACTGGGCCGTCGTGTTCTACTCAGGTCATGGCATGGAGATGAACGGTATCGCCTATCTCATTCCCGTCGATGCCAAGCTCGAGCGCGACACCCACGTCGAAGATGAAGCAGTGCCAATGCAAAGGGTGCTGGATAAAGTCGGCAGCGCACAGAAGCTTCGCCTTGTGATCCTAGACGCCTGCCGCAACAATCCATTCTTGACGCGAATGGTACGCAGCGGGGGCGTGGCGCGGTCCATCGGCCGTGGCTTGGCACCGGTCGAACCCGAGGGTGGTGTGCTGGTGGCGTACGCGGCAAAGCATGGTACGACGGCAGAGGATGGCACTGGCAGCAACAGTCCGTTCACCGAGGCCCTCGTCGCCAGCCTTGAGGAGCCTGGCCTCGAAATAGGCTTTCTATTTCGCAAGGTGCTGACTACGACGGCTCGGCGTCAAGAGCCTTATCTATATGGTTCCCTTCCCAATGAGGCGCTTTACTTCAAGCCGTAGGACCAAACGTCTCACTTCTCGGCTGCTACAAGCACGTCGGCTTTAGCAGATGTGCCGACATCACTTAGCGTGGGCAATGAAGTGGCGTCCGGGTACATGCGGCGCCATTTTTGACCAAAATGCAAAGCCGGATCTAGCGTCTGTTGCGTGGTTGTTAGGGGTTAGCCATGGATGCCAGGAAGTGCGATGACCTGAAAGCGAAACTGTCTTCGCAACCGGAGCCTAAGGTCGTCCCCATTGATGTATTTTTTGACGGAAACGATGATGAGGCCTCGATCGGCTGCAACCTGATCGAACATCCTGGCATCAATGTTTTCCGCCAGGTCTTGTTGCATCTTCTTGACCGTGCGGATGTGGTCGCCGTCTATGCTCAGATTTCCGAAGTGGATCCTGGTGAAGAATGCTGGCCGTTCGCAGACTGGGTGTTTGTCGTCGGCACAATCCCGCAGCATGAACTTGCTAATGCTCTTGCGCCTTTACAGCCAGACGATGTGGGTCCGCACGAATATGAAGTTCCAGAGGCGATAACACGGCAGCACGATGCGCCGGTCCTGGTCGCGTGGTGGGACTGAGCTTGATGTGCGGGTGATGGTACCCACGTCTCGCGCAATGCTAACAACGGGCCGGGTATCCTCGCTTTTCCCGGCAGTCATGTTTATTGCTCCTCACACTCGTCTCCAATTCGGCTATCTCGCGCTCCAGAATGGCCACGCGCTTGCGCAGCTCGCGCGCCGTGGCCTGAAAGCGAGCACGGGGCTCGGCATAAGCCTGCTAGACCACCATTTCCGCTCGTCTCTTCCGCCACCAGCCTTCTCAGGCTCTCAGGCTGCCGCCTTTCCGATCTTGCGCCGACGCAACAGACCCAGGCAGCCAGCACCGAGCTGAACAGGACCAGAGCGCCAGGAAGCGGCGTTGCCGCCAATGGTGGCGCTGCATTTGGGTTGAATGTGAAGGCCGGGTTTTGAAAAAATGGGTTGCCGCCCAGGACGTCGTTTCCAACTGTAACGGGATCGCCCTGGAGCAGGGCGACGCCTACCGACACCTGATCAAACCGGAAGCCAACCGGCAATGTCCCTGCCGGCAGCCGCACAGCGCCAATGTAGTATTCCTGTTGCGTGTTCAAATCACCAGACGCCGCTACTTGGACCCCATCGAGATAGAAAGCCGAGGCGGTGCTCATGATGCCGAGGAAGGGTGCGACGTTGAACCCGGCCCACTTGGTGAGATCGCCCAGTGGCGCCGTAACCTCCCAGAAAGCATTCCCGGTTGCATGCACGTTGAGCTGGAACCCGGACCCGTCGCCCGCGGTGATGACCGAGAGTGTGCCGCCGTCGACCGAGGCGGTTTGCCCGTCATAGGCGACGGAGAACGTGGGGTACGTGAAGGCGCTCACTGGTGTGGCCAGGGCGAGGGCCACGATGGCGACGGCAAGCACGCCGAGCGCGATGGTTGACCTACATCTTTTCATTTGAAGCGCCCCCGTACGCTGAACATCGTTTGTGCCACTTTCGGACCTCGATCTCATAATATGTTGAGCTACGGGTTGCGGGTATCGAACCACTGTGTCGGCGTGCCAGGGAGGCGACCCACATCGTCGATGTCGCTGGAAGAAAATCGAAACCGCTGCCGTCACACTGCTATGACGATCAAGATTCCGCCCTTCAAGCTCGTGCCGCAGCCGTTGAGCCAGGAGGCCGCAGACCAGCCGAAGTTCAAATGGGCCGGCAGGGACTCGGCGGGTCGAGAGATCGGTGCGCGTCACAAGTTGGGCGGGGAACCCGATTTCTTGCAGTGCCCCGAGTTCCCGCTCTGCCCGGACTGCAAACAGCGGATGACCTTTTACGGGCAGCTCGATTCGATCAATGACGACTTCTGCCTGGCCGATTGTGGCATCATCTATGTCTTCGTCTGTTTTGACTGCTACAAGACCACGTCATTCATCCACTCGTACTAAGGAACGCAAGGCTACGCACCGACGGGATGGGCGGAGGTGATTTCGGAGGGTCCACTGGATGAGCGTCTCGCTTCACTATTGGGCGGTTCCGCCATCGAGCGGCCTCTTCCAGCGACTGCAGACCGACAGGGCGTTCCTCACTCTTATGGGCTCCTTGTTCTGCTACCGAGGTGGCATCTTCCATTTCTTCGACGGTCTCTCCGCCGCTGAGCGCGAGGACATTCTCCAGGACGTGATCGATAGGCACCAAAAATTCCTTGGCCCCGAGCCCATGGCCAGGTGCTTGATCGAGGGGTTCCGCGAGGAAGTGGAGCGTACGCGCCTTTCCTATGCGGGAGTGGAGCAGCGCCGATGCTCCCTGGAGAAGGCCGGTACCTTCATCGAGGAGCGGGTCGTGCAGGCACTGAAGGATGGACGTGAGGACGCCTCAGCATTCGTGGGCAAGCTGCTATACGGCGATCAACCGCATGGCGCGCTCAAAGACAGGGAGTTTGATATCGAGGAATTCTCAAGCAATCCCGCCTATTTGTCCGGTAACTTCGTCTCCCAGCCGCTTGTGAAGGAGGGGGCCCAGGTCTTAAGTGCGATCGATGCCGAGGCGAACTTTATCAACGATACGGTGTGGCAGTTGCAAAGCTTCCAGCGTTGGCGCTCGGTCTACATGGCGGCAGCGGCCCACGACGAGGCGCTCTGCACTGGCGTCTGCTGATGTCTCAGGCAGTACACCCTGAGGATCACAGGGTCCGCTCAGGTGGGTCAATTTCGCCACTGCCCCTTCGTCCGCTTTAAGAGTGCTTCAGTCGTGCCGCGAGGCCCCCACGGTGAAAAGGTGCCCTTCCGGACTCATGCGCCGCAACAAGCCCGGCTGCGGCAACCCAATCCGGTTCGACCTCCCTCGCTGCCAAGCACCAGGAATTCGCTACACCGTGGCAGTAGGCGAGTTTTTCAGCGACCTGTTAGCTTAGCCCGTGCGCGTTCGACTCTTAGTTGCCTACCTCGAGCCCTTTCCGGCAGTCCGGCCTTGCGCAGGCCTTTGACGAAATGCACCAACACTTTCTGATCCACTTGAGGATAGTCGGTGGCGAATGTCTCTATCGAATGATCCGGCTTGACGCCTAGGATTCTCTCGACTGTTTGTGTTGCTCGGTGCGCCGACCCACTTTTAGTCCTTGCTCGCTGCGACCGGCCCGTCCGCAAGATCGGCAAGCTCGTCACGATCGTGCTGTGGAACACAGCCTGCATAGGCGGGGTCTGATATCTTCTGCCTGATGCGCGAAGACCCGACTCCCGAGGTCGGCTTTGGGCTGTCAACCCTAGTGGCTCGACGCTTTGATCGCGTCTCGCGGCAGCGCGACGGACGTGCTGGCTGCTCGTGAGCCGCTCGAACAGGGCTGCGGCGTTTGGTTTTTACCCGATTGCGCTGGCGCATCAGTAGGATAATGATGAGCTCGGAACGGATTGCGGTGCTTCGATGGACATTGGCGCTTGGTTGCGAGACCTGGGTCTCGGACGCTATGAGGCAATATTCATTAACAACGCGATCGATACGGATGTCCTCCAAGAATTGTCAGAAGGCGATTTCGAAAAGCTCGGCATCCCGCTGGGCGATAGAAAACGACTTCTTAGGGCTATTGCGCCGTTGGGCACGGGCGGCAGCACCACAGTCGTAGGGGATCTACGGCAGGCGCGCCCAGCCGCTGCCGAGCGGCGTCACCTCACCGTGATGATCTGCGATTTGGTGGGTTCGACCGCCCTCTCGACACGCCTCGACCCCGAGGACATGCGCACCGTGATGGATGCCTATCACGCCGCTTGCGCCCGCATCGTGCGAGCCTATGACGGTTTCCTCGCCGAGTTTCGCGGCGACGGCATATTGGCCTACTTCGGCTACCCTCGCGCCCACGAGGACGATGCCGAGCGAACCGTGCGCGCCGCGCTCGATATCGTCGCCTCTGTCGCTCACCTGGAGACGCGGGCCACGCAACCTCTCGCCGTGCGGATTGGCATCGCCACGGGCTTGGTATTGGTCGGAGATCTCAGCGGCAAGGGCGCGTTGTCCGAGCATGCCGTCGTCGGTGACACACCCAACATTGCGGCGCGCTTGCAGGCGTTGGTCGAACCTGGAACGGTCGTCGTTGCCGGCTCGACGCGACGGCTGCTCGGAGGCTTGTTCCGCTTACGTGATCTCGGCGAGCACGCCGTCAAGGGCATTGCGGAACCGGTCGCGGCTTGGGCGGTGGAGGGCGTGTCCGTCTCTGAGAGCCGCTTCGAGGCCGCCCGCACGGCAGGTCGGACCGACCTCATTGGCCGTGAGTTCGAAATCGATTTCCTGCTCGAACGCCAGCGCGCCGCCTGGAAGGGAGAAACTCAGATTGTGCTAATCTCGGGCGAGCCGGGGATTGGCAAATCGCACCTGGCAGCGGCCTTCGCCGAACGCATCGTTGCCGATCCCTACACGCGGCTGCGTTTCCAATGCTCGCCTTACGACACCAATAGCACGCTGCGACCCTTCATCGCTCAGCTGGAGCGAGCGGCGCACTTCAACGTCGGTGATACGCCTGATGAGCGCCTGCAAAAGCTGGAAGCCCTTTTGGATCTAGACGAGGCCAGGTCGCAAGTGGTGGTTCCTCTCTTTGCCGCGCTGCTCTCCGTACCCGTCGCTGAGCGGTATCAAGCCCTGGCGCTGAGACCGAGCCAACAGCGCCGGCAGACGCTAGCGGCACTACTCGACCTATTCGAAACCACCGCCCGCCGGCAACCGATCCTGTTCGTGTTCGAGGACGCGCACTGGGCAGATGCCACCTCCCTGGAGCTCATCGATCTGACGATCGAGCGCATACGCCAACTGCCGGTCCTTGCCCTCTTTACCTTCCGGCCGGAATTTGAGCCACCTTGGGTTGGTCTCCCCAATGTCACCACCTTGCCGCTCAGCCGCCTCGGTCGCTCGGAAGTGGAACGCTTGGTGACGCGTTTGACCGGCGGCCGCGCCTTGCCTGCGGAGGTGATGAAGCAAATCGTCGCTAAAACCGACGGGAACGCCCTGTTCGTAGAGGAGCTCACCAAGGCCGTCCTCGAATCCGGCCTGCTTGTCGCCGACGCGGATGGCTATCACCTGAGGGGGGCGCTGCCGCCGCTCGCAATTCCCGCGACACTGCAAGACTCGCTGATGGCACGCCTGGACCGCCTGGCGCCGGTAAAGGACATTGCCCAGATCGGCGCCACCATTGGACGCGAATTCTCCTTTCCCCTGCTCCGTACCTTGGTGCCGTACGAGGAGACCGCACTGCGACAGGCGCTTGCGCAGCTCGAGCAAGCGGAACTTGTGTTCCGTCGCGGCGAGCCGCCGGAGGCGATCTACAACTTCAAGCATGCGCTGATTCAGGATGCCGCCTATGAAAGCCTGCTGAAGAGCCGCCGCCAACAACTGCACGCTCAAATCGCCTTGGCGCTGGAAGAGAGTTTTCCTGGCGTGGTTAAGGGCCAGCCAGAAACGCTAGCCTACCACTTCACGGAAGCCGGCCTCGGCGATCCCGCCATCGAGTACTGGCTCAAGGCCGGCCATCTCGCGCTTAGCCGCTCGGCCAACGCCGAGGCGGTGACGCATCTCAAACGAGGCATGGAGCTGATCTTACCTCAGGTCCCCTCACCCCAACGTGTACGCAAGGAGCTCGATTTCCATTTGGCCCTCGGTCCGGCGATGGCGGCGACCGAGGGAGATGCAGCCCCGGAAACCCTGAAGGTGTTTTCCCGAGCCCGCGAGCTGTTGGGCAACGCCGGCACAATGACAGAGCAAATGACCGTCCTTTGGGGCACCTACCTCGCGCACAGCATGCGCGCAGACCACACCGCAGCAGCCGACGTCGCGCACCAGTGCTTGGCGCTGGCCGCACACTACGAACATTCGGGCCTTTCGGCCTTAGCCAACCGCTTTATGGGCCAAACGCTTAGTTTTCTCGGCCGTTTTTTAGAGGCACGGCGGCATCTGGAGGAGACCCTCTGCATCTGCGCGGCCAATCCGGAGATGATCGCCAGCTATCGCAAGTTCGGCACCGATGACCAAGTCAATGCGCTATCCTTTTTGGCATCCACGCTCCTCTTCCTCGGCTATCCAGATGAGTCCGCGAGGGTCATCGACCAGGCCGTTTCTCGCGCGCGAGGGATGCAACGTCCATATACGATCGCTTTGGTCCTCGCCCAGGTGGCGCTGCTGGGAGCCTTGCGGGGCGATGCCGCCACGACGCCAGCGAAAGAGGCGGTCGCTCACTGCGTCGAGCACGGTCTTGTTGGACCCGAGCAGCGCGCGCGCTTTTTCCTCGGCGCCCTCTTGGCACAAGGCGGTGAGCTGCAGGATGGCATCAAGCTGATGCGCGCCGCGATTGCTGCGGACGAGAACCAGTCTGCCCGCAACCGCCACACATTGTACTTTGGCCTTCTTGCCTCGGCCCATGCAAACCTCGGACAAGCCGAGGTCAGCCTCAACCTGCTGGATAAGGCCATTCAAACCACAGAGACGACCGAGGAGAGGTTCTATGCAGCAGAACTGCATCGCCTTCGCGGCACGGTGCTCCTGACGCTCGGGCACAGGGAAGCTGCCGAGGCGGATTTGCTCCGCGCGCTAACGGTTGCACGAGAACAGGAAGCCCGCTGGTGGGAGCTGCGCGCGGCCACCAGGCTCGCCAAATATTGGCAGGAGCAGAACAAACACGGCGAGGCACACGCTCTACTGGCGCCGGTATACGGCTGGTTTGTCGAGGGCTTTTCAACCCCCGAGCTCGGAGAAGCCAAGATACTGCTCGATGAGCTACGGCAGCCGACACGAACACAAAGCCGCTTTGCTCGGAGCTGATGCGAGCGCGATGGTCACCGTCGAACCCTCGTCATTTCTCTAAAAGTATCTGCATGAGCTGAGGGTCACCAAGAGGCATGGCGGTCGCCTCGTCGGCGCGGCAGAAGTACCTCATAAACCGGACCGCATCGCTGCGGCGCCGAACGCTTCTCCCTAGTGCCATAAGGAGACGCAGCTTGGCAGGGATGTCTGTGCGCACTTGGACTCCTTCTCGATTGCGCGGCGCAGCTGCGACGGCCCCGATACTCTGGTCGACTTCGGGCCGGGGTGCCTACGACCTGATCGTGCCTGATGGCCTTCGTCTCGGTCGGTGGCAAGCGAGCGACCTGAAAGGCAGCCGAGTGCAGAAACAGGCGGCTGCGGAAGAATGGGCAATGATATGACTGAGCCACATAGGCGTAAGTCTGCCGGAGGAACACCATGATCAAGCTAAGCCGGGTAGGGCATGCCACGTTCGAGACGCCGGATCTCGACAGGGCGATCGCCTATTACACAGACGTCCAACGGGGCTGGTGCTCAACGCCAAGGATAAGAGCCGCGCCTTCCTGGCCAGCAAGATCGGACTTCTCACAATCACGCTGCAACAGGGTAACGAGCAGAAATTGAAGCGACTCTCATTCGAGGTCTCGCCCAATGCCGACTTCGCCGTGCCGGTAGTAAGTGTCTGGTTGACGTCCCTAACTGCGCACGCCCGCCGCATATCACTCCACTGTCAAAACTTAACCTCTCTCCAATCCGCTGGGGGGCATTTCCACCGCTCGATCCTCCAACCGGGATGCTGTTCGATCCACTCTTGACCTTCTATCTGACCCTGCCTCACGCAATTGAACGGCATCTGCAGGCTTGCACCGAATTCGGATGCTATTTGCAAGTAAACGTCTTTGCACTGAGCGGGAGCTAGGAGCGTGCACACCGAAAAGACGATCTGTTGCAGCATTGGAACGTCCTTTCCGCCACACCATATGCATTAGAAAGGCGGGGTCCGCCCCTGCACTGTGCCTGCTAGTGCGGGCTGCGGCTTTGAGATATCCTTGCCCTGCCCCTGTTTTTTTCCTGATTTTTCGCTTGGGTGCAGGTATGGCGGAGCGGACGGGGCCAATGTGATCTACGTCTTCGACGACTACTCACTGGACATCGAGCGACGGGAGTTGCGGCGTGGCACGAAGCTCGTCGCCGTCGAGCCGCAAGTTTTTGACATCTTGCAGTATCTCATCGCCCAGCGTGAGCGCGTGGTCAGCAAGGAGGATCTAATCGACGCAGTATGGGGCGGTCGGATCGTCTCGGAGTCGACCCTCAGCAGCAGACTTACGGCCGTTCGGCACGCGATCGGTGACTCTGGCGACGCGCAGCGCCTCATCCGAACCATCCCACGCAAGGGGCTTCGATTTGTGGGTGAGGTGGCAGAAGCCGCCGACGCGTCATCAGTGCGGACTCTCCGGACGACCACCAGTGCCGCCATGGTTGCGTCGGCCGGGGGCGATCCTGCCTGTGTCGCCGAAAAGATTGACCGCGATGTTATCGCTGAAGAGCGCAAGCACCTGACCGTGCTCTGTGCGGACCTCAAGGAGTCGCTGGAGCTTATTGCCGAGCGCGATCCCGAACAGGCACTTAGGACCTTCGACGCGGTCCTCGAGATGATGACGCAAGCCGTCAATCGCTACGACGGAACGCTGAATGTTGTGACAGGCGACGGGATGATTGCGCTATTCGGGGTGCCTGTGGCCCACGAGGATCATGCCGTCCGTGCCTGCTACGCGGCGCTACAAATGCAAGATGCTGTAAAGTGCTATAGCGATGGCCCGCAACGTCCGGCGAACGTCGCCATCCGGGTTCGCGCTGGGTTGAGCTCCGGGGAAGTGGTTGTCCGGTCAATTAGCCGCGACCTGAACACGGAGTGTCGCGCGATGGGCCAGACAACCCATGCTGCCGCCCGCCTGGCACAGATGGCGGGTCCTGGGACTTTGCTTGTCAGTTCAGACACGTTGCGGCTTGCAGAGGGGCATGTCTACGTCAAGGCGCACGAGCCTTCAAGCCATAATGGCCTGGGTGCACCGGTGTACGAGCTTGTCGGTGCTGGGCCCGCGCAAACACGATTCGAGGTGCTGGCGGCCCGCGGCTTGACGGGCTTTGTCGGTCGCGGCGCCGAAATGGAGCAACTCGCGCGAGTGCAGGCGAGAGCGCTTGAGGGAGATGGCCAAGTAGTGACGATCATCGGCGAAGCAGGCTTGGGCAAGTCACGTTTGCTTCATGAGTACATCCGATCCCAACGCGCATCACAGTGGCTCGCGCTCGAGACAGCATCGGTTTCCTACCGCCAGGCCACAAGCTATTTGCCTGTGATCGAGCTGCTCAGGACCTACTGCAAAATCGAAGCCAGCGATGACGTCCGTGAGGTGCGCGACAAGGTAACCGCTCGCGTGCTCAATCTTGATCAAGCTCTTTTGCCGCACCTGCCAGCACTTTTGGCGCTCCTCGACATTCCCGTCGAGGAGCCGTCATGGCATACGCTCGAGCCGTTGCAACGCCGACAGCGCACGCTCGATGCCCTCAAACAGTTGATCCTCCGGCAAGCCCGGCGACAGCCCGTGATCTTGGCATTCGAGGATCTGCACTGGATCGACAGTGAAACACAGGCGTTTCTGGAGATGCTAAGCGATGCGCTCACCTCCGCACCGCTCTTACTGATCCTGACCTACCGTCCCGAATACGACCACGATTGGGGACGCAAGAGCTACTACACACAGTTGCGTCTCAATGCTCTGTCGGCAGAGGCGACCGAAGAATTTCTGCGCAATCTTTTGGGGTCTGACCTAAGCCTCCTCCCGTTGAGGCAGCTGCTGCCGAAGCACGGAAATCCATTGTTTCTCGAGGAGAGCATCCGCACGCTGGTTGAAACAAACGCGCTCGATGGCAAGCGGGGCGCCTACCGCTTGGTCGGTCCTCTGCCCCGGTTACCGATTGCGCCCACGGTCCAGGCGATCCTGGCGGCCCGCATCGATCGCTTGCCGGCCCGCGGCAAATGGCTGCTGCAGGCAGCGTCCGTTATCGGCAAGGATGTTCCGCATACGATTTTGGAGCCCATCGCTGGCCTAGAGGAGCACGAGCTCCGTCGCGGACTTGCAGATTTGTGTGAAGCCGAATTTCTGTACGAGACGATCCACTCTCCCGACGTTGGCTACAGCTTCAAGCATGCGCTAACCCATGACGTCTCCTATCGAAGCCTTCTCGGCGACCAGCGCAGACTGGTTCACCGCCAGGTCGTCGACGTCATCGAGCGCGCCTATGGCGAGCGCCTGACGGAACACGTCGAGCAACTTGCCCACCATGCGGTCCGGGGCGAGTTGTGGGACAAAGCGGTCCAATTTCTCCGGCAGGCAGGGGCCAAGGCGGCGGCGCGGTCAGCGCTCCCCGAGGCCCAGATCTGGTTCGAGCAGGCGCTGGGTGCCCTTGAGGCGCTGCCGATAAGCCAGTCCACCCTGGAGCAGGCCTTCGAGATCCGCCTCGATCTACGGCCAGTGCTGACTCTTCGCACGGAGTTCCGCACGGCGCTGGAGCGCTTGCGCGAGGCCGAGGTCTTCGCCGAGCGGCTGAACGACGACATCCGGCGAGGCCGGGTTTACGCCTTCATGATGAACATCCACACGCAGCTCGGCGAACGGGACGACGCGGCCGTGGCCGGTAGCCGCGCGCTAAAGATCGCCGAGCGCCTCGGGGACTTGAGACTCCGAATCATTACGACAACCTATCTCGCGCAGACGCACTACTACCACGGCGATTACGAGCGCGCGGTCGAGCTGGCCATGGACAACCTCGCGACGCTGCCCGCCGGCTGGGTCTACGAGCGCTTCGGACTTCCCGCGCCCGCGTCGATCTACGCCCGCTGGGTCCTGTTGCCGAGCCTCGCTCACCTCGGCCGCTTCGATGAGACGGCGAGGGACGAAGTCGAGGCGATCCGCCTCGCTGAGCCGACGCAGCATGCGTATACCATCGGCGAAACCTACCAGGCGGCGGGCTTTGTTCGCCTCATCCGGGGTGACTGGACGGGGGCGCACGCCCTGCTCGAGCACGCCAACGCGGTGCTCCGGACCGGGAACGTCCTCCTCCCTCTGCCCACCGGGCTCGCCGCCGCTGCCTGGGCGTTGGCGCAACTCGGCGAGGAGGGCGACGCGCTCGAACGAGTCCGGGAAGCAGAGCAGCTCCTCGAAAATCATGCGGCTAGGGGACTCCTCATCCTTCGCCGCTGGACCTACCGCTTGCTGGCTCGCGCCTGTGTGAAGCTCGGCCGACTCGACGACGCGCTGCGTCTGGGCAACCGCGCGGTCGAGTCCGTTCCGCCTCAGACAGGGCTTGCGGCCCACACGTTCCATCTGCTCGGCGACATTGCGACCCATCCCGACCGGTTCGATGCCGAGAGTGGCGAATCCCACTACTTGGAAGCCCTGGCGCTCGCCAAACCGCGCCGCATGCGCCCATTGGCGGCGCGCTGCCATCTCGGCCTCGGCACGCTATATCAGAAGGTCGGGCGGCACGAGGAGGCTGGCGCTGCGCTGTCGCATTGTGTGCAAATGTTCCGCGACATGGACATGACGTTCTGGTTGTCGCAGGCAGAGGCCGAGTTGGCGAAGACTGCGTGATTGACAATTCGATCAATGGGGAGCGGCGGCGCAACCCTGCTGCTGCCAGACGATCTCTTGAGCAGCGCTCGCACGATCTCGTGAGCTTCAGCGGCCGGCGCTGATAGCCGCACGCGTCCGGTGAGCACGGCGAAATGCAGGCGATACAGGCCCGGCATCTGGGCGTGATTGCTCAATGGCCGCTTGGGGTCAACTTCGGCTGCCGCAGCCTGTCCAACGATGTGTCCCGCTGCTTCCGCTGTACCCCCGGATAGCCGACCAGGTTGATGCTCAAGTGAAGGTGGTCGGCCCCGTGCCAACAACGGCCCTGAGCATGCGCAACAAGCTGCGTGAACAGAAGGCGTAGAACTCACTCAATCAGCTCATCAGCCTGTGCGATGAGGATAGGCGGCATTTCGAGACCAAGCGCTTTGGCGGCCTTGAGATTGATCACCAGCTCGAATTTCGTCGGCTGCTCCACGGGGAGGTCGGCGGGCTTGGCGCCCTTCAGGATCTTGTCCACAAACGTGGCGCTGCGCCGGAAAAGATCGAGAAAGCTCGGCCCGTAAGACATGAGACCCCCGGCCTCCACACTCTCCCTGACACCGTATGCTGCCGGCAGGCGGCTCCTGGCTGCCAGGTCTGCGAGCCGTGTTCGGTGGGAGTTGAGCATCGCATCTGACAGTACGAGGAGGGC
>Ga0075423_10001084_pt1 | contig 23450 bp, 16 predicted proteins | sample SoiMethybrSBSTD2_FD_80114 | JGI IMG/M metagenome (GOLD analysis project Ga0075423, IMG submission 80114) | Bulk soil microbial communities from a Populus tree surrounding site in Tennessee, USA - Soil MetaG P. TD hybrid SBSTD2 | ecosystem: Environmental > Terrestrial > Soil > Tree plantation... | reverse complement strand
GGCGTCAGAGACGACTTTTTTGATCGTCGCTCGAACGGCGCCAGCGCCCATCAGAAGTCGTCTCTGACCCCATTAGGGCAGGATCTTCTCAGCACCCGCCGCACCCGTTTTCTTTTCCGGTCTGACCAGGTCCTCGCGCGACACGCCCAGCCACATCACGAGCGACGCCATCACCAGCGCCGAGGAGTAGATGCCGAAACAGATGCCGATCGCCAGCGCCAGCGCGAAGTAGTGCAACGTCTCGCCACCGAAGAAGAGGATCGACAACACCATCATCAGCGTGCAACCGTGAGTGATGATCGTCCGCGACAGCGTGCTCGTAATCGCGCTATTGATGATTTCGGGCACGCTCGCCTTGCGCATCTTGCGGAAGTTCTCGCGGATCCGGTCGGCGATCACCACCGATTCGTTGACCGAATAACCGAGGACCGCGAGCACCGCCGCCAGCACGGGCAGCGAAAATTCCCATTGGAACAGCGCGAAGAAGCCCAGGATGATGATGACGTCGTGCAGATTGGCGATGATCGCGGATACCGCAAAGCGCCACTCGAAGCGCATGGCGAGGTAGGCCACGATGCCGATGCAGACCAGCAGCAAAGCCAACGCCCCGTTTTCATAGAGCTCCTTGCCGACCTGCGGGCCGACGAATTCTACGCGCTGTTGCGTGGCGCTGGGATCGTCGCCCTTGAGCGCGGTCATGACGCGTTCGGAAAGCTGCGCGGTCGACAACCCTTCTTTCAGCGGCAGGCGAATCAGCGCGCTGTTGGCGCTGCCGAAGCTTTGCACCGCGAATTCGCCGAGATTCATCTTGTCGATGACCGTACGCACGTGACCGATATCCGCCGAGTGCCCGTAGGCGATCTCGATAAGCGTCCCGCCGCGGAAATCGACGCCGAGATTGAGGCCCCGGGTCGAAAGGAAGACCACCGCCAGCACGAAAGTGACCAACGAGATCACGTTGAACACGAGCGCGTGCTTCATGAACGGGATGACGCGCGTGATTCGGAAGAATTCCATGTTCGCTCTCTATGGTCGCGGCAGTTCTACCCACTCGTCGTCATACGTCACCGGGTCCCCGCTTGCGCGGCGACGGCCGCGTGAGGGTGTTCCGCGCTCACGTGGCCGGCTTCCACACCTGTCCGATCGATATCTTCTCGAGCTTCTTGCGCCCGCCGTAGACGATCGCGACCATACCGCGGGATACGAACACCGCGCTGAACATCGACGTCATGATCCCCAGACAATGCACGACGGCAAAACCGCGGACCGGTCCGGTGCCGAAGATCAAAAGGGCGATCCCGGCGATCAGCGTGGTCACGTTCGAGTCGAGAATCGTGTTCCAGGCGCGCTCGTACCCGGCCTGGATCGCCGCGTGCGGCGTATCGCCCCAGCGCAGCTCTTCACGGATGCGCTCGTTGATCAGCACGTTGGCGTCGATTGCCATGCCGAGCGTGAGCGCCACCGCGGCGATGCCCGGGAGGGTCAGCGTCGCCTGCAGCATCGACAGAACCGCGATCAGGAGCAGAAGGTTCACGGCCAGCGAGATCACCGAAATCACGCCCATCAGCTCGTAATACGCGATGATGAAGATCGACAGCGCGATGAAGCCGTAGAGCACCGAGTCGAAACCCTTCTCGATGTTCTCCTTGCCCAGCGATGGGCCGACCGTGCGCTCCTCGACAATCTCCATCGGCGCCGCGAGGGCGCCCGCGCGCATCAGGAGTGCAATGTCATTCGACTCGCGCGTGTTCATGCGGCCGCTGATCTGCACCCGGCCGCCGCCGATCTCCTCGCGGATGACCGGCGCGGTGATCACCTCGGCCTTGCCCTTTTCGACGAGCACGATCGCCATGCGCTTGCCGACGTTGTCCCGGGTTACTTCCTTGAAGATGCGCGCGCCGGTTCCGTCGAGATTCACGTGCACGGCTGGCTCGTTGCTCCGCCCGTCGAACCCGGGCTGCGCATCGTTGATGCGGTCTCCGGTAAGCACGACCTGCCGCTTGACGAGCACCGGCTGGCCCGACCTCTCGACGAGCAGATCGTCGCCGAGCGGTATCTGCCCGGAGAGCGCCTGCTGCTGGGCGGTCGGGTCGTCGTCGACCATCCGGATCTCGAGCGACGCGGTGCGGCCGAGGATATCCTTGGCGCGCGCGGTATCCTGCACTCCGGGAAGCTGCACGACCACGCGATCGGCGCCCTGTTGCTGGACGATCGGCTCGGCAACGCCGAGCTCGTTGACGCGATTGCGCAGGATCGTGATGTTCTGCTGCACCGCGCCGTCCTGGATCCGCTTCTGCGCCTCGGGTTTCAGGTTCGCGACCAGCCGGGATTCGCTGCCGGCTTCGATCTCCCTGAGCTGCAAGTCCGGGAATGCCTTGTCGATCTCCTGAAACGCCCGCGCGCGCTCACCCGCATCGCGAAAACGGACCGCGACGTTCTGACCTTCGCGCGCAATTCCTGCGTAGATGACCTTTTTCTCCCGCAGCAGCGAACGGATGTCCGTCGTATAACGGTCGGCGGCCTTGTCGAGCGCGGCTTTCATATCGACCTGCAACAGAAAATGAACGCCACCGCGCAAATCCAATCCGAGATACATGGGCAGCGCGCCGATTTTCGCGAGCCAGCGCGGAGAGCTCGACAGGAGGTTCAAGGCGACGATGTAATTCGGATTGTTCGGATCCGGATTCAGCTTCGCCTGCAACACGTCCTTGGCTTTCAATTGCGTATCGGGATCGGCGAAGCGCACCTTGACTCCCGTCGCATCGACCGTTTCTCCACGGTAGGGAACGTTGGCTGCCTTGAGCGCTTCCTCGACCGTCTGCAGCGTCGAGGCGTCGATCTTGACGTTCGACTTGCTGGTCGATACCTGCACCGCCGGAACCTCGGCAAAGAAGTTCGGCAGCGTATAGAAAACGCCGATCAGGAGCGCGACGCCGATGACGATATATTTCCAGAGCGGATAGCGATTCATGACATTCCGGGACGAAACACCCCGTTTACAGGCTCTTGATCGTTCCCTTTGGCAACAGCAGAGAAATCGCGCTCCTCTGCACCGTGATCTCGACGTTGGGCGCAATCTCGACGTCGGCATAGGCATCGGAGAGCTTGGCGATCCTGCCGACGATTCCACCGGCGGTCACGACCTCGTCTCCCTTCTGCAGCGACTGGAGCATCGCCTTCGTTTCCTTGGCGCGCTTTTGCTGCGGGCGGATGAGGAGGAAATAGAAGACGACGACGATGGCGATCATCGGCAGGAACGCCATGATGTCGCCGCCAAAAGGCGTGGAGCCGGTAGCCTGAGCGTAGGCGGGGCTGATGAACACGAGAGATTCCTCCTAGCGGTGGGAGCCCGCCATCGCGGCGGTGTGGTCCCGAGCGAGATCGCGGAAAACCCTTTATTCTAGCACGCGAGTCCGGTCGCTCTCGAACGCTTGCGCATAGGCGGGCAATGTGCCGGCGGCGATCGCCTGCCGGAGCTCTGCGAGCAGCGTAAGGTAATAGTGCAGGTTGTGTAGGGTATTGAGCCGCGCCCCCAGGATTTCATTGACGCGCTGCAGATGATGCAGGTACGAGCGGCTGAAGTTGCGGCAGGTGTAGCAGGAGCAGGTCGCGTCGAGCGGACCCGGGTCGGCGCGATGGCGGGCGTTGCGGATCTTGATGTCGCCGTGGCGCGTGAACAGCCAGCCATTGCGCGCGTTGCGGGTGGGCAGCACGCAGTCGAACATGTCGATGCCGTTGCCGACCGCTTCGACGATGTCCTCCGGCGTGCCGACGCCCATCAGGTAGCGCGGGCGATCGGCGGGGAGCCGCGCTGCGATATGCGCTTCGATGCGCCGCATCTCCTCCTTCGGCTCGCCGACCGACAGGCCGCCGATCGCATGGCCGTCGAAGCCGATGCGGCAGAGCTCCGCCAGCGACTCCTCGCGCAGGTCCTCGAACATGCCGCCCTGGACGATCCCGAACAGCGCGCTGGCGCTGTCTTCGTGCGCCGCTTTGGACCGCGCTGCCCAGCGCAACGACAGCTGCATCGACGCGGCGACCTCGTCGCGCGAGCCCGGATACGGCGTGCACTCGTCGAAGACCATCGCAATGTCGGCATCGAGGGTGCGCTGGATCTGCATCGACAGCTCCGGCGTCAAGTGCAGGCGGTCGCCGTTGACCGGTGAGGCGAAGGTGACGCCTTCCTCGTGCACCTTGCGCAAGGGGCCGAGGCTGAATACTTGAAATCCTCCCGAATCGGTGAGGATCGGGTGCGACCAGCCCATGAAGCGGTGCAGCCCGGCGTGAGCGGCGATGACCTCCAGGCCGGGACGCAGCCAGAGGTGGAAGGTGTTGCCGAGCACGATCTCGGCGCCGAGCGCCTCGAGCTCGTTGGGCGCCATCGCCTTGACGGTGCCGTAGGTGCCGACCGGCATGAAGACTGGCGTCTCGACAGTGCCGTGGGCCAGCGTGAGCCTCCCGCGCCGTGCGGCGCCGCATCGGGCGGTAACCTGGAACTCCATCGCGGGGATTTTAGCAGCGGTGACACCGCGGCCGAATGAATTCGACCCTACATGTAGTTCGTAGGTGCGGATTCATCCGCACGCGGCATTTCGAGCGGCATAGCAGGTGGGATTCACCCGCATGCGGCGTCCGCGTCGCGCTCGAGCAGCATCGCGTCGCCGTAGCTATAGAAGCGGTAGCGCTCGCGGATCGCATGCGCGTAGGCGGCGCGAATCGGCCCGTAGCCGGCGAACGCGGAAACAAGCATCAACAACGTCGATCGCGGCAGATGGAAGTTGGTCAGCAGGCGGTCGACGATGCGAAAGCGGAAGCCGGGGGTGACGAAGAGCTCGGTTTCCGCAGTGCCCGGCCGCAATCCGCCCGGCGTCGCCGCCGATTCCAGCGCCCGCAGCGACGTCGTCCCGACCGCGATCACGCTGCGTCCCGCTGCGTGCGTGGTGGCGATGGCGGCGACCGTCGCGGCGGGAATGTCGAAGCGCTCGCCGTGCATGCGATGCTGCGCGAGATCCTCGACTTCGACGGGCTGGAACGTCCCCGCGCCGACGTGCAGCGTAACGTACGCGAACGCGACGCCGCGCTCGCGCAGGCGCTCGAGCATGGGCAGGTCGAAATGCAGGCCGGCCGTGGGCGCTGCAACCGCGCCGGGATGCCGCGCGTAAACGGTCTGGTAGCGCTCGCTGTCCTCGGGCTGCGGTGCGCGCGCAATATACGGCGGCAAAGGGACCTTGCCGTGGCGATCGAGATAGGCGGCGAACGGGACATCGGCGGCGATGCGCAAGCGAAAGAACCGTCCTTCACGCTCGATGACTGTCGCCTTCGCGCCTCCGTCGAGCGTGAAGCTGGCGCCGGGCTTTGGCGCATGGCTGGCGGAGAGCTGCATCCACGCTTCGTTGCCGGCGACGATACGCTCGAGCAACAGCTCGACCTTGCCGCCGCTGTCCTTGCGGCCGTGAAGGCGCGAGCGAATGACCTTGGTGTCGTTGAAGACGAGCAGATCGCCGGGCGCGACCAACTCGGGCAGGTCCGCGAACGCGCGGTCGCAGGGCTTTGTGCCGGCGACGTGCAGCAGGCGGCTTGCGCTGCGTGAAACCGCCGGCGTCTGCGCGATCAGCTCGGGCGGCAGTTCGTAATCGAAATCGGAAAGGCGGTAGGGCGGGCTATTGGACATCGTACGCATCGGCCCATTTGTCGTGTGTGGCCGTTTCCGCGATAATGCCGTCTCCACCTCGCGCGGGCAACGTCCGCGCCTACCGCCGCGCCTCGCGCGCGAAGAGCCGGGATGGCGGAATTGGTAGACGCGCTGGACTCAAAATCCAGTTCTGGCAACAGAGTGAGGGTTCGATTCCCTCTCCCGGCACCACAATGCACGTATCCTGTTTTGACGCCTGTGCACGCGGCCGTCGGATGAACTCTTGCCGCGACGCCAGTGCGTAGGCCGCGCGCCGACGCGAATGAGGATGCCGGCTTACGCAAGAATCAGAAAACGCCTTATATCCAAGTGACGCAACGCGGTGGAGCATTGAGCTTGGCCTCGCACCGGTGCGGTGCCTGGCAGCCAAACAGCGTGTCCGAGCAGGCGCAAGGGAGTCGAGATGCAAGAAGAATCGATCCTATCTACGAGCGATAACGTTTCCGGCCTGTGCGCGCACCGCGGCTGCGCCTGTTCTGTTGCCGCCGGCGAAACCTATTGTTCCGACTATTGCGCCGCGGCGGAAGCTGGTGAAGACAGCCAGCGCGAGGGCTGTGGCTGCGGTCATCCGGAGTGTGACGCCGCCTGATCCGCAGCATCGCTCGCCTGACCCGCTCGGTTCGCGGCGCTTTCCCCGCGTTCCGTCCGATCAAGTCTTGGGTCCCCCAGCGACGCAACCCCCTTCGTTGCATTCGTAGCTCCCCTCACCTCTTTTGCGGGACAATAGCGATCAACGGGCGCTGCCGAAGACGCACGGCACGCTCATTGTCGTACGATGGGCAATGGTCGCATCCAGCGCGCATTGAGGAGACCAGGATGAGAGCGGATGGTGACAACGGCGGGGCGCAACGCATCGACGAGGTATTGAAGCTCATCCGCGCCAAGGTCGCCCCGGCGCAACGTGCCGTGGTCGAAGAATTCACTGCGCGCTACTTCCAGGACGTCGAGGCCGAGGATCTCGCGGAGCGCCAACCCGCCGATCTGTACGGCGCGGCGTTATCGCACTGGAACTTCGCGCGCAAGCGGGACCCCGGCAGCGCCCGTGTCCGCGTCTTCAATCCGACGCTGGAAGAGCACGGCTGGCAGTCCACGCATACGATCATCGAAATCGTCAACGACGACATGCCGTTTCTCGTCGATTCGGTAACGATGGAAGTGAACCGCCACGGCCTCACGATGCATCTGATCATCCATCCGATCGTGGCGGTCGAACGGCGCGCGGATGGGACGCTCGCCGGCCTTCCGGCAGAGGATGCGAAAGGCGCGCGGCGCGAGTCGTTCATTCACGTGGAAGTCGACCGCATCACGGAGCCGTCCCGCCTGGAAGCGCTTGCGGCGGACATCGCCCGCGTGCTCGACGATGTGCGTGCTGCGGTCGACGATTGGCAGGCGATGCGCGACCGTGTGCACGCGATCGTGGGCGAGGTCGAGAAAAAGCCGCCGCCGTTGCCCGCAGACGAGCTCGCCGAAGGCAAGGATTTTCTGCGTTGGCTCGCCGAGAACCACTTCACCTTCCTCGGCTACCGCTGCCGCGAGCTCGCGGTCGTCAACGGCGAGGACGTGCTGAAGATCGTTCCGGGATCGAGCCTCGGCATCCTGCGCGAAGGGCAGAACAAGCAAGTGGCGACGAGCTTTTCGGCGCTGCCGCCGGAGGTCCGCGCGTACGCGCGCGTGCCGGAGCTTCTGATCATTACGAAGGCGAATTCGCGCTCGACCGTGCACCGCCCCGGCTACCTCGACTACGTTGGCATCAAGCGCTTCGACGCCAACGGCGAGGTATGCGGTGAGCATCGATTTCTCGGCTTGTTCACCTCGACCGCGTACAGCGCCAATCCCGCGGATATTCCGCTGCTTCGCCGCAAGGTCGCCAACATCGTCAAGCGCGCCGGCTTGCCGGTCGGCGGCCACGCCGGCAAGACGCTGGTAAACATACTCGTCAGCTATCCACGCGACGAGCTGTTCCAGACCACCGAAGAGGACCTCCTGCGCACCGCCAAGGCCATCCTGCACCTCGAAAAGCGGCAGCGGCTGCGGCTGTTCGTGCGCCGCGACGCGTTCGAGCGTTTCCTGACATGCCTGATCTACGCGCCGCGCGAGAATTACACGACCGAGCTGCGGCAGAAGTGGCAGACGATCCTGATGCAGGCCTTCAACGGCACCAGCTCGGAATTCAACGTTCACCTTTCGGAGTCGGCGCTGGCGCGGGTCATGATCATCGTGCGCACGACGCCGGGCCACATTCCCGACGTCGACCTCCGCGCGCTGGAAGCGCGGCTGGCCATCGCGTCGCGGCGTTGGGAAGACGACCTCAAGGATGCACTGATCGACGCCGTCGGCGAAGCGCGCGGCAATCAGCTCTACCGTCAGTTCGGCGCTGCCTTTGCCGCGGGTTATCGCGAAGAGTTCGCTGCGCGTGCGGCCGTGCCCGACATCGAGATGACGGCGAAGCTTACCGACGCCGAGCCGCTGGGCATGTCGTTGTATCGGCCGCGCGAGGCGGCGCCCGGAACGTTGCGCTTCAAGCTTTTCCATCGTGGCGCGCCGGTCACACTGTCCGACAGCCTGCCGATGCTCGAGCACATGGGCCTCAAGGTCCTCGACGAGCATCCGTACCGCATCGCGCCGGAGGGTTCTCCGCCGGTGTGGATGCACGACCTGGGGCTGCTTTTGTCGGTCGGCGACACCGAGGTTGACGTCGACGCGCTGCACGCCGTATTCGCCGACGCGTTCGGGCGCGTGTTCCGCGGCGAGGTCGAGAACGACGACTTCAACCGGCTGGTGGTCGCGGCGCGCCTGCCGGCCGAGGAGATCGTCGTGCTGCGGGCGTACGCAAAATACCTGCGGCAGATCGGGTTCCCGTTGTCGCAAGGATTCGTCGAGGCGACGCTGACGATCCACGCCGACATCGCGCGTCAGCTCATCGACTTGTTCAAGCTGCGCTTCGACCCCACCGAGGGCGCGGCCGTCGGCGCCCGCACCGCGGAGCAGGTCCGCGCCATCGAGGCGGCGCTGGAGGCCGTCGAGAACCTGTCCGAAGACCGCATCCTGCGGCAGTACCTCGCGCTGATTCAGGCGACCACGCGCACGAACTTCTGGCGGCGTGATGCGGCCGGGCGCCGCAAGAGCTTCCTGTCGTTCAAGTTCGATCCCTCCAAGGTGCCGGGTCTGCCCGAGCCCAAGCCGATGTTCGAAATCTTCGTCTACTCGACGCGTTTCGAGGGCGTGCATTTGCGCGGTGGCAAGGTCGCGCGCGGAGGGTTGCGCTGGTCGGACCGGCCGGAGGATTTCCGCACCGAGGTCCTGGGCCTGGTCAAGGCGCAGATGGTCAAGAATACGGTCATCGTTCCGGTCGGTTCCAAGGGCGGCTTCGTGCTCAAGCGCGCGCCTTCGCCTGCCGACCGCGAGGCCTACCTCAAGGAGGGCGTGGCCTGTTACCAGAACTATTTGCGCGGCCTGCTCGATCTCACCGACAACCGCGTCGGCGACCAGATCGTTCCACCGCCCGACGTGAAGCGCCACGACCCCGATGACCCGTATCTCGTCGTCGCCGCCGACAAGGGTACGGCGACTTTCTCCGATTACGCCAATGCCATCAGCAAGGAATACGGCTTCTGGTTGGATGACGCGTTCGCATCCGGCGGATCGGCCGGCTACGATCACAAGGTGATGGGCATCACCGCACGCGGCGCCTGGGAATCGGTCAAGCGGCATTTCCGCGAAATGGGCGTCGATACGCAGACGACCGACTTCACCGTCGCCGGCATCGGCGACATGTCGGGTGATGTTTTCGGCAACGGGATGCTGCTCTCGCGTCACATCAAGCTCGTCGCTGCGTTCGACCATCGCCACATTTTCCTCGATCCGCAACCGGACCCGGAATCGAGCTTCAAGGAGCGCGAGCGCGTCTTCAATCTACCGCGCTCGTCATGGGCGGATTACGATGCCAAGCTGATCTCCGCAGGCGGCGGCATCCATCCCCGCAGTGCCAAGTCGATCGGGATCACGCCGGAGGTCAAGGCAGCGTTGGGCATTTTGGCCGACGTGCTCACACCGACCGAGCTCGTCAACGCCATCCTCAAGGCACCGGTCGACTTGATCTACAACGGCGGCATCGGCACCTACGTCAAGGCGCAGTCCGAGACGCACGCGCAGGTCGGCGACCGCGCCAACGACGCGCTGCGCGTCAACGGACGCGAGCTCCGCTGCAAGGCGTTCGCCGAAGGCGGCAACCTCGGCTGCACGCAGCTTGGCCGCATCGAATACGCGCTCTCCGGCGGCCGCATCAATACCGACGCCATCGACAACTCGGCAGGCGTCGACACGTCGGATCATGAGGTCAACATCAAGATCCTGCTCGGGCTGCCGATCGCCGAGGGCAAGCTGACCGAAACGCAGCGCAATGCCTTGCTCGCGCAGATGACCGACGACGTAGCGGCGCTGGTCCTGCGCGATAACGTCTTCCAGACGCAATCACTGTCGGTTACCGGCCGGATAGCGCCGCAGCTCCTCGACGCGCATCAGCGGTTCATCCAGTTCCTGGAGAAAACGGGGCGGCTCAATCGAGCGTTGGAGTTCCTGCCGACCGACGAAGAGATCTCCGAGCGTCGCGCCAAAGGTGTCGGCCTCACCAGCCCCGAACGGGCGGTGCTGCTCGCGTACAGCAAGATCTGGCTGTACGACGAGCTCCTCGCCTCGACGTTACCCGACGACGCGTGGGTCGCGACGGCGCTCGCGCGTTACTTTCCGAAAGCGCTGCGCGAGCGCCATGCGACATACATGCCGCGCCACCCGCTGAAGCGCGAGATCATCGCCACCTACGTCGACAACAGCATGGTGAACCGCGTCGGCAGCACCTTCGTGCACCAGCTGCTCGAGACGACCGGCGCCAAACCGTACGAAATCGTTCGCGCGTATCTGCTCAATCGCGAAATCTTCGGCTTCGTCGACCTGTGGAAGGCGATCGAGGCGTTGGACAACGAGGTCGACGATGCCGTGCAGTCGGCGATGCTGCTCGACACAAGCCGCCTGATCGGCCGCGGCACGACGTGGTTCCTGCGCTCGCGCCGGCTCGCCGAGGACATGGCGGCGACGATCGCGCACTTCACGCCGCAGGTTGCTGCCCTGGCGACGCGGTTGCCGCAACTGCTCGACCCGGGCGAGCGCGTGCGAATCGACGCTGCGGTTGCCGCGTACGTTGCCAAAGGCGTGCCGCAGCCTCTGGCGACGCGCGTGGTTGCGTTCGACACGCTCTACGCGGCGCTCGATATCGTCGAGGTCGCGGGTACTGCCAAGCGGCCGGTGGAAACGATCGCGGAGCTCTACTTCGCGCTCGCGACCCGATTCGGGCTGCCGTGGCTGCGCGAGAAGATCGCGGCGCTGCCGGGCGACGCGCACTGGCAGATGCTGGCGAAAGGGGCGATGCAGGACGACCTGTCCAGCCTCCAGCGCACGATTACCGCCGAAGTGCTCTGCAGCGGCGCGGACAGCGGTGCGCCGGCAAAGCTCGTCGCCGCGTGGGAGGATCGCAACCGGCGCAGCGTCGACCGCGCGGTACAGCTCTTCGGCGAGCTTCGCGCGACGTCGGCGATCGATGCGGCGATGCTCTCGGTCGCGTTGCGCGAGCTGCGCAATCTGGTTTGACTTAAGGGAGTGATGCGACCCAATCGCAGGCCGCGGGATTCGCAGGGCTGATCCCCCGGGCATCCCCCGGATCAAGTCCGGGGTCAGCCCGGGCTACACGTGTGCCATCGCCAACGCACCGATAGCGACCGCCACGCCGGCAGCGCCATAGGCCACGTATTGGAGCCCTTTGTTGCGGGTGAGAATGGTGATTGCGGCGAGCGCGATCGAGATCTGGATCAGCGTCAGCGCCTGCGCCCAGCGGTGATGGACGTGCATTGACGCTTCGCTCTTTTCCTCCGCCTCCTTGGACTGCTGCTCGAGTTTCTTCGCCTCGGGCATGATCTCCTCTTTTTCCTTCTTGTAGCGCTCGACCTCCTTCAGATATCTCGCCTGCTGCTCGCCGGTGGCCAGCGTCGCGCCGAGCTCGGCGAGGTTCTGCTTGCTGCTCTTCGCCTGATAGAAATTCCACTGGTCCGAGGCTTCGGTCTTGCGGATCGCGGCTTCGTTCTTGAACAGCAAGGCCTCGTTCTGCGTTGCGCCGGCCATGTAGCCGAAGAGCGCACCGATCGTCGCGAAGATCGCTGTCATGACCGCGATGCGGCCGGCGAACGGGTCGTGTTGCGCCCGATGCTCGACCTCGTGCTCGTGCGGACCAGGTACTTCAAATTCTTCGGACATGCCAGAGCTCCCTCGACGTAAAAGCGGCGGAGACGTTTCGATGGTGTCAGCGGTCGGTCCGCTCGTACACGACGAAATGGTAGGTGAAGGCGTCGCGCTCGTCCAGGGCTGTGCGGTCATCGCGCGCCGATTCGCGCCAGCGCGTGCGATCGAAGTCGGGAAATCGTGCGTCGCCGCCGAAGTCGCGATCGATCTCGGTCAAATACAGCAGATCCGCCCGCGGCAGCGCCTCGCGGTAGAGCGTCTCGCCACCGATGATGAACACAGGATCGGGAAGCCTCACACGCGCGAGCGCTTCGTCGAGCGATGCGGCGAACTCGACGCCCGGCGTCGACCGCGGCATCCGGTGCGTGACGATGATGTTCTGCCGTCCGGGAAGCGGCTTGCCGATCGATTCCCAGGTGCGCCGTCCCATGACAACGGCGTGCCCGGTCGTCAGTGCGCGAAAGCGTCGCATGTCTTCGGGCAGTCGCCACGGCAGCCGATTCTTGACACCGATAATGCCGTTTCGCGCGACTGCGGCGATCACCGCGATACGATGTGTGCGGGAAGGCTCCCGCGCGCTTGGCGAGGCGGCGGGGGGTGGTGTATCGTGCACGCGTCGCTCTCAAGCCCGGGCATCGTTTGACCGGAATGATTATAGCGGTCGCCCGAAAACACTCGTGTACTACCCCCGTTCCTTCCTCAAGTTCATCCTGCTCGGCTTCCTGCTCGTCAGCCTCCCGCTGCTCTACGCGCTGGTCGAGTTGATCGTCAGCCTCGATCGCCTCGGGACGCAGAGCCAGCAGGCGGTCCTGCAGGCAGCGCAGGCGGGGCGCGCGAGCCGGCAGCTCTACGAGCAGGCAACGACGCTGGAGCGACTCGTCCGCCAGCATCTCATTCTCGACGATCCGCAACTGGTCGACGATTACGCACGTCTGCGCCAGGATTTTCACCAGACCACGCAGCAGTTGCAGCAGCTGCCGCTGGAAGGCGCGCAACTGACCCAACTCGGCAAACTGACCGACACCGAGAGCAGGCTTTTTGTCCTGCTCAAGCTGCCGCATCGGCAGCCGAGCACAAGCACCGCGCTGGCGGAAGGCTACGCGGATCTGTCTGCGAGCGCGCAGGCGATGCTGACCGCCAGCAACGGCCTGACCGAGCGCGAGATCGAAAGGCTGCAGGAAACCGCGGCAGAGGGGCGTAAGACCTGGGGTTATCTCGCGCTGGCGGCGGGGGCGATCGCGCTGGTGCTCGCGATCGGGTTCGCCGTGTTGATCGCGCGGCCGATCCGTCAACTCGACTTGGCGATCCGGCAAATGGGTAGCGCGGATTTTACCCATGCCATCGAAGTCAACGGCCCGCAGGATATGCGCTACCTCGGCCAGCGGCTCGAGTGGCTCCGCGCGCGGCTGCACGAGCTCGAGGAGCAGCAAACGCGCTTCCTGCGGCATGTGTCGCATGAGCTCAAGACGCCGCTCACCGCGGTGCGCGAAGGCGCGGAGCTGCTGCGCGACCGTGTCGGCGGCGAGCTGTCGCCGGCACAGCAGGAAATCGTGCGCATCGTGCGCGAGAACACGCTGCAGTTGCAGAAACTGATCGAGGACCTGCTCACGTATCACCAGACGCGCAACATCGAGCCCCAGACCCTGGGGCCGGTGGCGCTTGCCGACGTGATCCGCCGCGTGGTCCGGGAGCACAAGCTCGCGGCGCTCTCGCGCATGATCACCTTCGACACCAAAGTCAAACCGTCGGTGGTCGTCGGCGACGCCGAGAAAATCCGCGCCATCGTGGACAATCTGTTGTCCAACGCGATCAAGTATTCGCCGCGCTCGGGGCTCATCTCGCTCGAGCTCGACACCGAGGGCAGCCATGCGGTTCTCGACGTCATCGATCAGGGGCCCGGCGTCGACCCGGAGGATCGGCCGCGAATCTTCGAGTCTTTCTACCAGGGCAAGCCCGCGGCGGAAGGGCGCATCAAGGGCTCGGGGCTGGGACTCGCGATCGCCAGCGAGTACGCGCTCGCCCACGGTGGAAGGATCGAGGTACTGGACCGGGCCGACGGCAAGCGGGGCGCACACTTTCGCCTCTGGCTCCCCCTCGCGGCCATGGACCAGCCCGCGGCGCGAACGGCCGCGCAGATTTCAATGGAGGAGGAACGTTGAGCCGCCGGCGCGGCTGCAGCGTCGGCGGCCTATTCGGACTCGCCTTGCTCGCCGCATGCGCGGCGCCGCCGCCAGCGCCGGCCCCGGCCCCGGCCGCACCAACGCCGGTCGTACAGGTCACGCCGGACCCGCTGCCGGTGACGCCCGTTCCCGTGCCGCAGATCGTGATCGTCCAGTCGCCGCCAGCGCCGGTGCAGCAGCAAGCAATTGCACCGCAGCAAGCAGCCGCACCGCAGATCAACGAGGAAGAACAACAGGCACTCGCGCTCCTCGTCGATCTGCAACGCTACGCGGTGGAAGCGGGCGAGGATCTCAGGCGCGAGCTCGCTGCAGCCAACTTGGCGCTGACCCGCAGCCGTAGCGACGCGAACCGAATCCGCGTCGCCATGCTCCTTACGCTACCCACCGCGGGTCCGCCGGACGACGCCCGCGCCCTGTCCCTGCTCGAACCGATTGTCGGCAGGAGCGGGAACGCGTCGCCGATGAAACAGATCGCTTCTTTGCTCTACGCCCAAATCACCGAGCGTGCGCGCAGCGTGCGCGAGGAGCAAAGGAAGACCGCCGTGGCGCAGGAGAAGCTCGACGCGTTGCGCGCGGTCGAACGCAGCCTCTTGCTCGAGCGCAGCCGCAACGCCGGTGGCGGCGGCGGTGGCGGCGGCGGCGGCACGGGCCGATAGAGAGAACCATGGCACAGTCCGCCGATATCCTGCTGGTCGACGACGATCCTGACCTGCTCAAGCTGATCAGCCTGCGGCTGACCTCGGCGGGGTATCGCGTGCGCACCGCCGACAGCGGCGAGACGGCGCTCGCGGCGCTCGCAATCGCGAGACCAGCGGCGGTCATCACCGATATGCGGATGCCGGGGATCGACGGGCTGCAGCTGTTCGACGCGATCCATCGCCAGCATCCGGCGTTGCCGGTCATCATCCTGACCGCACACGGGACGATTCCCGACGCCGTGTCGGCAACGCAGCGCGGCGTATTCGCCTTCCTGACCAAGCCGTTCGACAGCCAGGAGCTGCTGCAGAAAGTCGCGAATGCGGTGCGACTGACCGGTGACTCCGCCGAACCGACGCGGCAAGCGAGCGGCGAATGGCGCGCGGGCATCATCACCCGCAGCCCGCGGATGGAGGACCTGTTGCGACAGGCAAGGCTCGTTGCCGATTCCGACGCGAGCGTGCTCATCTTCGGCGAGTCGGGAACCGGCAAAGAGCTCCTGGCGCACGCGATTCACCGTGCCAGCCGCCGCGGTACGCGGCCCTTTGTGGGCGTCAATTGCAGCGCGATTCCCGAACCTCTGCTCGAGTCGGAACTCTTCGGCCACGCGCGCGGCGCGTTCAGCGGCGCGGTGCAGGCGCACAAAGGGCTCTTCCTCGCCGCGGATGGCGGCACGATATTCTTAGACGAGATCGGCGACATGCCGCTCGCATTGCAAGTCAAGTTGCTGCGTGTTCTCCAGGAGGACGAAGTGCGACCGGTGGGCGCGACGCAGTCGGTGCCCATCGACGTTCGCGTGATCTCGGCGACGCATCGCGATCTCGACGCGCAAAAGGCGGCGGGGCACTTCCGCGAGGATCTTTATTACCGCCTCAATGTCGTGTCGCTGAAGCTGCCGCCGCTGTCCGAGAGGCGTGAAGACATTCCGCTGCTGGCGACGCACTTTCTGCGCAAGCTCGCTGAGAGGTACAAGAAGCCGGTGCCTTCGCTCGCTCCCGACGCCATGGCGGTCCTCATCGCAGCGCCCTGGCCCGGCAATGTCCGGCAACTGCTCAATTTGCTCGAGCAGGCGTTGGCGCTCACGACCACCAGTGTTATCCCGGCGACGCTGGTGCAGGGCGCGCTGCGCGAGGACGCCGGGGTGCTCGCGCCATTCGAAGAAGCGCGCAAGCAGTTCGAGCGCGACTACCTCGTACGGTTGCTTAAAATCACCGGCGGCAACGTAACCCAGGCGGCGACGCTGGCCAAGCGTAACCGAACTGAATTCTACAAACTGCTGCAACGTCACCGCCTCGAACCGGCGATGTTCAAGGACGCCAAGCCTTAGCCTCACGCGGACACTCGCCCGCGCCAGCTCACGAAGCAATCACCCGTATCAGCATTCGCGCCTCCGCCTGCCGGTTTGTTGCGTTTGCGTCAATGCTGTCGTCATTCAACGACAGAATTAAGTCCTAGAAATCAACGCGTTGGGCCTTGGACCATTACCAGTGTCGTTGAAATACGACAGCGTCTAGGCTTGCGCGGCAATTTCTGCCAACCGTCGTCAACGTTCGCGCGTTATCGGACGTGCAAACTGTTGATTGCGATCGTTACATAAAACATGGCACGTGGTTTGCTTTACACCGTTCAAGTGGACGTAAGGGCAAAAACGAACGAACAACGGAGCATGAGGTAGCGACATGGATACGTTCTCCCCGGAATTTTCTGCTTATTGGCAGAGCGAGCGCGAGCTGGCCGGCGAACGCCATGGCGGCGATTCCGCCCAGACCTTGTCGCCGTCGCAACAGGTGGCGCTTGAAGAGTTGGCCGAGCGGGTGAACGCGGCCCGAAGTGTCGTCTAGGCAGTACAGGCATTATTGAGCGAAGCACAGGATTAATCGGTAGCCGGCCGCAGGCGGCCTCGGGTTGAAAGGCCCGGAACGCCTGACCCTCTCGGAGCAGGGTAGTGCTCCGACCATCGGAATCCCCCTTGCCCGCTCACTTCCTCCCGGCGGGCTTTTTTTGCAGCGTATGGCACTACAGCCCTTTCGCGTTGGACGAGCAGGTACGGCAGCGTCCTGCGGAGTTCTGCCCTCGATGGAGCGGAAAAAAGGCCCGGGTGAGTCCGGGCCTTCGAGCCAGAGCCTATCGGTATGCAACCCATCAGGGCACTAGCGGCCCGCACGGGTTGGCGCCCGGCCCGGTTTCATCGCAATCGACGTGGCGGCGGTTCTTGCCGTCGTATGGCGTGGGCAGGAATGGGAAGTTCTTGGCGATACCGTTCGCCGTGATATCGACCCCCACAACACCCGGCGCGCCGGCCAGGAAGTTGACGCCATCTCCGGCCTTGTTCACGATGTAGTTCGTCCCGCCGACCACGCGTATCGCAATGTCGGTGACGTCATCATTGGGACGCCGACCGTTTGGCCAGCCCGCGGGATCGGTGCTCAACGCCGCGCCAAGTCGGCTCTGGTTCTCCGGTGCCGTCGGAGGGACGCGCAAATCGAGCCGCAGCAGTTCCGAGCACGGGACGCCGCAGTTCGAACCCGCCAGTGCCTGGCCCGGGTACTTGAGCAGGATGCTCATTAGGTCGGTCCGGTTGGACTTCGGGGAACCGTTGATCGGCACCACCGGCACGCCATAGACCAGCTCCAACGCCGTAGCAATGACCGGGTTCGTGTAGAACGCCTGGAACTGCGCTTCATTCTCCGGTTCCGCCGCGTTCCACGAATCCTTGGCCGGCGTGTTGATGATGAGCTCATTGACCAGAGGGTTCGCCATCCGCGACACCTGCACCCATGGGCCGTTGTTGAGTGTTGCCGCGCCCGGTTGCGGCAACACCCTCACCTTCTGTCGGGCGGTGCTGGCGTACATGCCGATCACGGGGTTTGCCGATGTAGCGGCAGGCTTTCCGTCGCTGGTGATGCGAGTGATCGGCACCTCGATAGCGATGGTGCTGATGTTGGCGCCACTGAAGCGGTTCACGCCATACGGATTGACATTGTCGCTGTCCTCTCCCGGTCCGGTCAGCAGCGGCAGATACCGGCGCAGATTCAAGGTATCGAACACCGCGCCCAGATCGATGTAGAAGGTCTCGGCGCGCTGGCCGGCGAATACGCGGATGCCGGTAGCCGCATCGGTATAGATCCCCTGCGCTGCCAGCGCCGCGTAGCTGGGCATGGTGGCCGGCCCGGCGTTGGACGGCACCGCTATCAGGGTCCTGCCGCCAAACAATACCGTGCGATTCTTTCCGCGCACCTCCGTTACGGTGTATGTCTGGCGCCGCGTCAGTCCTTCCGATCCGGGACCGTCGAGCGCGGTAATTCCCTGCAGCAGCCCTCCGAGCGCGGTGATATGCGGATTGCCGAGATAAGGCACGGGCGACGTCAATCCGCCGGGCCCACCGATCGGCCGATTTTCGGTCTTGAAGCGAAACTCGTAGACAATGTCCTCGGCGTTACCGTCCCGGTTGTTGTCAATGTTGACGGCGTACAGCACGTCGTCGTCGAAGTTATAGTAATTGGGCGCATCGCTCGGGTCCTGGCCCGGATTCACGTTGAGGATAAACGTGACGCGCCGGTCGGCGGGGGCGCGCGCCAGGTTGGCTGCATCGTAGCTCACAAAGGCGTACACATCGGTGTTGTCGGCCGCCGGATCCATGGCGATAAACGGAGCTTCCCGATGACTTGCCGACTCGGCGGTAATACCCCATGCCAACGCGACCGCTGCCAGCAAGGGGACGATTAGTTTGGATACAGGTTTCATTTTCCATTTCCTTCTGCGTTGTACTTGATCGCGGTGGTGTCCGGCGATGCTTCGCCGTCGGCACGTTATCTCCGCTTGCAAGGCGGCCTCCGTCTTGTCAGGACGTATCCATGGCATTCCCCCGTCGCTCGATCGGGAAGATCTCTTCCCGCCTCGCGTAATACGGAGAAAGCGGTGTTCCGGATGCGTCGCGTCCGCAGCCACCGACGTGGAAGACTCCGATGGTGAGTTCTCGTGTCACTAGCGCTGGCAAGCGGCAGACAACGCAGGGACGCGTTGGCCGGATGGATGGCGCTGTGCCAGAAGCACCGGCGCACGGCGCCGGTGTGTGTGCCGCGGCGGATCAGCTCAGGGTGCGGCGACGCGATATCGAACTGTCGTTGCGCTCGTGACGGCGCCCGGTCAATATCGCCGGCACCGGCGCGGGGAGGATGGGAATCCGCCGCGCAATACCTGGGAAAACTCTGTTTGGTCGGCTACACGGCCACGGCGGCCCGGATTGCCGGGTGGGACTGGTAGCCAGTCAGCTCGAAATCCTCATAGCGATAGTCATATAGCGACGGCGGGCGGCGCCGGATGACAAGCTTCGGTAGCGGGTACGGGGCACGCGAGAGCTGTGTCTCGACCTGCTCCAGGTGATTGAGATAGAGGTGGCAATCGCCGCCAACCCAGACGAAGTCGCCGACGTCGAGATCGGTCTGCTGCGCGAGCAGGTGCGTCAGCAGCGCGTACGAGGCGATGTTGAACGGCACGCCGAGAAAAATGTCGGCGCTGCGCTGGTAGAGCTGGCAGGACAGCTTCCCGCCGGCGACATAGAACTGGAAGAATGCGTGGCACGGCGGCAGCTTCATGCGCGGGATATCGCCCACATTCCAGGCCGACACGATCAGCCGGCGCGAATCCGGATTGCTGCGAATCTGCGCCAGTACCTGTGCCAGCTGATCGATGTGCCGGCCGTCCGGCGAAGGCCAAGAACGCCATTGGTAGCCGTAGATCGGCCCCAGGTCGCCGTTCTCGTCCGCCCACTCGTCCCAGATGGTAACGCCGTTGTCTCGCAGGTAACGCACGTTCGTGTCACCGGCGATAAACCATAGCAGCTCGTGAATGATCGACTTGGTGTGCAGCTTCTTGGTCGTGAGCAGAGGAAATCCGGCGGCGAGGTCGAAGCGCATCTGGTAGCCGAAGACCGACAGCGTGCCGGTGCCCGTACGGTCGTCCTTGCGCTGACCGTGGTCGCGCACGTGGCGCATGAAATCGAGGTATTGGCGCATCAGGTAGAGGACAGGTACCGACGCTATTCTAGCTGAAGCCAAAGTCCAGGCGCCGTCGCGGACGAGTTAAGCGGAGCTTGCCGGACAGGCGCGCTATGCGACTTCCGGAGGTCTTGACAAGCTGCAGGAAAGGGCTAAAGTAACATAACTATGGCACTAGTTATTTAGGTATGATTACCCAGCGAGCGGCGGTGGGGCAATGAGGCGTGCCTACGCGCGTGCGATCCCTGCCCCGTGGCGGCGAATCGCCCGCATCTTCGTCGCGCTCGGCGACCCTCATCGGCAGCGTATCCTGCTCATGTTCGAGCCGGGAGAGCGGCTGAACATCGGTCAGATCGTCGCGGGATCGACCCTTTCGCGCACGGCGGTGGCGCATCATCTGCGCGTGTTGCGCGAGTCAGGCGTGCTCAAGCGCGAGAAGACCGGCAGGGAGGTTTATTTCTGGCCCGACGTGACGACGGTGCATGCCGCGCTGGCGGCGGTGCAGGACTATCTGGCGGAGCACCGCTAAGTTCGAGGCATGCGGTTGGATTCCAGATGATCGCCACGCATCGCTGATCGAGGAGCTCCGATGGCCGAACACAGCCAGTTCCAACTGCTGCGCGAGCGCCGCTTCGCGCCATTCTTCTGGACCCAGTTCCTCGGCGCGGCCAACGACAACGTCTACAAGAACGCACTGGTGATCTTCGTCGCCTTCCAGGCCGCGACGTTGACGGCGATGTCGGCAAACGACCTGGTCAATATCGCCGCGGCCGTCTTCATCGCACCGTTCGTCCTCTTCTCGGCGACCGCGGGCCAGCTCGCGGACAAGTACGAGAAGTCGCGATTGATCCGCTTCATCAAGCTCTTCGAGATCGCGATCATGGCGATCGGCGCGATCGGTTTCTATCGCCGCGACCTCGTCCTGCTGTTCAGCGCGCTCGCGTTGATGGGCGTGCACTCGACGCTGTTCGGGCCGGTCAAGTACGCGATTCTGCCGCAGCATCTCAAGAGCGACGAGCTGATCGGCGGCAACGGCCTGGTCGAGATGGGAACGTTCGTCGCGATCCTGCTGGGGGAAATCGTCGGCGGCGTGGTCATCGCGATCAAGCCCGACGGCCCGGTTCTTGCCGGAGCGACCGCGATCGCGATCGCCATCGCCGGCTATCTCGTGAGCCGAGGGATTCCCGCGACGCCCGCAGCCGCTCACGACCTGAAGATCAACTGGAACCCGTTGACCGAAACGAGCCGTAATCTGCGCTTCGCGTACGGCAATCGCGTGGTCTGGCTGTCGATGCTGGGCATTTCCTGGTTCTGGTTCTACGGGGCCACGTACCTCACGCAATTCGCGACATACACCAAGGACGTCCTGGGCGGCGATGAGCACGTCGCCACGCTGTTGCTCGCGATATTTTCGGTCGGCATCGGCGTCGGGTCGCTGTTGTGCGAGCGCCTGTCGGGACACAAGGTCGAGGTGGGGCTGGTGCCGTTCGGCTCGATCGGACTGTCGGTGTTCGCAGTCGATCTCTACTTCGCGAGCCGCGGGCTGCGACCTCAGGGTCTTGCGGGTATCGAGCACTTCCTCACGATCCACGCGCACTGGCGCGTCGTCGCGGACCTGGTGCTTCTGGGTATGTTCGGCGGCTTCTACATCGTGCCGCTGTACGCGCTGATCCAGGAGCGCTCGGACCCGGCGTACCGCTCGCGCATCATCGCGGCGAACAATATCCTGAACGCGCTGTTCATGGTGGCGTCGGCGGGCATCGCGCTGGGCCTGCTCAAGGCGGGCCTGTCGATTCCCGAGCTTTTCCTCGCGACCGGACTCATGAACGCGGTCGTCGCGCTCTACATCTACTCGCTGGTGCCCGAGTTCCTGATGCGGTTCCTGGCATGGCTCCTGATCCACAGCGTCTACCGGGTCGACAAGCAGGGGCTGGAGCAGGTCCCGGAGAAGGGCGCCTGCGTGATCGTCTGCAACCACGTGAGCTTCGTCGACGCCATCGTGATCGCGGCCTGCGTGCGGCGTCCGGTTCGCTTCGTGATGGACCATCGCATCTTCGCGATTCCCTTGCTCAGATTCATCTTTCGCACCATGCGCGCCATCCCGATCGCGTCCGCCAAGGAAGATCCCGGGCTCAAGGAGCACGCCTTCGTCGAGGCGGCCGACGCGCTCAAGGCGGGAGAGATCGTGTGCATCTTCCCCGAGGGCAAGATTACCGATACGGGCGAAATGAGCCGATTCCGCCCCGGATTACAGCGCATTCTCGAACAGGCGCCCGCACCCGTAGTCCCGATGGCGTTGCGCGGGCTGTGGGGCAGCTTTTTCAGCCGCTCGTCTCGGGGCAAGGCGATGCGCCGGCTGCGCGGTCTGTTCTCCAGGATTGCGCTGGTCGCGGGGCCGCCGCTCGCGCCCGAGCTGGCCACTCCGGAAGCGCTGCAGGAAAAGGTCCTGTCTTTGCGCGGCGATTGGCGCTAGGCACGCAAAGGAGGCAGCGATGCCCTGGATCGGGTTTCTGCTCGGTGCGCTGATCGGCGCATACCTGCACGGCTTCAGAGGCTTCATCGCCGGCGCCGCCGTCGGTCTTGTCATCGGGCTGGTTCTGCGCAAATCACCGCTCGCGGGCGAGCCGGCGAACTCGAGACGCATCGTTGCATTGGAACAGCGAGTCGCCGCGCTCGAGGCCGAGCTCGCGCGCTCCCCGGCTCCGCTGACCGCGGCGACGGCGGGCAGCAGCGCGCCGGCCGCCGGCGTGGCGCGGGCCGAAACACCGGTCGCGGAGCTTGCTGTAGCTCCGATCGCCGGTACGCCGTCCGACGTCGTGGCGGCGCCGCGATCGCCGGTGCGCAAAGGCGGCGCGGGCGCGGGCGGCGCCGTCGGCGTGTCGCATGCCGCGAGCAGCGTGTCGCGACCGGCGAGCGCGGCAGCACCATCGCTGTGGTCCTGGTTCACCGACGGCAACGCCATGGTCCGCGTCGGTATCGTCGTCCTTTTCTTCGGCGTTGCATTCCTGCTTTCGTACTTCGCCGAGCACGTCACGATTCCGATCGAGCTGCAGTTTTCCGGCGTCGCGCTCGCGGGCGCTGCGATGATCGGCGCCGGCGCCCGGCTGCGCAATGCACGCCGGGCCTACGCGCTGGCGTTGGTTGGCGGGGGCCTGGGCGTGCTGTACCTGACGACGTTCGCGGCATTGCAGCTCGTGCCGCTGCTCTCGCCTCCGAGCGCGTTCGCGCTCCTCGCCGCGATCGCGGTGCTGGCGCTCATGCTGTCGCTCGCGTTCGATGCGCAGGCGCTCGCCGCGCTGGCGACGCTGGGCGGTTTGCTCGCCCCGGTGCTGGTCGAAACCGTGAGCGAGCCCATCCCGCTGTTCGCCTATGTGGCCGCGGTCAACGGGGTGATCCTGGGCATCGCCTGGTTCCGCGCCTGGCGCGCGCTCGATCTCGTCGGCTTCGCCGGCACCTTCGTGCTCGGCCTGTGGTGGGGATACGAGTTTTACGACCCGGCGTATTTCCGGATTATCGAGCCGTTCCTGGCCGCATTTTTTCTGGCGTACGTGGCCGTGCCCATCGTGCATGCCTTGCGCGGCGCCGGCGAGCGCCGGATCG
>Ga0075423_10001083_pt1 | contig 23464 bp, 19 predicted proteins | sample SoiMethybrSBSTD2_FD_80114 | JGI IMG/M metagenome (GOLD analysis project Ga0075423, IMG submission 80114) | Bulk soil microbial communities from a Populus tree surrounding site in Tennessee, USA - Soil MetaG P. TD hybrid SBSTD2 | ecosystem: Environmental > Terrestrial > Soil > Tree plantation... | reverse complement strand
TGTACGCTGAGCCCAACTACATTTTACACACGACGGCAAATTCGAACATCACCGCCACACCCAACGATCCTAGTTTTGGCAATCTATGGGGGCTTATTAAAATTAACGCACCCGGCGCGTGGAACATCACAACCGGAAGCAGCAGCGTGGTCGTGGCAGTGCTCGATACCGGAATTGATTACACTCACCAGGACCTATCAGACAACATGTTTAACACGACCGATTGCAACAGCAACGGCCAGGACGACGACGGCAACGGTTACATCGACGACTGTCACGGTATTGACGTCGCTAATAACGACTCGGACCCAATGGATGATAACCAGCACGGGACCCACGTAGCGGGGACTATCGGAGCGGTGGGCAACAATGGAATCGGGGTGGTCGGGGTCAACTGGAACGTTAAGCTGCTGGCTTGCAAATTTTTCGATGCCAGTGGATCTGGCACAACTGAAGGCGCCATTGCCTGCTTGGAATATGTTGAGACCATGAAGGACCGGGGCGTCAACATTGTCGCCACAAGCAATAGTTGGGGCGGAGGCGAATTTTCACAGGCGTTGTATGACGCCATCGACGCTCAGCGACAGCGCGGCATTCTATTCATTACCGCCGCCGGAAATGGCAATATATTCGGCCAAGGGTTGAATAACGACACGACGCCTTTTTATCCCTGTACCTATTATCTCCCTAACATCATCTGCGTCGCCGCGACAACACAGACGGATGGTCGCGCGTCTTTTTCAAACTACGGCCGGCGAACGGTGCATCTCGGCGCTCCCGGTAGTGGCATTCTCAGCACCGTTCCAGGAAACGGGTATGCAACTCTAAGCGGCACTTCAATGGCGACCCCTCATGTATCGGGTGTGGCCGCGCTTCTACAGGCGCAGGATCCCGGCCGGGATTGGCGGGCTATTAAGAACCTCATATTGACGGGTGGGGATACCATCAGCTCCTTGGCGAATACCATTACCCGGAGGCGGCTTAATGCTAACGGTGATATGACTTGTTCAAACACCGTGGTTCAGTCGCGTCTGCAACCCATTGCCAATACCATCAGCGCGTCACCTGGCGTTCCAGTCAATCTTGCTTCCCTGCACATTAAGTGCGCCAGCCCCAACGGCAACGTAAGCGTCGCTGTCAGTCCCGGCAACGAGACCATCACGCTGCTTGATGACGGTCTTACCTCCGATCAAGAGTCGGACGATGGCATTTACTCAGGTCAATGGACGCCCTCAGCGGCGGGAACTTATACACTCACTTTCCCAGGGAACGACAAGGTAACGGTGAATGTCGCAAATCCGACGATCAGCGTCACTCCGAGTCCCCTCGATTTTGGCGGCGTTGGTGTGGGAAGCTCGGCAGACAAGAACCTTATAGTAAAAAACTCGGGAGGGGGGATACTTTCAGGAACCGCCAGCATCAGCGCGCCTTCTTACTCGATCGTAGCGGGCGGAACTTATAATCTAAGTGGTGGCCAAAGCCAGAATGTGACTGTCCGCTTCACCCCACCTTCCCAAGGAACCTTCCTGGGGAACGTAAGCTTTACCGGAGGTAGCGGTACCTCAGTGCCGGTCAGCGGCAACGGCGTGACCCCAGCCAAAATTGCCCTGAGCTTCGATGGCAAGCTACGGGACCGCGTGGGACAGGGGGATGTGGCGCGAAGCGCGGATGGCTCGATGGACGCTACTCTCACCGCCACTCTACAAGCCGGCAGCGGCAATCGCACGGTGACCTCGCTCGAACTCAGACACAGTAACAACTCCGCCAACCGTTGGAACACCACTGCGCCCGACAGCTTCTGGATATTGGGGGCGGCGCCATCGCTGGATGGCGCTCTTTATAACAGCGCCAATGCGAGCGTTAATTTCGCCGTCTTGGATGGTGGAAACTTTAAAGTCTTTGCCACTGATTACAACAATTCCCTGTTTCCCACCGGAACCTCGCTTCTCCTCACGGCTGGCTTCTCCGACGGCAGCACTGCCACCGCCACTGCCACCCTTCCGAGCCCTCCGCCTCCACCGCCCGGGCCGACACTTCTCCTGAGCTTCGATGGCAAGCTAGCAGATCGTGTTGGACAGGGAGATGTAGCGGTGAGCGCCGATGGCTCCATGGACGCTACTCTGACCGTCATTCTACAAGCCGGTAGCGGCAATCGCACGGTGACCTCGCTCGAACTCAGACACAGTAACAACTCCGCCAACCGTTGGAACACCACGCTCGACGGCCTCTGGATATTGGGCGCGGCGCCGTCGCTGGCTGGTACCCTATATAACAGCTCTGCCAACGCCAACGTGAATTTCGCCGTCTTGGATGGAGGAAACTTTAAAATCTTTGGCAGCGATTACAACAATTCTCTGTTTCCCACCGGCACCTCGCTTCTCCTTACGGCTGGCTTCTCCGACGGCAGCACTGCCACCGCCACCGTTACCGTGCCCTGATTACAATTAATGGCGGCAGGGACAGGAGAGATGAACTAAGTGCGGGACTTGCAAAGCTGACAGTTAGCCGGTTTGGAGGTGCGCAACTAGCGTCACCCAACGCCCTGAACGCGGCGCGGTCGCTGATGGGCTTGTCAATACAACTCCCCTTCGCCTTTTCGCTCTTCGCGCGGGCGCCAACGGAGTAGATAAGCTTCTGCGCGATTGATCGCTTCGTTGCACACGACGACAATGAGAGCGAGAATCAAAATACCACCCAGCGCGCCGGTCGTCGAAAAAAGCGACGTGTTGTAGTTAATCAAATAGCCGAGGCCCTTGCTTGCGGCGATGAATTCACCGACGACAGCGGCGACGATCGCATAGGGCAGGCTGATCTTTAACCCCGTAGCGATCCACGGCACGATCGCCGGCAGCGTGATTTTCATGAGAACCTGGCGCTCCGTCGCGCCCATGATGCGCAGGACGTTTTTTAGCTCCGCATCGACACTCTTGACGCCGGCAAACGTATTAAAGAAGGTTAAAAAAAATACCACGCTCACCACGAGTATGACCTTCGAGGTGGGACCGATACCGAACCAGATAATGAACAACGGCGCCAGCGCGATGCGCGGAATGCCGTTAAAGGCGACGACGTAGGGGTCTAGAATGTCCGCCAGGACTTCCTTCCTCCCGAGAACAAAGCCGATGCCGATGCCGAATATCGAACCGATGAAAAAGCCGCTGAAGGTCTCGTAAAGTGTGATCGCCAGATGGCCGTAGATCGATCCGTCGACGAATACTTCGTAGAGATACAAGAAAACCTTGGATGGACTCGATACCCAAAAGGGGTCGATCAATCTGCCGGAGCTCAATTCCCAAAATACTAGCAGGACGAGACCGAAAATGAGCCGGTATAAAAATAGACGCCCGCGGCCGATCATTTCATTAAGAATTCATTGGTCACAAGCTCGGCGTAGGGCGCGCGTTTTTTCAAGATTCCCGCCTGTTCGAGAATGTCCTGAGTGACCTGAAAGCTTCGTTCGCTGGTGCGGCCATCCGGGCTCAGCGCAGGGAGTACCGAATTGACACCAGCCAATAACAGGTCTGGCGGCGTTTTGCCCAACGCCGGCTTGAGCGCGTCGGCGACTTGTTCTGGCGTGCTTTTGAGCGCCCATTGGTTTGCCTTCGTTAGCGCACGCACCATTCTGCGCACCAGGTCGGGATCTTTTGCCACCGTTTCGGGCCGGACGATCAAATTTTCCATCAGAAACTCCGGGATCGACGGATCATCGCCTTTGGCGTTGTTGATGAACATGATCGCGAACCCGCGACTTATCGCCGTCTCCGGCACTGGCGGCGCTGTCAGAGCAACATCCACTTTGCGATTCTCCAGAGCGGCGAGCCAGGTGGGACCGGCGCCGATCGGAATGATCTGCACGTCTTGTTGAGGGTTATATCCTGCTTTGCGAATGACGAAGGCGGCGAGGTGCGCCGTCAGGGCTCCGGGATTCGTGACGCCGACAGTCAGGCCCTTCAGTGCCTTGATTTTCTCCGCCAGCGGCATCGACTCGGTGACGCCCTTCGTCTTGGCGCTCTCCTTGTGCATCGCCCAATTGATGAAGACTCGATTGAGGCCACTCATGACCATCATGAGCTTCTTGCCCTCTTGATGCGCCAGAATAACGTTGTCGCCAGTCGTGAAACTGAATTCTACGTCGCCGGCGATCAGCGCTCGGATGTCGGGGCCTCCGCCACCTGTAGAGGTTATATCTAAATCAAGTTTTTCATCGGCAAAGAAACCTTTGCTCTGGGCGATATAAACCGGCGTCATAGAGTGCGCCACGACCGGGATCGTCATTTTGACTTTTCTCGGCGCCTGCGCGCCCACAGGCAAGGTCGACCAGCTAAAACACCAAAGTACTGCGGAAAAAATTGCTGCCAACGGTTTCATGCTCAAGTCTCCTTATCTACGCTTCTGCCAACTTTACTTCAGGACGCAATTCCTGCCATAGCCTTTCATACGTGGCACGGAACTCTTGGCTCTCATGAATCTTGAATACGTCCCGGGGCCGCGGAATCTTGACGTTCTCGATGGATTTGATCCTGCCGGGGCGAGAGCTCATCAACACGACACGGTCGGCCAGCGTGATCGCTTCGATCAAATCATGAGTGATGAAGACAATTGTTTTCTTGGACGCGTACCAAAGCTTTAGAAGCTGATCTTGCAAAACAATCCTTGTCTGCGCATCGAGCGGGCCGAAGGGCTCGTCCATCAGGATCAATTCCGGATCGTAAATCAGCGTACGAATAATATTGGCGCGCTGGCGCATGCCGCCCGACAGCTCGTGTGGATAATGCTCCTCAAAGCCGTTCAAGCCGACTCGATCGATCAATTCCCGCGCTCGTGCGCGCCGGACGCCTTTTTCGACCCCTTTGAGCTCCAAGGCGATCTCGACGTTTGCGACCAATGTACGCCAGGGCAGAAGATTGTCTTTTTGCGTCACGTAGCCGATTTTCGTGCAGATCCCGTCGATGAGTGTGCCACGAAAAACCACACGGCCCATGCTCGAACGCAATAGCCCAACGATCAGATTGAGCAGCGTCGATTTGCCGCAGCCGGACGGGCCGACGATGGTAACGAACTCCCCTTCGGCGATCGTCAGATCCACCGAGTCCAAGGCCAAAACTTTCTTACCCCGGACTTGATATTCTTTGCGGACACCTTCGATGGAGAGCAAGGCCACGACGATTCCTACGGGTTAATCTGGGCAATAGAGGCGCCAATGCCGTCCAGAGCGCTTTTGCCATTGGCATCCAAGTTATCGCGCCGTGGCGTATCGTAATTTGCGATATAAGCGGTGCCGCCGACAAAGACTATCGCAGCCGGAAACTCGAGCGGACCATTGCTGCCATTCTTCGCGATCTCCTGCACCTGCCCGTCCGGCGTAACCGTCACGATGGCATTGCGCTCATTCGCCGCGACCCAAAGCTTGCCGGTGCGATCGAAGGCGAGGCCGTCCGCGCCTTCGAGCAATGGACTCTGCGCCAATAGCGTAGGCTTGTCGCCTTTGCCGTTAGTGTCAATCGCAACTTTCCAAATCGCGCCGCGTGCCGTGTCGGCGACATAAAGTACGCCTTTGGAATCGAATTCCAAACCATTCGCGACGGTCCCCTGTTGCGTCTTGCCGTCGGGAAGTGTGCGGGTATGCTTTTCGATTTGAACCGCCGGTTGGGCAGCGCCTCCATTGGGGCCGACCCGGTAGACGATCCCGCTTGCGCCGCCGGAAACGAAAAGATTGCCTTGGCGGTCAAAAACGATTCCGTTAGCGCCGGCTGTCCCGGTGGCGAATGTTTGGGCCGCTCCTGGCTTCGCTGGATTTAGGTCCCCTCCTCTGATGCGCACGACTTCGCTGAAAGGTCCGACCGCGATGAACAGATCGCCTTGTGGGTTAAATGCGATGCCGGACGGATCGGCATTGATTTTTTTACCTTTGATCTCCCGCGACTCAATCCGCCCCACCACTACCGGTTTGGGAGCCTGGGGCTCAACGCGAAGCAAATTGCCGGTAACTCGGTCCGGCAAATAGAGCCGACCCTGCTTGTCGGCGGTAATGCTCTCGACGATCACCGTGCGCTCGACGCTCGCCGGATCGAGGTCGACAAGAATGGAAACCGCCGGACTTCTACTCTGGATCGTGGCGCAGCCACCGACAAAAAGCGAAACAACTGTGATCAGCGTCAATTGCATATCGATCTACTCCTACGCGCTAACGAATGCTTAGCGATTCATTCCTCATGGATCACAGGACCGGATGCATTATCGCGTTGGCTTCAAAGATTCAAGGCTCGCGCCGCGTTACCGCCGAGGATTTTTTCCCGTTCGTCGTCCGCAAGATCGAGCTGCTTCACCTTGCTCACCGGCTCAAAATCGCCCATAGCCATCGGATAATCGGTTCCAACGACGACGTGGTCCACGCCGACAACTTGAACCAAATACTGAAGTGCCGCGACGGAATGAACGATCGAATCGAAGTAACAACGTCTTAGATACTCGGAGGGCTTCTGCGGAATAACTTTTTTCAAATCGACGCGGAGCGAATAGGAATGATCGAGACGCCAGATATTGAACGCGAGCAGTCCGCCGCCATGCGAAAGGCAAAGGCGCAGGTTCGGATACTTTTCGAACAGGCCCTTCAAGATCATCCGCTCTATCATCATCGTCGTGCGAAAGGTAAATTGAAGGACGTTGCCAAGAATCGGCATCAGCGGATCGTCGGCGTCGACGCCGCCTTCGAGGGGATGAACGAATAGCAGCATATCCAGTTGCTGCGCTGCCTCAAAGAACGGCTCGAAGCTCGGGTCATCGAGCGGTTTGTCACCCACCGAGTTGCCGATCTCCAACCCTTTGAGCCCCATGTTTTTGGCCTCTTCAGCGATGGCCACCGCGTCCGCAACACTTTGCAATGGCACGCTGCCAAAGCCGACGAAACGATCAGGATGCTTTTGGACGACCGATTGAATGGCCTCGTTCTGCTTCCGCGAAAAGTGTGCTGCCACCGCCGCCTCCTCCCAATAGAACAATAAGATCGGCGACGGCGAAATCGCCTGCACATCTATATTCATGTCATCGAGCGCCTTGATTCGCGCCACAGCATCGTACGCCCCCGCGCCGAGCCCTGCTCGCATTCCGATCTGGGACGTGACGGACAGTTTGTCACTGTCGAGACGAATCTTCGGCGCGCGCTCTTCGTACCTTCCGGGACGCCGTAGCGCCTCGATGGGAAAGAAATGGGAATGTAGATCAATAATCATGTTTTCGCTGCTCGCATATACAGGCAAGGGGGATTTGAATCGATATTCAATACACCAATCGCGGCGATTTCACTAGTGTAAGTGCGCTCTCCGAGTCGCGGCGATTTTCTACACGGGATTACCAACGGGTCTGGATCGAATCGGTAATTACCATGTCGGTAAATTCTGACTATGTCGGGAAACTACTTATCCCGGAACCGTCAAAGAAGACGGTCATGGCGAAATTCATTCGGTAAATCAAGTTGCCGAACCAAGGTATGAGATTTGCTGCATAACTTTAATCGAAGGCGAGCGAATGCTAAACTAAAAATGTTTTCGGACAATAATTACACCGAAAATAGGGAGGTGCTATGAGGCGCTATTTCAGCTTGGGAATACTTGCTCTGTGCTTGCTGGCAAGTGGACTGGCACACGGGGCTTCCGGGTGGGAACGCTTGGGCGAGCGTGAAGTCGACTTCAGAGGCGACCATGATCGGATCGAAGTCGGGCGCAACGAAGGTAAATACAAGCAGCTGCAGATCAAGGTTAAAAACGCGCCGATCGAAATTTCCAATATGGTAGTAACCTTCGGTAATAACCAGAAATTCAACCCAAAACTACGACACCGGTTTGCCGAAGGATCAGGTAGTCAGACGATAGATCTTCCTGGCGAACGAAGAGTGATCAAGCAAATCGATTTCAACTATCGCAGCATCAACCGCCGGGAGGGCAAAGGCATCGTGGAAGTTTATGGCCGGTGAGATAATCGCCCGAGGTTAGGCTTCAAATGGGGTAGCCGCATTTGCCGCGGCGCCCCATTTGCTGCGATCCCGCTACCAACGTTTTCAAAAAACCCATGAATTTGGTTTGTCTGAACGGTCATCTCCAGCCCAACTCTTTCAGTGCCTGTTTTAGGTAACTCTGATCGACGTATTTTTCCGGTCCAGGAATGAGTCCTTTCATACCGGTCTGTTCCGCGTAAATATCGACGACGGTTTTCAATCCGTCCATTTCGATCTCCAGCTCGGGGTGCCAGGCCTGATTTGTCAGGTAGTAGTCAAGACCTTTCTCGGCTAGGCTCGCAGTAAGCTGAAATTCCTTGGCAAGGAATTCGACGGCGGCTTTCTTATCCTGCTCGAACCATTTCTTGGCCTGCAGCACAGCCTTTAAGAAGCGCACGACTCGCGGACGGTTTTTTTCCGCCCAGCTCCGCCGCACGGAATAGGCCGAAAGAAGATAGGTGGGAAAAACGTCCGCCATGCGCCCAATCACGTTAAAGCCCGCGTCCTGCGCCTGGAAGGCATTGGGGACTGCGAGCATGGCTGCGGCGATCTGGCCGGCGCCCATGGCGGCGAAAGATGATGTGGTGCCGCCGACGCTGAGCAGTTTGTAATCGCGCGGATATTCGAGCCCTTTGATCTTGAGCGCGCGCCGAAGAACGAACGCCGTACCCGAAGTCAGCGTCGAAGAGCCGATGGTCGCGCCACGCAAGTCCTCCCAGGTTTTATAGTTCTTTCCGCCCATGAGCATGTGAGTGAGCTTGCTACTGCCGGCGATCATGGCAATATCCATTCCTTGTTCCACCGCCGCTATCGGACCGTCGTTGGCAAGCAGTCCCGCTGAGATCGATCCCGCGATCATCGCTTGGACCGCCGGCGCTGTGCCGCGCATCAACACGACCTCGACGTCGAGCCCCTCGCGCTCGAAGTAGCCGCGCCGCCATGCTGCCCATAAATGGCCGTAGCCAAGTACTTTGGATGAAACGCCGACGGGGAATTTGATGCGCTCCTGAGCGACTCCCGATGACGGCAGCTGGATAACCAAAACCAACGCAAGCGATATTTGCTTCATGGTGGTCTCTCCTTCGTTTGTGACCGGAGCGTCACTGGGGCCCGAACCGGCTGTCTCGGGAATTCGCTGCCTTGTAGCACGCGATGAAGGAGTTGGGAAGCCTAGTAACAATGCCAGAATCGGAAAGTTACGAAGTGGCTTGATTAGAAACCGGTGCCGAATCTTGCTACAAATAGATCAACCGCCGCACAATCCATCCAGCTCCGGCAAGGATTTCATTGGAAGAAGAACTCACACAACAGGTCGAGACCCCGGTAAAGCCCGCGTCTCGGTGGTCCCGCTTTCACACTTTCTCTTCTCTCCGCCATTTAGACTACCGCTATCTTTGGACCGGCACACTGATGATGAGCGCCGGTCAATGGGTGCAACAAGTGACTTTGGGTTGGCTCCTTTATGATCTTACCGGCAATTCGATCCTACTCGGCGCGCTCAACGGCCTGCGCGCGGCCCCTTTTCTAGTTACGGGGCCAATGGCGGGGGTAGCCGCCGATCGCATGGATCGGCGCAAATTGCTGCTTTACACCCAATGGGCGTTGATCATCACCGCTGTCGTCATGGGCGCGCTCGTCGCTTCACCGTACTTGAGTGTCTGGCATATTTTTCTTTTCACCCTGATCACGGGCATCGCGTGGACAATCACCGAGCCGGTGCGCATGAGCATGATCCCCAACGTGGTGCCGAAGGAAGATCTGGCCAACGCCGTTGCCCTCAACTCCGGCGGCTTTAACTTGATGAAAGTCATCGGTCCGGCGCTCGGGGGAGGCCTGATCGCCTGGTTTGGCGCCGCGGACAATTTCTTTGTCCAAGCCATCGCCTACTCCGGGGTGCTGGCGATGATCTATCTCATGCATGTCCCACCCCATCGCGCTGAAGCCAAGCGCGACACCGCGCTTGCCAATCTCAAGGAAGGCTTCGCCTACGTCTGGTCGACGCCGGCTGTGCTAGCGCTGCTGACGCTCGCTTATGTGCCGCGCGTTTTCGCCGTGCCTTATCAAACGCTGATGCCCGTGTTTCAGAAAGACGTGCTCAAGATTGGTCCCGAAGGATTGGGCTTATTGATGGCCGCCCCTGGCATCGGCGCGGTTATCGCCGTGCTGACGTTGGCGTCGCTCGGACATCGCGTCGGACGCCAGGGTCTGCTGCTGGTCGGCAGTATCGTGATTCTCGGCGGATTTCTGATTTTCTTTTCTCAGATCACCTGGTTTCCCCTCGCGCTCGTGACTTTGGTGATTGTCGGCGCGTTTCAAATGTTTTTTCTCGCTAGCACGGCTACGATACTTCAATTGGTGGTACCCGACGAACTGCGCGGTCGTGTTTTGAGTCTTTACATGCTCGACCGGGGCTTCATGCCGCTCGGCGCGCTGTTCGCCGGCACAACGGCGCACTTCATCGGCGCACCGCTAACCGTGGCGACCATGGGCGCGATCGTCATTGCTCTGACACTGTTCGTCGCCTGGCGCATTCCCGCCATTCGAGCGCTTTAGATACCCTTAAGCTGGAATGACGTTGAGCAAATGTTTTTTTGCGCAGCCGGGAGTGAATGGTTCCGACAGCCAAGAACTTTCACGACTCTGCTACGATGTCGTCATCGAAGGTTCGACATCGCAATTCGTCTAAGTCTCAGTTCAGAGGTGAATCGACTAACGGACGGCTGTGCGCCGTCTGCTGGACATTTATTCCACCATGGCGTATCAAAAAATGACACTTCCTTCTGTGCCATTTTCCTCAATACGACTTTCGGAGGATCAGGTATGTTAGCCAAAAAAATTGTCGGTGCCCTGTTGCTCGCGCTGTGCTTGTCATTGGCCAGTCAATCGACTCAAGCGCAGCCGGCACAGGAATTTCAACCCCAAGTCGGCCAGGAAGGTAAAGACGTCATTTGGGTGCCGACGCCGCAGGAGCTAGTGGACAAAATGCTCGACATGGCCAAGGTCACGCCGAAAGACTTCGTGATCGATCTCGGCTCGGGGGACGGTCGAACGGTTATCACGGCAGCCAAGCGCGGTGCCAAAGCGCTCGGCATTGAATACAATCCGGAGATGGTCGAACTATCGAAGCGCAGCGCTGCCACAGAAGGCGTCAGCGACAAAGCGAGTTTCATCAAGGCCGACCTCTTCGAAAGCGATTTTTCACAGGCCCAAGTGATCACGATGTTTTTGCTATCAAGTATCAATATGAAGCTGCGCCCGAAAATTCTCGATCTCAAGCCCGGCACGCGTATCGTTTCCAACACCTTCGATATGGGCGAGTGGAAACCTGACCAATCTTCCACAGTGCCCGGGTGTAATTCTTGGTGCACTGCCCATCTCTGGATCGTGCCGGCGAAAGTCGAAGGTACATGGAATCTGACCCAGGGCGAGCTGACGCTGAAGCAAGCCTTTCAGATGATCTCGGGAACTCTCAGATCCGGCAGCAGCGTGACGCCGATAAATGGCAAGCTCAACGGCGAACAAATTTCGTTTACGGCCGGCAACATATCCTATACGGGTCGCGTCAATGGAAACTCCATGGAGGGGAACGCCGCCGGTACCAAGTGGAGCGCGACACGGGCTGGAAAGTGACGCGCATTGCACGCAAGCGCCAATGAAAAATCCCGGCGTCCTGCCTCGGCCAATGCGACTTCACATGCACGATAGAATTTTTTTACGAACGGCTCTCCACTCTGCTTCGCAGGCTTGCTATAAGAATTATAAATCAGTTTCGGAGGAGGTTTATGAATACAGCTTTAGTTGCACATAGGTTTTTCCAGCTGCTCGTGGTCTATCAGCTTATCGCGGTCGGCTTTATTCACGCGCAGCCGGCCAAGGAATACCAGCCCGAAGTCGGCCAGGCGGGCAAAGACGTCGTATGGGTACCGACGCCGCAAGCGCTGGTCGACAAAATGCTCGATATGGCCAAGGTCACGCCGAAGGATTATGTCATCGATCTCGGCTCGGGTGATGGCCGGACCGTCATTACAGCGGCCAAGCGCGGCTCCAAAGCGCTCGGCATCGAATACAATCCCGACATGGTCGAGCTTTCGAAACGCAACGCCGCAAAGGAAGGCGTAACCGACAAGGCGACTTTCATGAAAGCCGACCTCTTCGAGAGCGACTTCTCTCAGGCGCAAGTAATTACCATGTTCTTACTCCCGAGCATTAATGTTAAATTGCGACCGAAAATCCTCAATTTGAAACCCGGCACGCGCATCGTCTCGAATACTTTTGACATGGAAGATTGGAAAGCCGACGAAACCGCCAACGTCGAAGGTTGCATGAATTGGTGCACGGCTCACTTGTGGATCGTGCCGGCGAAGGTCGAAGGGACCTGGAAAACGCCACAAGGAGAACTAGTGCTAAAACAAACTTTCCAAATGCTTAGCGGAACGCTCAGAAACGGAAACGCGACGGCCCCGATAAGCAATGCCAAAATGACCGGCGACCAAATTACCTTTACCGCCGCAGGCACCCAATACACCGGTCACGTCAACGGCAATTCGATCGAAGGAACTGCCAGCGGGAACAAGTGGAATGCGACGCGGTCGGGGAAGTAGACGTGGAAAGGGAGAATCGCAGTGAGCGCTCGGCGCTCCGCGGTTTCGATTAGAACTGGCAATAACGGCGAAGCGCACTTCCGGGAGTGCGCTTCGTTTTTTTGGACCTTAACACTCAAACTTTTTTAGCGCCGGGTCCGGCGTATATCTCGAGCTTATTGCCGTCGGGATCGAGAAAATACGCCTGCGGGCCCCAGAAAACCCCCTGATTGCGGTCTTCTATATTAAACACCTCGACCCCGTTCTTCCGCAGAAAATCGATCGAAGGCTCAAAGTCCTCCGGTTTTATTTTAAAGGCGTGATGCACCGGTGTGCTCTGCGGCGAGTCGTATTTGAGCGGCTCATTTCCTTTCGCTAAGATAATATAGTCATCGCCGGTCCGCAAAAATACCATGCGCGGCGATTGCTCGACGACCTTCATACCAAGCAGCTCTTCATAGAATTTCCGGCTGCGATCCAAATGGGTCACCGGCAAACTGAAGTGCAATACACCATGCGTCTTCAACATTCTAACCTCCTCCGCCGCTGTGATTCACGGCGATCATTGTGAGTTCATTTAGCACATAGGCCATGTCTGGCAAGTAATCAACAGAATCGCATTTGATGATAAACGCCTGTCCGGCGTTTTCTGCGCTAACTAAACGGCGGCATCCTGCATGGAAGGTAACAATTGAATGACACTGCTTTGCTGTTGGCTCACGATCGGATCGGTTGCCAACTTGACCAGCGTTCCGATATTTTTTCCCGCCTGATAGCTTGGAACACTGGACATCGATGCTCACCTAGGGTAAGACGCTTTCAATTAACCCGCTATAGGAAATCCTATGGGAATTGTTCCTGTCTACGTGTGGAATCATTTGCCGAGCGCAGACAACAGAGACGGTCTGGTTGCCCGGTCAGAGCAGCCCGTGCTGCCGGAAGAGATGGAGAAACGCAAGATACAGTTCCGGCGGCTGCAAGAGCAAGATCCTTATCTCCTGGAGAGACTCGTCAGACTAGTTCGCATCTTTAAGGCTGTCTATTGTCCTCCAAGCCTTAGGCACATCGAATCAGCGACGCTGATCTGCGAGTTCTTCAAACTGCCGGCGCCCATTTCGGATGTACGTTTGGACGCTGTCGACTATGGAAATTTCAAGGGCCAACCGCTATCGAGCATGAAGCCACCGCATGACTATGTCGAGATAACATATCCCGGTGGAGAGAGCTGGCTCCAGTGTCTCGCGCGGTGGCAGTCATTTTTCCAGGAGGTCCTCCGAAAACACGATGGCTACCCGGTGTTGCTGGTTGGACAGACACGAGCAGCGATCCGAATGTGCGCTCACTTGTGCGATGGGGTAACGATCCGCGACGCGGTAGACCTTGACGTAAACGACCCCAACGTTCCTTGGGTGTATTTCTACAAGTTTTAGAAGTTTCGACTCGTCGACTAGTCAGCGTATCCGCCCTCTTTTATTTATTTTATATTTGGATGCCGTGCGCGGGTGGAAACGGAAAAAGTTCTCACGGCATAACTCAACCGCTCGCAGCCGCCTCGCTTCTACCCTTTAGTCAACTTCGTCTCGCTTTATTGGACACGACGACTGTCTCTATTTGGCAGAGGTTGACAAAACTTGTCATTTATGAGGTATTGTGGCGCACGGAATTGTTACAGAAGCGTTACGATTCATTCAAAATGTCTCCAGATGCGGCTGAAATAAGCACTGGGAAGATTCAAACCGCTAAGGCGAATCGCATATTTGACATCCATTTTGTCACTTTTGCGACAATTTGACAGCAATTGACGAGGTTAGCCTTACTTTGATTTTCGTTTCTTTTGTAATCGTTAAGTTCTTAAAATGCATGCAATTCTCTTGTACTTCCATAGCGGTCCCAATATTGCCCAAAAGTTAAGCCAATATTAAGCCGGCTATGCCATAAGGGCATTTGCCAAAGAAGGAAGCGTTTATGGGAATTGTTACTGCCGACGAGCGGGATCATCCCAGCACCAGCAACAGAGACGGGTTGGTCGCCAAGTCAGAGCAGCCCTTGCTGGCAGAAGGGATCAAGGAACATAGAAACCATCTCCGGCGGCTGCAAGATCAACATTCCTACCACCTGGAAAAAATTGCACTAGATTCTCGCGTTCTCATTGTCGAAGGAATTTCAGGCTCTGGCAAAGACACGTTTCAGACGTACTTAAAATCGAAGCTCAAGGGCCGAGACGTATATGACTATTCCGAGGGCGAGCTATTGCAATCGTGGAATCAACTGCAGATCAAGGGGATTTTCAAATTACGCGTTAAGTTTATGAAGCTCTTCGTGAACTATGTAAGAGATATTGTCAGCCGAGACGATAAAGCGGTTTTTCTTTTGAACAGATTCCATCTGTCTGCTTATGCGATGACAATCATTCAACAGCCGAAACTTGAAAAAGAGTACGATGAGATTATCAATGTTTTGAGAACTTTGTCTGTTCATGTATTTATTTTGCGATTGGAGGCGAGTGAAATCGAAAAGAGAAGCTCGCATCCAGAGAGGTCTGGCGCATGGCTGAAGTTTCAGCAACAGATAGTAAAAAAGGAGGGCTTCCGCGATAGGTTGCAAAGATATATTTGGCAACAAAGACTAATGTTGGAAGCGGCAGAACGACAACAGATACCCTACTCGATCATAAAGTCTGCGCCTGAAATTGGAGAGGAATGGGTTCGCGTCCCGGACGGTGGAAGCATTTTTCGTCATGCCACACGGACGAATGCTGCCAACGCAAAGATCTCGCATAGAAAGCAAGGCCTTCCTCGAACTGTGTAAGAATAAAAGCGAATCGTGCAAAGCGAAATAACGTCCCGTCGCTTTCTTTGGGCGAAGAAAAAGAAGAGAGGCGATGATAGTCACTGACAAGTTCGTATTTGTGCACCTACCGAGGTCAGGCGGCACATTTGTTTCGGAGGTTATCTGGAAATTCTTCCCGTCAGCTCACGAAGTCGGCTATCATTTGCCACGAACGCTTTTGCCTAGGGAATACTCTCACCTCCCTGTTCTCGGTGCGGTCCGAAACCCATGGGAATTCTACGTCTCATGGTATTATCACGTGTGGCCCAGAGACGCCGCGACGACATTGGTCTCCTGGGTGACCGAAAACGGAAAGCTCGGATTCATAGGTACCACTCGAAATGCCCTAAACCTTGGTGTCAACAACGAACGACTCGATGCTCTGGTCGAGATGCTGCCCGAGCAAGTTGACTATCAGAGAAGAAATATTCCTAACATAACCAAAGAGACGGTGAGCCGAGTTCGCGGCACTGGACTCGGTTACTACACCTTTCGCTTCAACCACCTTTTTGGAAACGCGGATGACATGTTTGTTTGCCGACTTGAAACTTTGAGACAAGATCTAGTCGGCTTCTTCGAGGGGATCGGCGCAGCAACCGATGAATTGCGGGATTACGTGCTCCATTCGGACAAGCAGAACACTGCTGAGCACCTTCACTACTCGACCTATTATACCCCGGAGCTCGCAGAGCTAGTTTTACTTCGCGACCGGCCATTGATTGAGAGATTCGGCTACGTCTTCGAGCAGGCTTTTTCCGTTGAGGATGGAGGGCCAATGTCCTCCATAAAAGAACCCCACAAGGAGCTTATAAATTAAAGTATCCCAAACGAGCGATGAGAAAAACTGCAAAAAGCCGGCGTGAGATCCGTGGTGTACAGCGCCAATATTTTTCCGCGCCGTTCGGACGAATCCCAATAGAGAAGTGGAGAACATTGAACGCATGCCTGCCGATAATTTAGGGAAACCGACGGATTTCATAAGACGCCTTAGAACAAAGAGAATTGCCCGCTCAGTGCACGGAACCGCCGGGGTAGAGCCGGTTTTCTCGTCTGAACCGCTGATCGCCTATGAGTACGATCCCAGCCTCGGGCAACACGAGGAGGTCATATTCACCATAAAGACGACGTTGCAGTTGGAAAAGAACGACCACCAAGCGGAGCTCATGAAAAGGCAGAACCTGGGAGTGTTCGGAAGAGAAGCAGCCCGACCCTATGTCATGGGGATCGTAGCGGCGTTTTCTCTGGCTTGTGACCGGTTCGACTGGAGCTTGGCCGAGGCGAAATGGGCTTTTTCCTCGGTCGAGCCGTATGGTGTGGGCGCCAGCCGAAACAAACTGGCGCTGGCCACAGCTAAGTCCGTTCAGTTGATCAACATAGATACCGGTGAAGCGAGATTGTGTCACAATCCTTGGCTCAATCAGGGACACACTGTCGAGTTCTCGCCGGATGGCAAGAAACTGTTGGTCGGCTCGTCGGGTTTCGACGCCGTGTTTGAATTTGATACCGAGAGTGGAGAAGTCGTTTGGCAATGGTTCGCATGGGACCATGGCTTCGACCGATCAAAGCTAGGTCACTATGTCGTTCGTTCGGAGGCCAGACGCAAAGCGCTGGCCGCCATGGGTCACGAAGTGTTGTTGGTGGAAGATCCCGAAAAGTACCCTTTCGGCATTCCTACGCGGCAAAAGCCGGCCCATCTCAACAGCGCCTGCTACGACTCCTCGTACGCGAGGATCCTTGTCACTTTGTTTCATCAAGGCGCGGGCTATGTGATCGACCGGAACACGGGTGAGGCCAAGGAAGTGATCTCCGGTCTCTCGAACCCCCACAAGCTCTCAAGGCGAAACCGTGGGGGATATTTCATCTCCGACACCAAGGGAGGCAAACTGATTTTTTTGGACGAAAAACATCGGTCTGAATATGAGGTCGCCCTCGCAGGCATGCCCGGGGTCGCGCGATCACCACAATTGTCGGAGTTCTTGCAGAATACGACCGAGTTGCGGGAAGACCTGTTCGCCTGCATCGATATTCATCGAAGCTCTCTCTGGCTCATCGACGTGAAACGTCGTAGATACCGCGGCATCAAGTTCCCGGCAGAGTGGTCGGTGCACGATGTCGCAAGCGTTGGACGCAACCTGGATCGGCGGATAGGCAGCCTCGCCAACACACAGTTCGGCAAAGTCGCGGCATTCGCGCGGCAAGTGAAAATCATACATCACTTCGCCGTGGACGGGCGGGAAATCACGGCCTTGGCTCTTGATACACAAGGTCGGCACAGCGGAATAGACGTTTAGATGGACCTTTATCACTGATAGTAAGCCCGAAAGAAAACCTAGCTACCCAAGAATTTAATTTGCACACTCTTACCCTCATAGCTTAAGATCGTGAAAAACTGGCCTTGATTGCGCATGCCAATCAACCCAACGAGGTTGATTGGGCCGGCAATATTAAGACTACTGGGCTGAATTTCCTGCGATCCCTGGGCTACTTCGACCAGGCGTCCAAGTTATAGCAGGAACAGAGGCGATAAAGTTAGACAGCAATGAGGCGTGGCAAGCTGTGAAAGAAAAGATTTTTGTTCTAGTCGTCAGTAGTTTCATCCTTGGTGCTGTCTATTCCGCCGGGGCTCAACAGACAACGAAGACTATACCCCGGATAGGGTTCATATCTTCCACGGGCGCTCCTGGAAGTGCCTCACCCTTGTTCGACGCGTTCCGGCAAGGGTTGCGCGATCTGGACTATGTTGACGATAAGAACATCGTCATTGTGCACCGGTATGCGGAAGGCAGATTGGATCGAATGCCCGGGATTGTGAACGAGCTTGTTCAACAGAAAGTTGATGTCATTGTTGCGGTTAATAACGTTATCATCCGGGCCGCCAAAGAAGCGACCAAAACAATCCCTATTGTAATCGTGAGTTCCGTCGATCCTGTTACCGCTGGGTATGTGGAGAGCTTCGCACATCCAGGTGGAAATATTACTGGGCTTGCTCATCTCGGTCGTGATTTGAGCGCGAAGCGCGTGGAGTTGCTTAAAGTACTGCTGCCTAAGATGTCACGTATCACCATTCTTTGGGATGCGGCCGGCCCGGGGCCAGCCATTGCTTTTAAAGAGTACGAAGCCGCGGCGCGGGCTTTCAAACTAGAGCTTCGATCCCTTGAAGTACGCGGCCCCAACCCCGATTTCCCGGGAGCATTCCAAGCTGCGAAAACGGATCCCCTGGATGCGTTGGTCGTGGTCGCGAATCCTCTAATGGGTGAGCGCGCGAAACAAGTTTTCGAGATCGCCACAAAAAAACGCCTCGTGACTATGACAGAGGCAACCCGCTACGTCGAGGACGGCGGCCTGATCTCCTACGGAGCAAATTCAGTCGATCTATACCGGCGCGCCGCCGAGTACGTTGTCGCGATCCTGAAGGGGGCTAAGCCAGGCGATTTGCCCGTGAAGCTGCCATCGAAATTCGAGATATTCATCAACCTTAAGACGGCTAAGCAACTTGGACTTGTAATACCACAGCAGGTCCTGATCCAAGCGGATAAGGTGATTCAGTAGTCTCGTACTATTGCCGCCGGCTACCTTTGTCGCAAGACAGAAGAAACGCCGCAACAAATCCGTGCACCTGACAACCGATCGTTTCCCAGCCGGCGGTCTTCATTTGCTATTTCTGGCGTGGACATACGAAGTTTGTTTGGAATGTGAGCACAACCGTTCCACTCCACGTGAGCCTCGTATCGTAGTTATAATCGATCGGCGATGCGGACGAGAAAACCAGTCTCGCCGCGCACACCGTGGAACGAGAGAGGAACATATTTCTCTACTATACTTGATGCGATCAGTTGTTTCGCATGTGATCCCTTGTACTTGGATTTTCATTATCATAGTCAGCACTTGTGCTCTCACAAAAATCTCATGCACGAACTTCTCTTGACGGTGATCTGGGACCCGAGGCCCGCCCGAAGTACCATTGCCTCAACTTCATCCTGTATGTAAGCTGTTTGCGACAGATGGGAGCGTGTCCGCCAAGAGCCCAGGGGTGTTAGGTCATTGACGGAGGGCGCAGTCCAGGTCGTGCACGCTGGCTCTCGACAGGTTCGATCTTCTGAAAACCGGATACTAAACGTAGCGATTTGTATAGCGACAAATCTGTTCATTTTCGGCATAATTGACGTTTTCGGCATCAACAGCGGTTAGCCTTCCTGAGACAAACACGATAATCCTTTTTAAAAACAGCCTACTTGCAGTTGCATCGATCGGCTTGAAGGCCATGGCATAATTCCTGCTCTAGAGAATTCCTGGGCGGTAATACATGATTTTCGTTGGTGAATACTAGCAACTTAGTGGGCAGCTAGCCTCTAATAGCTGCATCCGGAGTCAGTTTAGAAGCTTGGCTAAGGATGATCCACTCCAGTAAGAAAGTCGCGGGATCATTGGTCGAAGATTAAGGGAAAAAAATTGTAAGCAGCGAATCGGAATTAATGAGTGAGCATCAAGAACCGAGACCGCTCCGCCTCCAAGCCCCAGCAATTCATGGGGGCTTAACGTTTCCACTGTAATAATGCCGATAGTGGACAAAGTAATCCCATAGGCCTGATGATGCGGGATTTTTGGAAAAAGATGCCAGATTCTTTTCGTAGCGGCGGAATCCGGCGTCGCCTCCTGATGTGGGGCCTTAGCCTTTTTGGGATTGCATTGTTGGTTGTAGTCGTCACCGGCTACTTTTATATGGCAAGACAGATCCAGCAAGACGCCGCCGCGTTGCAGTCGGAGCTGGCCTCGGTCACCGGGGAGCAAATTCACAACTTTGTTCGACAAAAGATCGAGCGGTTTTCGGATAACGCCGACGCCTTAAGTCTTTATCCGTTGGGGAGCAAAGAGCAACAGTTACTGCTGGGTCTTCTGGTCAAAAACGACAGTAGCTTCACCGACGCTTCTATTATCAATTCGCAGGGTATGGAGGTCGTGAAGGTATCCGACAGAAAAGTTTATTTTCCTTCCGATCTAACCGACCAGAGTACATCGCCCAAATTCGTCAAAGCGCTCAAGGGTGACGACTATATAAGCCCGGTTCACACTTCGACCCGGGCCCAGCCGTACGTCACACTGGCAATCCCGCTTTGGGGAGCCGCGCAGAGTATCGTCGGGGTGGTTTCTGCCGAAGCCGATCTCTCGTTTCTCTGGGAAGCGATCGGAAAGATTCGCTTCGGCACTGCGGGATACGCCTACTTAGTAGACGAGCATGGAAATCTAATCGCCCATAAAGATGCGACGCTGGTATTGAAGCGGCTGAACCTTGGACAAGTTGATGGAGTTAAGAAATTCCTGCGCAACCCTAAGCTTGCAGATTCCACTCCCGCCAATGAGGGGAGGGGACTGACGGGCGGGCCCGTGTTAGTCACGTATGCGCCGGTGCTTGAATTAGGCTGGTCGGTTGTCCTGGAGGAGCCGCTCGATGAAGCGTTAGCCAACGTGGAAATATTGAGGCGCTCAGCGCTGCTGTTCCTGGTGGTGGGTCTATTCGTCGGAGCCGCCATCATTGCTTGGGTCAGCCAAAAGATTACTAGGCCGATACAAGAACTAGGGCAGCACGTGGCGACGATTGGAGCCGGCAATCTCGAACACAGAGCCGATATTAGAACCGGCGATGAAATCGAGGAGTTGGCGGACGAATTTAACAAAATGACAGACGCTCTCCAAAACTCCTATGCGACTTTGGAACAAAAGGTGGACCAAAGGACCAAGGAAATATCCGCACTCTATAGCGTCACGACAGCGGTAAACCAATCCTTGGCTCTGAAAAACATCTTGGATGCGGTCATTGCAAAGATCGCGGAGATATTCCGTTTTGAGAGCACGCGAGTTTACCTCTTTGACGACGAGATGAAAGAATTGGAGTTGCGGACGTCTTTTGAAGGCGATCTCGAACATTCAACCATGACACGCATGTTCAAACGCGGAGAAGGTATTGTCGGCCGGGTTGCCGAGTCCGGCGAGCCAATGATATTTGAAGACATCCGCACGGACCCACGCTACGCCGAACTGAGCACGATTAAAGCGACACAGAGTGCCACACTGAGCTTTTTCGCAGTCTTTCCGATAAAGACCCAATCTCGCGTCTTTGGCGCCATACTTTTTAACGCACGCTTGCCACGAAAACTGACGAGCGATGAAACGCGGTTGCTCACGTCGATGTCCGAACAGCTGGCCGTGGCCGTAGAAAAGGCGAGTTTGTTCCGCCAATCCGAGACGAGGTCTCAGCAGCTCTCCGTGCTGAACACAATTGGCGCGGCGGTTAGCCAGTCGTTGAATCTTGAAATGGTTCTGCAAGAGGCCATCGAAAAAATGATCGAAGCGCTCCATTTCGACGCGTCCTGGATTTACATCCTAAATCCGTCTGAAGAGGAACTGGATCTCAAGGCGCACAAGGGCCTTGGCGAAGTAGCGGCCCGCTCGATAGAGCGACGAAATCTATCAGTCGGGATCAGCGGCAAGATTTTCCAGACGGGCGAGCGATTGGTATTTGAGGACTTACAAAATGACGTAGGATACAAGCAACTCAGTCCTGAAAATAAGATAGGCTCCTTGGGATTTGCTAGCGCAGCCGGATTCCCGATAAAGGCCAAGGAGAAAGTCATTGGCGTATTACACCTTGCCAGCAAAGCAAGGCGTCATTTCGTTCCCGATGAATTACAACTCATCGAGTCCATAGCCCAGGAAATCGGCGTCGCCGCGGAAAATGCACGGCTTTTCGAGCAGGTGAACCAGAAGACGGCTGAGCTGGGGCAGATAAACCAGGAGCTAGAAGCGGCGAACCGCGCCAAGACTGAGTTTATTGCGGCAATGTCTCATGAACTTCGAACCCCGCTCAATGTGATCATGGGTAACGCGGAGCTGACCGGTAACGGTTTCTTCGGAGATATTACCCCCGAACAAAAAAAATCCATGACGCAGATTCAGCATCATTCTCAGTTTCTGCTCAAACTGGTCAACGATGTTTTAGCCTTGTCGCGGTTGGACGCAAAAAAGATGTCACTGGAGCTGGCGACCGTCGACATCGACGAAGTAGTCGCTCACGCTCAAAGCCAGATCGAACAACTCAACCGGCAGAATCGTTTGCAGGTTAACTGGGATATCGAAGGAGACCTTCCCAGCATTGTCACCGATGTAACCAAGCTCAAGGAAATTTTGCAAAATCTAATCGGCAATGCCTTCAAGTTTACTCCACGGGGCCGGATCGAGCTGCGAGTTAGGAATATCCGGGAGCTCGACCGTATTGAATTTACCATCGCCGATACCGGGATCGGCATTGAAGCGCACGATATGGATAGAATCTTCCGCGCATTTGAGCAAATAAAGGAAGCTCATACCGGAGATTTTAATGGCGTCGGCCTCGGCCTAAATATCGTGAAGAAATATCTTGAGCTAATGAACGGCGATATTCGCGTCGAAAGTCATCCTGGCGAAGGTTCCACCTTTACTTTTTCAGTGCCTTATTTCATTCCGCTCCATTCTTGAGAGCATTTTCAATGAAAGCGAAAGCCCCCGGGGACGAATTTCTCTCCGCGGCTCAGCGCCCCTACTTCGGGTGCCCATGAGTCGCAAATTTCCCTTGCCCAGTCGACGCTCCGATAATAACTGAGGTGACGAGAGCAGCATTTCAGGCGAAAGCGAGCGGAAATTCACTCGGATTTCGCTAAAACACAAAGGCCTAAGTCACGACGTTGTGTCTTCTGCTCTTGCGCGCCGCCCTTTGCTTGCGTTACGCCCCTAGACCAAACGCTCGGGTCGGATTATCCCAGAGAATTTTTGTACGCGATCCATGGGAGATCTTATCATTGCTGCTGATCGCGCCGACAGTTTTGTCGGGGAACTTGTCGATGGCGTCGCTGTGTGGGTAATCGGTGGCAATCATCAAATACTCGTCGCCGACATGTTCGATGAACGCCGGCGCCAGCTCTTCGCCGGCTTCGCAGCTGATCCAGCAATTGCGTTTGAAATAGGTGCTCGGCTTCTCCTTGGTGATTTTCGCCGAGCCGTGAGACTCATGTTCCCAGTGCTCGTCCATGCGCTC